>Ga0209690_1002308_pt1 | contig 10887 bp, 9 predicted proteins | sample GraSoiAngelo_150_FD_186164 | JGI IMG/M metagenome (GOLD analysis project Ga0209690, IMG submission 186164) | Grasslands soil microbial communities from the Angelo Coastal Reserve, California, USA - 14_1009_09_40cm (SPAdes) (version 2) | ecosystem: Environmental > Terrestrial > Soil > Grasslands ...
GCCTGTGGAAAGCGGGTGGTGGGATACCGTATTCCGCAAGGTTTGCGCTCCTCTTCCGACCTGTGGATGCTCGACGTGCTGGCCGAGGAAGGATACGCCTACGATTCAAGCATTGTGCCGGGGTTCTATTCCGATGCGGCTGATGCGCGCTACCGCTTTGCCTACAAACATGAAAATAATGGACGCGAACTATGGGAATTCCCCCACGCCACGCTAAGTTTTATGGGTTATCTAGTTCCAATCTCCGGCGGCAACTACTTCCGCCAAATTCCGCATAGCTTGTTGCGGCACGCCGTGGCGCATTGGAAACGGACTTTCAACTCGCCCTTCATGATGTATTTCCACGTGTGGGAGCTCGATCCCGACCAACCGCGGATCAGTGCGGCCTCATTCATGGCCAGGACCCGTCAATACCGCAAGCTAAACAAGATGGCCTGGGTGCTGCCGGAATACCTGAGCAAATATAAGTTCGGCACCATTGCGGATTATCTTGGCTGTGATCTTCGCGCCGCCGCGGTACCGGCGCCGCACCCGCGAGAAGGTTCCATTGTGGTACAGACTCCCACAGAGGAGTTCGCCCGTAGCCGCAGCGCCAGGGTTCCGGTCACAATTGTTGTGCCCTGCTTCAATGAACGGCCCGCACTTCCCTATCTCGCAAACACCCTGGAGAGCGTTGCCAAGCTTCTTGAGCGTGACTATGTTTTGTCTCTGATTTTTGTGGATGATGGCAGCGGTGACGGCACCTGGGATGTGCTCAATCGCCTGTTCGGCAGTCGCGATAACTGCCGATTGGTGCAGCATCCGCACAATCTAGGAGTGGCTGCGGCGATTCTTACCGGAATCCGGCACGCCAGTACGGAGATCGTCTGCTCTATCGACTGCGACTGCAGTTATGATCCACACGAGTTGATGCAGATGATTCCACTGCTGACCGATGACGTGGACCTGGTAACTGCGTCGCCCTACCACGCCAAGGGCACGGTCATGAACGTACCAGCCTGGAGATTGCGTCTCTCGAAGGGAGCGTCCTGGCTGTATGGCAAAGTGCTGCGTCAGAAGCTGGCCACGTACACTAGTTGCTTCCGGATATACCGCCGCAGCAAAGTGGTAGACCTGCAGCTTCGGGAATTGGGTTATCTTGGGGTGACTGAGACCCTCTGCCTTTTGGATTTACAGGGAGCGCGAATTGCGGAATTTCCTACGACATTGCATGTCCGTATTCTTGGCCGCTCCAAGATGAAGGTGGTCCGAACCATCTTCGGTCACCTAGGCAATCTCCTAAGAATGCGATACATGCGCAGGCTCATCGATCGCAATGCTCCCTTGGGACTTCAGGCAGCGACCCCGGCCGCGAATATCGATCAGCAAGGAACAACCGTCGAGACCAAAATTAACTCCAGGGACACACAATGACCACTATGCCGTCAAAGACGATGGTGCTGCCTTCTGACCAGGACAGTAGCGGACGCGATCTCGGTGCCGAGGAGTTAGAACTTCTCGAACAGGTCATTCGTTCCGGCACCCTGACCAGCACCAAGGGCTCCTTTACCAGAACGCTGGAGGAACGTTTCGCCGCCACCCTCGGAGTAAAGAGGGCGTATGCCTGCGCTTCGGGAACTGCTGCCGTCCATGTAGCTGTGGCAGCGTTGGATCCGAACCCTGGGGATGAAATTGTTACGACTTCGATCACCGATATGGGGGCGCTGACCCCAATCTTGTATCAAGGCGCAATTCCGGTGTTCGCCGAAGTGGATCCGCAGACGCTGAACGTGACCGCCGCCAGCATCGACGCATGTTTGAGCGAGCGCACCAAGGCAATCGTTGTGACACATCTTTTTGGAAGCGCCTGCGAGATGGCTGAGATCATGAAATTGGCGCAGTCACGCAAGATCCCCGTGATCGAAGACTGTGCCCAAGCCTTCCTGGCACGTTCGGACGGCCAATATGTTGGAACCTTCGGCACGATTGGATGTTTCAGCACGCAGCAGGGCAAGCATATGACCACGGGAGAGGGCGGCATAGTAGTCAGCAATGATGATGCTCTTGCCCGCCGCATGTTCCTGTTCATCAACAAAGCCTGGGGGTACGGAGATGCGAAGCCGGACCACTATTTTCTTTCTCTTAACTACCGCATCAGCGAACTGCAGGGCGCAGTCGCGCTGGCGCAGTTGGAGAAACTTGAATCCGTGGTTGAGCGGCGAGTCGCTGCCGCCGACAAGCTTACGAACATGCTAGCTGGAATTCCCGGCCTGAAAACACCGCGCGTTGAGCCCGGGGCCGTACACACGTACTGGAAATATTGCCTGAACGTGGATGACAGCGTCATTCGAGATGGCGCGATTGGTCTGGCGAAATTGTTAAAGGATCGCGGTATCATGTCTGCTCCGAGGTATATTCAAAAACCGGCATTCATGTGCGAGATTTTCCAGAAGCGGCGCACCTTTGGTAGCAGCCAGTTTCCTTTCACCCTGGCACGACCCGAAGTTCTGGATTACAGCAAGGAGCGTTTCCCCCTGACCTTCAAGGCACTCCACGATGTGCTGGTGCTGCCGTGGAACGAACGCTACAGGGACGAGCACCTGGAATACATCGCAGAGTCCATACAGGAGTCAGTGGAGCAACTGAGTATATGAACCAGAACGCAGTCAGGTTCGGTATCGTCGGTGCGGGTGCAATCGCTCAGTCTTATGCGCTCGCTTTTGAGTCGTGCTCGATGGCCCAGGTGGCTGCGGTGGTTGACGCACGGCCCGACGCCGCAGCGGCTCTCGCAGAACGGCTGAAATGTAAGAGTTTCACTTCTCATTCGGAAATGGCAGAGAAGAGCGAGCTTGATGCGGTGCTGATTTGCACTCCGCCCAACACCCACGCGGATCTTTGCGTCGAATTTTTGGAACGCGGTATTGCCGTGCTGTGTGAGAAACCGCTCAGCATCGATGTTCCCAGCGCACAAAGGATGATCGAGACTTCGCGCAGAACCGGCGTCAAGATGACCATGGCTTCCAAGTTCCGTTTTGTACAGGACGTGGTCCTGGCAAAAGCCCTGCTGACTTCGGGAATTCTTGGCGATATCGTGCTCATTGAAAATGTTTTCACCTCGCGGGTGAATATGACCAAGCGCTGGAACTCCGACCCCGGGATCAGTGGAGGAGGCGTCCTCATCGACAACGGAACACACTCGGTGGACCTGATTCGTTTCTTTCTCGGACCGTTGGCCGAAATTCACGTAGTAGAAGGAAAGCGCGCCCGTGATCTACCGGTTGAAGAGACAGTTCACGTATTCGTGCGAAGCACGAGTGGAGTGCTAGGCACCGTTGACCTGTCGTGGTCCATTAATAAGGAGATCGAGAGCTACCTGCGGATTTATGGATCGGAAGGTACGATTTCCGTCGGTTGGAAGGATTCAAGGTTCTTGCTGTCGGGCAGCCGCGACTGGCATGTGTTTGGCAAGGGCTACGATAAAGTACAGGCTTTCCGCAGCCAGATCGAGAACTTTGCCTGCGCATTGCGAGGAGAAGAGCCGCTGCTGCTGTCACTCGAAGATGCTATGGCATCAGTGCAAGTCATCGAAGCCGCTTATGCCTCTTTGCGAGATTCGCACTGGGTGCCCATACCCTTTCCCGGGTCGTCTAGAACCTCAGTAACAAATCCCGCTCCCAAATCTGCCCAGCCAGCCGCCTAGATTCAGTGCGCAGCGATATGATGGGAAAACAGAAATCGGCCATAGCAAGCGGGGATGGAGGCAGTGCTGTGCCGTTATTCCGTTACGCGAACGTCCGTCTCCATCCGACAGCCATCATCGAAGAAGGCGTACAGATCGGGCCCGGCACTTCCGTCTGGGACAATGTTCACATCCGGCATGGAGCACAGATTGGTGAGGAATGCATTATTGGCGAGAAGTCGTACGTCGCGTACGACGTGAAAATCGGCAATCGCGTCAAGATTAACAGCTTCGTATACATCTGTAACGCGGTTACGATTGAAGATGGTGTCATGGTCAGTGCCGGTACCGTATTCACCAATGACCGTTTTCCGCGTGCGACCACTCCCGATTTAAGAAAGCTTCGGCCCTCGGAGCCGGACGAGGAAACACTGCCTACACGAGTGTGCGCGGGTGCGACCATCGGGGCGCAGTGTACGATCGGTAACGACCTTTCCATCGGCCGTTTCGCGATGGTGGGGATGGGAAGCCTGGTAACCAAAAGTGTTCCCGACTTTCATCTCGCAATCGGCCAACCGGCGCGCTCCGTGGGTTATGTCTGCCGCTGTGGCAAGGTCCTGGCTCTCGTTGCCAACCTCGAATTGGATTCAGAACACAAGCTCACCTGCGCCGCCTGTGGGTTAACATACTCCTGTAATCGAGGCTCAATCTCCGAGCTGAATCCACCTCGCTGACCTGAAGGATAAATTCGTGCCGGACTCACAATCCTGGGGCATCGTCGGTGGTGGCATGCTGGGAATGACGCTCGCCCTCCGCCTGGCACAACGCGGCCATCGGGTTACGCTCTTTGAGGGCGCTGCTCAACTCGGCGGGTTGGCCAGCGCCTGGAAGCTTGGCGATATTGTCTGGGACCGCCACTACCACGTCACCCTACTTTCCGATACTTATCTGCGAACTCTGCTCTCGGAACTTGGCTTGGAACGGGAGATCCAGTGGGTGCAAACCAAGACTGGATTCTATACGGACGGAAAGCTGTACTCCATGTCCAACACCATCGAGTTCCTGCGCTTTCCTCCCTTAGGATTGTGGGACAAGTTTCGCCTGGGACTTACCATCTTTTACACATCACACATCAAGAACTGGCAGCGTCTGGAGCAGATTAAAGTAGAAGACTGGCTGAACCAGTGGTCCGGCAAGCGGACCATGGAAAGAATATGGCTGCCCTTGTTGCGTGCCAAGTTGAGCGACAACTACAAGAAAGCCTCTGCCGCCTTTATCTGGGCCATCATTGCCAGGATGTACGCCGCGCGGCGTTCTGGCATGAAGAAGGAAATGTTTGGTTATGTGCCCGGCGGCTACGCCCGCATTCTCGACGCCTTAGGTAAAAAGTTGGAACAGGCCGGAGTTGTGGTGCATTTGAATCATCGTGTCAAGCGTGTCGAATCTTCCAGTGAAGGAATTAATGTAACTTTTGAAGGAGGTCATCAAGTCAGGTTCGATGAAGTTGTGCTCACGACGCCCGGGCCGGTTGCGGCGGATGCGTGTCCGCAGCTTACCTCTGAGGAAAAAGCGAGGCTTCGGGGAATTCAATACCAAGGCATCGTCTGTGCCTCCGTTCTATTAAAAAAACCGCTCGCCGGTTACTACGTTACAAATATTACAGATAGTTGGGTGCCGTTCACCGCCGTGATAGAAATGTCGGCGCTGGTGGACCGCAAACACTTTGGCGGCAGCGCGCTGGTTTATCTTCCCAAATACGTTGCTCCTGACGATCCTTTGTTCAACGAGTCAGACGAGAATATAAAGCAGAGCTTCCTTGCGGCGCTGGCGAGAATGTATCCCAGTTTCGAGCCATCTGACGTCTTGAGTTTCCAGATCAGCCGGGTCCGCTACGTGTTCGCAATTCCAACTTTGAACTACTCGTGCGAATTGCCCTCGATGTCCACCTCGGTGCCCGGCGTTCATATCGTGAACTCCGCGCATATCATCAATGGAACGTTGAATGTGAATGAGACTGTTCAGTTGGCCGAACGCACCATTCCGGAACTGGTCTCCATGCCGGCTGGCGCCGAAAGGACTGAACATGCAGGAGCCTAGGCCTCTGGCCAGCCTTTCCCTGGACCTCGACAATCAGTGGTCCTACATGAAGACGCACGGTGATGCGGGATGGGAATCGCTTCCTTCGTATTTGGATATTGTCGTCCCTCGTGTCCTGCAGCTATTGAAAGAGAAGGGCTTGACCATTACTTTTTTTATTGTGGGCCTCGACGCCGATCAGGAGCGAAATCATGCCGTTCTGCGTTCTATCGCCGAGGCTGGACATGAGATTGGGAACCATTCGTTTCATCACGAGCCGTGGCTACATCTGTACTCCCAAGAGCAACTACTAACTGAGATTACGAAGGCGGAAACGGCGATCGAACAAGCCACTGGCCGCAAGCCCATCGGGTTTCGCGGCCCCGGGTTCAGCCTTTCCAGCGATTTGATTGAATTGCTCACCCAGCGCGGTTATCTGTATGATGCCTCGACCCTTCCAACCTACCTGGGCCCTATCGCACGCGCCTACTATTTCATGAAGAGCCGTCTATCAGAGAATGACTTGAAGGAACGAAAGAATCTATTTGGGTCTTTCTCTGATGGGTTGCGGCCCACGAAAGCGTATTGCTGGCGGTCTAAAGCGGGCGAATTGATAGAGATACCAGTTACGACTATGCCGGGTCTCAAATTGCCGATTCACGTAAGTTATTTGCTCTTTCTATCCGATTTCTCCTCGGCGCTTGCTCTCGCCTATTTCAGAACGGCCCTCGAAGTATGCCGCTGGACTGGAACCCAGCCGTCTCTGCTTTTGCACCCGCTTGATTTTCTCGGGTGTGATGACACGACGGCATTAAGCTTCTTTCCAGCGATGCAACTCCGGAGCCCGACGAAGGTCTCCTTTGTAGGCCGAGTCTTGGACCTTTTCCGCGAACGTTTTGAGATCGTACCGATGGAACGGCATGCAAAACATGTGTCCTGCCAGAACCTGAATCGAGTGGCTCCCGACTTCGCCAAGTAATGCCTCCGGACAGTGATTTGGCCAAATGTCTGTCAAATAAAATCATAAGAGTTGGACAACCGTCGGAAGTGCGCTACTCTCTTAGAAGCAGCTAGTCGCGCCCTTCCTATGAGACTGCTTCCGCAAGAACTCTTGGTAAAAACTGGGCCGGTCGACCATGCTGAGTGGAATTTCCGTCCCTTCCTGGGGCTAGTTTCGCGTACCCGCTTTCGCCTGGTTCGCAACATGCTTAACGGTGGGAAGTTTGAGAGGCTGCTCGAAATAGGCTACGGCAGCGGTGTTTTAATGCCCGAGCTGGCGCTGCATGCCAGAGAACTTTATGGAGTCGATGTTCATTGCCATGCTGACGCGGTGTCCGAGAGGCTGGCAAGGGCTAATACTGACGCCAAGCTCTATAGCGCTCCGGTTACCTCCCTTCCATTTCCCGATCGCTATTTCGACTGCATTGTTGGAGTAAGCGTTTTTGAATTCGTAGACGACCTGGAAACCGCCTGCGACGAAATCGAGCGGGTGCTCAACGACCAAGGCGTTTTTCTCGTCGTGACGCCCCATGATTCGCCAATCCTCGATGCCGGCTTGAGATTGCTTACCAGAGAGAATGCAAAGAAGGACTTCGCCGACAGACGCAAGAACGTGATACCGACTTTCTGCCGGCGCTTTGCTCTGGTGGAAGAGCGGGCGGCGCCTTGGGCAAATCCGTCGATGCCGAAACTCTATACCGGATTAAAGCTCGTGAGCCACGTATCTGCTCGCCCAAGCATCACAACCGAAAGTCACCCATCCAGCCCGCTGCGGCAAGCCAGCTGAAAATACAACTCTCCTGCGGAAAAATAGTAGGACAAGGCACCTGCCAGCACGTCCGAAAAAGATCTTGAATTAAATTCCGCGTTTCTATGTTCCCGTCAGGTTAGCGACTCGGCTTGACCTTACCAGACATTATTCGAATGCCAAATGTCCAGAGCAGGACCGCTTGGAACATTTAGGAACTTCGGTTGCGGTATAGCGAAAGATCCACTTTTCGAACCATGGCTTCCACATCCAACTCAAGTGCCAAGAAGTTCCTGATCGTTTCTACACTGCCGGCAGGATCGTGAAGCAACTGTTTGTATTGCACACGGCAAAGGGAGATCTCCGTCCTCCGCTTGAGCCACGCATTGACTTCTCTTAAGTGTTTCGTGAATGCCGCGGACATCAAATCATGGCTCAAAGAATCAGATTTGCCGCGGCGTCTGAGCATCTCATCCTGCGAGGCGAGTACTTCCGGAAGAGGCCGCTCCATGAAAATGACCTTATAGTTGCGCCCTTCAGGGACCGACAAGAGAAGTTGGGAAATAACCTTCACGACCTTGCCTTCAGCTTCGTCGATGCGATCGGGCTGCTTGGGAAGAAGCTTGGCGGGTTCCCACTCAGAGTAGCCCCGTGGGTTGTCGGCGTCCGGCTGGCGTTCGAAGTCGGTGAGGACGATCATGCCGCCTGCACCCAGCATCTGCATCATCAGGGATGTCCCCGAGCGGGGGAGTCCCGAGACTATGGTGATCACGATTCGACCAATACCTTTCTCCGACGTGCGGTCTCACGTCAGTGATTCTAGCTGAAGCAGTTTGGGAAGCAGGCGCTCCTTATCTGGCGGGAATAATAGCACTCGCCCTAGCGCAGCCAACATTTATCCGAAAGAGGACAGCAGAAAACCCACATGGCCAGCGATGATGAGTCGATGGCAAGCCACGTGGGCGGACACGCTCCGAGCGTGCGGGATCTCTTCGCTTACTTCGCTTACTTCACGTCATTCTTATAGCTGTCACTTGGGTTGAGCATCTTGACTTCTGCGACGTGAATCGATGCCTTATCAGCGTTTACCTGGGCCTTAACTTGCACGTGGTGCCCTTCGTGGCCCTTCAGTGTCTCGGGATTATCTACCGTCCACGCTTTTTGGTCAGTGTCGCTCACGAACGTCAGTTTGTCGCCTTCGCCCTTAATTGTGCCACTGATGGTTGTCAGTTGGGATGTTGCACTGGCCTGATCCTTCTGGGGCGCCTGACTAGGACTGTTCTGCGCGACTGCAAAAACACTTAGCGCAAGGCACGTAGCGAGCGTAGCCAATAAAAGAGTCTTCATGGAAAGAAACCTCCTTAAGGTTACGAACGACTTACGCGAAATGCGACAGAATGTTGGGCTCCCAGGTTCGGACACTCGCCAACACGAACACGACTGCCGCACTGCGATTCATCGGATGATCTAAGATGAGAAAACTTCAGAGGGGCTGACTTAGCTCAGTGAATCTGAAAGAGCGACAGGGTCTAATCGCTCATCTACTAGTCTAGTCTCATAGCTGTGATTGTCAAACAGCGCTGCAGTTTGAGTTCCTGCCGGCCTCGGATTTCGGCTTGCGTTTGCGAAGTAAATGCGACGCTCCGCAGTCGTCATTTTCGGAGGATTTTAAGGAAGGTACTTCGATGGGAGTTTCTTTAAGGCGGGCCCTGTGCCCCCCAAACAGATCGCGTGAGCAATGCTACGCCCACGCGCCTGGGCGCGCGAAAAGTGGGAAGTCAAACGGGCACCACTACATCGTTGTTTGACAATCCCAACACCTAAGACTAGGGTGGTAGATGAGCGAGCACACACCTTCTCACTCTTTCAGGTCTCCTGAACTAAGTCAGCCCATCTGAAGTCTTTCCTCTTAGATTTCCCCACTCTGAAGGAGAACTGCGTTATGACAGTATTGACTCGTTGGGACCCTGTCCGTGAGTTTTCCACCCTACAAGACCGCATGAACCGCATGAACCGTCTGTTCCGTGAGTCGTATAGTCCCGAAGGGCCGGAAGAGGCGTTGACAACCACCAGCTTCGCACCGCCGGTGGACATCTACGAAGATGAGCACAACATCACTTTGAAAATTGAAGTCCCGGGCATCGATGAAAAGGATATTGATGTCCGCATCGAAAACAACACGCTCATCGTTCACGGCGAGCGCAAGTTAGAGAAGGAAGAAAAGGAAGAGAACTTCCGTCGCGTCGAGCGGCAGTATGGAAGTTTCACCCGCTCGTTCACGCTGCCGAACTCCGTGGATACCGGACAAGTAAGCGCCAACTACGATAACGGCGTGCTAAAGATCAAGTTGGCCAAGAAGAGCGAAGCCAAGCCTAAGCAGATTAAAGTCAACGTCGGCGGCGAGAACGCTCTCGAAGCAAAGGCCCCCGGCAAGGCCGCGTAAAACCAGTAGTTAGCTGTTCATTGCGAATGGTCAGCAAGAGAAATGGGAGGCGACAACGGCCGCCTCCCATTTTGTCTACGCAGGGAGCAACACCAGATCACGGTGCGCGGGCGGTGACCTGATTGTGGCCGTTATCACCCGCGAGTAAAGACTTACCCCGCGATAGCGGTTTGAGCGTTCCCGAGGCCCATTGAGCGTTAACCGGAGTTAAAAAACTCGCTGGTCTTGAGTGTGCTGGCGAGCACAAAGATTACGGAGAGAACTATTTCTGAGTGCTAGAGCTAACAATCAATCTTCCCCTGGGAATTATCGGGTTAACTGGTGATTTATGACTAGCCAGAACAGCGAGTTGCTGTACGATTTCTTCCAGTCTGTTGCGTCTGCCTTCAAATTCGGCTTGCTGGATAACTGTGCGCCCTCTACGGCGATACCCAAAGTGGCCATTGAGTTTCGAGATCGCAGCTATCTCTGATCTCCAATTCCTTAGCTGATCTTTAATCGTATTGTCCATATCACAGTATACGCCCCGTGATCTGATCTCTGACCATCCCGAGGACCGCTCATTTCGCACCGGGGGAACCTCAGAACAAGCCAATGCGCAGATTCATGATAACCATTCATGCGAATTTCATTGCTTTTGTACCGCAGGAGCTTAGACTTAAGAAATCCCTTACGCATTACTCTGTCGCCGTTTAGACCTTCAGACCTTCTGCGACGGTCCTCTGCGCAACCGATAGAAATGAGGGTGCATCAATGGAACCAGTTTTCCGTCCGTTCGGTCCTCGTTTCCGTGCACTACCGACGTTTGTCGCTCGTTCATTCAGGAACTTCAAGGCATCGATGCGCTTTATAAGGCTGAAACCACAGATCGCGGGTTTTGGATCCCAAAGGATGTGCCCGTCTTGTGGGTTGATCACGTCACGCTCGAAAGAATTTTGCATGGAGTGTGGAAAGCCGCTTCCG
>Ga0209690_1002322_pt1 | contig 10851 bp, 6 predicted proteins | sample GraSoiAngelo_150_FD_186164 | JGI IMG/M metagenome (GOLD analysis project Ga0209690, IMG submission 186164) | Grasslands soil microbial communities from the Angelo Coastal Reserve, California, USA - 14_1009_09_40cm (SPAdes) (version 2) | ecosystem: Environmental > Terrestrial > Soil > Grasslands ...
TACGGCCTCATCTACCTGGCGCGGGTCAAACAGCTGCGCCGGCGCGGCATCGAGCTGCTCCCCGCCTGCGTGGAGGGCGCGCAGAGCACGGCGGAGGCCACGCTGCTTGCCTCGGCGGCGACCAGCGTCTCCTTCGGCACGCTGATCATCGCGGCGAACCGAGGATTCCGGCACTTCGGCATCATCGGCGGCATGGGCATGCTGCTCTGCTGGATGGGGACCTTCCTGCTCGTCCCGGCGTTTCTCGCGGTGTACGAGAAAGCGCGCGGAGCGCCGAAGATCGTGCCGGAAGCGGCCGAGGAAGACCGCGCGCTGGTCCCTTTCCTGCGACGGCTGTTCGCCCGCCCCGGATTGATCGCGGGCTTCTTCGCCCTCGCCACCGCCGTCGCCCTCGTCGCCTTCTTCCGCGATCTGCCCGATGCCATGGAGCGCAACCTCGAGAACCTGAGCAACGATCCGCCGAAGGGGCAGCAGACGCTCCTGCGCGACCAGGACCGAGCGGGGACCTCGCTCGGCACGTCGACCGCCTCGGTGCTCGCGCTGCTCGACTCGTGGCCCGAGGCGGACAAATTCTGCGACGTGATCCGCAGGCGCGCGCAGCGGCCGGAGTACTCGAAGTTGATCGAGAGCTGCAACAGCCTCTCGATGGTGGTCCCGCGCCCCGACCAGCAGCCGGAGAAGCTCGCCGCGATTCGCGAAATCGCGGCCGAGCTGGGCGGACGCGTGCTTTCGCGCTTGCCTCCCGATCTCCGCGCGCGCGTGGAGGAGGTGCGCGTCGAACTCACGGCGCAGCGGCCGGTCAAGCTCGAGGAGGCGCCGGCGAATCTGGTGGACAAGTTTCGCGAGCGGGACGGATCGATCGGCAAGCTGGCCCAGGTGGTCGCGCGGCCCGACGCCAAGCTCGAGCTGGCGCCCAACCTGGAGGCGTTCGTTCGGGGCGTGCGCAACGTGCCCGTCGACGGGAAACGGGTGGACGCGACCGGCGAGAACGTCATCTTCGCCGACCTGCTGACCGACATCGACAAGGAAGGCCCGCGCACCACCCTGCTCTCCTTCGCCGGCGTGTTCCTGCTGGTGATCGTCTTCTTCCGCCACGTGCGGACCAGCGTCGAGGTGCTGGGATCGCTGACGGTGGGTGTGGCGCTGATGAGCGGAGTGGCGGCGCTGCTGCACCTGAAGATCAATTTCTTCAACTTCATCGTCTACCCGATCACCTTCGGCATCGCGGTCGACTACGGCGCGAACGTGGCGGCACGCGTGCGCGAGCGCGGGCGCGTCCTCGAGGCGCTGGCGGAGGTGGGCCCCGCAGTTGCGCTGTGCTCCTGGACGTCGATCATCGGCTACGGGTCGCTGCTCATCTCGGCCAATCGCGCGCTGCGCAGCTTCGGCGAATACGCGATGATCGGCGAGGTGACGACGATCCTCACCGCGCTGGTGCTCCTGCCGGCGCTTCTCATCATCGCCGAGCGGCAGCGCGGCCTTCTGGCGGACGCCGCCGGCATGGAACGTCAGCCGGGCAGCTGAAGTCCGGCGTTCTCCGCCTGCGCGGCGGGCTGGCGGTACCACCACGCGATCCCCAGGAGGAATGCGCTCGCGACCAGGCACGCGCCGATGCGCGCGCCGATGGAGGGGAGCTGGAACGCCCCGTAGATGGCGAGCGCGGATGCAACGAGCGCCAACGCGAGGCCGATCTGGCGGAGCCGGATCAGGTCGCGGGCGCGACCGACGCCGACGGAGGCGACGCTGCAAGCCGCGTAGTAGGTGACCAGCAACAGCGTCGATGCGGACGGGCCGACGGCGAACGCGAGCTCCTGGTGGAACCAGAGGAAGACGAAGCCGAACGCGCCGGCGCGCGCGTGCGAGCGGCGCGTGAGGCGGATGGCGACCACCCAGGCGACGGCGATCGCGGCGGCGGCCGCAGACTCTCGCGTGGCGAACGGGACGTACTGGTACGCAGGCCGGAGGGTGACGAGGCCGAGCACCCATACCGCCGCCCCGGCGAGAGAGAGGAACGGTGCCCAGGTCCAGATCCGGCTCGGCACCGCGCGCGCGATCAGCGCCGCCAGCACCGAGACCCAGGCCAGCGCCGCCGTGGCCGCGATGGGTGAGTCGCGCAGCTCGATCAGCGTGGCCGTCACCGCCGCGGCCCAGGCGACCGCAGCCAGCGCATCCCGGAGCGGCGATTCGGGTCGCCGGGCCGCGGTCGCGAGCAGAAGCCCAGCGGCGAGCCCAGCCGCGGCGCCGCCTCCGGCGGGACTTCCTTCGAGCGAGACGAGGAGGACTGCGAGGAATCCGCCTGGAAGCAGGGCTCCGTCCACCCAGTCGCACAGCCCGGAAGGCGCCTCGCCGAAGCCGTCGAGCAATAATCCCGGCGGGTCGGTATCGGCGCGATCGAGGAGCGCGAGCCACGCGATTCCGGCCACCGCGAAGATTGCCGTGCTCGCCAGGGGAGGCAGGAACGGCACGAGCACGCAGCGGAAGGCGGCAAGGACGCCGAGGAGGCCGAGCGTCCTCAGGCGCGGGCGAAGCGTGTCGCCCTGCGCGAACGGAAGCGTCCCGCCGAACGCCGCGACGAACGGGAGCCCGAGCGCGAGCCAGCATCCATGCTGCGCCGCGGGCATCGTGCCCAGCGCGAGCACGAAGAGCGCCGCCGCCGCCGCGAACACCTGGCCGCCGACGCGCCACTCGCGCGCGCCGAGCGCCGAGCCCCCCGCCACCAGGACGGCCGCCGCGTAGCCGGCGAGCATCGGCGCGGTGCCGTGGCCCGTGCTGGTGACGAACGGGGCCAGCGCCGCGCCGCCGAACCCGATGCACCAGAGCGGCTCGTCGCGCTCCCGCAAGGCGAAGGCCGCCAGGCCGACCGAGGCGACCGCGGAGAACGCGAGCGCCACGGGCGCCGGCACCAGGCGGAGCCCGGGCCCCGCCGCCCAGGCGCAGACGTGCGCGGTGGCCAGCGCGATCCCGAGCAGGGCATCGCCGAACGGGCGATGTCGGGGACGGACGCGGATCCCCCAGAGCGAAAGACCAGCCGCACCGGCGAGCCCCAGGGCGACTCGGACGGAAGGCCCCAGCCAGCCCCTCGCGGCCGCCCAGCTGAGGAACATGCCGGCGGCGGCGAGCACCAGGACCGCGGCCAGGGCCAGCATCCCGTACCGGCCGACCACCACCTCGAGGCTGACCCGAGGCTTCGTCGGGGAAGGACCGCCGCGCAAGGGCCGATCGACCGATGACGGGGCGGCGCGCGGCGGCCGCGGAGCAAAGACCGTTTCCCGAGGTCCCGCGTCCACTTGCCTGCGCACCTCGCCGAGCTCCTCGCGGACCTCGTCCAGGCGCCGCTCGAGCGCGGAGATGCGCGAAAACAGATCGCCGCGGCGGTCGTCCGGGTTCCCCACCCTCCGAGGTTGAGGCAGGCACCGGAGGCCGGTCAACTTACTGGAGCGCGCGCTCCACCGCCCTGCTCACGTCGTACAGCAGCGCACCCCGCTCGGTGACGGGCAGTACGGTCGCGGGCATGCGCGACCGGCGCAGCATGCGGTTGTAGGCGATCTCCGCGATGGGGCGGAGATGGAAAGCGTCGTGCAGGTTGTACTCGAGCAGCCTGCGCAGCGCGGCACGGTCGCCCTCCCGCTGGGCACGCCAAAGCCACACTGCATCGGTCCCGGACAGCGGCGCCAGGTGGGGTGGCCGGTGCAGCCCCAGCCGCGGCTCGATCTGCTTGAGGCCGCCTGCCTCGCCGAGCCGTCGCAGGAGGATGCAGAGGTCCACGTGCGCGGCCGGCGGCTGCCATCCGGGGAAGAGCTTCCGTAGATGAGGCAGGTCGAACGCGGTTCCGTTGAACGTCACCACCGCGCGCCAGCGCGCGGCGCGGTGCGGGAACTCGTGGAGATCGCGGCCCCGCACGAAGGAGCGCGGACCCTCCGCGTCGAGGACCCCGATCACGGTCACCTCTTCCGCGGTCTCGACGTCCACGAACCCGGCCTGGTCGACGAGGTGGGGCAACAGCCGCCAGTGCTCCGTCTCCGGAAGGGCGCGCGCGAAGAAATCCAGGTCGTCCGCGGCGAGGTGGGCGCGGCTCTCGGTCACTCCGGCGCGCAGCTTCGCGTCCAGCCGCTCGGCCAGGACCATGCCCTCGGGCACCGCGTCCCAGCTCCCCACGCCCTGCATCCACAGCTGCCGCTCGCGCATCGGGCCGATTCCGCGGATGTGCCGGAACGACGCCGTCAGCACGGTTCCTCCGCGAGCTTGGTGAGCACCGGAACGTCCGCCTCGCAGAAGCGCAACCCTGGAAGCAACCGGCGCGGAACCCAGCGGATCTCCTCCGCGGTCAGCGCCCGCGGCTGCTCGTGCTCGTGCAGCCGCGCCCGGTACAGCGCCAGCTCGACGTCCAGGTCGGGATAGATGTGCTCCAGCCGCTCGTAGAGCTCGCCCACCTGCACGCGAACCCCCAGCTCCTCGCGCAGCTCCCTGGCCAGAGCGGCACGCTCCCCTTCCCCGGCCTCCACCTTGCCACCCGGGAACTCCCACAACCCTGCCCGCTCGCCCTTCTCCTTGCGGCGTGCGACCAGCACCTCGCCGCCGCGCTCGATCAGCGCGGCCACGACGAGGACGCGGCGCTTCACGGGAGCAGCCCCAGAGAGAAGAGCACCCCCCCGTTCGAGACGGCGAACGCCGCGCCAGGGATGGCCAGCGGGCCAGCCGAGAATCCGGAGCCGGGATCGAACGCGCCTCGCGTCCGCCCGGTCACCGCGTCGACCGCGATCAACGGACCCCGGTCGAGCGACAGCAGCAGCAGCCCGCCGCTCACCGCCCCCGGCGTCGCGTAACGATCGTTGCCGAGGTTGAGCTTCCACAGCACCTTGCCGTCGGCGCGGCCGAGCGCGACGAGCGCGCCCTTCCCGCTCGCGTACACGCGCGGTCCGTCCACCAGCACGTGGTTTGCGCCAGGCAGCGGCGCCGTCCACAGCGGGTTCCCGGTCGCCGCGTCGAGCGCCACCACTCCCACCTTGCTGCTCGCGACGTAGACGCGGGCCTCTTCGTCGGGCGCCTGCAGATCGTCGACGTCCAGGTAGTCGCCCGTGCCGCTCACCGGACGCACCCACCGGGCCACGCCGTCGGCGGGACCGAGCGCGACCAGCGATCCGTCGGCGAAGCCGGCGAAGACGCTCCCGTGCGAGACGCGCGGCCGCGAATTGCCGCGGATGGTGAAACCGGCGGGAGGGTCGCGGTGGAACTTCCACAGGCTCTTGCCCGTCTCGGCGTCCACTCCCGTGACCGACTCTTCGCTCGACATGACGTACAAGCGCCCGCCGGACAGTGTCGGCGTGGTGGTCAGCTCCTCGTGCAGGTCGCTGGACCAGCGCACCTCGCCCGTGATCCGGTTGAGCGCGGTGAGCTTGCCGTCGGCCGACGCGACGTACAGCGTGTCGCGGTCGAGTAGCGGCGCCGCCAGCACCGACCCACCGGCCCGCCAGAACCAGGCGGTGCGTCCGTGGAAGCGACAGCGCACCCAGCCGTCGTTGGTCCCCACGTACAGCCGGCTCCCGGCATCATCGAGCACCGGCGTGGCGGTCTCGCGCGGCTGGAACGGAAGCTCGCGCTGCGGCACGAGGCGGACCATGTCGCCGATGAAGAACGCGCGCTCGCTCTGCGCAGGCGCCGCGCGCGCGAGCGGTCCATGCGAGAGCGGCGAGAACGCGAACGCCAGGACCGCCGCAGCGAGCATCTACTTCTTGCCCTTGGTCGCCGGAGCGGCGCGTTTGCCGGTCTGCGGAGCCGGAGCCCGCGGCGCGCCGGCCGGCGGGAGCGAGGACAGCTCGAGGCGCATGTTCGCTTCCATGGCCACCGGGTCCTTCGCGTACTCCTTTGCCACCTGCTCGAGCTGCTGCTTCGCTTCCGGCTTTCCTGCGACCAGGGCGATGCGCGCCTCCTGGAACGCGGCGCGCTCGGGGGCGCCGTCGCCCGCGAGCCGGGCGAACGCGCCTCGTGCCTCCTCGAGCTTTCCCTGCGCCTCGAGCGCGTACCCGACGGACTCCTGCGCCAGCGCCCTGAGCGGGTGTCCTCCCGGCGCATCGTCGAGGAACGCCTGCAGCGCGGCCTGCGCGCCGGCGGCGTCGCCCGCCTTCAGCTTGATGAATCCGATCTGGGCCTCGGCGGTCTGCGCAGCCGTGGAGCGGGGAAAGTCGGCGCGCACCTTCTCCAGCGCCTGGAGCGCGGCCTTGTTCCGCTCCTCCCTGCTGGGGAACGTCTCCACGCCCGGCTGTCCCTGCGCTTCCGAGGGCAGCGGACGCGAGGAGAGCTCGAGCGCGACCGCCAGCTCGGCGCCCGCCTTGCCTTCGCGCGAGCCCGAGTATGCCGACGCGGCCCAGCCGCCGAGCACGGCGACGGCGAGCGCGATGAGCAACGCCAGCACCGGCTTCTGGTGCGCGGCGATCCAGCCCATCACCTTGCCGGCGACGACCTGGAACTCGTCCGGCTTCTTCAGCTCCTTGCGGTCGAGCTTCTGCGCCAAAGCCTGCTTCCCTCCGGACGGCGTTCCTGCCCGAGTTCCCCTCTGGAGTCAATCATCGAGTAAGGTGCTCCGCCGTGCTGGTTCTCGCGCTCCTGCTGGCCGCCCCGCTGCGCCCCGGCGAGGCGGCGCTGTCCATGCGGCTGGAGACCGCGTACGTGCAGCCGGACGGCGACGCTACCAAGCGCGGCGGCGGCGCCGGACTGTCGCTGGGGTATCGCCTGACCGACCAGCTCTCGGTCGTCGGTGGCGCGTCGGCGTCGCTCCTCTGGTCCGCTCCGGGCGCAGGCGGAGCGCGCCAGACGCAGCGGCTGACCATGGCGTCGGCCGGGCTCGAGGCGCTGCTCGATGCGACGCCGGTCGCGCCGTTCCTCGAGCTGTGCATCGTCCGGCTCCTGCCCGAGAGCGCGGCCGGGTATTCCCTGGCCACCCGCACCTCGGTGGGCGCGGACTGGTTCTTTTCCGCCCCGTTCGCGCTGGGGCTGGCGGTCCGCACGCTCACGCCGCTCGACGGCGCCGGCGGCGTGACCGCGCTCGGTGGGACCGAGATCGCCCTGCGCTTCACCTGGACACCCGCCGCCGGCGGGCGGCCGCCTGGATGAGGTGATCATGCGCGCAGTCCGCTTGCACGAGATCGGTCAGCAGTTCCAGGTCGACCAGGTTCCGGACCCGGTCGCCCCTTCGGGCGGCGCCGTGGTGCGGCTGGAGACCGCCGCCCTGAACCACCGCGACGAGTTCATCCGGATGGGCCTCTACGCGAAAATCCAGCTCCCCGCCATCCTCGGCTCCGACGGGGCCGGCGTGGTCGAGTCGGTCGGTCCGGGCGTGGATTCGTCCTGGGTGGGCCGCAAGGTGGTGGTGAACCCGTCCGAGGGCTGGGGAACCGACCCGCGCGCCCAGGACCTGAAGACCTTTTTCATCCGCGGCATGCCCAAGCAGGGCACCTTCGCGGAGAGGATCGCCTTGCCGCTCGACCGCCTGGAGCCGATGCCGGAGCACCTCAGCTGGCCCGAGGCTGCCGCGCTGCCCCTGGCGGGGGTCACCGCCTACCGGGCCCTGGTCACCCGCGGCGAGGTGAAGCGCGGAGATCACGTGCTGGTCACCGGCGTCGGCGGCGGTGTGGCTACCGTGGCCATGCAGCTCGCGCAGGCGCTCGGTGCCCAGGTCTCGGTCACCAGCGGCAGCGAGGAGAAGCTCCAGCGCGCGCGCGGCATGGGGGCCATCGCCGCGGTTTCGTACAAGCAGAAGGGATGGGAGAAGGAGTTGGTCCAGCAGGCCGGCGGACCGCCCTCCCTGGTCATCGACAGCGCGGGAGGGCCGGACTTCGGCGCGTTGCTCAACGCCGTCGCGCCGGGCGGGCGCATCGTCTCCTACGGCGCCACCCGCGGCCCGGCCGAGAAGCTCGAGCTGACGCGGGTCTTCTTCAAGCAGATCGACCTGCGCGGCACCACCATGGGCACCGACGAGGAGTTCCGCGCCATGCTGCGCCTGGTGGCGCGCGAGCGCGTCCGGCCGCTGGTGGACCACGTCTTCCCACTCTCCCAGGCCGCCGAGGCGGACCGCCGCATGGCGCAGGGCGAGCAGATGGGCAAGATCGTCCTGAACTGCCGCGCGTAGCGCCTGATGTCCCCTGCGCAAGGGATGAGGGGAATCTTGGCATCCCAAATGGAGAGGGCCGCCCGGAGGCGGCCCTCTCGCATCGTACTCAAGCTGTGCGACTTCCCTACTTCACACTCGGAGCCGGCACCTGATCGGCCTGGGCCGCGCCGTTCGCGTCGTCGACGGACACGACCAGCCACCCGAGAGAAGGCGCCCTCTTCTGCTCGTCCTTGTTGACCGTGAGCGGCATCGTCGTCGAGGCGCCTGCGCCGAGCGTGGCGAAGTTGCCGCTCGAGACCGCCGGGGTGAACGGGTTGAACGTCGCCGAGCCGGTCGTATCGACGAAACTCCCCGGCACGATCGAGAACGCGTTCACCCTGTACGTGAGGCTCTGCCTCGCCGGGCCGGGGATCGCCCTTTGCGACAGGCCCAGCTCGCTTGCCAGTGCCGGCAACTCGACGATCGACCCGTTCATCGGCGCGTCGGCGACGAAGGCGTCGATGATGACGCCCGTCGACGCGTCGATCGTGAACGACCCCATCCGGCCGTCGAACGACCCCGTCAAGACGGCACCGATATCGACGCCGACCACGAAGACGTCGGTTACGCCGTCGCCGTTGATGTCGATGGCGATGTCGAACTCGTTGACGCTTTGATTGGTGGCGCGGCCCCAGGTATTGATGGCGAACACGAGGCTGCGGTCGGCGTCGGCGCCGCCCAATGCCGCTCCAGGCAATACCTGGACCCCGACGTCACGCACATCCATCGGCTGACCGCCCTCGTTCGGGTCGCTGATGCCCCAGGCGTAGAGATCGGCGGTGCCCGTGTGAATGCCGTTGTTCGTGAGCGGCAGCGACGACGAGAACGTATTTCCCGTCTTTGTGAACGCGCTGGGTGTGCCGGCGGCGACGTTCGAGAGGCCGCGCGGCACGAGGATATACGGGACCCGCAGCGTCTGTTTGTCGGCCGACTGGCCGGACGCGGGCGTCGCAACGATGGCCCCGCGAACGGTCAGCACACCGCCGACCCCGATCGCGAACGTGTCGTCGCTCGGCAGCGCGGCGAAGGCAGCCGCCGACATGGTGAGCGAGACTTGGACGGTTACGCTCTGGCCCATCGGAACCGTGACGCTGCCTGGCGAGACGCTGACGACCGCGCCTGACTGGCCGCCGTTCGCAGCGACACTCAGGTTATAGGTCGCCGACGAGGAGCCGTTGTTGGTCAACGTAAACGCCTTGTGCGCCGAGAAGTCGCCGGAGCCCGGCACGTAGCCGAAGGCGATCGAATCCAACTCGTCCGGTGTGGTTGCGAGCACCGACGAGTTGACCGCTTTCTGTGCCTGAACGACGCCGGAGCCGGCCCGCCGGGCGCTGTAACCAATGTTCAGGGCCGGATCGGCCGTGTTCATGATCGCCGCCTTGATCTGCGACCCGTTCCAGCTGGGATGGGCCTGCTTGACCAGCGCGGCTATGCCCGCCGTCATCGGGCACGCCATCGACGTTCCCGAAAGGACCGACGCTCGGTTACCGCTGCCGATGCGGGCCGACGCGACGCTCACGCCGGGAGCGATCACGTCAGGCTTCGGCGCCGAGTCCGGGTTACGCGGACCACCCGAGGAGAAGCCGGCGACCAACTTGAAGTTCGTGTTAGGGACCGTCGTGGGGGCCAGCTTCACCGAGCCGCCATCAGACTTGTCCAGCGCGGTCCGCGCGCTGTTTCCAGCGGCGTCGACGACGCGCGGGTCGACGCCCAGGAACGGGATGGTCACGGTGTGCTGCTCGCCCGTGTCCGGATTCTCGGTGATCTGGCCCTCGAATGGCGGAAGGCCGTTGGCATTGTTGATCATCACGACGGCTGCGGCGCCGGCCTCGTCTCCGAAGACCGCTCGCGCGACCCGGGCGCAAGTCCCACGAACCGTGACCACGACCATGCCGGCCGTGCCGGCATACTCGGCCTTGTTGCAGCCGAGCGAGATCGAGCCGTCCGCGTTCCGCAGTACCTTTACCCGGAATGATGTCGTGGGAGATGGGAGCGGGGCGTTGTTGGCGTTGATTGCGTCGAAGGTGCCAGGCGTCGGCGCGGTGCCATCACTCTTCAGCAGGGTCAGCGTCGCGCCCGGGAAGGTCGGGACGCTGCCGTCCATCGCGGCCACCGAGAGCACGCCGCTCGCCGTGCTCGGCGAACCGACGATGTATCCGCTCGGCCCAGCGTTGCCGGCGGAGGCAATCACCGCGATGCCGTCGTCGAAGGCGTTCTGCGCAGCAACCGACGTCGGGTCGTCCGTGCCGCCGAGGTCGGAGCCGAGGGACATGCTGATGACGTTCACGCCGTCCGCGACCGCCTTGTTGATCGCGAGGTGGACGACGTTGCTCGAGCCCGCGCAGCCGAACACGCGGTACGCGTAGATGTCCGCGCCCGGTGCCACCCCGGGGCCGACGTTCCACGAGTGCGACGACACGGTGGATGCATCATAGGGCCCGTGGAAGGTCGACCCGTCGCTCAGAACGCCGAAACCGCCAGCCGTTCCGGCTGTGTGCGACCCGTGGCCGTTGCAGTCGAGAGGGTTCGGGTCGGGCTTCGGGACGGAGTTCGGGTTATTGGCGTTGTAGTCGTCGCCGACGAAGTCGAAACCGCCTTTCACCTTTGGCGCTGCTGGTCCGAAGAGACTTGGGTCTGCGGGAGCCGTGCTTGTCGCCTTCGCCGCGTTGAAGGCAGCGACCGTCCCCGGTCCGCCGAAGTCCGCGTGC
>Ga0209690_1002327_pt1 | contig 10839 bp, 10 predicted proteins | sample GraSoiAngelo_150_FD_186164 | JGI IMG/M metagenome (GOLD analysis project Ga0209690, IMG submission 186164) | Grasslands soil microbial communities from the Angelo Coastal Reserve, California, USA - 14_1009_09_40cm (SPAdes) (version 2) | ecosystem: Environmental > Terrestrial > Soil > Grasslands ...
GAACCGCGGGGCCTGAGCCCGGTCGAGTATCTCTTGCAACTTGGCGTCTTGGCGTCTGGCGTCTGTCTTTGCATCCACTGCGTTCAGGTGGATGCACCGGATGTCCGCATCTTGCGCGAGGCGGGGGTGGCGGCGGCGCATTGCCCGCGCTCGAACCGCGCCCACGGCCACGGAGTGACGCCGGTCGCCGCCCTGCGGGCGGCGGGCGTCCGGGTCGGGCTCGGCACCGATTCGGTCGTGAGCGTCGGGGACCTGGATCTCTGGGCCGAGGCGGAGGCAGCCGGATGGCAGGGGGAGGAGGCCCTGCGGATGTTGACCCTCGAAGGAGCGCGGGCGCTGTGTTGGGACCGCGAGATCGGTTCGTTGGAAGCCGGTAAGCAGGCCGATCTCGCTGTCTTTCCCTCTACCACCCTCTCCCGCCCTCTGCCGCCCTTCTTACGATGATCGCCGGCCGCATCGTGCACGGGCCGGAGGCCGATTCTCGCCGGGCGCACTAGATTCGTCCGCATGAAGACCCAGCGCCACGCGGCCATTCTCAAGATCGTGCGACGCGAGCGCGTGGCCAGCCAGGAGCGGCTGCGCGAGCTGCTCGCGGCCGAGGGCTTCGACGTGACGCAGGCCACCCTGTCGCGCGACATCCGTGACCTCGGCCTCGCGAAGGTGGCCGCCCCCGACGGCGGCTCGCACTACGCCCCCCCGCCGGAAGGCCCCGGCATCCGCCCCAGCCTGGGCCAGCTCCTCCCGTCGATGCTCGTCTCCGTGGACGGCGTGGGGCCGCTGCTCGTGCTCAAGACGCCGGCCGGCGGCGCGCAGGCACTCGGCCTCGCGCTCGACGCCGAAGGCTGGCAGGAGGTGATCGGCACCGTTGCGGGCGACGACGCTGTGCTCGTGATCGCGCGCAGTGAGCGCGCCCGCCGCGCCGTGCAGGCGCGGTTGAAGGAGGCGGCAGGGCTCCCCGCCTGACACCTTGACACCCTCCCGAGGTCCTGTATTTTTATGCACACACATGCATAAACCTACAGGAGGCGGGTCGATGGGGCCGCTCGTCGTGCTGGCGTATTCGGGTGGGCTCGATACCTCGGCGATCGCTCCCTGGCTCCGCGAGCGCTACGGGGCCAGGGTTGTGTGTTTCGCCGCCGACGTGGGGCAGGGAGCCGGCGAGCTGCACGGCCTCGAGGAAAAGGCGCGACGCTCCGGCGCCGTCGACTGCGTCGTCGCGGACCTGCGCGAGGAGTTCGTGCGCGACTACGTGTTCCCCACCCTGCGCGCCGGCGCGGTGTACGCGCGCACCTACCTGCTCGGCACCGCGATGGCCCGGCCGCTCACGGCGGCGCGGCAAGTCGCCCTGGCGAAGCAGCTCGGGGCGCAGGCGCTGGCCCACGGCTGCACCGGCAAGGGGAACGATCAGGTCCGCTTCGAGCTGACCTACGCCGCCCTCGCCCCGGACCTCCAGGTGATCGCCCCGTGGCGGGAGTGGGACTTCCAGGGCCGCGAAGACCTCATCGCGTACGTGCACGCGCAGGGGATCCCGGTGCAGGCCACGGCCCAGAAGCCGTACTCGACCGACCGGAACCTGTGGCACTGCTCCCACGAGGGCGGCATCCTGGAAGATCCCTCCAAAGAAGCTCCCGAACACATCTTCGTGATGACCTCCAACCCGCTCGAGGCGCCGGACGAGCCGGTGGTCGTGCAGATCGGCTTCGAGGAGGGGACGCCCGTGTCGGTGGACAGCGTGCCGCGCGGCCCCGTGGACCTGCTGGAAACCCTCAATGCCGTGGCCGGCGAGCACGGCGTGGGCCGCGCGGACGTGGTCGAGGATCGTCTCGTCGGGATGAAGTCGCGCGGCGTGTACGAGACGCCCGGCGGCACGCTGCTGCACGCGGCGCACCGCGAGCTGGAGCAGCTCGTGCTCGACCGCCGCACCCTGCGCCTGAAGGACCAGTTGGCGCTGCAGTACGCCGACCTCGTGTACGACGGCCGCTGGTGGACGCCGGAGCGCGAGGCCCTGGACGCGGCGATCGCCGCCACCCAGCGGCCCGTGACTGGATGGGTGCGCCTGAAGCTCTATAAGGGCGGCGTGACGGTGGCGGGGCGGGAGAGCCCGCACGCGCTGTACCAGCCGTCCTACGCCACGTTCGGGAAGGACACGGTGTACGACCAGCGGGACGCGGCGGGCTTCATCCGGCTGTACGGCCTCGCGATCCGGATCGGTGCGGGGCTCGACGCGGCGCGAAAGGCCGAGCTCGGCGCGGCAGCCGACTGATGGCATCCGAGCACCGGATCGAGACGCCGCAGCACCAGATGTGGGGTGGGCGCTTCGCGCTCGGCCCGAGCGAGGCGCTGCACGCGCTGAATCGCAGCCTTCCCGTGGACCACCGCCTGTGGCCCCAGGACGTCGCGGCGAGCAAGGCGTGGGTCCACGCGCTGGGCCGCGTGGGCGTGCTCACCCCCGCCGAGGAGGCCGCGCTGCTCGAGGGGCTCGACCGCGTCGCCGAGCGGCTCGCGGACGGCGCCGCCGTAGGCGCACCGGACGAGGACATCCACACACTGGTCGAACGGCTGCTGTACGAAGAGGTCGGCTCGACGGCGGGGAAGCTGCACACCGGTCGCTCGCGCAACGATCAGGTCGCGACCGACCTGCGACTGTGGACGTTGGGCGCCACCGACCAGCTGGATGTCGATCTCACCCAGCTCGGCAGTACCCTGGTGGCACGCGCGCGCGACGGGATGGACGATCTGCTGCCGGGGTACACGCACGGGCAGCGCGCGCAGCCCGTGCGCTGGGCCTACGTGCTGCTCGCGCACGCCTGGCCCCTGGTGCGCGACCGCCAGCGGCTCGCGGACGCCCGCCGCCGCACCGCCGAGCTGCCCCTCGGCTCGGGTGCGCTGGCGGGGTCGGGCTTCCCCGTGGACCGGGTCCTCTTGAAGGAGGCACTCGGGTTCCGGGCCCTGTCCCCCAACGCCCTCGACGTGACCGGCGATCGCGACTTCGTGGCGGAGGTACTGTTCGCGCTCGCGCTCGTGGGCACTCACCTCTCGCGGCTCGCGGCCGAGCTGCAGACCTACACGAGCGCCGAGTTCGGCTTCGTGAAGCTGTCCGACGCGTTCACCACCGGATCGAGCCTGATGCCGCAGAAGCGCAACCCGGACGTGCTCGAGCTGGCCCGCGCCAAGTCGGCCCGTCTGCTCGGCGACCTGGTCGCGCTGCTCGCCACCCTCAAGGGGATCCCGGCCGGGTACTCGAAGGACTTGCAGGAGGACAAAGCGCTGCTGTTCGACGCCTTCGACACGGTCGCGCTCGTGCTGCCCGCGGTCACCGGTGCCGTCGCCTCGCTCACCGTGGACCGCGACCGCATGCGGGGCGCGCTGGATGCGTCGCTCCGCGCCACCGATTTGGCCGACCTGCTGGTGGAGGCGGGAGTACCGTTCCGCGAAAGCCACGGCTTCGTGGGCCGCCTCGTGCTGGAGGCGGAGCGAGCCGGTGTGCCGCTGGACCGGGTGCCCCCTGCCGCAGCGGCAGCCATTCACCCCGCGCTCGGCGCCGCCGTGGCGCAACTTGGAACCTGGGAGGATTCGATCGAGGGGCGCGCCACCCCCGGCGGCTCGGCGCGTCACTCGGTCGAGCAGCAGCTCGAGGAACTGCGTAAGGCATTTACGCTTGGCGGCGCGGGATAACCCTCGGCCTTGCCGAGTGTTACCCCGCGGTGTAGCATACGGGGCCGTCCGTTCGTGACGAGCGAGACGGCCGTTTTTTCGCCGGGAGACCGCCTTGCGCTGCCTTGCCCTCAACGCCTCGTTCGAGCCGCTGACCATGGTGCCCGTGCGCCGGGCGCTGCGCCTCGTGATCGACCGCAAGGCGGAGATCGTCGAGTCGGAGGGGCAGCCGGTCCGCAGCGAGCGGCTGGAGCTGCCGCGACCAGCGGTTATCCGTCTCGTCAAATTCGTGCACGTCCCCCGCCGTTTCCGCCGCCAGGTCACCAACACCTTCCTCTTCGCCCGTGACGACTACCGCTGCCAGTTTTGCGGCCGCACCCAGCGCGACCTCCGGCCGCGGGAGTGCCTCACGCGGGATCATCTGGTGCCGCTGTCGCGGGGTGGGACGAACGGCTGGACCAACGTGCTGACGGCGTGCTCGGGCTGCAACACGCGCAAGGGGAACCTGCTGCCGGAGGAGGCGGGGATGCAGCCGCTGCGCCCCCCCTTCGAGCCGCATTTCGTGCACCTCGCGTGGGCCGTGCGCCGGCTGACGTTGACGCAGTCGAAGTACATCCGCCTGTTCTACGGCGCCGACGTGCTCGCCACCCTGGAGGCGTTGTGAGCAGGGTCAAGAGCGCGTGGCTCGTCGCGGCCGCCGGGGTGGCGGCCCTGGCGGGGACACTGGTCCTGGCTCGGCCCGGTCGCGCGGCGACGCATCCCGAGCCGCGACCCGGTGTGACCGCCGAGCGCGTGCTGCCGCCGGCGGCGGTGCCGCACACTCCCGGGGCCGCGGAGGCGTACGCCGCGGCGCGCAGCGCGCCGCGGATCCTCGACGGCGTGTACTGCCACTGCGACTGCTCGCAGCACTCCGGGCACCGGTCGCTGCTCACCTGTTTCGAATCGGAGCACGCTTCCCACTGCGACATCTGCATGGGCGAGGCGATGCTCGCGACGCGGCTCGCGGCCCAGGGGAGTGGGCTCGCCGCCATCCGTCAGGCCATCGACGCCCAGTACGGGCGCTAGTTTTCCCTCGTCACAGCGTCGGAGCGTGCTTCCAGCGTTAGGCGCGGCAGCCCGGCGATGCGGACGATGATTCGCTGCGCCCCGCGTGCGAGGGCGCTCCCCACGCTGCCCCGGCCCGACACCGCGGGCGATACGTCACCCTTCAGCCAGCGGGTCAGCTCCTCCAAGTCGGTGTCGTTCAGCGTGGTCACCTCGAGCCGGCACAGGAAATAGAACTTCCCCGCGCCCTTCGGGGCGAGCGCGACGCGGTAGGGGATGTCCAGCGCGCGCTCGAGTGCCTCCGCCGTAGCGTAGCGCGCCACGCTGCCACCGGTGCGGATCAGCACGAACTCGTCGGCCAGCGGGTCGTGGTGTGCCACGGCGTCCCATGCCGCCTCGCGCACGAATTGATCGAACCAGGTCGCCCGCTCGCGCCACAGCTCCAGGCGGTAGTGCAGCCGGAGAGGGAAGCCGGAGCGCATCAGCGCGGTGAACTTGCCGTCGGCAAGGAGCTGGGTGGTCTGGATGCGCGGGGTCTCGCTCTGCAGCGTGATTGTCAGGGCGGGCGCTTGGGCGGCGGCCGGAACGGCGGCACCGGCGAGGAGGGCGAGGAGTCCGAGCCCCGGCCGCACCTCAGAAGCGATGGTCGAGTCGCAATGTGAAGCGCAGCCGCTCGCCCGCCGTGACCCCCTTCGCCGCGTACACGCCAAACCCTCCCCAATCCACGCCGAGTCCCAGATCGGCGAGCCAGCTGCCGGGCGTCGGCAGCCGATCGTCCGAGAGACGTCCCGGCCCGTTGCCGACGAGCCACGCCTGCCCGGCGTCGCCGAACACGACCAGGTCGGGACCCTGCAGCGCGAACAGCGGCCGCGCCTGCTCGTCCTCGGGCCGCGCAGCGCCGTAGGCCCAGTGGAGCGAGAGGTGGCCGCGGTATTCCGCCTGGGCGAGGATCACGCGGTCGCACGCCGCGACGAGCGTGCGCTGGAAGGCCGGATCGATGATGTCGCGGTTGCACGCGCTGTGGCGGAAGCCGTACCCCGCCAGGGGCTCGGGTCCGCCGATGGAGAGCCGCTGCTGCAGTGGCAGCGGGTCCCCGCCCAGCCAGCCCCCGGCGAGGAGCCGCAGATTGACCCGACCGGAAGGGCTCACGCGCGTGTAGCGACGGAAGTCGAAGAAGACGCGGCTGAACTCGTAGGAGCCGTCGCCCGGAATCGTGCGGCGCACGGCGGGGGGGACGCCGGCCTGCGGGCTCACGTCCGCGCTCCAGCTGTGCTCGAGCTGCGCCCGCAGCTGCCAGCCCGCCGTCGGGTCGAGCGGGTCGTTGCGCGTATCGAGTGTGAAGTAGCCGCCGAGGGTCACGTAGTGGCCGTCGTCGATCGGTGGATTCGGGCGCCACGCCTGGGCGTTCCGGAATACCGTCCACGGATCGCGCGCGGGGGCCGTCGTCTCGCCGTCGCGGCGCAGCTCCAGCGCGAAGTTAAGCGAGGGCTCGGGCTGCACGAACGCGCGGCCCGCCACGCCCTTGCGCGTGTAGTAGTCGCGGTAGTCCCGCTGGAACAGGAACGCGCTCCAACCGACCTCCGCATTGTGCAGGCCCCAGTCCTCCACCGGGCCGACCATGCTGTAGGCGCGCAGCTCGAGCCCCAGCGCCCGGCGGTCGCCGGCGCGCACCTCGGAGCGCACCGCGTAGCCGAGGTCGCTGCCCCGGTCCGACAGATTGCCCGCCGTGCGGAAAATTCCCAATGCGTCGAACCGGACCCGGAGACCTTCCGCGACCTTCCAGTCGAAGGTCGGCCCGAACACGATGGGCAGGCCTTCCACGCGGTTGAACGTCCCGCCTGTGGCGATGGTGAGCGCCGAGCGCGACTCGGCCGTACCCCAGCTCTTCTGGGCGCCGAGATTGGGGAAGCGGCGCCGCAGGTTGGGGGCGAAGACGATCTCGTCGCCCTGCGTGCGATAGGCGAGCGGCTCGCGGTACTGGCGCACCTCGCCCCGCACCGCCGCCGCGCGCGCGACCGTCACGGTGCCGCCGATGATGATCAGATCGCCTGTGATCTCGGCCGTCGAGTCGATGGCCGCGTCGCCGTTGATCACGAGCACGGTTCCTGCGATCCGCCCGCCAACGGTGATCGAGCCGTTGCGCACCGCCACATCGCCCCGCCATTCGTTCCCGGGCGGGAGCCGCGTACGGCCGACGAGCCGGGTCGTGGTGGACGCGTTGTAGAGCCGGATCGCCTCCTCCGCCACGATGCGCGGCAGCTCCCGCGGCTGCACGCTCACCCCGGCGCTCTCGGGAATGATGACGATGGCCGTGTCCTGGGCGCCGAGCAGCGCGGGCCCGAGGCCCGACAGGACCGTGAGCAGGACGCTCGTGCGCATGGGACGAACCCTGGTTGGCGTTGTCATCCCGTCATGTTGCGTGGCGGCTCGATCCCGAGGCGCCGCATGCGACGGTACAGATTGGCCTCGGCCACGTTGCCGTGCGCCGCCGACAGCGCCCGCGCGATGAGCGTGCGCTCGTATTGATCCAGCGCGTCCGATAGGGCGACGTCCGTCCACTCTGCCCCCCCCCGCCCCCCCTGCCCCCCCGGGGCGGTGGACCGGACGCCGTCACCCGGGAGCACCTGCGCGACGTCGTCCGCCGTGATGGCGTCGCCCGACCCGAGGATCGCCAGCCGCTCCACGATGTTGGCGAGCTCGCGCACGTTCCCGGGCCACTGGTACGCCGCGAGCAGCTGCAGCGCACCGGCGTCGCAGCCCAGCGGCCGCCCCCGCCGCGCCGCCTGCCGGCCCGCGAAGTGCTCCACCAGCGGCCGCACGTCCTCGGGGCGCTCGCGCAGGGGCGGAATGTGCACCGGCAGCACGTTGAGGCGGAACAACAGGTCCTCGCGGAAGTGACCCTGGCGCGCCGCCCTCGTCAGCTCCTTGTTGGTCGCCGCGATCACGCGCACGTCGACCGTGACGGGCTTCTCGCCGCCCAGCCGCTCGATCACTCCCGACTCCAAGACGCGCAGCAGTTTCGCCTGGGCCTCTGGTCCGAGGTCCCCCACCTCGTCGAGGAACAGCGTGCCGCCGTCGGCCAGCTCGAAGCGACCTACGCGCCGCTCGGTGGCTCCGGTGAAGGCGCCCCGCTCGTGCCCGAACATCTCCGACTCGACCAGGTCCTTCGGGATGGCGGCGCTGTTGACGCACACGAAGGGCTTCGCGGCGCGCGCGCTCTGGCGGTGGATCGCGGAAGCCACGAGCTCCTTCCCCGTGCCCGACTCGCCGGTGATGAGCACCCGGGCGTCGGTTGGCGCGACGCGCGCGATCAACGCCCGCAGCTCGTCCATCGCGCGGCTCACGCCGACCAGCGGATCGCTGTGCCCCAGTGCCTCGTGCAGGCGCCGGTTCTCGGCGCGCGTGCGCGCGAGCTCCAGCGCCCCCCGGATGGCCACGAGGAGCCCCTCGGGAGTGAGCGGCTTCTCGAGAAACTGGAACGCGCCGAGCTTGGTGGCACGCACCGCGTCGGCCAGGTTCGCCTTCCCGCTCATCATCACGACGGGCACGTCCGGGGCCAGGCGCCTCAGCTGCTCCAGCGTCGCGAGCCCGTCGGGACCACCCGGCATCATCAGGTCGAGCAGCACGGCGTCGGCCGCGCCGCGCTCCACCGCCGCGAGCGCGGCGGTGCCGTTCCCCGCTTCCGCGGTCTCGAAGCCCTCGGACTGCAACAGCGCGCCCACCATCTTGCGGATGTTGGCTTCGTCGTCCACCAGCAGAATGCGCGGGCTCACGTGGGGAACACGATGACGAAGGTGGCGCCGCCCCCCGGCGTTTCGCCCGCCGTGATCGTGCCACCATGGGCCTCGAGGGTCTGCCGCACCAGCGCGAGCCCGAGGCCCGTGCCGTCGCGCTTGGTAGTGAAATAGGGCTCGAACACCCGTTGCCGCAGCTCCTGGGGGATGCCGGGCCCGTGGTCGGCGATCGTGATCGCCATGCCACGCCCGTCACCCGTCACGCGCACGTCGATGGCGCCCCGGCCCTCCATCGCCTCGGCGGCGTTGCGCAGCAGGTTGCTCAACGCGCGGCGCAGCGGGTCGTAGTAGCCCTGCACGGTCCGCCGCCCCCCGTTGGCTTCCACGGAGACCTTCACGCCCTCGGGCACCGCCGTGCGGCCCAACTCCTGGAGCAGCTCCACTATGTCCACTTCGCTCTGCGGCCCTTCGGGAAGTCGGCCGAAGTCGGCGAACTCGCGCGCCAGGCGCTCGAGCCGGTTCGTCTCGGCACCAAGGACCTGAACCGCAGTCGCCGTCCGACTGTCCGACGGTCCGACCGTCCGTCCCACCTGGTCCACCGCGATCCGCATCGCCGTGAGCGGGTTCTTGATCTCGTGGGCCACACGGCGCGCTACCTCGCGGAATGCCCGCAGCCGCTCCGCCTCGAGCTCCTTCTGGCGCGCGGCCTCCAGCGCACCCGCGAGCTCGCGCAGCCCCTGTCGCAGCGCCTCGAAGTCGGGAGCCCCGCGCGCCGAGTCCCCCGCGGGCAGTGGCTGGCGCCGCCGGATCAGCCGCGTCCAGCCGACCAGCTCGTCGATCGGCCTGGAGAGCTGGCGCGACAGGTGACCCGCCAGCCGCACCGACGCGAACACGACCAGCCCGCCCAGCATCAGGATCACGACTGCCACGCCGGCCGTGTAGTAGCGGAGATACACGTCGGCGCGCCGCGCCAGCGTCACCGCGTTCGAGACCTGCGCGAAATGCTGACGCACGGCGGCACGCTGGCCCGGGGAGAGCCGCAGGGTGTCGACCCGCTCGGCCAACGTGCGGGCCGAATTGCCGACTTCCTCGAGCGACGCCAGCGCGCCGGCCGACGGACCCGCCGACCGCACGGACAGCGCCCAGCCGATCACGGCGAGCGTGGTGGGGATGGCTGTCAGCGCCACCAGGATGAGGAAGATCCGCTGACGGAATGGGAGCGCCATATTGAGGCGCAATCTAGGGCTTGAACGCCCGTGTGACAATTCGACACATGCCGGGAGGCTCGATGCAATCCCACACTCACTACCTCTGGTTCAATACGAAGCTGCGCCAGGAGATCATCGACGTCACCGACGAGGTGGCTGAGCAGGTGCGGCACAGCGGCGTGCGGGAAGGGTTCGTCCTGGTGAGCGCCATGCACATCACTGCATCGGTGTTCGTGAACGACCACGAGTCGGGGCTCTGGCAGGACATCCTCGTATGGCTGGAGCGGACGGTCGCGCCGTGGGATCCGGGCCGCTACCGGCACAACGCGACCGGCGAGGACAACGCGGCGGCGCACCTCAGGAGCCTGACGATCGGCCACGAGGTGGTCGTGCCGATCACCGAGGGGACGCTCGATCTCGGCCCGTGGCAGCGGGTGTTTTACGGTGAGTGGGACGGCCAGCGCAAGAAGCGCGTGATCATCAAGGTGCTGGGGGTCTAGACATATCGCGCAAGTTGTTTATTTTCAAGCGATCACGAAGTTGGAGGGTGGTACGGGCGGCGTCGGCTCATCCAGCGGCGCTTGGCGACCTCGGCGGGAGGCCGAGGAGTGAGCCGTGGCGCGCTGCGGTGAACGCGGCGACCCCCCTGCCTGCCGCTCCAGCCACAACTGACAGGCGACCCCTTTTGACGAACGCGTTGCGACGCGAACCAGTCGCCACCCACATAGTGCCCGAAGTGCCCTGCCTGCGCCGTTCCGTGCCCCTGCCCGGGGCCGGTGCGGCGAACCGCATGCCTGCGCCGTTCGGGCGCGCCGACCTGAGCACTCCATGACATCCCAGCAACATGCACATCTCCCGCGCCCTGTCCACAAAGAGCCTCCCGCCCACGCGCCCAACGCCGCGCTGCTGATCGACTTCGACAACGTGACGATGGGGATCCGCTCGGATCTCCAGACCGAGCTCAAGCGGCTGCTGCAGTCGGAGATCATCCGCGGCAAGGTCGCCGTGCAGCGGGCCTACGCCGACTGGCGGCGCTACCCGCAGTACATCGTCCCGCTCTCGGAGTCGTCGATCGACTTGATCTTCGCACCGGCCTACGGGTCGAACAAGAAGAACGCGACCGACATTCGGCTCGCGATCGATGCGCTCGAGCTCGTGTTCACCCGACCCGAGATCGGCACCTTCATCCTGCTCTCGGG
>Ga0209690_1002334_pt1 | contig 10820 bp, 12 predicted proteins | sample GraSoiAngelo_150_FD_186164 | JGI IMG/M metagenome (GOLD analysis project Ga0209690, IMG submission 186164) | Grasslands soil microbial communities from the Angelo Coastal Reserve, California, USA - 14_1009_09_40cm (SPAdes) (version 2) | ecosystem: Environmental > Terrestrial > Soil > Grasslands ...
CGCGTGGGCAGCAGTAATCCGATCGCGATTGACGTGCGCGTGATGGCGGCCACCAATCGCGATCTTGAAGCCGAGGTCGCCAGTGGTGCATTTCGCCAGGATCTCTACTACCGAGTGAATGTCTTTCCGATTCGGACTCCTCCGCTACGTGTGCGCGCGGACGACATCGCCTTGCTGGTCGAGTACCTCGTCGCGCGCTACGCGAAGAAGGCGGGCAAGAACATTCGTACGATCAAGAAGCAGACGCTGAAGCTGTTCGAAGCGTACCACTGGCCCGGGAACGTGCGCGAGCTGCAGAATGTGATCGAGCGCGCGGTGGTGTTGTGCGAGGGCGAGACATTCGAGATCGATGAGTCCTGGCTCAAAGGGAAACCCAGTCAAGTGATCGGCAGAATGGGACGACAGGTTGTGACGCTTGCCGACGGTGAGAAGGAACTCATCGAGGCTGCGCTTGCGGCAACGCAGGGACGGATCGCTGGTCCTCGAGGTGCGGCGGCCAGGCTCGGCATTCCACGCCAGACACTCGAGTGGAAGATCAAAACCCTCAACATCAACAAGCTCGCCTTTCGAGTTCGCTAACCGCTTGGCAATTGCCCAGCGGTGGGCATCATCGCTGAAGTCAAGTTCTCCCCCATGAGTCACATACTGAAGCCCCCTAAGCGGGGCCTGCTCCTTCAGAACGGGTTGAGGATCGCGCGAGCACGAACAGCAGCGCGGCCGACAGGCCGGCCACAGCCACGCCAGCCAGCAACTCGCCGCGTTTGTTGGGCAGTTGAATCGCCATCAGCGCCATGATTGCCGCATGCGCGAAACTGGACCATACGGTGTACGCAATCAAGCTGCGATGCGCGGAGGGGTTGCGTGCCGCGAGCACCAAGAAGACGCCGAGCGTCGCGAGGATGGTGTAGAACATCGGCGCTGTCGTCCCGCCAGTCGGGCGCAGGGCCAGGAGAGAGGTGGCCAGCGCATAGATATTGGCGCCGGCCGTCAACAGGCCCAACACCACCAGAACGACCTGCAGCGCGCGTTCTCGCTTAGACGTCACGGCCATTGGAGCCCTCCCGAGGTAGATGCGCTGGCTTTGCTGCCACTCCCTTGAAGAAGGTGTAGCAGAACACGCCATCGGGTTCTGCCGCACGATAGAGATCGCGGATCCCTGCATCGAATGTCGCGGCATCGATGATGCGGGCCGCGAGCGCCTCCTCCCGCACGGCTTCAACCATCCACGTGAACGTTTTCCGCGTGAAACTGTCGACCAGATCTGGTGTCGTCGCGTCAACGTAGACGACGCGCGGTGTCACGCACGGCGCCTCATAGCCTGCTTGCGCGAGCAGCGGATACAGCTGCCGACCGATACAGGCATTCCCGCCGGCCCGCCGCTGGAGCTCCACCTGACACCCGATCGCCCGGTGCGCGATCTCGGAGTCAGGATGGAAGTACGCGGAACCGTGATCTCCCTCGAAAACGGTGACGGTACCACCCGGCTTGAGCAGCTGCTTCACCAGCTGCAGCGCTGCGATTGGATTGGTGAGGTGTTCGAGCACAAAGCAGACGAATACGTGATCGAAGGACTCTGCTTCGAACGGCAGCGCATACAGGTCCGCGTGCAGGAACTCGACATTCGCCAGGCCGGCCGCTGCGACGCGTTCGATCGCGCGCGCGAGCGATGCGGTCGCATGATCGAATGCGACGATCCGCGCGCCCGGACTATTGCGGGCGAGACTGACCGTCTGCGCGCCGGTCCCGCACCCGACCTCGAGCACGCGACTGCCGGGCGGAAACCGGGTATCCCCATGGAGCAGGCGAACGACCGACGCAGCCTGCGCCAGCAGGCGCTCGCTCTCGCGCTCGCCGTACCCATGGATGTACACACCAGAAAAAGCTCGGCCGGCATGACGCCGGCGTCTTGGACGTTATTGCAGCCGTGCTGCCCGGCGCCACGCCCCGGGCGTGAAGCCGAACTGCCGCGCAAAGACGCGCGTCATGTGACTCTGGTCGGCGAAACCGGTCTCGAGAGCGGCCGCCGCGAGGGCATAGCCGTCACGAATCAGCACCCGCGCACGCTCGGCGCGGCGGCGCAACAGCCACGCGTGCGGCGGCAGTCCATACGCTCGCTCGAATCGGCGCAGCACCTGATAGCGGCTCAGCCCCGTGAGCCGGGCCAGGTCTGCGAGACTCGGCACCCGCGCCGCATCGTCGGCGAGACGCTCGCGGACCTGTTGGAGGTCCGAGGATGGCGCATCGCTCCACCGCGGCGAGCCATGCCGCGCCATCAGGCGTACGCAACTTGCGACCAGCGCTTCCTCGAATGCCAGGGAATCCACCGGTCGCGCGTGTGGCGTGTGATTGTTCCAGCGCTCGAGACGCGAAAACAGACGCTGCAGGATCCGGAAGAGCACAGCGTCTTTGATCACCGGACTTGTGATCTCGGCGTGCCCCCCCACCCCCCGCTCGGATGCCGTGAGGGTCGTCATCACGTCCACATCGACATAGACGATGCGCCAGCGCCGCGTCGGCGGGCCGAGCGGTCGGCCGTCATGGACTTCACCGGGATTGGTCGAGATGACGTCGCCGGGGTACCCGCGCACGATTCCGCGGCCGCTGAACCACTCCTGCGCGCCGTGTTCCAGGAACCCGAATCCGTAGGTGTCGTGCCAGTGCCGGTCGAACTGCTGCGCGCTGTCGATATGCGTGCTGTAGACGCCTTTGAGCGGTGAGGCGAGGACACGGGCAACGTGCTGCATGTGCGGCAGGACTCGAACCATGCGTTTCGCGTAACGTACGGCCCCTTCGCCTGGTTGGCCACACAGGGGTTCGCCTTTCGAGTTCGCTAACCGATTGGCAATTGCCAAGCGGTTGGCATCATCGCTGAAGTCAAGTTCTCTCCCATGACTCACTTAGCGTGGCGCGTCGCTTGCCTTCCAGCGTCGCACATGGCCGCGACTGGCGCGGCCTAAAACGCCTCTTATCTGGAAGGAGACAACGATGAAACAGCAGGCATTCATGGCGGCGCTCGCGGTTGGCGCCACCGCGGCCCCGGTCCATGCACAGCTGGCGATGCAGCGTCCTACGATCGTGCTCGTTCACGGCGGCTTCGTGGACGGTTCCGGCTGGGAAGGTGTGTTCCAGCGTCTGCGGAAGAAGGGGTACACCGTCACGATCGTGCAGAACCCCACCACTTCACTGAGCGATGATGTTGCCGCGACGCGCCGGGCCATGGCGGCGAGTAGCGGTCCAGTGATCCTGGTCGGTCATTCCTACGGTGGCGTGGTCATCACGGAAGCCGGCAACGACCCGAAGGTCGTGGGGCTCGTCTACATCACTGCCTTCGCCGCCGACAAGGGCGAGTCGGTTGCAAAGTTGATCCAGAATCCCGCACCGGGGGCACCCGTGCCTCCGATTCTCCCGCCCCAGGACGGGTTCTTATTCCTCGATAAGGCGAAGTTCGCCGCCTCGTTCGCGGCGGATGTCGATGCGCCGCTCGCGGAGTTCATGGCCCAATCGCAGGTGCCTTGGGGCCTCAACGCGCTCAACGGCGAGGTGACGGAAGCGTCGTGGCGGACCAAGCCAAGTTGGTACCTCGTCGCGACGGACGATCGGATGATTCCACCGGTAGCTCAGCGTTTCATGTCCAAGCGGGCGGGCTCGACGGTGCGCGAGTCGCCTGGCAGTCACGCGATCTATGTGTCGCGTCCTGCTCCGGTTGTTGCGCTCATCGAACAGGCCGCGAGGGCGCTCCAAACGGCGTCACGCTAGACCACAACGCAGTCCCGATTTCTTGCAGTGTCGCCGCCGGCGTACCAGTTTTCGATGCGCTGGCGGCGATCTTCAAACTTGCTGTTACGACACCGATGCCCAGAACATCGCGTGATGACGGCAAACTTGCTTCCCTTGTTGAAGCAAACTAGAGCTCTTGAACGCGCGGCCTAGGAGAACCCGATCCATGGACAAGAAGTTCGTCGCCAAGGCTTCGGTCACGGTCGATGCTCCCATCGCCGAGGTATGGAAGGCGCTCATCACTCCTGAAGCCATCAAGGAGTACATGTTCGGCACGACCGTGATGTCGGAGTGGAAGGAAGGCAGTCCGATCATCTGGAAAGGGGAGTGGCAAGGCAAGTCATATGAAGACCGGGGAGTCATTCTTCAGCTTAAGCCTGGCCGTACCCTCCAGTACACTCATTTCAGTCCGCTCGCCGGGCTCCCCGACACACCAGAGAACTACCACACCGTAACGATCGACTTGTCTGCCGCCGGTGAACAGACTCGCATCTCACTATCTCAAGACAATAATCCCACCGACAAGGCGCGGGAGCACTCTGAGAAGAATTGGGCGTCAATGCTCGCCGGGTTGAAACAGTTCCTCGAAAGAGGTAGAGCTTGACCACTCAGCGCGCGTGGTTGGAGTTCTCCCGTTTCTCGGACCCAGCTCCTTCCAGGTCGTCGTCGCGACCACGCATGAGCCAATACGTCACGCCGAGGGCAAGCGCGAGGCTAGCAAGCGCGGCGACCGACGCGGGGGCAACTTCGTACGGGTCTGTGACAATGACCTTTCTGGCTAGGGCGAGTTGGGCGATCAGGACGATGACCTTGCCTTGAACGATCCCCCGATCGCGGCTGATCACATATTGCAACGTGTGATTGAACTCCAGAGCGATCAGCAAGGTCATTATCTCACCGAACACCCGCTGGAACACAGCATGTTCGAGAGGATTGAAAGTTCCGAGCATCAGGGTGCCGACGACGCCGACGATGAGGCGGTACAGAGCCACGAGGATCACTACATCAATCACCAGCGTCAACAGGAAGGCGACAGACATTTCAAGCCGTTGGTGGACCGTGAGCACCGGCCACTCGCGGCGGATAGCGACCCAGTTGTGAGGCAGTTGTTTCACCATAGATGGCGACCTCTCTATCGTTCGACGGCCGTTCGTTGCTCAATGACGCGAAACGCCTGGTGTCTCACGTCAGCGCGCTGCGGCCGTACGGCGAACATCATTTGGCCGCCCGCGGGGGCGCGTCGAGGAATGCCATAATGACCGTCGCCAGCACGGGGGAGGAAAGGATGTTGTAGTGCGTGCAGCCGGGCAAAATGGCGAACTGTGCCGTAGGCCTTCCGGCACCGTCCAAGCCCGCGTCCTTCTGCCCGCCGCCGAGCAGTCCGTAGAATTCCATGATGTGCGCGGGCGGATAGCATCGGCGTCCGCGAAGACGAGCATCGTGGGCGCCTTCATCGCCGCCACGTCCCTGGACCAGTCGTAGTCGCGCCGAAGCACATCGCCGAGCTTGGTGAATAGCACCCGCCAATCGACGCGGGGATAGAGCTGGGACAGCGGGCTTTGCTTCATGCCCTCAGCAGCCGCTGGACCCAGTTGCATGGCGGCCAGGACCTCGGGGTAGAACCCATCCCGTTTGAAAGGCGTAGAGATGAGGACCAGTCTGCGTACCACCTCGGGGTGCTGGATGGCGGTCCGCAGCGCGACACCGCCTCCGAGGGAGTAGCCCACGAGGTCAGCCTTCTCGATGCCGAGATGCTTCAGCAGGGCTGCGATGTCCTCCGCCATCAGCTCGAAGCGCAATGGCCGATCAATGTCAGCCGTGCGCCCATGGCCCTGCAGATGGACCGCGATCACCCGCCGGCGCTCGGCGAGCGGGGGCAAGATCGGGCCGAACATCTCGCTCGCACCAACGCCTCCATGTAACAGGATTAGCGGTTCCCCGCTGCCGTGAATCTCGTAGTACAGGTTGAGGCCATTCACGGACGCGTAGCGCCCCTGAGCCTGGGTGTCCGTGCTCGGTCCGCCTTGCTTCATTTTGCCTCCTCCGCACGCCACGATCGCCGCCGTCGTTACGAGCACGGCGAGCGCGGTCTGGTTTATTGTCTTCATCGTTTCGTCTCCTTCCCGTCACGGGTGGGACCGCGGCTCAGTTGCGTGTTAGTTCCGATGTTTCGCGGGCGCGGCCAGTTCAGGAGGTCCTGCCTCTTGCAGCAGCCTCCGCACTTCGTCGTCCGAGGTCTGCTCGAACCTCAGGTAGTAGCTCCCCACCGCGCTGAAAGACGCCGGCGCGTAGAGGCACACCACCTCGTCCGCCTCGGCGCGCAGGGCTTCGCACGCCTGGCGCGAGCCCACCGGCACCGCGACCACGAGACGGGCGGGTGACTGCTTCCGCACGGACCGGAGCGCCGCGCGCAACGTGGCCCCGGTGGCCAGGCCGTCGTCCACCGCGATTACGCTTCGGCCCGCGATCCGCGGCGGCGGCCGGTTCCCTCGCAGCCAAGCCTCGCGCCGGCGCGCTTCCCGCTCCTCAAGGGCAGTCACGCCGCGCAAGTACGCCTCCGAGACGTCCAGCTCCCGGATCAGCTCCTCGTTCAGGACCCGCTCCCCGCTCGCCGTCACGGCGCCGATCGCCACCTCGGGCGAGATGGGCGCCCCGAGCTTGCGCGCCACCACGACATCGAGCTCGGCGCCGAGCCGCCGGGCGACCTCCGCCGCAACCACGACACCCCCACGGGGCAGGCCGAGCACGAGGGTATCACTGCCACGATAGCGCTCGAGCCGGGCTGCGAGCGCCCGACCCGCATCCCGCCGGTCGCGAAACAGCGGCTCAGGTCCGAACATCCGCATCGAGTCCTCCCCTGCTGGTCTCTAACGCCCGCCGGAAGCAACGGGCGTGCCAAAGCTCGGCTTTCGAACTGACCGACCCCTCTGTCACACTGACCGAGGATTTTGCCAGTCCGACAACTCCCCCCACGTAATTCCCGGCACGGCAGTTGCTGGGCGGCGGGGGGCTTGAATCCAAGGACGCAGCGCGGATCCCGAGCATCGGATTCGTAAAGCAAGGATATCAGTTCAGACACACCGACACCGATATCGAAGGGGAGTGCCATGACCAGGCCGAGACACGCCTTGATCATCGGCGGCGGCATCGCCGGTCCCACCGTCGCGATGGCACTGCAACGCGCCGGCATCGCGTCGACCATCTACGAAGCGTACCCGAGTGGCGCTGACGCCGCGGGGGTATTTCTCACGGTTGCGGTTAATGGGCTCGACGCCTTGCGGACGCTCGATCTGCACCGCGTAGTGATGGATGCGGGCTTCCCGACGCGAAGCATCGAGTTCTTTAGCGGTACCGGCAGACGCCTCGGCGAGGTCCCGATCGGTGGCCGCGTGCTGTATGAGGAAGCGCGCAGTCGGGGCATTCCCATCCAGCACGGGAAGCGACTCACCACCGCCGAGCCCACGCCGAACGGCCGAGTCGTCGGGCGCTTCGAAGACGGAACCTCGGCCGAGGGTGATGTGCTCATCGGCGCCGATGGAATCCACTCGCGCACGCGCCGCATCATCGACCCGGCTGAACCGGAGCCGCGCTACACCGGCCTAGGCAACATCGGGGGGTTCACCCGCGCTGCACGGGTCGCCGCGAAACCGGGCACGTACGTCATGGTATTCGGCAAACGCGCCTTCTTCGGTTACACGCTGAGTCCGTCAGAGGAGATCTGGTGGTTCGCCAATCCGCCGAGCGCCACCGAGATTCCCAGGGCCGAGCTCGCTGCTACGACGCCCGAGCAATGGAAAGCGCGCCTCATCGAACTGTTCGCCGCTGACGCGGGTCCGGCCGTGGACATCATCCGCAGCACGACCGTGATGCCCCTCGGCACCAACCAGTACGACATGCCTAAGGTGCCCACGTGGTGGCGCGGGCCGATGATCATCATCGGAGACGCCGCCCACGCCGCGTCGCCGAGTTCGGGGCAAGGCGCGTCGCTGGCCATGGAAGACGCGCTCGTGCTCGCAAAGTGCCTACGGGACCTGCCGGACACCGCACGCGCCTTCGCCGCCTACGAGCAGCTGCGCCGGCGACGGGTGGAGCGCGTCGTCGCCTACGGGGCGCGGTCCGCGAGTGGCAAGGCCGCCGGCCCAATCGCTCGGGTGGTTCGCGATCTCGTCCTGCCGCTGCTGCTCAAGCGCTTCGCGACACAAGCGCAGGACTGGCTGTTCGCTTACCACATCGACTGGGACGAACGGGTGCAGCTGCAGCAGGCGGCGTGACGGATTTCGGGCTGTCACGCTGCGGCGGCGCGTCACGATCGGCGATATCATCGCGACTGTGCGTCGGCTGGTTCCTCTAGCTCGGCTTTCAAACTGACCGACCCCTCTGTCACACTGACCGACGATTTTGCCAGTCCGGCAAATCCCCCCACGTAATTCCCGGCACGCCGGTTGCTAGGCGGCGGGGCGCCACTGAATTCAAAGGAGGATGTCATGCGTACCGACATGGAGATTCAAAAAGACGTCGTCGCCGAGCTGCGGTGGGAGCCCAGTCTCCGGGATGACGACATTGCCGTGGGCGTGCGGGACGGCGTGGTCACCCTCGCGGGCTTCGTCGACAGCTACGGCGACAAGTGGACCGCCGAGGGCGTGGCCAGCAAGGTCAAAGGGGTGAAGGCCATCGCCAACGATCTCGAAGTGAAGCTTCCGTCGAGCTCGACGCGGCCCGACCCCGACCTCGCGCACGCCGCAGTTGACGCCCTCACGTGGGACGTCGCCGTGCCGCAAGACAGGATTCAGGTGAAGGTCGAGAAGGGATGGCTCACGCTCGAGGGTGAGGTGGACTGGTTCTACCAGAAGGAGGCCGCCGAGCGGGCGGTCCGCTACCTCACTGGCATCAAGGGCGTGACGAACCTCATCACGGTACGGGCGCGGCCAACCCCGTCCGACGTGAAGCAGCGGATCCGGCAGGCGCTGGAACGGGGCGCCGAGTTCGACGCTGAGCGCATCAGTGTCGAGATCCAGGGCAACAAGGCGATCCTGCGCGGCACGGTGCGCTCGTACGCCGAGATGCGGGATGCCGAGCGCGCCGCCCGCAATGCCCCCGGCGTCACCGAAGTGGAAAACAAGCTCACGGTCGACCCGGGCGTCTACGTTGACGTCTGACGCGCGAAACGGGGGAACCGGGGTCATCCCCGGTCCCCCGATTTCACAAGCGGAAAACGAATGTCAGCCACGATGCGGGTCCCCCCGCCGAGGATTCTCGTCGTCTCCGGCGAGCAGTGGCCCCGCGCGCTACTGCGCGCCCAGCTCGATGAGGCGGGTTACGATGCGATCGGCGATATCGTCGCGACCGTGCGTCGGCTGGTTCCCCTAGCTCGGCTTTCAAACTGACCGACCACTCTGTCACACTGACCGCGGATTTCGCCAGTCCGACAAATCCCTCCGCGTAATTCCCGGCACGCCGTTTGTCGTTGTTCCTGGCACTTGACAATACTCCTCGCGAGGAGTAATTATCACCCATGTCAGTTCCCACGCCTGCCGCCGCAATGGCGATTCGCGATTCGCTGGAAGAGGAGGTGCTGATCGCGCTGGTCCGGGCCGCATGGCTGGCGGCCGAACGCTCCAATGCCGTGACCGCTGCCGCCGGGCTCTCGCCGTCGCAATACAATGTCCTGCGAATTCTCCGCGCGGCGGGGCGAGCGGGACTGTCCTGCACGGAGATCGGGACACGGATGGTCACGCGCGATTCCGATCTCACGCGCCTGATGTCGGGTCTGGCTCGCGCAGGACTCGTTGTGCGCGGTACCGATGCCAACGATCGCCGTCGCAGCACCAATCGGATCACTGCCGCGGGGAGGGCCGTGCTGAGTCGTCTCGATCGCGACGTCCCCGAAGCCGCGAAGCAGACCCTTGGTCATCTCGGTCGTAGTCGACTCACCGCACTCCGCGACCTGCTGGTCGCCTTCGCACCACCCCAACTCTCGGAGCTCACATGACACATCGCTCTCGCTTCCCCGCATTGCTGCTGCCGTTCGCGCTCCTAGCCTCCAGGCCTCACGTGGAGCACCCTTTGGAGGTTGCCATATCTCCCCCTGAGCAAGAGCTACGCACGTTGTTGGTCACCTATGAAACGTCTCTGAACGCCGGGGACGCGAGTCGGATCGAACAGGTCTACGCCGAGGACGGCGTCTTCATGCCCGCTGGTTTCCCGACGGCAGCCGGCAGGCCGGCGGTCCGAGGCGCGTACGAGGCGGTCGAACATCCGTATCGCGATCCACTTCACCGTCGACGAGCTGACGGTGAAGGGCGACGTCGCGTACGCGCGGACCCACTCGGCGGGCACGGCCACCGTGGTGGCCACGGGAGCAAGCGGGCCCGAGGCGAACCGGGAGCTCTTCATTTTCGCTCGGGGCGCGAATGGCTGGAAGATCGCTCGCTACATGTTCAACAAGGCATCATGACCAAGAGAATTCGCGTCGGCATCATCGGTGCTAATCCGGATCGCGGCTGGGCGGCGCAGGCGCACATTCCGGCGCTGCAATCGCTCCCGGATGACTTCGAGATCACGGCGCTGTCCACCAGCCGACGCGAATCCGCCGAGGCCGCCAGGGCCCGCTTCGGAGTGCCGCGCGCGTTCGATAACACCCAAGACCTCGTGAACCGCGCTGACGTGGACGTCGTGGCCATCACCGTGAAGGTGCCGCATCACGTCGAACTGGCGACTGCGGCGCTCAGGGCCGGGAAGGCCGTGTATTGCGAATGGCCACTCGGCAACGGCTCACAGGAGGCGGAGAAGCTGGCCGCACTGGCGAAAAAACAGCGCGTCCTTGCCGTGGCGGGGTTGCAGGCACGCGCTGCGCCGCCGGTGCTGTACGTGCGCGACCTCGTCCGGCAAGGGTACGTCGGTGAGGTGCTGTCTACGACGCTGATCGGCTCGGGAATGGGTTGGGGACCGACGGTGGAGCCGTACAACGCGTACCTCAACGACAGGAAGAACGGCGCGACGATGCTCTCGATCGCCCTCGGCCACGCTGCGGACGCGGTGTGCTA
>Ga0209690_1002335_pt1 | contig 10817 bp, 10 predicted proteins | sample GraSoiAngelo_150_FD_186164 | JGI IMG/M metagenome (GOLD analysis project Ga0209690, IMG submission 186164) | Grasslands soil microbial communities from the Angelo Coastal Reserve, California, USA - 14_1009_09_40cm (SPAdes) (version 2) | ecosystem: Environmental > Terrestrial > Soil > Grasslands ...
TTCAGCTGGGCACACTCGCGATGATCTCGAGTTCGCCCTGTCGGCGTTCAAGCGAGTAGGAACGAAGTTGGGGCTCATCTGAGACGTGCCGTTGCGGTAGGGGTTCGGGGCATATCGCGCATTCCGAGGGAAACTCCTATTTTGGGGGGCGCCCGTATCGATGTTGCACGGAGTCCTCACCAAAGATGTTGCACGGAGTCCTCACCCAAGGAGTCCTCCTATGCGGGTGCTCACTGTTGTCTGGCTGCTGCTGATCGCCAGCGCGATCGGGTCCCTCAGCGCGCAGCGCCGCGGCCAAGTGGAGATCGGCGGGTTCGGAAGCTACACGCGGTACGACAGCGGGCTCCAGCTCGACAACCAGTTCGGTGTCGGTGGTCGCCTCGGCTTCTTCGTCGGCGATCATTTCAGTCTCGAAGTCGACGGCAACGTGGCGCAGCCGCTCTCGAAGTCCGGCGGCGGTGGAAAGACCACAGCCGTATTCGGGAGCGCGAGCCTGGTCATCAGCTCGGGAAGCGCTTACGTGCTGGGCGGCTATTCCCGCCTCCAAATGGGGCCTGATCTACCGTACCGTTCCCAGCTGAACGCGCTCCACGGCGGGCTCGGCGAGCGAATTTTCTTTGTCGACGACCACGTGGCACTCCGTCTGGAGGCGCGAGCCTATTACCGCGGCCCGGGGGGCGGCATGGCCAGCGGTTGGATCGGGCACTTCACTGGTACGGTGGGCGTGTCGTACCTGCTGGGCGGCGGCGGAAAGAGGGATCGCTAGGTCGGGATCGCGCTACGTTGCTTAGCGGAGCTATGAGGTAAACCTGATCTTCGGTGTATATTCGGTGTCAATCATCCCGCCAACTCCACCCACCTTCAAGTACTTTCAAGGCTCAGAGGCTTAAAGCGAAGGGCTATCGCGTTTTCCGGACGAATTCCCTATTTTGGGGGTCGCTTTTTGACCATCGAGGAGTCGTCCCATGCGGGTAGTCACGGTCATCGCGGTGCTGCTGGTGGGCGGGGCCGCCACCCTCGAGGCCCAGCACCAGTTCCAGTTCGAGGTCGGCGGGTTCGCAGCGTACACGCGGTTCGACCGCGCCTTCCTGTTCGACAACCAGATCGGGGGCGGGGGCCGGATCGGCTTCTGGATCACGAACTGGCTGGGGATCGAGGGCGACGGCTTGTACCAGCGACCCCGTTCGACCACCGGGGGGGCGAATTTCCCGGTGTGGTTCGGTTCGGGGAGCCTCGTGCTGAACTTCGGCTCCGAGAAGAGCTTCTACATCCTGGGCGGCTACTCGGCCATGGACTTCAACAGCCGCGGCACCGGGGGGTTCCGGGACGTTGGAGCGCATGGCGCCATCGGCGACCGCATTTTCATCTCGGATCGGGCGGCGTTGCGCCTCGAGGCGCGCGCCTATTACGCGCCCACCACCCAGTTCCCCGGCGGCAACAAGTGGGCCGGTCAGCTCGTCGGGTCCGCGGGGCTGTCATTCTTCCTCGGGCCAAGCCATCGCGAAGCCCCGTATCCCGAGGTCCCCAAGGAGAAGCGGGACTCGATCCTCGCAGCGGGCGGCAAGGTCCCCGAAGCGCGGCCGCGGGGCGGTCCCAGCTACGAGCAGCGCTCGAGTGATTGGCAGCACAAGTGGTACTGGGGCGGCGAAGCCGGCATCCTGGTGTTCCGCACCAACTTCGACAGCTATTCCTTCGAGCCGACGTTCGGCGGGCACTGGCTGATCACGGGGAAGCGGACGGCCTTGTACGCGTCGTTCGAGCAGTCGCTCTTCATTTCTCCCCGCCATGTGACGGTCGTCGAGCCCAGCGGGACGGTGACCCCAGGGAACGTTCAGTTCGACAACCTGCGCCGCATCATGGTCGGCGTCCTGGCGTTCCCCGCGCAGCTCCGGGTGGAGCCGTTCGCAGGCGGCGGGTTCGCCATCATGGAAGCCTTGAACGTCGAGGTGAGCTGCGCGACCTGCAGCGGCTCGGACCTCGGCCAGCTCCAGGACGAGGCCGACAGGGCAGCGACCAAGGCCTTTTTCTGGTGGATGGGCGGGGTCGACATCAAGCAGGGTCGGCTGGCGCTGTACGGCCACTACATCCTGACATCGGCGGCCGCCAACTTCCTGATCCAGGGGACGACCCACACGTTTCAGGGCGGGGTCCGGTACTCGTTCGGGAGCTCCAAGGAAGGGGTCACGGACCGGCAGTAAGCACCCGCAGGAAGTTCTCGCCCAGGATCTTGCGGACGTCCGAGTCCGAGTAGCCGCGGGCCTCGAGGGCCCGGACGAGCTCGGGCAGTGACGTCGCGTCTTTCATGGGCCGGGGCAGCACGCTGATCCCGTCGAAATCGCTGCCCAGCCCGACGTGGTCGATCCCCATCACCTGCACCGCATGATCGATATGGTCCAGCAGGCGGTCGATCGTGGGGACGTCGAGGCTCTCGGCGTGCTGGCCGACGAATTTGTCCACCTCGAACGCCGACTCGCCGGGACGCCCGCGGTGGTGCGCCCGAATCGAGTCGGTCTGAGGCTTCAGCCGGCGACGCATCTCTTCGTACTGGTTCCGGAAGTGCTCGTCCAGGAACACAGGATAGAAGTTGATCCCCACCACGCCGCCGTTCCGAGCGATGGCCCGGAGCTGCTCGTCGCTCAAGTTGCGCGGGTGGTGCGCCAAGGCCCGGCACGACGAGTGCGACGCGATCACGGGTCGCGTGGTGATGGTCAGGACGTCCCGGAATGTCGAGTCGGACACGTGGGAAACGTCCACCAGCATTCCCAGCTGATTCATCCGTCCCACCACCTGGCGTCCGAAGGACGTGAGCCCGCCGTGCCGCTCGGGGTCAGTGGACGAGCCCGCCCAGTCGTTCCCGTTGTTCCAGGTCAGCGTCATGTAGCGCACGCCGAGCCGGTACAGCGAGTCGAGCTTCTCGAGCGAGCTCTCGATCGCATGCCCGCCCTCGACCCCCATGAGCGCCGCGATGTGGCCTCGAGCCGCTGCGGCCCGGACTTGAGCGGCCGTGGTGGCCAGCTCCACATCGCGGTTGCTGTCCGCCAGCGCCCGCACGGCCCCGATCAGGTCCAGGGCGCGCCGAAAAGCGGTGCCCCGGGCATAGCGGGCGTCCACCCAGATCGAGAAGAACGCGGCCGTGAGCCCGCCTTCGCGCATGCGCGGGACGTCGATGTGCCCGTCGGGGAGCCGCGCCGTGATATCGGCCTTCATGTCGAGCATGCGCTGCGGCGTGTCGATGTGGCCGTCCACGATGATGGGCTGTTGGAGCACGAGCAGCAGTCCTAGCGGGAGACCCATGGTGAGTCCTCGATCAGGAACCGCAGCGGCCAATCGGCGGCGCGGGTGATACCGATACGCGATGTCACACTGATGGCGTGATGCTGTCGTGATTGATTGCGGACGATGCGCAACGCGCCACGCGTCAGCGGAAGGCCGTCGTGGCGACCGGTCACGCCCAGGGCCTGGCACAGCTTGGCGGGACCCGAGCAGAGGTCGCGGTCGGCGACGCGCGCGCCCCCGCGTCGCCGCCGCATCGTCGCCAGTCCCTCGAGGGGCTCGAGCGCGCGGATGAGGACGGCGGCGGGAAGCCCCACGCGCTCGGTCACGGCATTCAGACACCAGTGCATCCCATAGGTGAAATAGACGTACGCGGTGCCTGGGCGCTCGAACAGGCTGGCGTTGCGGCGGGTGCGGCGGGCGCGATAACCGTGCGATGCAGGGTCATTGGTGCCGAGGTACGCTTCGGTCTCGACGATCCTGCCGGCGGTGCGGCGGCCCCCGAGCTCGCTCAGGAGAACGTGTCCCAAAAGCCCACGCGCGACCTCGGGAGTAGGTCGCGCGTAGAACGACGCCGGCAGCGCAGCGCTGCTCACGTCCCGCCAGTGAGCCCGCGCTTCACCTTCGACCAGAAGGACTCGCCCCCGGTATCGACATCAGCATCAGGCTCACGCGGCGGCGGCTTGGGTGCGGGAGGCTGAGCGGGCTCTGCCCTGGCGGTGCGCGGCTCCGGGGCCTCTCGGGGCTCGATGCGATCCCGCCCCACCAGATCCCCACGCTCGCCCCTGCCCTCCCCTCCCGCCCCACGACCCCGCCCGCCGCGTCCGCGACCACCGCGCCGGCCCCGGCCACCCCGCTCCCCCCGTTCTCCTCGCTCCGGCCGCTCGCCCAGCTCGGGGCGGTCACGATCGTCGCGGCCCGCGCCGGCTGCGCCGCCACTCCCGCCACGGCGACCGCGCCCACCGCGGCCGCGGCCACCGCGCTCGCGTCGCTCGTCGTCGCCTATTGGCGGGCCGGCGGGCGCGCTATCGCTGCCGAGCGGCTCGGGCACCACGGGAGGCTTGGGCGGCAGCAGCTCGATCCGAGGCTTGAAGTTCGGGTCCATCTCGACGACGCCGATCTTCGGGATCTCGGGGGGCGCCACCCGTGGCCCACGCGAACCCCGACGGAACCGAGCGCTGCGCGCGGGAATACCAGCGACGGGCACGTTCGCCGGTCGCATCGATGGCGGGGCGGACGACTCCGGCATTGGAGGATCGAGCGCTTCGTCGGCATCGCTGACGGCTGCGGGCTCGGCCTGCGGTGTGTCCGCAGAGGGTGTCGCGTCCCGCAGTTTGACGGTGTACGCTCCGTCGCCCTCTTTGGCGAGGTCGATCAGCTCGCGGTCGTGGGCCTGGCGCAGGAGCTTCTGCACCTGGGCCGGCTCGACAGGCTCGTCGTCACCCTTGATCTCGGCCATGGCCTCGCCGAGTTCCTGGGCGCTCACGGGGCGCGACTCCCCCCCCAACCGGCCGATCGCCTGTTTGATGAGGCCAAAGGCGCCGTCGAGGGAGAAGGCGCTGCGGCGCTCCTCTCGAGCGGCGACCGCCGGGGGAGCGGGCGGCTCTTCCGGCACCCGCTCCTCGCGGCCCTCGCGCCCCTCCTGGCTCCCTCCGCGACCGCGGCGGCCGCGACCACGGCCTTCGCTGCGCTCGCGCTCACGTGGTCGGTCGAAGGACCCCATCCCCGATGGCTGAGCCGCGGCTCCCGGCACGCCGGCGCCCAGCCCGATCTCGTACTGGCCGTTGTCCATCTTGGTGAGAGCGATGAGGCCCTTGTGCGCCGCCTCTACCACGAACTTCGAGAAGCGTGAGAACCCCAGGTCCTTCTCGTTGAACGCCGGATCGATCTCCTGCATGACCTGCTTGAGGCGGTCGGACCGCATCACGTCGCTATGCGCGGTCATCTGCTTCACGGCCTCGATCACGAGCTCCCAGGGATCGTGCCGCTCGTGCGTGACGTCGCTCTCTTTCGTGAGACCGGCCAGTTCGTTGTAGGAGTAGTACTCGTCGCAGTTCTGGATCAACAGGTCGCTCGACGACTCGCGGATCCCCACGCCGATGACGTATTTGCCGTACTCCTTGAGCTTCAGCACGAGGGAGGAAAAATCGGAATCTCCCGACAGCAGGATGAACGTGCCGATCTCGGGCCGCGTGAAGACGAGCTCGAGGGCGTCGACGGCGAGGCGGATGTCCGTCGCGTTCTTCTTGTTCGACCCGTACGCCGGCGCCCAGATCATGTCGATCGAGGATTCCGCGAGCGGGACGATGTATTGAGGGTAGCGGCGCCAATCGGCGTAGGCGCGCTGTACGGCCACCTTCCCCTTGATGATGTCCGACTGCAGCAGGCGTCGCAGCTCGGACTGGAGATCCGAGCGGATCCCCATCGTCACGTTGTCGAAGTCGATCATCAGCGCCGCGTTGGGCGCGTGGGCGGGGGGTTCGTGGTGAACCGTTCGTGGCAAGTGGGCTTGCGGCGGTTGCGTCATGTGGTTGCGCTCAGTTCCAGGCCGACGACCTGCGCGAGCTCCCGTCGCTTCACCTTCCCGCTTCCGGTCAGCGGGAAGGTGTCGAAGAAGCGCACCAGGTCGGGCACTTTGTGGTCGGCAACGGCGTCACGGCAGAAGTCCTTGAGCTCGTCGCCCGTCACGATGGACCCCTCCGTAGGCACGACGCACGCGCAGATCAGCTCCCCGAGCGTTTCGTTGGGGATGCCGACGACGCAAGCGTCGCCCACGGCAGGGTGCGTGCGGAGGAGGTCCTCCAGCTCGCGTGGATAGATCTTGTAGCCGCCGCGGATGATCACCTCGGCGCGGCGACCCACGACCCTGACGTAGCCGTCCTCGTCCAGGATCGCGAGGTCGCCCGTCATCAAGAATCCCTCGGCGGTGAGCGACCGCGACGTCTCGCCGGGCATCCGGTAATAGCCCAGCATCACGTTCGGTCCTTTCACCACCAGCTCGCCCACCGCCTCGGGCCCGTGCAGGACGCCGCTCTTCAAATCGACGACCTTCAGCGTCACGCCCGGGATGGCCTGGCCGACCGTGTGCGTCCGCCGCTCGGGCGAATCCTCGAACCGGGTGACCGTCACCGTGGGCCCCGTTTCGGTGAGCCCGTAGGCGATCTGGACGTCGCACCACTGCCGAATGCGGCGGGCCAGATCGGGGGAGACCGGGCTCCCCGCGACGAGCCCCGAGCGGCAGGTGGTCGGCTTGGACTCCCCAAACGAGGGATCGCGCATGAGGAGCTCGAACATCGTGGGGACGCCGTGCACGACCGTCACACCCTCGCGCCGGATCAACGCCAGCGCGCCGGCGGCGTCGAACCGCTCTTGCAGCACCAGCGTCGCCCCGGCCGTGATCGTCACGGCCACGACATGCATCCCGAAGATGGTGAACACGGGCACCGCGCCGAGCACGCGGTCTTCGCCGGTATGACCGAGTGCCTGGCCGGATGCGCGCGCCGTCAGACTGATGTTCGCGTGCGACAGCACCACGCCCTTGGGCTTCCCCATCGTCCCCGAGGTGTACAGAATGGCGAGCGGCTGGGTGGCCGGGTCGCCCGGTGCGATCGCTCCCGGCGTCGCCGGACGTTTCGACACCAGATCCGCGTAGCGATAGACCCGGTCGTCCAACCAGCGATCGGTCGCACCCACGAGAATCAGCGCGCGCAGCTCCGGCAAGTCGGGGAGGATCTCGTCGTACAGCTCGACGAAATCCGACCCCTCGTACGTTTCGGCCACGACGGCCGCCCGCACTTCGGCATGCCGCAGCTGGTATTTGAGCTCGTGTGCGGTGAGTGAGGGGTCGAGGGGCACCAGCACGACGCCGCGATACGCCGCAGCGAGCAAGGTGACGACCCATTCCGGCCAGTTCGGCAGATCCACAGCCAGCCGATCCCCCGGCTGGACGCCGAGGCCCGCCAGCGCCTCGCCCAGCGCGACCGCATCCCGTTCGACCTGCGCGTAGGTCATCCGGCGCGACCCGAACACCAAAAACTCACGGTCAGGATGCTCTCGCGCGGCGTGCGCGAAGAGCACGGCCAGATGATCTGCCGCCACGTCTACCACGTCCCTCACAACGTTCAGAGTCTTTGAAAATAAACAACTTGCGGAGTAAGGGCCACTGGCATGCGAGCCCCCGAGTTGACAGCGCCGGCGGCTTGTATCACTGTACTATAACAACAGTACACACAGCGATATCGTGTTCGACAAACTCGATCCCCGCAGCCCCACTCCACTGTACGCCCAAATCGCGAACCGCCTGCGGGTCGCGATCGCGGCGGGCGAGCTGCGCCCGGGCGCGGCACTCCCCTCCGTGCGGCACCTCGCCGCAGAGCTGCGCGTGAACCCCGCCACGGTTGTGCAGGCCTATCACGACCTGGAGAGCGAAGGGTTCCTCGAGATGCGGCAGGGCGCAGGAACGTTCGTGCGCGAGGTCGCGCCCGAAAGCCGCGCGCGCGAGCGCGCGCGGCAGGCGTCGGCCCTGGTACGCCAGATGTTGAGCGAGGCCGGGCGACTCGGTGTGTCACTGCACGAGGTGCAGGCGGCGATCGCGGACGAGATCGGAGTGGGCACCGCATGACCAACATCATCGAAATCCGACAGCTGCACTATCGCGCGGGGAAGACGTTCGAGATCAAGCAGCTCGACCTGAACGTCCCGCCCGGGGCCATCTACGGCTTCCTTGGCCCCAACGGCTCCGGCAAGACCACCACGATCCGGCTGGCGCTGGGGCTGCTGCGCCCGCTGACAGGCCGCATCACGGTGCTGGGGGACGCGATCCCCGACCACGCGCCGCGCGTCCTGGCACGCGTGGGGTACGTGCCGGAGCAGCCGAATCTCGATCCTGTCCTCACCGTCCGCGAGACGCTCGCGTTTCAAGCCGCGTTCTATCCGACGTGGGATCGACCGTGGGCGGAGCGGCTGGTGCGCCAGTTCGACCTCGACGAGCGTCAACCGTTTGGGCGGCTCTCCAAAGGACAGAAGGGCAAAGTGATGATGCTACTGGCCCTGGCGCAGCGGCCCGACCTGCTCGTGCTGGACGAGCCGACGGATGGCCTGGACCCGGTAGTTCGACGGGACGTGCTGTCCGCCCTGCTCGACTACGTCTCACAACGACAGGCGACGGTCTTCATCTCCAGTCATCTCGTCCACGAGCTCGAGCGCTTCTGCGATTGGATCGGCGTCATGGACAACGGCCGGCTGGTCACCGAGGTCCCGATGGAGCGTTTCAAAAACGGTATCAAGCGGCTGCGGGTCGCCGGCGCGCCCCCCACCGCCGCCGGTGCGCCGTTCATGCTCCTCGCCCGCGAGCACGCGAACGGCGGGGCCGAGACGTGGGTGGTGCGCGACTGGGAGCCGGGCATGGCCGCGTATTTCGAGACCATCGGGGCTGCGCTCAACGACGTGATCGACCTTGACCTCGAAGAAGGGTTCGTGGAGCTGCTTCGCACGTTCCGCAGCCCGCGCGGCTAGGAGGCCATCATGTTTCGCGTGATTCTGTACAGTCAATGGAAGTGGTCCCGGCTCATCGTCGCGCTCGGTAGCGTGGCGGGGTTCGCGCTGCCGATCGTGTCGCTACAGGGGGCGGCGAGCGGGGACCGCAGCGCGCTCGCGGCTGGCGAGCTGCTGCAGGCCGTGCAGTCCTGGGGAGTCCTGTACCCGGTCCTCGCCGCCGGACTGGGCTTGCTCGTCGCGATTACCACCTGGGCCCCCGATCATCGTGGGCGCCACGTCCACGCGCTCTCCCTCCCCGTGCCGCGGTGGCGCTACGTCGCGCTGCGCTTCGGTGCCGGGACGGCTCTCCTCGCGGCCCCGATCGTGGCGGTGGTGGCCGGCGCGCTGCTCGCCACTTGGAGCGCCACGATTCCCCCGGGCCTTCAGGGATACCCGGTGGCGCTCGCCGTCCGCTTCGCGCTCGCCGTCCTCGTCGCCTACGCCGTGTTCTTCGCGGTCTCCGCCGGCACGGCACGTACCGCCGGGATCATTCTCGGGATCCTGGGAAGCATCATTCTCGTGCAGATCCTGGCGGGCGTCGCGAATCTCGAGCTCGATTTGTTCGGCAGGCTGCAGGTCATCGTCCTCGACTGGCCGGGGCCGCTCGCGATCTTCACCGGCCGCTGGATGCTCATCGATGTCTAGCACCTGCTGGTGGCTGTCGTTGCTCAGCCTCGCAGGGACGGCAGCGCTCCACGGACAGAGTCTTGCGCGGCTCCACGCCCGGGCCGACAGCCTGGCCCGGGAGTGGCGCCGCGCGAACGCCGTCGCGAACGCGATCGACAGCCTCGAGCGGGTGGGGGCGCTGGCGGGACGAGATACAATCCGCGTGGGAGCGCTCACCATCGTGACGAACCCGTCCCCTTTGCCGTTGCGTGAGGCGGCCGCCCGCGCCTGGCCGGTGATCGACAGCTTGTACGGTGCCGAGGCGCACCAGCTCGAGCAACGGCCGTACGCCATCGTCGCGGTCGATCCGGACACCACGGTGCAGCGGCCTCCGATTCAGAGCGGCATCGAGATCACCTGGGATCGAGACGTCGCATCGCTCACATGGCTGCTCCTGGCAAACGTGCCGATCGGGCGACCCGACACCGGGTGGCAGAACTGGCTGGGCGGCCCGGTCCTGCCACCGATCCAGGCAGACGTGCAGCGTGCCGGTGTGTACGTGCAACTCGTGACAGCGCCCTCGCAGGCTGCCCGCCGCTGCTTCCTGGGAGACTTGAGCGGCTGCCGCGACGCGCTCGATCTGGTCGACACGGCGGATCCCTTGCCTCGCTGGTACCCGAGTGCCCCAGAGCGTCGCTCATTGGTCCTCAAGTCGTTCGGCTCGTACCTCGATCGCGAGACCCAGCGGCCGGCGCTGCAAGCGTGCGCCAGGGGGAGCGACTCGGCGTGTACCCAGCTGCTGCACTCGCTGCCGCCGGGGGGGCTCCCCAAGCCCGTGACCTACGATGCTCGTGCGACACTGGCGAACCTCGCATTGCGGCTGGGAGGGAGAGAGGCGTACCACCGCCTCGTGGCGAGCGCGGGCCGGCCGATTGCCGACCGACTCGTGAGCGCCGCCAGCGTCCCCGTCGACTCCCTGCTCTCGAGGTGGCGGGCGGAGATCCTCGCCGCTCGCCCCAGGCCCGTCACCTTGCCCGCGCGGGGCGTCTGGGTCGTCCTCGGCTGGACGGCTCTCTTCGCCGCGTGCGGCTTGCGGAGCTCGAGATGGCGCGTGAGCTGAGATGGTGGCTCGCCGCCACGCTCGTCGCGTGCGGCGTAATCGCCCTGGGCTACGTCCCACCCCGCGGGGTCACGCCGGAGCCCAAGTCACGCAACCGGCGGCCTGAAGCGACTACCGCGCGCCTGCGGGCGCAGGGCATCGCCGATCAATGGCGCGCCGCCGAGCTGGCGCTGCGCCTCGCGCAGTATCGGCAGCAGCTCGAGCCCGAACTCGTCCGGCGGCGTGACAGCGATCAGCCGGGCGCCGCGCTGCTCATAGACGCGCCCGACACGATCCCAGAATC
>Ga0209690_1002341_pt1 | contig 10798 bp, 11 predicted proteins | sample GraSoiAngelo_150_FD_186164 | JGI IMG/M metagenome (GOLD analysis project Ga0209690, IMG submission 186164) | Grasslands soil microbial communities from the Angelo Coastal Reserve, California, USA - 14_1009_09_40cm (SPAdes) (version 2) | ecosystem: Environmental > Terrestrial > Soil > Grasslands ...
CGTTGCGCTCGATTCTCCCCTGAAAAGCAAGGGAGACCCCAGCGTGATTTGTCCGCGGGCGTGGAGTGCACGCTCTCGTGCTCCGGGAACCCGGCGGGACGCATGAGCGAAGTGACCGATGATGAGCCCCCGGACCCGCTTTTCAGAGCGCGGCCGTTGTGGGATGCCTTCTCGGCGTGCTTTCGCTGGGCATCCTGGGCGCGCTCGCGGCCGTCCTGATCGCGGGCCTCATCGCCTTCGTCCTGGTGCGCGCGCGGCGGATCCGCGCGCGCCATCGCGCCGCGTTCGGCGCGCCCCTGCCGGCGCTCGACCCTGGCCGCGAGCGGCTGGTGGAGTCGCCGCAGGCGCTCTATCACGGGACCCGGTTCGCCGACGGCACCGCGGTACTCGCCCCCCGCTGGCGGGAGCCGTGCGTGGGCGACCTGTGGTGCACCGATGAGGGAATCTTCCTCCAGCGCGAAGCAGGCGGGGGTCGCCTCGCGTGGCCGCTGTCCTGGATCGAGGACGCCGCGCTGCTGCGCGCGCACGCGGACCTCGCCGGCAAGGAGCTGCCCATCGTGCGGATCCGTTTCCGGCGCGGAGGCGAGGCGCTGGTCAGCGACTTCTCGCTGCGGGGCGGGATGGCGAACCTGGAGAAGCTCAGGCGGGAGGTCCATCTGCGGCAGGGGACGCACAACGCGCTCGCCGTCCTCGGCGACCTGCTCGCCAAGGAGCCGGTGCCCGGGTCGGGGCCGCCGCCATGAGGCGCGTCATCGCGCTGGGCAGCGCGGACGCGTTCTCCTCCGCCGGACGGGGCAACACCGCCTGGCTCGTCGAGGACGGCGGTGCCTTGTGCGCGGTGGATCTAGGCCCGACCGCGCTGCTCGCGCTGCGGAAACTCGGTCGCGACCCGCAGGAGCTGCGGGCGGTGCATTTCACCCACCTGCACGGCGACCACATCGCGGGCTGGCCGTTCCTCCTCGTGGACGCGGTGTATCGCGCGCGGCGCCAGGATCCGCTTGCCGTGACCGGGCCGCCCGGCACGAGCGATCGGCTGCGCGCGCTCTGGGCGGCGTGTTACGCCGATGCCGCCGCGAAGGACCTGCCGTTCCCGCTCGAGGTCCGGGAGCTTGCGCCAGGCGACGGCGCCGAGGTGTGCGGCCGCCGAATCGAGGCGCTGCGCGCACAGCACCAGCGTCCGCCCCATATCGCTCTGTCGCTCCGGCTCCATGGGCCCGCCGGCGTGCTGGCGTTCACCGGCGATACCGGTCCGCATCCCGGCCTCGCCGACCTCGCGCGCGGAGCCACGCTGCTCTGCGCCGAATGCACTGACCTGCGCACGCCGCCGCTCGCGTCCTCGGGAGCATCGCCGGACTACCCCCCTGACGCGGGGCGCCGGCATCTGTCCTGGGACGATCTGCGCGCGCTGCTGCCCGCGCTCGGCGTCCGCCGGATCGCGCTGGGCCACCTCGGGCCGGAAGCCCGGGGGGCCGCGGCGCGCATCGAGGCGGAAGCGGGCGAGCTCGGCGTCGACCTGCGGGTGTGCGACGACCTGGCGCAGATCGAGCTGTGATCGCGGCCTTGCGCGGGGCAGGCGCGTCGAGTAGGAGCAGCGGGGCCATGGATCGGGTCGGGCAGCTGAGGAAGTTCATCGAGGCGTCTCCGCGGGAGCCGTTCCCGCGCTACGCGCTGGCGCTGGAGCTGAAGGGGCGCGGCGACCAGCAGGGCGCGGCCGCGGAGCTCGAGGCGCTGCTTTCGCAAGTGCCGGACTATCTCGCCGCCTACCTGCAGCTGGGCATGCTGCTGCAGGCGCTGGGGCGTCTCGGCGAGGCGCGCGGCGCGTTGCAGCGCGGGCAGGAAGTCGCGCGCCGCCAGGGCAACGGGCATGCCCTCTCCGAGCTGACCTCGGCGCTCGATGCGCTGGGCTCCAGCGCATGAAGCGCGTCCGATGGCTGCTCGCCGCCGCGTTGCCGCTCGCCTGCGGCGGTGCCTCCAAGGAGCGCCGGCCGACGGTCCTCCACGAGATGCCGGCGCCCGACATCGCCCGCTGCCTTCCCGGCGCGCCGCCGCCGCGCGGCTCGCTCGAGCTGGACCAGCTCGTGACCGACCAGGGGGACGTGCCGGCCTCCTGGGTGCGATCGCAGAAGGTGCAGGACGGCGGGCAGCTGTTCCGCTGCGCGACGCGCCTGGCGACGGACGCGAAGTACGCCGCGCAGAAGATCGACTCGGTGCGCACCAGCCGCATCTCCTGCGACGGGACCTCCTGCCGGCGCGCCGACCTCGCCGAGTCCCGCTCGCCGCTCGACGAGAAGCTCGCGCAGACGACGCTGCACCTGGCGGGATGGGCCACCGCCGCGGAGCGCGGCTGGGCGCAGCTCGTGGTGCGCGACTATCCGGGCGCGCTCAAGCAGTTCGGCCAGGCCCTCAAGGAGAGGCCGGGCGACGCGCGCGCCCTGCGTGGCCTGGCGACGGGGCTGGTCGAATCGGGCGGGGACCTCGCGCGCGCGCGCGACGCCGCCCAGAAAGCAGTCCAGCTCAAGCCGGAGTCCGCGGCCGCGCATGAGACGGTGGCACGCGTGTGCCTTGCGCAGAAGGACGATCGCTGCGCGGTCGCCGAGCTCGAGGCGGCGCGCAAGGCGCCCGACGCGGAAACGCGCGCTGCAGACCTCGACCAGCTCGACGAGCCGGTGAAAGCCGCCGCGGACCGGATCGCCGCGGCGGACAAGGAAGAGCAGGAGCGGCACGCCGCCGACGCCGAGGCCGCCCTGCAGAAGATCGATCCCGCCGGGTGCCGCAAGCTGGAAACGAACAGCGACGCGCAGCTCCTCTGCCTGGTGAAGCGCTGCTTCGAGGCCTCGGCGCAGCAGTACGCGAAGCAGCTGCGGACCAAGGACGGTCATGAGTACGCGGCGGGCGAGTGGAAGGTGGCAAGCCGCAAAGGCGACGCAGCCGAGGTCACGGTTCCCATCCGGCCATCGCCTCCCGCGAAGAAGCGGCGCGGCCGCAAGAGCGCCGAGCAGGCGGAGGGTCACGATGCGACCTGGCGGGCGACGGTGGGCGAGAACATCACGCTCGTCCCGCAAAATGCCGACGCCGCAAAGGTCGCGCGCGCCTCCGAGGTGTGCGGCAAGTAGCGCGTGTGGCGGTGTACGAAGCTGTGCGGGAATGAGGGCGAGAACGCTCGAAAACCCCGCAGTTCCGCTAAAGTGGAATCCTTGACGGCACCTGGACCAGAGGACAGGATGGCAAGCGCGTCATGCCCCCGCGCAAAGTCCTCATCGTCGACGATTCCAAGCTGCTTCATCGGATGTTCGAGATGATGCTGCGGCAGTATCCGCTCGTGCACGCCTACGACGGGAAGGAGGCGCTGGAGCGCCTCGCCGAAAACGGCGACGTCGACCTGGTGCTGCTCGACATGAACATGCCGCGCATGAACGGCCTCGAGCTGCTCGAGGCGATGAAGGGCGACGCGCGGTTCAAGAAGATCCCGGTGGTCCTGGTCACCACCGAGGGGAGCGAGGAGCAGACCCAGCGGGGGCTGGACGCGGGCGCGGCCGCGTACGTGAAGAAGCCGTTCCGCAACGAGGAGCTGATCGCGGTCATCCAGCGCCTGACGGGCTCGGCGGCGTGACCGTCCGGGTACCCAAGGAGACCGAGGAGCAGCCCCAGCGCCGTGCCGACGCGCTGGCCGAGCTGCAATCGACCCTTGCGCGCGCCGGCGAGCTGCTCCTGTCTCTCGAGCAGTCCGCCCGGAGGTCCGGGCCGACCCCGGTCAACGAGCTGCAGGATCGGCTCAATGACGTCGTCCAGGACCGCGACGAGCTGTCGCGCCGGCTGGCCGAGTACGAGCAGCAGACCGGCCGCCTGATGAACCTGTACGTCGCGACGTACCAGCTGCATGCCACCCTCGATCCGGGCGAGGTGCAGTCGACGATCGCGGAGATCGCCACCAACCTGCTCGGGGCCGAGAGATTCGCGCTGCTCTTCTGGAACGCGGACGGCACCCAGTGCGAGATCGCGCTGGGACAGGGGCTGTCGCAGGATGCGAGCGGCTTCTACTCGGCCGGCAAGTACGGGGGCGGCGATCCGGCGGTCGACGCGACCTTGACCGACGGCGTGTTGCGGATGGGCCCCATCGACGGCTCGGAGGCCGTCGCCGTGGTGCCGCTCACCGTGCAGGGGGCGGTGGTGGGCGCGCTGGTGATCCTGAAGCTCTTCGAGCACAAGGCGAAGCTGCGCCCCGAGGACCGCGAGCTGCTCGACCTCCTCGCCGCCCACGCCGCCTCGGCCCTGTTCGCCGCGCGCGTCTACCACCAGACCGATCGCAAGCTGAAGACGCTGGAGAGCCTGATCCAGCTCGTCAAGCGCGGCTGACGCGCGGGGGGGCTTGGGCCATGAGCCTCTCCGGGAACCTCGAGGACGTCTCGGTCGCGGACGCCCTGCAGTTCATCCATCTGGGCGGGCGCACCGGCACGCTCACCTTGTCGCGCGGCGAGGTGACGGCGGAGATCGGCTTCCACCAGGGCCGCATCGTGAACGCCTGGGGACCGGGGTCCAAGCGGCTCGGCGACCTGCTGGTGGACAACGGGAGCATCTCGCAGGACACGCTGGATCAGGCCCTGCGCGACCAGGAGCGCGAGACGCCGCGGCGCTCGCTCGGACAGATCCTGGTCACCATGGGCGCGCTCTCGGCCGAGGCGATGTACACGGCGGTGCAGCAGCAGATCGAGCGCACCGTGTACGACCTGGTCACCTGGACGAGCGGCACCTTCCATTTCGCGCTCGACGACCTGAAGCCCATCGACGACATCTCGGTCTTCCCCGGAGACATCGTCGGCCACCTGAGGCTCGACACGCAGGCGGTGCTGCTCGATGCGCTGCGGATCTTCGACGAGAAGAACCGCGGCGGCGAGCCCGCGGGTCCGGCCCTCGTCTCCGAGGCGACCCCCGCCGTAGGACTGGAGCCGGCCACGCCCACGCAGGCGATCGTGCCGTCCGCGGGCCGCGCCGTTCCAGTCGCCGAGCTGGAGCCCAAGCCACGGTTGCAGGTGGTCTCCGCGGACAAGCAGTTCGCGGAGAAGCTCGGAGAGGCGATCCCCGCCGACGAGGCGACGGTCGCCCGGGTCACGCTGCGCGACGCCGGCGGGCCGCCGCCTGGCGAGGCGCCGCCGTTCGTGCTGGTGGACCTGCGCGAGGGCGGCGTGGCCCTCGACGCGGTGGAGCAGCTGCGGCGCGCGCGGCCCCGCGCGATGATCATCGCCGTGGTGGACGGGGGCGTCTCCGTCTCGGCCACGTACGCGGCCGGAGTGGTGGCGGCGATCCCCGGCGAGGTGGCCACCATCGCCTCCTGCTTCCGCAGCCTGGTGCAGGCGCGCAAGGACATCCTGACGGGCGGCGCTTCCCGCGCCGATCGCGTCCAGTCGAACCTCGCCAAGCTGCGGCGGATCGTCGGCGACCTGCGCAGCGGGCTCATCTCGACCACCATCTCGCTCAGCCTGATGAACATCATCAGCGAGTCGGTCGAGCGCGCGGTGCTGTTCCTGGTGCGCCGCGAGGCGCTCACCGCGCTGGGCGCCTTCGGCAACAGCCCCAGCGGACAGCCGCTGGCGCAGCTGACGCGCGGTCTGCGGCTGCCGCTCTCGGGCAAGAACGCGCTCACCCGCGCGCTCGACGACGGCGCGGTCCGTTCGCTCACCTTCGACGAGACCGGGCTGCCGGACGGGTTCACGCGCGTGGTGGGCAAGCCGCGCTCCGGCCAGTGCGCCGTCTTTCCCGTGATGGGCGGGCAGCGCGTGATCGCGGTGGTGTATGCGGACAACGGGCCTTCCAACCGCGCCATCGAGGAGTTGGACATCCTCGAGCTCGCCGCGGCCCAGGCCGGGCTCGCGCTCGAGAACGAGCTGCTCCGCCGGCAATCGACCCAGCATTGACCCAAAGAGCTCGCTTGAGTTGACGGCTCTGCCGTGTCGGGACGCTGTTCGATCCGGCGCCTTCGGCGCCTCCACAAGGGGGAGCTCGCTCCCCCCTTGACCCTCCAAAAGATCACGGTCAACCCAATCGAGCGCGGGTTGAAGGTGCTCGGATGGTGTGATTGCACGCCGCCCAGGCGATGGCGACCGTTCCAAGATGCGCGTCTTCCTCGTCGTAGCAGGCATCTCGTTCGCGCTCGCTTCCCCGGCCGCCCTCGCGCGCGTGACGCGTGAGCAGGGCCGCGCGCCTCGTCCCCCGCCCCGGCTGCAGGTGCCGCGTCTCTGGACCGAGCAGTCGGGCGCTTTCTCGATCGAGAGGCCCGACGGCGACCGGTGGAGCTTCAGGGGCGACGCGCGTGGCCCGGACGGCGAGCGCCTGCCGCTGCTCGCGCGGGCGCCCGAGGCCGGCGCGCAGCTCATCGTCCAGAACGCAGACGGCGTGAGCTCGTTGCGCCAGCTGGCGCGGCTGCTCGCCGATCATCTGCAGACGGAGCAAGGAGTGCACGTCGAGGACGTGAACCGACTACCGGCGCGCGGCGGCGAGGCGTACGGATTCACCTTCAGCGTCTCCGACGAGGCGCGCGGCCGCGTCGCGGTCGTGCGGGCGGGCGAGCACGTGGCGCTGGTGATCGCGAGCTGGCCGATGGGCGCTCCTCCCGCGGTGGCGGAGGACGTGGAGGCGATGATCGGAAGTTTGGGGCCTCCGCCGAACGCGCTGCCGCCGGGCGTGTTCTGAGCAGCGCCTCGATCTCGGGCGAAGGCCGCAGCTCGAGCATCGCGCGAGTGAGCTCGTCGTAGAGCGGCAGGCTCGCCGCGTCGAGCGCGGTCCGATGCGCGCGGACCGTCTCGACGTCGCCGCGCGCGACCGGGCCGGTGAGGGCGTCGGCCGCCGTGCGCTGCTCGAGCGCATCGAGGGCCCCGCGGGCGAGCGGCAGGAGCGCCGCGCGCGCGATGGGCTCAGGCGCGCCGGTCGCGTCCTGGAACAATTGCATGGCGCGGGAGAAGAGCGCGACCTCGCCGCCGGCGCTCAGCACCGCGGCGGCATGATAGAGGGCGCGCGCGGCGGCATCCACGGGGATGGGCGACATGCCCAGGGCGCGCGCGACGTGCTGCAGCGTCTCGAGCGCGGCCGCATCCGACCCGGCGACTCCCGCGGCGGCGTCGCGCAGGACGCCTGCCGGGCTGCCTCCCGGGATGGCGCGCAATGGATGGAGCGACCCGGTGCGCGCGCCGGCGTGGAGCGCGGAACCCAGCGCATCGAGGCCCAGCGCGCCCGCGCAGTGCGCGACGAGCTGCCCGCGCCGGAGCAGCCCGGCGATGCGGCGGCAAAGCGGCTCGACGGCCGCGTCGCTCACAGCAAGGAAGACGAGCTCCGCCTCCTGCAGCTGCTCCAGGTCGGACTGCCAGCCCCGCTGCTCCGATCGATTCCAGGCGAGGACGACGCGGATCCCTGCCTTGGTCAGCGCGGGGATCAGCACCTGGCCGACGGCGCCGCCGCCCAGCACCGCCGCCGTCTGCGGCAGGGCCTTCATCCCTCGCGCCGGAACTCGACGCCCGCCGGGCCGGCGCAGGCGAGCAGGCGCTCTCCGGCGCGGACGCGGCCGGCCAGGATTTCGTCGGCGAGCGGAGATTCGACCAGGCGCTGGATCGTCTGCCGCATCGGGCGCGCGCCCAGCGAGACCTGCCAGCCTCCCTGGGCGATGAGGTGGTCCACGAGCCCCGGGCCGACGCGAAACGCGATCTGCCGCTCTTCCCAGAGTCTGCGCGAGGAGTCGGCGAGGAGCAGGTCCGCGATGCGGGCCACCTCGCCCCGCCCGAGCGGAGCGAAGACGAGGCGCTCGTCCAGCCTGCCCCACAGCTCGGGAGGAAACGCCGCGCGTGCCTGCTCCAGCGCGCGCGCAGTGCCCGCGTCGGCGTCGAGCGCATCGGCGGAGGGCCGTTCCGCGACGCCGAACCCGACCGCGCGCGCTCCCGCCTCGAACGCGCCTGCGCCGACGTTGCTGGTCAGCACCACCACCGCGCCGCTGAAGTCGATGCGGCGTCCGCGGCCGTCGGTGAGCTGCCCTTCGTCCAGGACCTGGAGGAGGAGCTGCAGGACGGTGGGATGCGCCTTCTCGACTTCGTCGAGCAGCGCCACGCAGGCAGGGCGCCGGCGGACCGCCTCCGTCAGCTGACCGCCCTCGCCATAGCCCACGTATCCCGGGGGAGCGCCCACCAGCCGCGCGACGCTGTGCGGCTCGGAATATTCGGACAGGTCGATGCGCACCAGCGCGCCCGGCTGCGCGCCGCCCTCGCTGGCGGGGTACAGCTCTTCGGCCAGCACGCGCGCGGTCTCGGTCTTCCCCACTCCGCTGGGGCCGACGAAGAGGAACGAGGCGAGAGGCCGCTGGGCGGAGAAGCCCGCGTAGTTGCGCCGCACCGCCCGCGCGATCGCCGCCAGCTGCGCGCCGTGGCCGACGATCCGTTCTTGCAGCCTGCGCTCGAGGGAGAGGAACCGCTCGCCGTCGGGCTGCAGCAGACGTTCCTCCGGCAGGCCGGCCATGCGCGCCACCGCGCGGGCGACGTCCTCGCGCACCACCTCGCTCCGGCCTTCGCGGCGGGCGCGCGAGCCGGCCAGGTCGATGGCGGCGAACGCCTTGTCCGGCAGGCATCGATCGCGCACGTAGCGGGCGGTAAGGAGCGCGGCGGCCTCGAGCGCGTCGGCCCGGAAGCGGACGCCGTGGTGCTCCTCGTAGCGCGCGGCGGCGCCGCGCAAGATGGGCACGGTCGCCCGGGCGGTCGGCTCGCGCACCAGCACCGGCACGAAGCGGCGCTCCAGCGCCGGGTCGCCTTGCACGTGCCGCCTGAACTCGTCGTGCGTGGTCGCGCCCACGCAGGGGAACTCGCCTCGAGCCAGCGCCGCCTTCAGCTCGTTCGCCGCGTCCTGCGGTCCTTCGCCGCTCGACCCGGCGCCGATCAGCATGTGCAGCTCGTCGATGAACACGGCCACGCGTCCGTCGGCGCGGCGGACCTCCTCCTTGATCCCGAGGAGACGCTCGCTGAAGGACCCGCGCAGCTGGGTGCCGGCGACCAGGCCGGCCACGTCCAGCTCCACCACGATGCGGTCCGCCCGCAGCTCGAAGAGGCGCTGCGCGAGCCCCTCCACGATGGCGGTCTTCCCCACGCCGGGTTCGCCCACCAGTACGGGGTTGTTCGCCCGCCGCTTGCCGAGGATGTCGAGCACCTCTTCTACTTCCGCCTCGCGGCCCAGGGCGGGGTCGAGCTGGCCGAGCGCCGCGAGCGCGGAGAGATTGCGGCCGTGGGTGCAGAGGTAGGGGAACTGGCGCGGGTCGAGGGACCACTGCGAGGTGGCCTCCGGCGCCGGACCGGAGATCGAGACGGAGATCGGCGGAAGGGCGGGGGTCGGGGTGGAGGTCGGCGTCGATTTCGAGGTCGAGTTCGAGGTCACGGTCGAGGGCGAAGCAGGGGTCGACGCCGGGCGCGAGGCGGGCGGGATCGACGGGGCGCGCGGCACCACGGGGGCTGGCCGCGCGTAGGCCCGCCGCTCGGTGGTCCCGACGCGGACCTCCTGGGCGACGCGCCGGCGAGGGACGGAGCCCGTCAGGTATCCCAGCGCGGTCGTGCGCAGGGAGGACAGGCTGACCAGCCGCTCCAGCAGCGTGGCCGCGGCGGAGCGGGAGAGCCGGGCCAGCGCGACCAACAGGTGCAGGCCCTCCGCGGACGGGCTGGCGCAGTCGTCGGCGAGCTGCCGCGCGCGCTCGAGCGCCTGCGAGAACAGCTCGGGGGTCTCGGACGGTCGCGTGCGGGAGAGCTCGTCGAGCACGCGATCTTCGTCGCACCCGCGCTCGCGCAGGAGCACGTCGGCGGCGCCGGGCACGGTGAACGTCGCGAGCAGCAGGTGCGTGGTGGTGGGCGGCTGGCCGGCGCTCTTCGCCATGTCCAGCGCCTCGGCGGCGATGCGGGCGAGCTCGGGGGAGTCGGTGGCCATCGATGCCACATCCTCGCCCACGGAGATCGGCGCGCGCAAGCCTTGCCACTCGCCGCCGGTGGCGTGCCGCTGCGCTTTTCATCGCGCCGGCATTGTGGGATCCCTCCATGCACCTTGCGCGCCTTGACCATCGGCATCGCCGGCGGGACCGCCAGCGGCAAGACGACGGTGGCGAGGCGGCTCGTGGAGCGCTTGGCCGGGCATCCCATCGCGCTGCTCGACCAGGACGCGTACTACCGCGACCTCTCCGACATGCCGCTGGAGGAGCGCCGCGGGTTCAACTTCGATCACCCGGACGCGTTCGACGCCGACCTTCTGGTGAAGCACCTGCAGGAGCTGAAGGCCGGCCGCCCGGTGGAGAAGCCGGTGTACTCGTTCGCGCTGCACTCGCGCACCGGCGAGACGCAGCGGGTGAATCCGGGCGACGTGGTCCTCCTGGAGGGCATCCTGGTGCTGGCGCTCGAGCCGGTGCGCGCTCTGCTCGACGTGAAGGTGTTCGTCGATTCGGATGCCGACGTCCGCGTGCTGCGCCGCCTTTCCCGCGACATCAAGGAACGCGGCCGCGATTTCGACGGCGTGGTCGACCAGTACTTCCGCACCGTCCGCCCGATGCACTACGGTTTCGTCGAACCGTCCAAGCGATATGCCGACATCATCATCCCCCACGGCGGCCTCAACGAGGTCGCCATCGAGATGGTCGCGGGAGCGGTCCGCCAGCGCCTCACCCGGCCTTAACCCTTGCGCACCACGCGGGCCTTGGAATCGAGCTTGTACGACGGGGGCAGGGCGGCCTCCATCTTCGGGGTGTAGCCCTTCACGTCGAACTGCGTATCCGCCAGCAGCCCGGCCAGCGCCTCGCGGA
>Ga0209690_1002347_pt1 | contig 10787 bp, 11 predicted proteins | sample GraSoiAngelo_150_FD_186164 | JGI IMG/M metagenome (GOLD analysis project Ga0209690, IMG submission 186164) | Grasslands soil microbial communities from the Angelo Coastal Reserve, California, USA - 14_1009_09_40cm (SPAdes) (version 2) | ecosystem: Environmental > Terrestrial > Soil > Grasslands ...
ACACGCTGTACGTGATTCCCGGCGCCTCGAAATGGCAGATCGTCGTCAACCGCGGCGTTCAGCGCTGGGGTGTTCCGATCGACAAGGACGTGCGGGCGGCGGATGTGGGCGCGGGCACCGTGAACACCGAGTCGCTCGGCGCGCCCGTCGAGACGCTCACGCTCAAGTTCGCGCCGGCCACGGGCAACGCGACGGAGCTGGTGTTCGAGTGGGAGAAGACGCGCGTACGGATTCCGATCCGCCGGACCGCCGGTTGACACCCGTCGTCACGCGTTCTACGTTGCACGACCGCATGCGCACGACGCCGATGTGTCGTCACACCTGTTGTTGTAGCCGCCTCCCCACCCACAGGGTTGGACGGACGCCACGGCGCACCCAGTGATGACATGAGGAATCCCTAAGCCTCTCGCCTCCTGAGCCGCTCCCCGGCCCGGCCACCCCGCGTGGCCGGGTTTTTTGTTGTGCCATCACGAGAACGACATGCGATTACCGGGGGGCAGGCATCGATGGACGTCACAACAGGTTCGCTCGCCTTAGTCGTCATCACGCTGCTCGCAGCTACCGTCAACGGCGCGCTCGGCTACGGATTCTCGTCGATCACGGTGCCTGTGGCTCTGCTCTTTTACACGAACCGGGTCCTGAACCCAGCCCTGGTCTGGGTCGAAGTGGTCTTGAACACGTACGTCCTCTGGGTCAACCGGGCGAGCATCCCACACGTCTGGCGTCGGGTCGTGCCGATGATTCTCGGCCTCGCGCCGGGCGTGGCACTCGGAACGGCTCTGGTCCACCGCGTGCAACCGGCGGGGCTCAAGCTCGGGACATTCATCGTCCTGCTGCCCCTGATTCTGCTGCAGGCAGCCGGTTTTCGCAGACCCATCAAGGACGAGCGCCGCCTCGGGCTGGTCTTCGGAGGCGGCCTCGGCGTGCTGTACTCGGTCACGACGATCTCCGGCCCGCCCCTGGCCGTGATGTTGAGCAACCAGGGCTTCACGAAACAGGACTTCCGGGCCGGCCTCGGACTCGTGCGGCTCGCGGAATCGAGCTTCACGGCCGTGGCATACTACTTCGCCGGCATGTTCTCAATCGAGAGCGCCGGCCTGCTCCCCTACATCCTCCCGAGTCTCGTGGTCGGGATCCCGCTAGGCGTACGGGTCATACGCCACCTGCGACCCGAGACCTTCAGGCGCGTCTGCATGAGCTTCGACGCCTGGGTCGTGGGCTATGGCATCTCGACACTATTGCGACAGCTACACCTCATCGAGACCAACGCCGCATTCTCCGTGCTGGCCGCGGTGGGCCTGATAGACATCTGGCTCCTGTTCCGCTTCTTCCACAACCAGACCCGCGAGACCGTCACCGCGGGAGCCCAGCCCGAGGCCGTGGCTCAGTAGAGGTACGCGACGGCCAAGGCCGCGGTGATCTGGTCCTTCTTCCCGGCGAAGGCCGCCAGCGTGGACCGGTCGTACCTCACCTCGGGCCTAACCACGGCACTCGGCCACGCCTTGATGTTCAGCGTCGCTGTGCCGCTGCCGAACTTCTGCCCGGTGTTTGGCAGGAAACCGAAGACGCCATTGGTGCGGGCGCCGTTCTCGTCGTTGACGTAGTCGCCGCGCAGGGCGAGGCCGAGGGACGAACTGAAGTCGTACGTGACCCACCCGCCGAGGGCCCACCATTTCGCGTCCTGCGTCGGGTCCGCCAGAGCCGCGTTCGCTTGCTCCTGGCCGTAGTCTCCCTGCAGCCACACGTTCACCTTGCCGCCCAACTTCCGCCACAGCACCGCATTCACGCCGTAGCGGTTGGCGCTGTTGTTGCTCGCCTCCTCCGGGCCCCAGTACCCCACGATGCCGAGCGAAGTGAGCCCGTCGGGGTAGAGCCCCACCCGCCCCATCAGGGACTTATGGCTGTTGTTGTCCGACACCTGGTCCCACCCGTTGATCACCCGGAACTGCGCGTCCACATACTTGTTGAACTTGGTCTCCACGCTGACGCCGGTGCCCGTGAAGTTCTCGACGTAGATGAACTGGTTGGCCTCCGACCAGTTCGGGTTCGCGATGGTCTCGATCACCTCTACGCCCATCAGCGTGACCATACGCCCGACCTTGAACTGCACCCCGTTCCCATTGGCCGTCGGCACGTTCAGGGTGACGTAGAGATGCGGCACGTCCGCATCGTTGCCGAGGTTGAACCCGTTAGACCTGATCCACGTCGCGTCCTGGCCGAGCAGCAGCTCGGAGTGGAACCCTGCGCTCAACTTCGCCGGGTCGGACGGCTTGTCCAGCACGACCACGAGCCCGTTGAGCATGAAGCGGTTCTGCAGCCGATCGTACAGCCGCCCCACGATGGCCGTATCGACGCTCCGGCCGGAGTAGGAATACGAACCGGCCGCGTAGCCGCTGAGTTTGAAGCCCGCAAGCGCGGTCTCCAAGTGGTTCACCGGAGGCGGTGGTGGATCGGGCTTTTTGGCCGCCGAATCGACCGGGGCCGATGTGCCGCTCTGGGCGCGAAGTATCGCTGGGGCTGCGAGCCAGACGCCCACGAGCGCGGCTCGCGCTAAACGGCTTGCTTGCACTCTCATAGGGTGGCCTCCTTCAGGGCCTGGCGCTGTACCGCGTCCGCCGTCACCGCCGTGACCGCGGCGGTGTCCACCTCGCCCGTGCGGATCCGAACGATCCGCGTGAGCGGCTGGACGAAGATCTTCCCGTCACCCACCTGACCGGTGCGGGCGGACGCGATGATCGCCTTGATGGTCGGCTCCACGAACGGCTCCGAGACCGCCATCTCGAGCCGGACCTTCTCGCGGAATTCGAGCACGACGGTCGAGCCGCGGTAATGCTCCTGCAGGTCGCGCTCGCCACCGTGGCCGCTCACACGACTGATCGTGATGCCCGTGACGCCGGCGCGGAACAGCGCGGCCTTGACCTGCGGGAGCCGCTCCGGGCGGACGACGGCAGTGATGAGCTTCATCAGACCGCCTCCGGCTCGGGTTCGAGGTGTCCAACGCCGCGGGAGGCGGTCTCGCTGAGAATCACCGCCGAGGCGACTTCCGGCGAGTCGGGATAGGCCAGCGCGCCCATCTCCGGCAGGTCGAGACCGAGCTCCTCCACCTCCGGTGCCACGCGGTGGCCGCCGACGACGAACGCCGTGACCTTATACGCGACGAACGCCATGGCGCCTACCCCCACGATGTTGGCGACGCCGCCGATGGCTTGGGCGACGAACTGACTCGCATCGCCGTACCACCCGTCCCCATACGTGCCATCGGCGAGTAGCCCCAGCGCCAGGATGCCCCACAACCCGTTTACCCCGTGTACCGAGATCGCGCCGACGGGGTCATCGATCCGCAGCTTGCCGTCGATGAAGAACACCGCAACGCAGACCAATACGCCGGCTATTCCGCCAATCAGCACCGCGGACGGCGCGGTCACGAACGCGCACGGCGCCGTGATAGCCACGAGACCGGCGAGCGCCCCGTTGGCCATCATCGAAGGATCGGGCTTCCCATACTTGAACCACATGTACAGCATCGCCGTGATGCTTCCGGCCGCCCCAGCCAGCATCGTGTTCGTCGCAATGACCCCGATGCGGAGGTCCGAACCCGCCAGCGTCGAGCCGGCGTTGAAGCCGAACCATCCGAAAGCGAGAATAAACGTCCCAATTAGTGCCATCGGGATGTTGTGACCAGGGATCGCGTTGACGCTGCCGTCGGCGTTGTATTTGCCGCGGCGCGGACCGAGCAGTGCCGCCGCGACGAACGCCATCACGCCGCCCGTCATGTGCACGACGGACGATCCCGCAAAATCCACGTGCCCATGCCCGAGTCCGAGGTTCTTGCCCAGCATCGCCAGCCACCCGCCTCCCCAGGTCCAGTTGGCATAGATCGGATAGATGAATGCGCCGACGAAGACGCTGAACACCGCGAACGCCGAGAACTTCCACCGCTCGGCCAGGGCGCCCGTCGGGATCGTGGCCGCGGTGTCCATGAAGACCATTTGGAACAGGAAGTACGCGAACACCGGTGCGGTGTACGCGACCCCCGTGAGAAAGAAGCCCGTCCCCCCGAACAGGCCCCACTCCTTGCCTGCGATCGTGAGGGAGAACTCGTGCGCCAACTTGTCGTAGCCGCCCAGCGTGCCGAGTGCTCCCACACCACCCGCCTGGAGCGCGAAACCGATCGCCCAGTACGCGAGCATCGCGATGCCGTAGACCATGAAGTTCATCGTGATCGTGTGCGCGGCGTTCTTGGCGCGCGTGAACCCCGTCTCGACCATCGCGAACCCAGCCTGCATGAACATCACGAGAAACCCGGCCACCAACGTCCACACGAAGTTGATCGCCACCGTATTCGCCGCCGAGGCGGCGCTCGCAGCCTTGGCGAGCGAGTCCGCCGCCGGCACACCTTGCCCAGCCACTACCAGCGGGCACGCCAGAGTCAGCAGCAGGCCAAGACCGACCGAGCGTCTCATACGACCTCCTAGTGAGGGTTCACGCGATGCACAGATGCAACTGAATTCGCGCAAAAATTGCACAAATCGTCGTACACTTCGCTACTACCCAATCGGGTGGCATGCATCAGTGTCGCAAGAATCATGCATATGTTGCACGTTTGTGCGTACAACGGTACGTCCTTGTGAGCCCCGTCCCCGCCGCCCTGTTCCGCTTGACACGACCAGCGGCCCGCGGGCAGCTTTCCGCTCGACCATGGTCCTTCAGCCATCCCTGCCCTCCGGAGCCTGTTCCCTCCGCCCGCACCGCGGCCGGCCCCAGCCGGCCGGCCGAAAGCGGGCGTTTATCACGCCACGGTAGTCGTTCGTCGGTCAGCTTCCCTACATTCGATTGCGTCAACCGTAGAGCGCGGCGCGGCGTTTGCCCGACGCGGAAGAGGTCTCCAGAGGTGAGTCCGTGAGTGAGTCGACGGTCCTCAAGTTCGGCGGTACCGCCGCGGTGGCTCCGTGATCGACCTCGTGTCGCTGGCGTGCGACCTGGTGGACGTTCCATCCGTGTCGGGGGCAGAGGCTCAAGTCGCGCGGTTCGTGGCATCCTACCTCACGGACCTGGGCTATCGCGTGGAGCTGTTCGATGCCGCGCCGGGACGCCCCAACGTGCTGGCGACCACCGAACGGCCGCCGCGAATCGTGCTGTCCACCCATCTCGATACAGTGCCGCCGCACACGCCCGCCAGAATCGAGGACGGCGTCCTGTACGGGCGCGGTGCCTGCGACGCGAAGGGGATCATGGCGGCCCAGATCGCCGCGGCCGAGCGGCTCCGCGCCGAGGGCGTGGACGGGATCGGGCTGCTGTTCCTCGTGGACGAGGAAATGGGAAGCGTGGGCGCACGGGCGGCCAACGCGCACTCGCTGGCGAGGGAATGCCGCTGGCTCATCGACGGCGAGCCCACGGAGAATCGGCTCGCCACCGGCTCCAAGGGCTCGCTGCGTCTCACCTTGTGCACCGCCGGCGTGCCCGCCCACTCGGCCTATCCCGAGCGCGGGCGCTCGGCGATAGATGCATTGCTCGAGGTGCTGGGGGACGTGCGCCGCGCCACCTGGCCCACCGACCCGGTGTTCGGTGAGACGACCGTCAACATCGGCGTCATCGCCGGCGGCACGCGGCCGAATGTCGTGGCCGCGGACGCGCGGGCCGATCTGCAAATCCGGCTCGTGACCGAAGCCTCACCGGTCAAGGCGCTGCTCGAGCGGGCGGTCCGGGACCGGGCCCGGATCGATTACCTGACGGCGGTGCCTCCGCTGCGGCTCACCATGGTTCCCGGGTTCGAGACCTGCGTCGTCCGGTTCACGACCGATATCCCTCACCTCACCAACTGGGGCACGCCGCTGCTGCTCGGCCCCGGGTCGATTCTGGACGCGCACACCGCACACGAGCGCATCTCCGTAGCCGAGCTCGCCCAGGGCGTCGACGCCTACGTACGTCTGGTGCACGCCCTCGCCTTGCGAAAGGTCGTAGTGTGAAGGTCGCCCTGTTCGGTCACGGCACGATGGGACGCGTGCTCGAGGAGAGCGCCCGCGCCGCGGGCCTCGAGATCGGCGTCATTATCACCTCTGCCAACGTCGGCGACGCCGCGCGGCTCCTCCCCGGCCACAGCGTGGCCGTCGACTTCTCCACGCCCGCCGCCGTGCCGGCCCACGTGGAAGCCGCGGCCGCGGCCGGCGTCCCCTTGGTCGAAGGCACTACCGGCTGGCAGCGCGAGGAGGCCGGAGTGCGGAAGGTCGTAGAGGCGCGCGGCGCCGCGCTGGTCTACGGTGCGAATTTCTCCATCGGCGTGAACCTCTTCTATCGGGTCGTCGCGAGCGCCGCGCAGCTGTTCCGCGGCGCCGGCTACGATCCGTTCATCGAGGAGGCCCACCACGCCCGCAAGCGCGACGCGCCTTCGGGCACGGCCCTGACACTGCAAGGGATCCTGTCCCGCGGGCTCGGGCTGGAGGAAGCGACGAGGGTGCCGATAGCCAGCACCCGCGCAGGGCACATAGCCGGGACGCACCGGGTCGGGTTCGACTCCGTCGCGGACCAGATATTGTTGGTCCACACCGCCCGATCCCGCGCGGGTTTCGCTGTGGGCGCGCTGCTCGCGGCGCGATGGATCGTGGGGCGGCGGGGTATGTATGCGTTTGCCGACGTGCTGGACGACATCCTCAGGAAGGCTTGATGACCCAACATCTGGAATGGCTGCGCGGTTGCGGCACGGCCCTGGTCACCCCGTTCAACGCCGCCGGTGAAGTCCACGAGGCGCGGTTTCGGGCACTGGTCGACCGGCAGATCGCGGGTGGCGTCCGCCTGCTCGTCCCCTGCGGGACCACGGGTGAAGCCGCGACCCTCACGCCGGCCGAGCAGGAGCGCGTCATCGCGCTGACGGTCGAGACGGCTCGAGGCCGCGCTAGGGTGGTCGCTGGTGTGGGGAGCAACGCCACGGCCGCCACGATCGAGCGGGCGCGCGCGGCTCGAGCCGCCGGTGCCGACGCCGTCCTCGTCGTGGCGCCTTATTACAACAAGCCCACGCAGGCAGGTCTCCTGGCGCACTTCCGGGCGGTCGCCGAGGCGATGGGGGAGGTTCCTGTAGTCCTCTACAACGTTCCAGGTCGGACGGCGTCGAACATCGCCGCCGCGACGGCCCTCACCCTGGCACGGGAGACGCACAACATCGTCGCGGTGAAGGAAGCCTCGGGTGACTTCGCCCAGATCATGGCCATCCTGCGCGATCGGCCGCCCGGGTTCCGCGTGCTCTCGGGCGACGATGCCGTGACGCTCCCGCTGATCGCGCTGGGCGCCGACGGCATCATCTCCGTGGTATCGAACGAAGCGCCCGATCTGATGGTCAAGCTCACGGACAGCGCGCTCTCCGGCGGATGGGACTCGGCCCGCGACGTGCATTACCGGCTGCTCCCGCTGATGGAAGCGAACTTCATCGAGTCGAACCCCGGGCCGGTCAAGGCCGCGCTCGCGCTCATGGGACAGCTGGAAGAGCGGTTCCGGCTGCCGCTGGTCCCCGTGCAAGACCAGACCCGGGCCCGCCTGCGCGCGGTCCTGGGAGCGCTCGGCTTGCTGCCGGGCGCCGCGCATGTCGCTGCGTGAGCGCGTCGAGGCGCTCGCCGCCCAAAAGCGGGAGCGCTACGGCGAGCCCGAGCGCACGCTGTTCGCCGAGTTCCGGGCCGCGCTCACGCGCGGCGAGATCCGCGCCGCCGGGCGGGCACCGGACGGCGCGTGGTGCGTCAACGCGTGGGTCAAGCAGGGGATCCTCCTCGGGTTCCGCATGGGCGTGCTCGCCGACATGTCGGCGCACCCGACCCTCAGGTTCTTCGACAAGGACACCTACCCGGTGCGGCCCACCACGCTCGCCGACGGGGTGCGCATCGTCCCGGGGGGATCGAGCATCCGCGACGGCGCGTACGTGGCCCCGGGGGTGGTCTGCATGCCACCGATGTACGTGAACGTGGGCGCGTATGTGGACCAGGGCACCATGATCGACAGCCACGCGCTGGTCGGCTCGTGCGCGCAGGTCGGCAAGCGGGTGCACCTCTCCGCGGCGGCCCAGATCGGTGGCGTGCTCGAGCCGGTCGGGGCGCTGCCGGTGATCATCGAGGACGACACGCTGGTGGGCGGCGGCTGCGGGGTGTACGAGGGCACGATCGTGCGCGAGCGCGCCGTCCTCGCGCCCGGAACGATCCTTACGGGCTCGACGCCCGTCTACGACCTCGTACGCGATCAGGTGTACCGCCGCGCCGGGGACGGGCCGCTCGAGATTCCAGCCGGCGCGGTCGTGGTGCCGGGGGCACGGGGCGCGCCGGGCGCGTCGGCCGCGCGGTGGGGCATCTCGCTGTACGCGCCGGTCATCGTGAAGTATCGGGACGAGAAGACCGACGCCGCGACTCTGCTCGAGGAGTACCTGCGATGAAGGAACAGCGTGTAGCGGTACTGGGACTCGGCAAGATCGGGAACATCCTGCTGCAGGGGCTGCTCAAGGCGGGGCTGCCGCCGAAGAACGCAGTCGCCACCGTGCGGCACCCGGAACGGGCGCAGTCGCTCGGAAAGGAGCGCGCCGTTCCCGTGGGAACCGACAATCGGGCGGCGGTGCGCGGAGCGGACGTGGTCATCATCGCGGTCAAGCCGCAGAACGTGCGCGAGCTGCTCGAGGAGATCCGCGGGGACGTGACCCCGGCGCAGCTCGTCATCTCGGTGGCCGCCTCGGTCCCGACGGGATTCATCGAGAACATCCTCGCGACACCGACTCCGGTAGTCCGGGCCATGCCCAACACACCGAGCCAGGTGGGAGCGGGCATGACCGGCATCTGCCGGGGGAAGCACGCGACGGACGCGCATCTCGACACCGCCCGCCGCCTGTTCGACACGGTGGGCCGCACGGTCGTGGTGGACGAGAAGCACATGGATGCCGTGACCGGCCTCTCGGCCAGCGGTCCGGCGTTCGTCTACATCATCCTGGAGTCGCTCGCGGAGGCGGGCGTGAAGGTCGGGCTGCCGCGCGACATCGCCACCGTCCTCTCCGCGCAGACGCTGCTCGGCGCCGCGAAGGTGCAGCTCGACACCGGCGATCACCCCGCTCTGCTCAAGGATACCGTCACGACGCCGGCGGGCTGCACCATCGACGGTATTCTCGAGCTCGAAGAGGGCAAGCTGCGCGTGACCCTCATCAAGGCCGTGGTGAAGGCTACCCAGCGTGCGAAGGAGTTGATGTTCGAGAAGTAGGCGAGGCTACTTGTAGTCCTGGAACGGTTCCGTGAGCAGCCGCACGCCGAGCGGCTTGTATTTGAGTACGTGCGTGAGGCGAACCTCGTCTCCCACACGTTCCACCCGCGTTTCGAGCAGCTCGAACTCCTTCGCATCACCCAGTCCCAGCTGATTCAACCGCTCGGCTTCGCCCTTGCAGACGTCGCCGGGCGTGGGCTTCGGGTTGGGGTAGGCGTCTTCGTGGTGCCGGCGCAGGGCGTCCCAATGCTCGTCGCCGGCGCGCTCCACTGATTCGCGGATGTCGTCCCGGGTGAGCGGCATACCGCGGAAGCTACCGCGCCTCAACGCACCGGCAACTCCACGTGCAGATGATCCGACGTCCCGGTGTGGCGCAGCGTCCCAAAGCCCATGCTCCAGAAGTACAGCTGCACCAGCCGGTTCTTCACCATGCCCCGGCCGGCGGTGCGGAGGTCGGCCGCGTGCGCGTAGCCGTCGCGCTGGACGTAGTGGAGTGACCCGTCGTTCGGCGGAAGGCCCATGGTGCCGTAGTCTTCCCGCCGGCGGGCGAGGTCGGTGATCACCGCGTCGCCGTCGATCAGGATGAGCGTCGAGAGCGCCACGCGCAGCAGGGGATGGAGTGACGCGTAGTACGCGCGCACGCTCTCCGACTTCGCGTTCCCACTCGACAGGTAGATCAGCGCATAGCCGCAATACGCGACGACGAGTGGGAGCGCGAAGCGGCGGGCAATGAGCGCGAGCTGGACGCGGCCAGTGATGCGGTGCCACGCCCAGGCTGCGTATGCGGTGACGACCGCCGCGGTGCACGCGGTGCCGCCCGCGAGCGCGAGCACCGTGGAATAGTCTTGGTGCGTGTAGAGGAACACGGCCACTTTGACGAGCACGAGGAACGGCAGCAACGCCACGAGTAAGGCCTGGGCGGCAAGACGGACGATCCGTCGCGCTGCAGCGCGCAAAAGCGGATCAGGCTCGCTCGCGCTCTCCTTCCTCCTCATTATTCTCCCCCCTCGACCGCCGCCCGGCATTGTCATCCTGAGCGAGCGCGCGGAACGCGCGCGACGCGAAGGATCTGCTGCATCGGGCACCATACGAGCGGCCCCAGCCGAGGGTTACGCCGGTGTGCATCCTAAGGCGTCCTGTACGTCTCTCAGGGACCTACCCCTTCGGAGAGAACGCCATGCGGACACCCATCATCACGGCGGCGCTCGCCGCGTTGGCTGCTTGCAACTCGCCGCTCGAGCGTCAGGCCCCCATGGCGGACTCGGTGGCCGTCGCCGAGCGCGCCGGCTTCGCGCAGACCGCGCGCGTGGACCGGGTTGCTCGTGCCGCCGCGCCGTTGGTGGCGCAGCAGCGAGCCGTGGCAGCAGCGTCAGACGTCCCGCTGTTTTCGCGCTCCAGCGTCGCCCCGAGCATGGTGATCCGCACCGGCCAGGCGAGCATTGAGGTGGACTCGCTGGAGCGGGCGGTCGCGCAGGTCCGCCTGCTCGCCGCACGGGTCGGCGGATACGTCGCCAACACGGTGATGCAGACCGGTCGCGGCGACCTGCGCTCGGCGAGCCTCGAGGTCAAGATCC
>Ga0209690_1002353_pt1 | contig 10762 bp, 10 predicted proteins | sample GraSoiAngelo_150_FD_186164 | JGI IMG/M metagenome (GOLD analysis project Ga0209690, IMG submission 186164) | Grasslands soil microbial communities from the Angelo Coastal Reserve, California, USA - 14_1009_09_40cm (SPAdes) (version 2) | ecosystem: Environmental > Terrestrial > Soil > Grasslands ...
GGCTCAGGGTGACTTCGCTGCTGCCGCGGTGAGGCGCGAGGGAAGCTTTCCAGGCCCGGCCACGTCGCCGTCGCCGTCGCCGTTCACGTTCACACCCACGACGACGACAAACGTCGACGCTTGACGGTCACCGACCGCGGCTAATCTTCGTCGCGATCGTGGTGCTTGCCGCCCTTGTGCTCCTTCTTCCATTCCTTCTCCGCCTGCTTCGCCTCGCGCCGGCGCTCCTTCTCGTCCTCGCGCCAGGCGCGCCTCCGTTCCTTTTCCTCTTCCCTTGCGGCCTTCCACTCCGCGTGGTGGAAACGACGGTAGTGACCTGGCGGAATCCGCTGCAGCCCGAGCGGAACGAAGCGCGGCTGAACGTACACCCATGCGTGCCGGTGATCGCGGGCGCGATACCAGAGGTTTCCGCGGCGAACCCAGTACCATCCGTCGACGAGGAAGACCTCGTCGTCGAGGTCCTCGACGACCTGCACGCCTGGGCTGACGACGACGACCGGCGGCAGGACTACCGGGAGCGCGACGGTGATGCTCGCCTGGAAGACGCCGTCGGCACGCGCGGCCGCGGCGGCCAGGAAAAGAGAGAGGGCAACGATTCGCAATCCCTTGTGCATGCCTTCCAGACTCGCCAAGGATCGCGCCGCCCACAACTTTTCTCGCGATCAGCCCGCCGTCAGGGCGAGGTCGAGTCGAGCCTCGGGATCAGGGCGACTTCGATCCCGCGGCGCAATCCGGCTGGAACGACCGCACCATCGCCGCCAGCTCCGGCTCGACGCGCGCAAACGACTGCGGCGTCGCGAAGGCCACCACCTGGTACCCGTGGTTCTTGTCGGCGAAGACGCCGCGGTAGTACTCGAGGTCCAGCGTCTTCGCGTGACCCCTCAGGTGCAGCATGGCGCCCACCGGCAGCACCTGGCGGCCGAGGTCCTCGAATTTCGTCATCCGGCCCTTCATCTCGTCGATCACCAGCGCGGCGGAAAACACGACCTGGAACGCGAGCGAGGTCATGTCCTTCTGCACCCCGAACATCGCGCCGAACAGGATCATCCCCAGGATCACGCGCACGATGGCCCACTTCTGCAGATTCGCCTTCCCGGCGAGCAGACCGCCGCCAACGATGAGATCCACGATCATGCCCTTCACTTCGTGGTGTGCGAGGGGATCGCTCCCCGGACCTTCCTTGATCATCGTGAGCGCGTTGGCCGCGGCATTCAGCAGCAGCACGACGCCCGCGACGCGCGCGCCGACCGGAATCGCCTTCGCCGCTGCCTCCTTGCCCAGGCCGAGCACCGATCGCGCCGGGGCGACGAGGGAAGAGATGGCATTCGCGCAGCCGCGACAGATGCGATCGGCGGGCGTTTCCTGCGTGAGCCCGCATTGGGGGCAGGTGATGGACATGCTCATTCGGCCATCATACGGACGTCGCCGCCGCGAGCAGTTTTTCCGCTCGCGCGCCTGTGGCATGCAGGCGCACCTTGCGCGATCTCGGCCCGGCATGCTCGAAGGCGACCTCCAGCCGATCCGCCGGAAGCGCACCGCGCGCCCGATCGGCCCACTCGCAGAGCGTCGCCGCGGGCTCTTCGAGCAGGTCATCGAATCCCAGCGAGAACAGCTCCGCTGGATTCGAAATCCGGTACAGGTCCAGGTGCTGTAGCGGGACCGGGCCGCCGTACCGGTTGAGCAGGGCGAAGCTGGGAGAGCTGGCGGCCTCGGCGCCGGCCCCTTCGGCGACGGCTTTGACGAACAGCGTCTTGCCGGCGCCGAGGTCCCCGATCAGCGCCACGAAGTCTCCGGGCCGCAGCGCGGCGCCCAACCTGCGCCCGAGCGCGCGCGTCGCCGCGGGGCTCTCGAGGAAAAGCTCCCGGATCATCGGCCCCAGCGCCGGAACACGCGCGGCAGCCCGGTGCGCGCGATGTCGCTGGCGACGAGCGGCGTCTCTCCCATCTCCGAGGCTGCGAGATCGCCGGCCGTCGCATGAAGGAAAACGGCCAGCCGCGCCCGTTCCGCGGTGCCGCCCATCCCGCCCCGGCGCGCCAGCACCGCCCCGGCGATCCCGGTGAGCACGTCGCCCGAGCCCGCCGTCGCCATTCCCGGGTTTCCGGCTGCGCAAATTGCGCTCGATCCTTCCGGATCGGCGATCACCGTGTGTGCGCCTTTGAGCGCGACGCAGGCCCCGAAGCGCTGGGCGGCGCGCACCGTGGACTCGACGCGGTCGGACAGCACGCGTTCGCTCTCCTCCCCCGTCAGGCGAGAGAACTCGCCCGGATGCGGCGTGAGCAGCGGCCGCGTCGGCGCGCGCCGGAACCACTCGGCGATCCGATCGCGGTGCTCGGCGAGGGCATTGAGCGCGTCGGCGTCGAGCACGGTCACTTCGGCGGCCGAGACGAGCTCGGCGATCAGAGGACCCGTTTCCGGTCCGCGCGGGATTCCCGGCCCCACGGCCAGTGCCGTCTTGCCCTTGAGCGCCTCGCGCAAGGGCGGCAGGTCCGCGAGGGAGAGCGGCCCGCTTCCGGGCAACGGAACGAACATCGCTTCCGGCACTCCATGCAGCGCCGGCGCGATCTCCGGACGCGCGGCGAGCGTGACCAACCCCGCCCCTGCCCGCAGCGCGGCCTCGCAGACCAGCGCCGCGGCGCCGCTCTTTCCCGCGGATCCGGCGACGACGAGCACATGGCCGAAATCGTTCTTGTGCGCATTGCGCTGGCGCCGGGGAAACTGCGCGAGCGCCCAGTCCTCGTCGATCAGCTCGCATGCCGGCCCTGCGAGCTTCTCCTCCAGCGCGCGCGGAATGCCGATGGGCGCGACCGCGATCCGGCCCGCGCAGTCCGCGCCGGGATGCAAGTACAGCCCGCGCTTGGGCGCATGGAGCGTGACGGTCACGTCTGCCCGGGCGATGTGCACCGGGTAGACATGGCCCGTGTCCGAATCGACACCGCTCGGCACATCCACGGCGACGAGCAGCGCGCCCCGCTCGCGGGCCGCGTTCAGCGCGCGGATCGCTTCCGCCTCCGCGCCGTCCGGCGGGCGGGAAAGGCCGCTGCCGAATACCGCGTCGATCAGCACCACGCCGGGCCCGCCGCGCAGCGTCCGCTTTGCCTCCTGGCCCCCCGCGGCGCGCCATGCCTTGGCGGCGAGAGCGGCGTCGTCCTTCAGCTGTTCCGGCGGGCGCGTGTACCAGGCGTACACCTCCGGCACGGCGTCGCGGAGCAGCCGCGCCGCCACCGACCCGTCGCCTCCGTTGTTCCCCGGCCCGCAGAAGACCACCACCTTGCGCGGAGAGTGCTCGGCGACGGCGCGCGCGACCGCCGCGCCGGCGCTCTCCATCAGCACCCGCGTGGGCAGCTCCGCTTCCGCCGCGGCGAGCCGATCGAGCTCGCGCTGCTCGGCCGCGGTGAGGAGCCTCATCCGATCAGGTCCTTCATGTCGCGCACGGCGCGCTCGAGCCCGGTGAGCAGCGCGCGGCAAACGATCGCGTAACCGATGTTCAGCTCGGTGATCTCCGCGATCTCCGCCACGGGCTTGACGTTCCAGTAGTCGAGGCCGTGCCCGGCGGCGACGCGCAACCCAAGCTTGGCCGCTGCCTTGGCGCCCTCGACGACGCGCGCCAGCTCCCGGGCGCGGTCTCGCTGCGTGCGCGCCTCGCAGTACCGGCCGGTGTGCAGCTCGACCGCTTGCGCCTCGGCGCGGTGGCTGGCCTTGATCTGCTCGAGGTCCGGATCGACGAACAGCGACACCTCCACGCTCGCGTCCCGCAGCGATCGGGCCACCTTGCGGATCTCTTCGCGGTTGGTGACGACGTCGAGTCCGCCCTCGGTGGTCAGCTCCTCGCGGCGCTCCGGCACCAGGGTCGCCGTGTCGGGGCGGTGCTGGAGCGCGAGGTTCAGCATGGTCTGCACCGCGGCCATCTCGAGATTCAGGGTGCCGTTCACGGTCTTGCGGAGCAATTCCAGGTCCCGGTCGTTGACGTGCCGCCGATCCTCGCGCACGTGGAGCGTGATCTGGTCGGCGCCTCCCAGCTCCGCGAGCGCCGCCGCGGCGACCGGATCGGGGTAACGCCCTTTGCGCGCCTGCCGCAGAGTAGCGACGTGATCGATGTTGACGCCGAGGCGCATGGAGGGGTGCCTCCCCGGTACAGTGTAGAACACATCCAGATCGAGCGCAGGCTACGCGCCGATCGCCTTCTTCAGCTCGGTGGCGATCTCCGCGGCGTAGCCGTCGATCAGCTTCTGGTCCGGCCCCTCGACGAGCACGCGGACCTTCGGCTCCGTCCCGCTGTACCGGACCAGCACCCGGCCGTTGTCGCCCAGCTTCTGCTCCACGTCGCGGATGGCGCGCATCACTCCGGCGAGCGATCCGAGCTCGGGCTTGTTCTTCACCACCAGCCCGAGCTGCGCCTGGGGAAAGACATCCATGCACCTCGCCAGGTCGGAGATGGGCTTGCCGCTCTCGACCATCACCGCGAGCAGCGCCAGGGCCGCGATGCTGCCGTCGCCGGTATTGGCCCGGTCGAGGAAGATCAGGTGCCCGCTCTGCTCGCCGCCGAAGCTGTAGCCTCCGCGCCGGAGCTCCTCCAGCACGTACCGATCGCCGACCCGGGTGCGCAGCACCCGCCCTCCCGCCTTGGCGAGGCACTGGTCGAGGCCCATGTTGCTCATCACCGTGGCGACGAGCGTCTTCTTCGGCAGCGCCCGGCGCCGGAGCAGGTCGAGTCCGCAGATCGCCATCACCGCGTCGCCGTCCACCACGTTCCCGTGCTCGTCGGAGATGATCAGCCGGTCCGCGTCGCCATCGAGCGCCATGCCCAGATCGGCGCCCGTCTTCCGGACCGCCTTGCACATCGTCTCCGGATGAAGTGCGCCGAAGCCGCGGTTGATGTTCTTGCCGTCCGGCTGGTTGCCGATCACGATCACCTTCGCGCCCAGCTCCTCCAGCACCGCGGGCGCCACGCGGTACGCTGCTCCGTGCGCGCAGTCGACCACGATGGTGAGCCCTTCCAGGGTCAGGTGCCTCGGGAACGTGTTCTTCGCATAGACGATGTAGCGCCCGGCTGCGTCGTCGATGCGGTAAGCCTTGCCGATGCTGGTGGCGGTCGGCCGCAGGTGGTGCAGCTTGTCGTTGGCGACCAGGTCCTCGATCTCCGCCTCGACCTCGTCCGGCAGCTTGAACCCGTCGGCGCTGAAGAATTTGATCCCGTTGTCCTGATAGGGATTGTGCGAGGCGCTGATCACCGCGCCCGCATCCGCGCGCATCGAGACCGTCAGGTTGGAGATGGCCGGCGTCGGCAACGGCCCGCAGAGCAGCACGTCGACGCCCATGCTGCAGAGACCGGAGGCGAGCGCCGTCTCCAGCATGTACCCGGAGAGCCGGGTGTCCTTTCCGATCACGACCCGGTGGCGATGGTTGCCGCGCTTGATCTGGTAGGCCAAGGCCCTGCCGAGCTGCAGCATCAGCTCGCCCGTCATCGGATACACGTTGGCCGTGCCGCGGATTCCGTCGGTCCCGAACAGCTTGCGCGCAGGCTCCAGTGGTTTCTCTGCCAAGCGGACGGCCATGTTGGAGGCTCCCGGATTGAGACGCAAATCTTGGTGCCTCGCAGGCGGGCCGGCAAGCGCCGGAGCCGACTGTCAGACACCGGACGTCCGGATGGAATCCGCCACCGCCAACGCCTCCCGCGTCGCCGCGACGTCATGCACCCTCAACACCGCTGCCCCGTTCGACGCCCCGATCACCGCGGCAGCCACGCTTCCGAACAGCCGATCCGGCGCGGGTTTGCCAGTCGACGCTCCGATGAACGACTTGCGCGAGGCGCCGACCACCAGCGGGCGGCCGAGCTGTGTCAGCTCACGCAGGCGGCGCAGGAGTGTCCGGTTCTGCGCTGCCGTTTTCGCGAATCCGAGACCGGGATCGACCGCGATGCATTGCTCGGGGATTCCCGCTGCGCAGGCGCGTTCCAGCGCCTCCACCAGCTCCTGCTCGATCTCGCCGTGCAGGTCCGCATAGCGGGCGCGCGACTGCATGTCCGCCGGAGTGCCGCGCATGTGCATCAGGCAGAGCGCCGCGCCGCTCGCGGCGCGGAACATCTCCGGATCGCGGGTCAGTCCGGAGACGTCATTGACGATCTCGGCTCCGGCGTCGAGCGCGGGCGCGGCCACGGCAGCCTTGGTGGTGTCAATGCTGATGGGCACCTGGGTACGCCGGGAGAGCTCGCGTACCACGTGCTCCGTGCGGCGCCGTTCCTCGACCGCGTCGACCGGAGTTGCATCCGGGCGCGTTGACTCGCCGCCGACGTCGAGGATGTCCGCCCCTTCCTCCGCCAACTTCAGGCCGTGCGCGACGGGGTCGTAGGCACCGCCGTCGGAGAAAGAGTCGGGTGTTGCATTCACGACGCCCATGACCAGCGTGCGGCGCTCCGGCAGCTTGCTGCGCGGGAGCTTCCAGGCGCTGCCCGGCGCAGGCGTCTCGACGTTTGCCGCCCGCAGCATCAGCTCCCGGGCCGCCTCACGCGGGGGCTCGCGTTCGAGCGCATCCGCGAGGCTCCGCGCGGCCAGCCAGATCTGCGCGATGCTGCCGAACACGAGCGCTCCTCGCGCTCCCTGCAGGACCGGAAGGCCGGACTGGCGCATGCCTTCGGCCAGCACGCTTTCGGCGAGGACCGCCGCCCACCCGCGCAGGTTCGCGTCTGCCACCTCGCGCCCGATTGCCGCGCAGGCTTGCCGCGCGTCGGCTTCGCACTGGAGCTCGAGGAGTCGCATCGCGTGGACTGTACAGGACGTGGGAGGTTGACGTGAACGTGGACGGCGACGGCGACGTGAACGTGGCCGGAACGCCATCTTTCGGGCGATCGCGCCCACAGCTGTATAGACTACCCTGATGAACGACGCCGCTTTCATCGCCGCGCTGGAGTCGGGCTCGCTCCCCAAGCAGCTGATGAACCACGCCGCCCATCTACGGCTCGCGCTGATCTACCGCGGCGAGCCGGAGAAGGCGCGCGAGGTGCTGCTCAAATACGTGGACAAGGTCGGAGCGCACGTCAAGTACAACGAGACGTTGACCTGGTTCTGGTTGAAGGCGGTCAACGCGCACGAAGGGGACCTGGCGGCGCTGCTCGAGACTCCGCTGGCAGATACCAATCTGCCCATGCGGCACTGGTCGCCGGAAGTGCTCTGGTCCGACGCGGCCCGGGCCGGGTGGGTGGAGCCGGACTTGCGGCCGCTCCCGTTCTAGAGCGCCCACGGCCACGTGGCCGTGAACGGCTTTCGCGGCGCTACGCCTTCCCGGCCTCAGGCTTGGGCACGGGCGCCGTCAGGCCGCCGAGGGCGTCGAGGATCTTCGACTTCTCCTTCACCTCGGGCCGGCGGACCTCGTTCGGCTTCTGCGCCGGCGGCGGCTTGCTCTTGTTGAGCGTTCCGCCGCGGAGCAGCAGCTCGAGTTCCTCGCCATCCAGCGTCTCCCACTCGAGCAGCGCCGCGGCGACGCGATCCAGCGCGGGCTTGTTCTCCATCAGGATCTGCTTGGCCCGCGAGTACTGCTCGGTGACGATCTTGCGCACCTCGGCGTCGATCTCGATCGCCGTCGCCTCGGAGAAGTTGCGCGACCGCTGCGCGAACTCGCGGCCCAGGAACACCTCGCCCTCCTCCTCGCCGAAGGCGAGCGGACCGAGCTTCTCGCTCATGCCCCACTCGCACACCATGCTGCGCGCGAACTTGGTGGCGTGCTCGATGTCGCTCTTTGCGCCGGAAGTGATCTCGTTGAACTCCAGCTCCTCCGCGATCCGCCCGCCCATCGCCATGGCGATGCGGTCGAGCACCGAGCTGCGGTTCCAGTTCAACCGGTCTTCCTTGGGGAGCATCTGCGTCAGCCCCAGAGCGGGCCCGCGCGGAATGATGGTGACCTTGTGCACCGGGTCGTTGTGCTCCGTGAGCCTCGCCACCAGCGCATGGCCGGCCTCGTGCCAGGCGGTGATCTTCTTGTCCTTCTCGCTGATGATCATCGAGCGCCGCTCGGCGCCCATCATCACCTTGTCCTTGGCGAACTCGAAGTCGCCCTTGTCCAGGCGCTCCTTGCTCTTGCGCGCGGCGATCAGCGCCGCTTCGTTCACCAGGTTCTCCAGATCCGCGCCGCAGAAGCCAGGCGTTCCGCGGGCGATGGCGTCGAGGTCCACCTCGGGCGAGAGCGGCGTCTTGCGGGTGTGCACCTTGAGGATGCCCTCGCGGCCCTTCACGTCCGGGCGCGGGACTACGATGCGGCGGTCGAATCGGCCGGGCCGTAGCAGCGCGGGATCGAGGACGTCGGGACGGTTCGTGGCGGCGATCAGGATCACGCCCTCGTTCGACTCGAACCCGTCCATCTCGACCAGCAGCTGGTTCAGCGTCTGCTCGCGTTCGTCGTGACCGCCGCCGAGGCCGGCGCCCCGGTGGCGGCCGACCGCGTCGATCTCGTCGATGAAGATGATGCAGGGGGCGTGCTTCTTGCCCTGCTCGAACAGGTCGCGCACGCGGCTCGCCCCCACGCCGACGAACATCTCCACGAAGTCCGATCCGGAGATGGAGAAGAAGGGAACGCCCGCCTCTCCGGCGATGGCCCGCGCGAGCAGCGTCTTTCCCGTTCCGGGGGATCCCATGAGGAGGACGCCCTTGGGAATGTGCCCGCCGAGCTTGGTGAACTTCTTCGGGTCCTTGAGGAAGGCGATGATCTCCTCGAGCTCCTCCTTCGCCTCGTCGATGCCGGCGACGTCGGCGAAGGTGACCTTGTTGTGGTTCTCGGAGAGCAGCTTCGCCTTGCTCTTGCCGAAGCTCATCGCCTTGCCGCCTCCCGCCTGCAGCTGGCGCATGAGGAAGACGAAGAGGATGCAGAGGACGCCGAGCGGCATCCAGGAGACGAGGAACTGGGCCCAGAGCGACTGCGAGTCTTCCTTCTCGAACTTCAGGGCCACGCCCTTCTGGCGCATCTTCTCGAGGAGCTGGCTGTCGAGCGGCGAGACGGTACGGAACTCCTGGCGATTCTTCAGCTGACCCTGCAGTACGTTCCCCTTCACGGTGGTCGTAGAGACGTCGCCTCGCTCGACCGCCGCGTAGAACTCGCTCGCGTCGATCTCCTTCGGCTCCGAGGAACGCTGCTTGGAGAAGATGGAATAGAACGAGAAGAAGAGCAGGATCAGGACTGCCCAGAGAAAAAAGGTCTTGTACGACTGTCTCACCTTGGCTCCTCGTCAGGCCTGGGATCCATCGTAGCAGAACAGGATTCGTGCCGCCGCTTGGACGGTAACGGTCCGTCCGAAGGCTTCATTTCCGGACGAAGCCGGAAGGAGATGCCACCGCTGCCGCACGCCGGTCCGGGGCGCAACCCCTCGACCCAGAAGATCCGTCCATGGGCATCGGCGAGGAGCGCCAGACGGGCACGCTGCTCGCGGGGAATGCGCGCGTCGATCCAGAGATCCGCGACCTTCTTCGTCCGCCCTGCGGCGGGGCGGAAGCGGTCGCCTGGCAGGCGACCGCGCAGCGTCCATGGAAATGGCGCTTTCGAGACATCGACCTCCACGCCCGCTCCGCCGATTGCCTCCACCTCGAGCACCCGCGAGGCCCACAGGTAACGGCCGGGCGCGGGGATCGCCACCTCGCCCGGCTGGGGATGCGGCTCCCTGCGGCCTTCGAATTTCACGACCGCGCGCCCCCCGGGCAGATCCGCGGCGCCCTCCCCGCGCTCGAGCAGCCGGAGGATTGCGTCGAGGTGCTCGCGTTCCGGGCGGATGCCCTGCTCGTTCGCGGCCGCGAGCAGGGCCCGCCGCTGCAGCGCCGGGTGGAGACGAGCGGCGCGCTGCGCGAGTGCGTCGAGGAGCTCGTCTTCCTCGGCGAAGAGGGCGGCGGCACCCGAAAGCGCCTCCTCGAGCCTTGGGTTGAATTCCAGGAGCGCCGGCCAGAGTGCGCGCAGTCTGGCGCGGGCGCGGGCTCGATCGGAGTTGTGCGGATCGTCCACCCAGCCGAGACCGTTCGCGCGGCAGCAGGCCTCGGTCGCGGCGCGGGAGACATCGAGGAGCGGCCGCACCAGCTCGATTCCGGGAGCGAGGACCCGCCGCCGCCGCACTCCCGCAAGCGCCCCCGGCCCGGCTCCTCGGAAGAGGCGCAGAAGAAGTGTTTCCGCCTGATCCCTGCGCGTGTGCGCCGTCGCGACGACTCTGGCGCCAGCGGCTTGTGCGAGCTCGGCGAGCGCCTCGTAGCGCGCGCTCCGGGCGGCGGCCTCGAGCCCGGGGCCGCGAGTGTTCAATTTGTCGATTTTCTTCAGGTAAAACTCTACGCCCAGGTGGCGCGCGAGATCCCGTACGCCGTCTGCTTCGACTGTGGATCCCGCGCGCAGACCGTGGTCCACGTGTCCGATCGCGCACCGGACGCCGACCCTGACGGCGGAGGCCGCCAGCGCGACGGAGTCGGCGCCGCCCGAGCAAGCGACCAAGACGATGGTGCCGTGGGCCAAGCCGCGGGCGACCGCGTGTTCGACGCTGTCCGCCAGATTTCCCACACCCCCCACAGTGTAGCGCCGCATGGCGCCCTAGCGTCCTACGGACTTGCGCGTAGACTGTTGAGAATCCAATTTTCCAATCGGAAAAAGGGGGCATCGGACCAGCGGCGGGAACATCCAGCGCGGACAGCGGGTTCTGAACGGTAGAGCGGCCTCTGGCCGCGCCAAATTCGGTAGTGAGCCTGGGGGTCCCCCCCTCCCCCTCCAGGCTCATGGGCTGGCTCAGCCAAAGGCTTGAGCCAGCCTTTTT
>Ga0209690_1002355_pt1 | contig 10755 bp, 7 predicted proteins | sample GraSoiAngelo_150_FD_186164 | JGI IMG/M metagenome (GOLD analysis project Ga0209690, IMG submission 186164) | Grasslands soil microbial communities from the Angelo Coastal Reserve, California, USA - 14_1009_09_40cm (SPAdes) (version 2) | ecosystem: Environmental > Terrestrial > Soil > Grasslands ...
AGCGCGCCGGCGACACTTTGACGCTCGATGTGCCAGTCGGCCTGCCGAGGGCCGCCGCCGTCTCCGTCGTCGATGGTCTGCGGGGGCACTACCTCGCTGCGGACGGCCACGGTGTGGTGTACGGCGTGGTCTTCCGCCCGCTCTACTGGCGAGCCAGCGGAGAGACGTGCCTGGTCGCGCGCACCGGCGGGTCGAAGCGCCGGACGAGACAGTTCCGGCTCTCGCGCATCCAACGCATCAGTCCCTGAAATCCGCCATGACCGGGCGCCGCGGTGACCATCCGGTGACCGCGGCGTGCTGTGGATGAAGCTGTAGCTACGGAGGTCCGATGCTTTACCTGTTCTTCTTCGGTCACTGGATCGCGAGCGTCTTCTTCCAGAGCTTCTTCCAGCACCGCTACGCGGCGCACAGGATGTACACCGTCACGCCCCGGACCGAGCGCGTGCTGCACCTCATGACCTACCTCGTCCAGGGCGCCTCGTATCTGTCGCCTCGCGGCTACGCCATCCTGCATCGGCAGCACCACGCGTTCTCCGACACGGAACGGGATCCGCACTCACCCCTCTTCTTCCGCGATGCGCTGCGGATGATGCTGCACACCAAGCACCGCTACGACGCCTATGCGTACCGGCGCGAGGAGCCCGAACCGCGCTTCGCCGGCGGCTACCCGGAATGGAAGCTCCTCGACGAGACGCTCGGCCAGTCCTGGGTGATGCGAATCGGCTGGGGCGCGCTCTACTCGGTGCCCTACTTCGTCTTCGCGACGCACTGGTGGCAGTGGGCGCTCCTGCCCTTGCAGTGGGTCCTCGGCCCGATCCACGGGGCCATCGTCAACTGGTGCGGCCACAAATACGGCTACCGGAACTTCCAGAACGGCGACGGCTCGCGCAACACCCTCGTCTTCGACATGGTCACCATGGGCGAGCTCTTCCAGAACAACCACCACAAGTACCCGATGAGCCCCGACTTCGCGGCGCGCTGGTTCGAGATCGATCCCACCTGGCAGGTGATGAGGGTTCTCGCGAAGACCGGCGTGATCGAGATCGCCACGCCGCAGCGGGCGGTCCATCCGGAGCGGGCGACCGCCGCGGCCTGAAGACCAGGACGCTCAGGTGTCGTCGGAGACGGCGACGTCGCCACCCTCGCTGTCGGCTTTCTCGGAGCTCGAAGCGGGCGCGTCGGGTGGAAGCACGTACCACTGGCGGCCGTTGAGCTGCTGCCGCTTGAGCAGGCCCTGCCGCTCCATCGCCTGGAGCAGCCGGCTGAAGGTCGAGAAACCCTGGTCGCGTTCGTCGAAGTCGGGTTCCTTGCGAACGATCGTCTCCTTGATCAGCGAAGGGTTCAAGGGACCGGTCGCTCGCGAGAGCAGGCTGGACACGACCTCGCGGGCGATCTGCGGGATCTTCTTGTCTGGAGCGGTCTGCGACCCAGCGCCGCGAGCGGCGCGAGCGGTGCGTGGGGTAGGGCGCTCCTCGTGCTCCTCGCGCGGCGGCGCCTTCTCCTTGCGCGGCGGCTTCAGGTAGATGAACTCGTCACACGCCTTCACGAAGAGCGGGGAAGTGGCCTCTTTCACGCCGAGGCCGGTCACCAGGCGGTTGTTCTCGCGCAGCTTGTAGGCCAGCGGGCAGAAATCGCTATCCCCGGAGGCGATGGCGAAGGTGTCGATGTGCTCGCGCGCGTAGCACAATTCGAGCGCGTCGATGACCAGCCGCATGTCCGCGCCGTTCTTCCCCGCGCGCGTCGACGGCGGTACGTCGATGAGCTCCACTCCGAAGTCGTGCAGCCGGCGCGGCGCTTCGCGGAAGCGCGACCAGTCGCAGTACGCCCTCCGGAACACCACCTTTCCCTTCTCGAGCAGACGGTCGATCGCAGGTTGCAGGTCGAAGGAAGCGGCGCTGATCCCGGTATTGGTCACCAGGTTCTCGAAGTCGATGAACAGGGCGATGCGGCGTTCCGAGTCGGCGACCATCGTCTCAGCTCTCGGCGCGCGCGGCGTCCTCGAATGCCTCGCGCCAGGTATTGCCCTGGCCTTCGACGGCGTAGGGTGATCTTCCGTCGCCGTTGCCCACGATGCAGCAGTAGCGCGCCAGGCGGCCCCGCTCGGTCTTGATCGTCCGCGAAGGCCGGAACGTGATGGTCCCCATGGGTCCCCAGCGCCTGAGCGCCTCGGCCCGAGCCTGCTTCTCCGTCATATCCTTCATCCGTAGGTGGACACTATCACGGACCCGCCCCGAACCCGGCTCAGAGCCTGGCGACCTCGACCATCGCGTCGAACGACGCCTGCCCCGAGGAGAACACGAAAGTATCCACCGCGCCGTCGGGGATCGAAGGCTGGCCGGAGGTCAGTCGATTCAGCCCTTCCCACCCGTCGCGCATCCACACCGTCCCCGGAGGGATCTTCGAGGTCACGCGGGCGCGGGCCCGGAGCTCCCCGCGCTGGTTGTAGAGGCGGATCGGCGCGCCGTCGTCGATGCCGCGCGCATCCGCGTCCGCGGGCGAGATCCACAGGAAAGGCTCGGGGTCCGCCCTGGCCAACGTGGGCAGCGCGCGACCGTGCTCGTAGAACCCGTGGAACTGCGTCAGCGTCCGACCCTGGCGGAACGCAAGCGGATACGGTGAGGGGGGAAGGTCCTCGTGCACGGGGAGCGGCGGAAGCCCCAGCGCCCGAGCGCGCTCCGAGTAGAGCTCGACCTTTCCCGACGGCGTGTGGAACGCATGGTCGGGATAGGCCACGTGCGAGATCCGGAGCGCCCGCATCCCACCCTCGTCGCGGAGCGCGGCGACCGTGGCGTGTCCGGTGGACGGGTGGTCGAGGATGGCATCGATCGGACCTTCCTCGCTTTCCCAGGGGAAGAAGTCCGCGACGCCGAGCCGCAGGGCGAGCTGCCGGAGGATCCAGATCGCGGAGCGCGCCTCTCCCGGCGGATCGAGGACCTTCGGCATGAGGTACAGGTGCGTGTTCGTGCTCTTGCAGCCGAGATCCTCGAGCCACGAGGTGCTCGGGAGGAACACGTCCGCGAAGCGGCGCGCGGTGTCGTTCATGAACAGGTCGTAGGTGACGCACAGATCCGTCCGCGCGAGCCCCTCGGCCACGCGCTCCGCGTCCGCGAACGACGAGAGCATGTCGGTGCCGAACAGCAGCAGCACCCGCACCTGCCGGTCGAGGAGCGCCTCCGTGATGCGCGACATCTGGTTCGGGACGTACCGGCCCGGCGGGCGCCTTTCCGATGCGACGATGGTGTTGAGCTCCTGTCCGTGCGCCGCGCTGCCGTGACGTGGCCCCAGGCCGCCGCCCGCGACGCCGAGGTTGGCCGTGAGCGCTGGAAGGCAGCCCACCGCGCGGCCCGCCTGCCAGCCGTTCGCCCCTTTGTGCATCGAGCTGCCGCCGAGGAGGATCATCGCCGGCTTCGTCGTCGCGTAGCGCCGTGCGAACGCGGCGATTCGCTCGGCGGGAATGCCCGTGACGCCGGCCGCCCACGCCGGAGAATGGCGGGCGACGTGGGCGGCGAGCTCGTCGAACCCGACCGTGTGCCGGGCCACGAATTCCCGATCGTACAGACGCTCCGCGACGATGACGTGCATCATCCCGAGCGCCAGCGCCGCGTCGGTGCCGGGCCGCAGCACGATGACCTCGTCGGAGTGCGCCGCCGCCTCGGTCTCCCGCACGTCGATGGTGACGATGAACGCGCCGCGGCGCCTGGCCGCCGCGAGGTGGCGTCCCGTGTTCGGCTGGCTCGCCAGATTTGCCCCCCACAGCGCGACCAGCGCCGCGTGCTCGCCCATGTCCTCCTTGGTGCTCGTCTCCAGGACGCCGGTGAGCCCGAGGCCGAACGCGCCGAGGCCCCAGCAGATGATCGTCGGGCTCCACCACTGGCAGCCGTAGAGGTTCGAGAAGCGGCGCAGCAAGTGCGAATGGATGCGAGTGCCGTAGTTGTTGGCGAAGAGTCCGTGCCCGGACCACGTTCCCACCGACTCCCGGCCGGCGGTGCGCATCCGTTCGACGATGAGGTCCAGGGCTTCGTCCCAGCTCGCCTTCCGCCAGGCACCGTCTCCTCGCCGTTCCCGGACGAGCGGGTGCAGGACCCGATTCGGATTGCCGATGATCTCGCGCGAAGCATGCCCACGGATGCAGAGGAAGCCGCGGCTGTCCGGATTCTCCTCGTCACCCGTGATCTTCACCACGCGGCCTTCCTCGACCTCGACGAGCATCCCGCACAAGGTCGGGTGGCAATTCATCGGACACATGGTCCGGATCACGCGTGTCCCGCTGCCAGTCACGGGAGAGAGGATATCCCGATACGACCCGCTTCAGAACGCGACGTGGGCGCGGGCGGTGAAGATGTGGATGGGGCCGCGGTCGCGGTTGAATGCGGGATGGATGACCGGCTGGTAGTTTCCCCCGAGCGAGACCGCCCTGCTCAGCGCGAGGCGATAGTAGACCTCGCCCAGGATTTCGGGCCCGTAATCGAGCGCGCCGTCGCCGATCAGGAAGCCGTAACCACCGCCGGCAAGATAACGGCGGTGCAGCGAGGACAACCCGCTGACGACGACGGCTGCTCCGGCCTCGTCCTCCGGCCTTCCCCACCGTCCGCCCGACTGCACGGCGCCCAGGGCCAGCGATCGGTCGATCTCGGTGAACGCCCAGGTCTCGTTGGCGCCGTCGTTGTAGCTCACGCGCAGGAAGGTCCCGAGCCCGGACCCGAAGTCCTGGTTGGCGCTCGCGGCGAATCCGGCCTTGGTGCGCCCGAACGCCCGGGTGGCGGTTACGTCGTTGCCGGCGCTCGGGTCCTCGATCGCCTGCCGGTAGCTGCCCATCCGGGCATCGTTCAGGAACCCGAGCACGCGGGCCGCGCCGTCGCGTCCGCCGAGGGAGAAGCGGGCCTCGAATTCCGCCGCCAGGCCTCGCGCGCGCCGTACGTCCCATTCCATCGGAAGCCCGTTCGCGGACTTCGGCTCCAGGAAGATGCCCGCGCGCGCCGACCACCAGTCGATGGAGAGGTCGGCGGCTGCTCCCCAGGTGTAACCCCGCGTGTCCGCGGGATAGTCGTAGGCAGCCGAAGCCCAGAGACCCCAGCTCATGAACCGTGTGTGCGGGTCGTTCGCGAGCGGGACGCCGTCCATGAAGTCGGGCACGGCCAGCTTGCCGGCGGTGATGGTCAGCGCGTCGCGGTCGCGTTCCCCCGCGAGCTGGTTCATGGCCGGCGCGACCGGGACGCGCCCACCACCGAGCCCGATGACCTGCCGCAGGAAGATGCGCGCAGCGACGATCGTCGGCTCGGGGTTCCCGATGCGGTACACCTCGCCGCTCGGGAACGCCGCGATACCCAAGGTGGAGGACAGCCCGCGGCCCCCGGCCAGCTCGGGCTGGAACCAGGCTTCCGCGCCGCGCCAGAGGCGTAGCCCGCCCGAGAGGTCCATGACCACCGACGTGGCGGACTCCGCGTCGGGCTGCATGCTGTTCTGCCCCGAGTAGCGCGCCGCGAACGACGGGTGCGCCTGGACGGCGACCGTCGCCTGGAAGCGCACGGCGGCGTCCTCGGCGCTCGCCCGGGAGGCGCTCAGCGCGCAGATCAAGAATATCCAACGGTGCGATCCGGTAGCGCCTCGCGCCGAAGGTATGCTTTCGTTGCCCACCGTGCCCTCCGACCGGATCGGCAATCCAGCTCTGGCCTCGCGCCTGCGGAAGGCGCTTCGCGGCGAGGTCCTCTTCGACCCCTTCACGCGCGGGCGCTACTCGACCGACGCGTCCATCTACCAGATCGAGCCCATCGGAGTGGCCCTGCCGATGGGAACCGAGGACGTCGAGGCGGCGGTCGCGATCGCGCGCGACCAAGGATTCCCCGTGATCCCCCGGGGCGGCGGTAGCTCGCAGAACGGGCAGACCCTCGGCGAGGCCGTGGTGATGGACACCAGCCGGCACATGAACCGGGTCCTCGAGGTCGACGCCGTCGCCGGCACCGCCGTCGTTCAGCCCGGGATCGTGCTCGACGAGCTGAACCGGCAGCTCAAGGCGACGGGCTGGTACTTTCCGGTGGACGTCTCCACCTCGGCGAACGCGACGATCGGCGGGATGACCGGCAACAACTCGGCCGGCACGCGATCGATCAAGTACGGGATCATGGTGCACAACGTGCTCGAGGTGGAGGCCGTGCTGGCCGACGGCACGCGCATCGCCTTCGGCGAGGTCCCGGCCGACCTGGGCAGCTCGCCGCCGCGGCTGGCGGAGATCGCGCGGTCCATGCGGGCGCTGTACGCGAACAACGCCGAGGAGATCGCGCTGCGGATCCCGAAGCTGCTGCGCAAGGTGGGCGGCTACAACCTGGAGACCCTGGGCGAGCCGCGCCAGAACCTGGCCAAGCTGATGGTCGGCTCGGAGGGCACGCTCGGCTTCTTCACGCGGATCAAGCTCAAGCTGCACCGCGTCCCGAAGCACAAGGTGGGCGCGATCTGCCACTTCGCCCGCTTCCACGACGCGATGGAGGTGACGCGCTTCATCGTGGAGCTGGGGCCTTCCGCGGTGGAGCTGGTCGACCGCACCATGCTGGACCTGGCCCGGCAGCTACCGGTCTTCCGCGCGACCTTGGACCGCCACGTGAAAGGCGCGCCCGAGGCGCTGCTCCTGGTCGAGTTCGCCGGCGACGAGCAGGCCCCGCTCATCGAGTCGCTCGGCCGTCTCGAAGAGACGCTCGCCGACCACGGCCATCCCGGCTCGGTGGTGCGGACCATCGACCCGCAATCGCAGGCTGACATGACCGCCGTACGCAAGGCCGGGTTGAACATCATGATGTCGATGAAAGGCGACGGGAAGCCCGTCTCCTTCATCGAGGACTGCGCCGTGCCGCTGCACGACCTGGCGGAGTTCACCGACCGCCTCACCCGGCTGTTCCACAAGCACGGCACGGAGGGGACCTGGTACGCGCACGCCTCGGTCGGATGCCTGCACGTGCGGCCGATCCTCAACATGAAGGACGAGTCGGGCGCGCGGAAGATGCGCGCCATCGCCGAGGAAGCATTCGCCATCGTCAAGGAATACAAGGGTTCGCATTCCGGTGAGCACGGCGACGGGATCAGCCGCTCCGAGTTCCACGAGCGGATGTTCGGCGAGCGCCTGGTGCGCGCCTTCGAGACGGTGAAGGGCGCATTCGATCCGGGCTCGTTGTTCAACCCGGGGAAGATCGTGCGCGCGCCGAAGATGGATGACCGATCCCTGTTCCGCTACAAGCCCGGCTACTCGCCGCTGCCGATCCGCACCGCGCTCGACTGGACGGGCGCGGGCGGTCTGCTGGCCGCCACCGAGATGTGCAACAACAACGGGAACTGCCGCAAGTTCGACGCGGTGATGTGCCCGAGCTACCAGGCGACCGGCGACGAGAAGGACGTCACGCGCGGCCGCGCCAACAGCTTGCGGCTTGCCTTGAGTGGGCAGCTCGGGCGGGACGCCCTGGTCTCGGAGCGCATGAAAGAGACCATGGACCTGTGCGTCGGCTGCAAGGCCTGCCGCCGGGAATGTCCCACCGGCGTCGACATGGCGCGCATGAAGATCGAGTTCCTCCACCATTGGAACGCGCGCCACGGCGTGCCGGCGGCGGAGCGGCTCACCGCCTATCTGCCGCGGTATGCCAGGCTCGCGAGCCGGCTGGCTCCGCTGATCAACTTGCGCAACTCGGTCCGCGCGCTCGCCGTCCTCGGCGAGAAGCTCACTGGCTTGAGCGCGAGACGCAAGCTGCCCGCTTGGCGGCGCGACTTCTACCGGCCGGCGCCGGCGAAGAAGGCGGGCAAGGAAGTCCTCCTCTTCGTCGATTGCTTCTCCCGGTACTTCGAGCCGGAGAACGCCCGCGCGGCGAGGGCGGTGCTGGAGGCAGGCGGATACACGGTGCTCGAGGACACCTCGTCGCGTCCGCTCTGCTGCGGGCGCACCTTCCTCAGCGCGGGGCTGGTGGACCAGGCACGGGAAGAGATGTCGCGGCTCCTGGCGGCGGTGGAGGGCAGGGACGCGCCGATCGTCGGGATCGAGCCTTCCTGCCTGCTGACGCTCCGCGATGAGCTGGGCGTGGTGATGAAGGACGATCGGACGAAGCCCGTGACCGACCGATCGGTCCTGTTCGAGGAATTCCTCGCCGGCGAGGCGAGGCGCGGCGAGCTCCGGCTGCCGCTCCGGAAAAACGGAAAGCAGCAGGCCTATCTGCACGGCCACTGCCACCAGAAGGCGCTGGGCACGATGCCGGACGTGGTCGCCGCGCTGCAGCTGGTGCCCGGGCTTTCCGTCAAGACGATCGAGTCCAGTTGCTGCGGCATGGCCGGCGCCTTCGGGTACGAGAAGGACCACTACGACGTGTCCATGCGCATGGCCGAGCGCAGCCTGCTGCCCGCCGTGCGCGGCGCTCCGGCCGACGCGTTGATCGTCGCGGACGGCACGAGCTGCCGCCACCAGATCGAGGACGGCGCGGGACGGCGCGCCTTGCACGTCGCGCGAGTGCTCCAGTCGGTTTTGGAGGCCCGATGAGCGAACCAGCCGCACAGGAGGAGTGGCCACCGCTGCCGTTCGACGAGTGGGAGGACACGCTCGCCACGCTGCACCGGTGGACGCAGATGGTCGGGAAGACGCGGCTCGCGCTGGCGCCGATGACGAACCACTGGTGGCAGGTGACCCTCTACCTCACGGCGCGGGGGCTCACCACCTCGCCGATGCCCGTCGGGCAGAGGACCGTGGAGATCGAGTTCGACTTCCTCGATCACGTGCTGGCGGCGCGCACGAGCGACGGCGCGAGCCGGAGGATGCGTCTCGCCCCGCGCTCGGTGGCGGATTTCCACCGGGAGTACCGGACCCTTCTCCGGTCGCTCGACGTGGAGGCGAAAATCTGGCCGGCTCCAGTGGAGATGCCCGAGGCGGTGCCGTTCACCGACGACGTGGTGCACGCGTCCTACGACGCGGACGCGGCGCATCGCTGCTTCCGTGTGCTGGCGCAGGCCGATCGCGTGCTGAAGGAGTTTCGCGGCGGCTTCCTCGGCAAGTGCAGCCCCGTGCACTTCTGGTGGGGAGGGTTCGACCTGTCCTGTACGCGGTTCTCTGGCCGCCGCGCGCCCCCGCATCCCGGGGGCCTCCCGAACCTCGCCGATCGGGTGATGCGCGAGGCGTACTCCCACGAATGCATCAGCGCAGGTTGGTGGCCGGGGGGCGGCGTCCTTCGCGGACCTGCCTTCTACGCCTACGCGTACGCGGAGCCTGCCGGGCTGTCCGCGGCGGCGATCCGTCCGCGCGAGGCGTACTATCACCGCGAGCTGCGCGAGTTCATCCTGCCGTACGATGCCGTGAGAACGGCCGCGCGTCCCGACGAGATGCTCCTCGCCTTCTTGCAGAGCACGTACGAGGCAGCCGCGGATCTCCTGGGCTGGGATCGGGCAGCGCTCGAAAGAGGCCTCGCGAGCTCGAGCTGAGCGCGCCGCAAATTCGGACCGGTCCCCGTCCGCATGTAACATGCCTCTGGCGCGCCCCTGCGCCGGAGGACCCGTTGATCCGCGTCGCGTGCCGGCTAGCCATCGTCCTGCTGGCCGCCGCCTCGACCCGCGGCTTCTCCGCGTCCGCCCCGCCCGACGCCGACGCGGAGTGGCGAGAAGGCCGCCTGCCCGCGAGCCTCACGCAGGGCGAGCCCGTCAAGGGAGGAACCCTGGTGGTGCGAATCGACCAGGAGCCACCGAGCCTGGACGGCATCACCGACTCCGCGCTGGCGATCACCTGGATGCTGGAGCGCAAGGTGATCGAGTCGATGGCGCAGCTGGATGCGAAGAAGCACCCCGACTACCCGCTCGAGCCGGCGCTGGCCACGGGTTGGGAAATCTCTCCCGACCAGCTCACCTTCACCTTCCATCTGCGCCGCGGCGTCGTCTGGCACGACGGCGCGCCGTTCAGCGGCAAGGACGTGGTCGCCACCATCCAGAAGATCCTCGACCCGGGCGTCCGGTCGCTGCACCTGCGCAACAACTTCGCGGATCTCGCCGACATCTCCACGGCGCCCGGGGACGACTTCACCGTCATCGCGCGGTACCGCAAGCCCTATTTCCTGGCCTTCCGCGCGCTGGCGACGCTGCCCATCTACCCGGCGCATCTGCTGGCGAAGGCGGGCGACATGCTGCACGCCCCGATCCACCGCGCCCCGGTCGGCACCGGACCGTTCCGATTCGAGCAGTGGAAGAGCGGCGACCGTATCTCGTTCGTCCGCAACGAGCGGTACTGGGGCCGCAAGGCGCACCTCGACCGGGTGGTGTACCGGGTCGTCGCCGATCCCGCAGTCGGGTTCCAGCTGCTCAAGCAGGGAGAATTCGACCTGTACCTGCAGTTGCAGCCGCAGCAATGGCTGCGCGATCTGGAGGCCGCCGGCCTGAAGGGCAGGGTGCACCGGATCCGGTTCTTCAACCCGAACTACAACTGGATCGGCTGGAACGAGGAGCGGACGTTCTTCGCCGACGCCCGCGTCCGCCAGGCGCTCAACTACGCCATCGACACCGAGGCCGTGCGCAAAACCTTCCTCTTCGGCCTCGACCGCCCGACCACCTGCCATTTCTACCTCGAGTCTTCCGCGTGCGACCCGTCCCTCGCGCCGCGGCCATACGATCCGGCCCAGGCCGCGAAGCTGCTCGACGAGGCGGGCTGGCAGGACCACGACGGCGACGGGATCCGCGACAAGGACGGCGTGCCGTTCCGCTTCACCTTCCTGATGAACGCCGACTCCGTGTTCCTCGCCAAGCTCGCGCCCTACC
>Ga0209690_1002356_pt1 | contig 10752 bp, 10 predicted proteins | sample GraSoiAngelo_150_FD_186164 | JGI IMG/M metagenome (GOLD analysis project Ga0209690, IMG submission 186164) | Grasslands soil microbial communities from the Angelo Coastal Reserve, California, USA - 14_1009_09_40cm (SPAdes) (version 2) | ecosystem: Environmental > Terrestrial > Soil > Grasslands ...
AGTAGTCGCCCTTCGTCAACGAGCAGTCGCCGATCTGCATGTCCCCTTCGAGCACATAGATGTCCTCGCCCGTCGGGTGGTCATGCTCGGGATAGAAGGCGCCCGGTTCGAGCTTGAACAGGAGCGTCTGGGCGCCGGTCGCCGCGTCATCGCGCAATGCGATGCGACCGATCCCAGGCATGGCCGGTTTCCATTCGAGGCTGCTTCCGCGCACGTGCAGTGGCTCGGTCATCACCCCTTCACCGCCCCGACCGTGAAGCCCGCGATGAAGCGGTCCACGAACAAATTGTAGAGGAATGCGATGGGGACGCTGGCGATGAAGCAGGCCGCCATGAGCGAGCCCCAGAAGTACACGTCGCCGCGGACCAGGAAGCTCGGGACCCCCACGCTGACGGTGAAGTTCTTCGCGCTGGAGATGAAGGTCAGCGCGTAGACGAACTCCTGCAGGACCAGGGTGAAGGTGAAGATCACCACCGTGAGGAGGCCCGCGATGCTCATCGGCAGGATGACGCGCACGAAGGCGCCGAAACGGGAGAGGCCGTCGATCATCGCGGCCTCCTCCACGTCCTTGGGAATGACCTTGAAGAAGCCCATCATCAGCCAGGTGCAGAAGGGAATCGTGAAACTCGGATAGACGAGCACCAGCGCCCACGGAGAGTCCTGCAGGTGCAGGATGCTGACCACGCGCGAGAGCGGGATGAAGAGGATGGTGGGCGGCACCAGGTAGGTCAGGAACATCGCCACGCCCAGTTGCTCGCCGATGGCGCCGGTGAGCCTCGCCAGGCTGTACCCCGCGGGGACCGCGATGAGCAGCGTGATCAGCACCACCAGCACGCCGATGAACATCGTGTTCCCCGCCCAGCGCACGAACAGCGTGTCGTTGAAGAGGACCCGCAGGTTCTCCAGCGTGGGCGGCTGGCTGTAGAGGAAAGGATTGTGGTTGGGGTCGAGCAGGTCCCCGGTGCGCTTGAAGGTGGTGATCAGCATCCAGGCGAAGGGGAATGCGGCGAAGGCGGCGAACGCCGCGATGATCCCGAAGTTGGCCACCTTGCCGCCCGCGCCGTGCAGCGCCTGACCAGTCGCCATCTAGGTGACCTCCGCGCGTCGCGCCATGTGCAACATGCCCACCGCGGCCGCCGCAAGCACGGGGAGCAGGAAGAGGGCTACCGCCGCGCCGCCGCCCAGGTCGCCGCCGTCCACGCTCTTGAAGAACGCGAGGCTGGCCAGCACCTGCGTGGTGTCGAAGGGCCCGCCGCGGGTGAGGACGTAGACGACGATCATGTCGGTGAAGGCGAAGACGAACCCGAACAGGGTCGCCACGAGGGAGATCGGCAACACCAGCGGGATGGTGATCTGGAACATGTGGCGGAAGAACCGGGCGCCGTCCACCTCGGCGGCGTCGTGGATGTCCTGCGGGATGCCGGACAGGCCTCCGAGCAGGATGACGGTGGCGAGCGGGAGCGTGCGCCAGACTTGCACGGTGACGATGGAGACCATGGCCAGCTTGGGCTGGCCGAGCCAGATGGGCCAGGTGGTGGCCCCGAAGATGTGCAGGTAGCGCAGCGTCCAGTTGATCACGCTGTAGATGGAGTCGAAGATCCACAGCCACCCGATGGTGCCCAGCGAGATGGGCGCCACCCAAGGCAAGAGGATGAGCAGCCGCACCAGCCACTTGCCGCGGAACTCGCGCTGCAGCGCGATGGCCAGCACGCTGGCCAGCACCAGGACCAGGATCTGCGAGACGAAGGCGAAGAGGACGGTGTTGCCCAGCGCGCGGCGGAAGCTCGGGTCGCGCAGCGCCGCTTGGAAGTTCTGCAGCCCGACGAAGTTGAAGCTGTGCCCGCCCAGCGAGATGCTGGTCAGGCTGTAGATGATGGCCAGCACGAAAGGCCCGCCCACCAGGAGCGCGATGTAGAGGACGGCCGGCGCCAATAGCACCCGCGAGAGCGCGCGCTCGTCGTCCGCCAGCCTCACGCCTTGCCCCGCAGAGGACGCGACGGGATGCGCAGGGCAACCTTCGGATCGAAGAACTTCAGGTCGTTCACCTTGCAGGCGAACTCGTAGGCCTCGCCCGGCGTGAGCGGGACATGGATCGTGGAGGGAAGGTTGACGATCATCTTCGTGTCGGGGGCGAGGTCCCGCAGCGACCCGTAAAGGAGCCGATCGGCGCCCAGGTCTTCGACGCGCGTGACGCGGTACCAGAAGCTGACGAGCGGCTCGTTGCTCGAGTAGACCGCCTTCGGCAGGAGGTTCTCGGCACGGAAGCCGACCAGCGCGCCGTCGTTCTCGAAGAACTGCATGGGCGGGGAGCCGAGGAACCCCGCCACGAAGGTGTCGGCCGGGTCGTCGTAGACCTCCTGCGGCCGGCCCAGCTGGCGCACCTTGCCCGCGCTCATCACCGCGATCCGGTCGCCCAGGCCCATCGCCTCCACCTGGTCGTGGGTCACGTAGACGGTGGTGGTCTTCAGGCGCCGCTGGAACTGCTGCAGCTCGTCGCGCGCCATGTGGCGCAGCTTGGCGTCGAGGTTGGAGAGCGGCTCGTCGAGCAGGAACACGTCGGGCTCGCGCACCATGGCGCGGGCCAGCGCGACGCGCTGCCGCTCACCGCCCGAGAGCTGCCGAGGCTTGCGCTGGAGCAGGCGCTCGATGCCGAACATGGAGGCCGCGGTCTTCACCCGCGCGTCGATCGTCTTGGGCTCGGCGCCCTGCGCCTTGAGCGGGAAGGCGATGTTCTTCGCCACCGTCATGTGCGGGTAGAGCGCGTAGCTCTGGAAGACCATGGCGATCTTCCGCTCGCGCGGCGGCATCTCGTTGACCACCCGACCGCCGATGAGGACGTCGCCGCTGGTCTGGCGCTCCAGCCCGGCGATCATGCGCAAGAGCGTCGTCTTGCCGCACCCGCTGGGGCCCAGGAGCACCAGGAACTCGCCCTCGCGGGTCTGCAGATCGACTCCGTCGACCGCGGTGTGTTCCTGGAAGACCTTCCGGATGTTTTTGGTCTCGACGGTTGCCAAGAGGCCCCTCGCGCAAAAAGAGGGGGAGACTTCTACCGCGAAGTCTCCCCCAGCATCACCAGTCGCCACCCTCGAACTGCACAGCGCCGCCCTATCGGCGGCGGCTGGCGGTGCTGTGCTTTTCTCTCAGCGGCAGCGCGCACGGTAGTGGATCTACAGAAGCTTGCGCTCCTTCCACTTGGCGAAGATGTCGCGGCACTTCGCCTCCGCTTCCTTCACCGCGTCCTCGGGGCTCATCACGCCCTGGGCGGCCTTGGCGAACATGTTGTTCAGGATCCACTGGCTGTAGATGTCGTCGATCGCCGCGTTGGAGTAGCCCGGGTACCCCACGTTGGTGGCCCAGTCGAGCGAGTCGGCCAGCACGGAGTACTTGTCGGGCGGCTTTGCCTTCGAGTCCTTCTGCAGCATCTGCTTCAGGTCAGGCACCTGCTTGGGGAAGCAGGGGAAGTTGTAGAACTCGCTGGCCTCGAACGCGCGGTGGAAGTTGCCTACGTAATCCACCAGGAACTTCTTCGCGCCGGCGATGTTCTCCGCGAACTTCCAGATCACGTACACGTTCATCACGTGCTCGAGTCCCATGCGCCGGGTCGGGCCCTTGGCGGGCTTGGCGAGCCAGATGTCGTCTCCGATCGGCTTGCCGTCCACCATCATGTTCTTGTTCTCCGCCTCGCGGGTGACCGAGATGGCGTTCAAGACCACGCTGGCGCGGCCGGCGAGCATGGCCCGGTTGTTCGAAGAGGCGTCCCAGGAGAACACCTCGGGAGTCATCGTCTCCTGGTAGAGCGCCTTGACGAACTTGACCGCCTCGACGGTGTTCTTCGAGCCGATCACCAGCCGTCCCTGCTCGTCCTGCTCGGAGCCGCCGAAGGAATAGAGGATGGCGCGCATCGCCATCGCCGTGTCGATCTCCTGCGCCAGGCCGATGCCCACGGGGACGTTGCGCTTGTCCTTGATCTTCTTGCCGGCCAGGCGGACGTCGTCCCAGGTATCGGGCTTCATGCCCACTTCGTCGAACATCGACTTGCGCCAGTTGACCGGGTCGGGGACGTAGCTGTCGGAGAACCCGAAGTACTTCTTCGTCTTCGGGTTGAAGGTGCTCTTGATGGCGAGGTCGATCGGCTTGCCGTACTTCTTCTCCACCTCTTCGTAGATCTCGCGGTGGTCGATGACTTCGTCCTCGTACACCGGCTTGGGCCAGAGGAAGAGGAACAGGTCGTGGCCCTTCTTCGCCGACACCTCCGCCGCGGCGGTGGTGTTGATGGCGGGGATACCCACGTTGTCGACGATCACGTCGGTGTCGTTCTTCTCGCCCCATTCCTTGATGTACTGGTTGTTGAACCACTTGTCGTAGCCAGGCACGAAGTGGTTCCACTGCAGGATCTTCAGCGTCTTCTTCGCCGCGCGACCCTTGCGCGGCAACAAGAGTCCCGCCGCGGTGGCGGTGCCGGCCGCCTTGATCATCTGGCGCCTGGTGAACCTCTGACCCATGAGCTCCTCCTTCGCTTCCGAACCGCGAGTTGGCTGCAGGGTGGTGCGGTGGTGCGGCACCTCCGACGAGGGGCGCAGACTAGAGCACTCGCGAGATCGAGTGTCAAGGCGTTGCGAATTTGCTTTCGTTTGCGGCGATTGCGAGGATGCGCGCCCATGCAGCGTCGTTTGATGGGCCTCGCAAAGTCCGCTCTGCCTGATGCGTAACCTCGAGTTCACAACGTCGTGTTGCAACCACGGCCGGGTTGGGGATACATGCGTCGCGATGCTCGCCTGGCTGTTCACCGAGCCCCCCCGCCTGCTTGCACCGAAAGGAACCCCATGAATCGCATTGGTCTCCCTCTGGGCCTCGCCGCCCTGCTCGTGTCCTTCTCCGCGTCGGCGGTCAGGGTGCCGACTGGCAGCGACGACATCAACCTCAACGTGAATGCGTTCCTCCAGGCCCGTTACGAGGGCACCTTCGAAGGATCCGTCGAGAAGTCGCTGGACAGTGACTTCTTCCTGCGCCGCGCCCGCATCCAGGTCTCGGGCACGGCGTACAAGACGCTCAGCTTCCTCATCCAGACGGACAACTCGCAGATGGGCAAGCGCGGCACGCCGGCCAGCGTCGGGAACGGCGCGAACGGCGCCGCCGGCACCCCGGCCTTCGTGCAGGACCTGGTGATCGGCTGGACGCCGATCGAGGACTTCACCCTCGAGATGGGCCTCTTGCTCACGCCGACCTCGCGCATCCTCGGCTACTCCGCTTCCGGCGGGCAGGTCCAGATCGAGGCCCCGATCGACATCATCTTCCAGAACCTGGACCGCGGCTTCCGCCAGAACGGGGCCGAGGTGCGCGGGTTCCTCCTCGCGCGCCGCATCCATTATCGCGCCGGCGTGTGGGAAGGCTTCCACTCCGCCGCCGCGGTGCCGGCCGTGGTCGGTCCGCCCGCCGTGGCCGCCACGCCCGCCGTCAACCCGGGCGGCAAGCCGATGATCGGCGCGCACGTCCGTCTCAACCTGATCGGCGAGGAGACCGGCTACGCCTTCAATGCCATGTACCTCGACGGCAAGCCGCGCGCGTCCATCGGCGGCAGCGTCCAGTACCAGCCGCGCGCGGCCTGCGCCGGCGCGACGAGCGCGTGCAGCCTGGTTGCCGGGACCAGCGGCGTCACGGGCTCGGTAAACGACTACAAATTCTTCGGCGGCGATGCGTTCGTCGATATGCCGCTGCCGGGGGACTTGGAGTTCTCGGCCGACGCCGGGATCTTCCGCTGGGACTACGGCGACGCCAACGCCCGGACCGGCACCGGCTACGCCGGTTCGCTGAACTTCCGCGCGGGCGTCATCGGCGCCTTCCTCAGCGCCTACAAGTACGGCTCCGATTCGGGCAACGTACACACCTCCGATCGCCGCAAGCTCGCGGCCGGGCTGACCTGGTTCATCAAGGGCCAGGCCGACAAGATCACCCTCGAGTTGAATGGCATCACGCCGGGCGCCCCCGGCAACCCTGCCGCGATCGCTCCGGTGGCCAGCAACACCGGTCTCCAGGGCGCCTCCACGACGACGGCCATCTGGCTGCAAGGGCAGGCTGGCTTCTAGGCCCGAAGTCCGCACGGAAAGGCGCCCCCGAACCGAGCACACCGGCTCGGGGGCGTCGCTCGCCGCCACTCTCCGCCGATAGGACGGCGGTGCTCCTCACTGGGGCCGGAAATCCAGCTCGGTGGTGATGGCGATCGCCGCCTTGAGCGACCGGTACACCGGGCACGAATCGGCGTAGACGCCGTGCGCGCGCTCGGCCGCCTCGCGCTGCGCGACCGGAGCGCGCAACTCCATCCGCACGTGGATGCGCTTGATCACCAGCACCCCGCCTTCCAGCTCCACCTCGCCAGTCGCATGCGCGACCAGCTTTCCATCGGGATCCACGTGGCGCGCTGCCAGCGCCCCACCCAGCGTCCCGGCCAGTCAACCCGCGGTCGCGGCGACCACGTAGTCCAGCGTCGTGGCGTGCGGCTCGTACGTTCCTGGCTGCGCTTTGTAGTGCGCCGCCACCGGGCCGTGCGTGCTGAACAGCACCGGCTCCTTTTCCGCCGGCAGGTACGCGCGCCGCAGCGGGCCCTTCACCCGCTCGACGCGCACCTCGGATCGATACGCTACCTCAGCCATGGTTGCCTCCGTCTACGTCCGATGATTGCATACCCGGCCGGAGGTTTCCCGATGGCCGGTTACGAGCAGGAGCACCGCCGATCGCTGGAGGACCCCGAGGGCTTCTGGGGCGAGGTCGCCCAGGACGTCCACTGGACGAGGCGCTGGGACGAGGTCCTCGACAAGTCGAACGCACCCTTCTACCGCTGGTTCCGCGGAGGCGAGCTGAACACCTGCTACAACGCGGTCGACCTGCATGCGGAGCAGGGCCGCGGCGAGCAGCCCGCGATCATCTGGGACAGTCCCCTCGCCGGCCAGGTGCGCAAGATCACCTACCGCGAGCTGCGGGACGAGGTGGCCCGCTTCGCCGGCGCGCTGCGGCGGCAGGGCGTCCAGCGCGGGGACCGCGTCATCATCTACATGCCGATGGTCCCGGAGGCGGTGGTCGCCATGCTCGCCTGCGCGCGCCTGGGCGCCATCCACTCGGTGGTGTTCGGCGGTTTCGCCTCGCACGAGCTGGCTGCCCGCATCGACCATGCCCAGCCGAAGCTGGTGGTGAGCGCCTCGTGCGGCATCGAGCCGGGCCCGCGAACGATCCCCTACAAGCCGCTCCTCGACAAGGCGCTCGAGCTGTCCAAGCACAAGCCCGAGCGTTGCATCATCTTGCAGCGCCCGCAGCACGAGGCCCAGCTCGGGCCTCGCGACCTTTCCTTCTCGCAGGCCCTCAAGGGCGCCGAGCCAGCGGAGTGCGTGCCGGTCGCCGCCACCGATCCGCTCTACATCCTCTACACCAGCGGAACGACGGGAAACCCGAAGGGCACCGTGCGCGACCACGGAGGCCATGCGGTGGCCCTGAAGTACTCGATGAAGGCCATGTACGGCGTGAAGGCGGGTGAGGTGTTCTGGGCCGGTTCCGACATCGGCTGGGTGGTCGGCCATTCCTACATCGTCTATGCGCCGCTGCTTGCGGGCTGCACCACCATCCTCTACGAGGGCAAGCCGGTGGGTACGCCCGACCCGGGCGCGTTCTGGCGGGTCTGCTCGCAGCACGGCGTCAACGCGTTCTTCACCGCGCCCACCGCGTTCCGCGCGATCAAGCGCGACGACCCCCGCGGCGAATACATCGAGAAGTACGATCTCTCGCGGCTGCGCGCGCTCTTTTTGGCGGGCGAACGCTGCGACCCGGACACACTGCAGTGGGCGGAGGAGCGGCTGGGCATCCCTGTCATCGATCACTGGTGGCAGACGGAGACGGGCTGGGCGATCTGCGGCAACCCGGTGGGGCTCACCACCTTCCCGGTGAAGCCCGGCTCGGCCACCAAGCCGATGCCCGGGTATGACGTGCGCATCCTCGACGACGAAGGCCACGAGGTTGCCGCCGGCCGCACCGGCAGCATCGTCATCCGGCTGCCGTTGCCGCCCGGGACGCTGCCCACGCTGTGGAAGGACGACGAGGGCTTCGAGCGCGCATACCTCTCGCGCTTCCCGGGCTACTACCTGACCGGCGACGGCGGCTACAAGGACGAGGAAGGCTACTGCTTCGTGATGGGGCGCATCGACGACGTGATCAACGTCGCCGGGCACCGCCTGTCCACCGGCGCCATGGAAGAGGTGCTCGCCTCGCATCCGGACGTGGCCGAGTGCGCGGTCATCGGCGTGCAGGATTCGCTCAAGGGCGAAGTGCCGGTCGGGTTCGTCGTCTACAAGGCGGGAGTGCACAAGCCCGAGGAGCAGGTGGTCCGCGAGCTGGTCGACCGGGTGCGCGACCGGATCGGGCCGGTGGCGTTCTTCAAGACCGCGGCGGTCGTCAAGCGCTTGCCGAAGACCCGCTCGGGGAAGATCCTCCGCGGCACGATGCGGCAGATCGCCGATGGCCAGGAGGTGCGCGTGCCTCCCACCATCGACGACCCCGCCATCATCGACGAGATTCGCGGCGTCCTCGCGAAACTGGGGTATCCAAGGAAGGCGTGACGCACGCCGAACTCGCCGCGGTGATCCTTGCCGCTGCGTCTCAAGGGGGGGGCCCGGCGGCCGATGGACTGGGCGTGCCGCTGCGCGCGCTGTTGGCCACTTCCGGCCTTTGCGCGGCGCTCGTCTTCGTCGTCCGGAGAGCGCTCCCGTGGCTCCAGGCGCGCCGCGAGCGCCAGGCCAGCCCATTGCTCGAGGCGGCACAGCGGGCCCGGCAAGCGCGGCAGCAGGCGCGGGAGAGCGAGGACCGCGTCCGCCTGCTGCTCGACTCGACGGTCGAGGCGATCTGCGGCCTCGATCTCGACGGATTGGTCACGTTCTGCAATCCCGCGGCGCTGCGCATCCTCGGACTCTCCGCGCCCGAGCAGCTCCTGGGCCGGAGCTTCTACGCGATGGCCCGCCTGCCCGGCGCCGATCAGAGTCTGCCGGCCGTCTGGATCGAGGCGGCGGTGCACACCTATGCGCACCTCGAGCAAGAGCTCCACCTCAAGCGCGACGACGGTGCGCTGGTCCCGGTGCAGCATTCGGCGGCCGCCATGCTCCGCCAGGGAAAGCTGGTCGGCCGCGTGGTCACCTTCCTCGACGTCGCCGAGCGCAAGCGCGCCGAGGAGGCGCTGCGCAAGTCGCAGGCGCAGCTGCGCATGGCGGACCGCCTGGCCACAGTGGGCACCTTGTCGGCTGGCGTGGCGCACGAAATCAACAACCCGCTCGCGTACACGGTGGCGAACCTGTCGTTCGTGCGCGACGCCCTCGCGCGGCTGCCCGACTCCATGCCGGGCGTGGACGTCGCCGAGCTGCGCGCCTCGATCGCGGAGGCGAGCGAGGGCGCCGAGCGGGTGCGGCGCATCGTCAAGGACATGAAGACCCTCTCGCGAATGGACGACGAGCGCATCGGCGTGGTCGACGTCGAGGCGGCGCTCGACGCCAGCGTGAACATGGCCATTCACGAGCTGCGCCACCGCGCGCAGGTGGTGAAGGACTACGCGCGCGTCCCGCTGGTGCGCTGCAACGAGGGCCGCCTCGTCCAGGTGTTCCTGAACCTGTTGGTGAACGCGGCGCAGGCGATCACCGGCAACGCGCCCGAGCGCAACGAAGTCCGCCTCGCCACCTGCGTCGACGGCCGGGGCCGGGTCGCCGTGGAGATCTCCGACACCGGCGTGGGGATCCCCGACGAGGTCCTCCCTCGCATCTTCGACCCGTTCTTCACCACCAAGCCCGTCGGCGTAGGCACCGGGTTGGGGCTGTCCATCTGCCACAGCCTGGTCACCGGGATGGGAGGCGACATCGAGGTGGCGAGCAAGGTGGGCGTAGGGACGCGGTTCCTCATCGTCCTGCCGGCGGCGGGCGCTTGAAAAAGATGCCGCGCGCCTCATCCTTGGGAGCGATGCCAGCCGACCTGATCGCGCAGGCGCGCGACGCGCTGCCACCTGACCTGTACCAGCAGGCCGCCTACGTCATCGTGCGGCCGCTGTGGTCGCTCTTCGGTCGCGTCTTCCGCGTGTACACGGCGGACGGGCGCCTTGCCTTCTTCGTGCGCCGCCCGCTGTTCCGCATCCGCGATCGGCTGATCTTCTTCGCCGACGAGGACGAGACCATCCCGGTGCTCGAGATCCGCAACCGGTCGCTGCTCAGCCTCAACATGTGCCACGACGTGCTCGATGCATTGACCGGCCTGCGGCTCGGATCGGTCCGGACGCGCGGGCTCTCGTGGATGTGGCGCGACACCTGGGACGTCCTCGATCCGGACGACCGGGTCTGCGGCACGATGCAGGAGGATACCCTGTCGCTCGTACGCCGGTTCCTCCGCTTCTGGCCCGGACGGCACCACGTCGAGATCGGCGGGGAGCTCGTGGCGCTGCTCATCCAGCAGTTCCGGATATTTCGCAAAGTATTTTCGCTACAATTGCTGCCGGCCTCGCAAAACGTGGATGCACGGTTCGTCATTGCCTGTGCTTTGGTGGCGGTAATGGCCGACGTGCGCCGCGAGAGCAACGGCTAGAGCGCTCCGAGCGCGTCCGCGAAAAAGCGGACCAGCGCACATCGGTCAACCGACCGATGGACTCGTCTACGCGCACTGTGACGGTGCGCATGGACGGTGCACGCCCGCGGATGCGAGCGTGATTTTCGAATCCTCAAATAGGGAGAAACCAATGGCCCG
>Ga0209690_1002358_pt1 | contig 10747 bp, 9 predicted proteins | sample GraSoiAngelo_150_FD_186164 | JGI IMG/M metagenome (GOLD analysis project Ga0209690, IMG submission 186164) | Grasslands soil microbial communities from the Angelo Coastal Reserve, California, USA - 14_1009_09_40cm (SPAdes) (version 2) | ecosystem: Environmental > Terrestrial > Soil > Grasslands ...
TTTGACCGAGCCCGCCGGCGTGCAGGCCGAGAACGCGATGCTCGCGGGCGAGGTGCAGGGAGTGGTCGGATTCTACGACCACTCGATCGACCTGCAGTCCAAGGGCAAATTCGTCGAATCGATCGTGCAGTTCAGCCAGGCGCCGGGCGAGGTGGAGCTCGTCTCGGCGAAGGTTGCCGACAAGCTGCGCTCGCCCGCGGACTTCAAGGGCAAGCACCTGGGCGTCACCGGGCTGGGATCCTCGACCAGCTTCCTCACGCAGTATCTGGCGGTCCGGAACGGGGTGAAGATGGGCGAATTCGTGCTGGTGCCGGTCGGGGCGGGGAGCACCTTCATCGCCGCCATCCAGCAGGGGAAGATCGACGCGGGGATGACCACCGAGCCCACCGTCTCGCGCCTGCTGAAGACCGGCGAGGCGAAGGTGCTGGTCGACCTGCGCTCCCCGGCGAAGACGAGCGCCGCGCTGGGCGGGCCCTACCCTGCCGCCTGCCTGTACGCGCAGACGTCCTGGGTCGACAAGCACAAGGACTCGGTGCAGAAGCTCGCCAACGCGCTGGTGAAGACGCTGCACTACATCCACGACCACCCGGCCCCGGAGATCGCCGAGAAGATGCCGAAGGACTACTACGCAGGCGACAAGGAGCTTTATGTGCGCGCCTTGGCCGACGGAAAGGACATGTTCACGGCGGACGGCGTGATGCCCGACAAGGGACCGGAGACGGTGTTGCAGGTGCTCGCCGCGTCCAACAAGGCGCTCGAGAACAAGAAGATCGATCTGTCCAAGACGTACACGAGCGAATTCGTCAAGGCGGCAAAGTAGCCGTGGCCCGCGGCGAGCCCAGCATTGAGCTGCGCCGCGCGACCCGCAGCTTCATCACCCCGACCGGCGCCATGCTGACGGCCATCCACGACGTCGACCTCACCGTCGCCGCCGGCGAATTCTGCGCGATCGTCGGGCCGACCGGCTGCGGAAAGTCCACCACGCTGTCGCTCATCTCCGGGCTTGCGCCGCCCACCGCGGGCGAGGTGTACGTGCTCGGCAAAGCCGTCACCGGCGTGGACCCGCGCGTGGGATTCGTCTTCCAGAGCGACGCGCTGTTCCCCTGGCGCAATGTGCTCGACAACGTGGCCGCCGGGCCGATCTTCCGCGGCCGGCCCCGCGAAGAGGCGCTCGCGCGCGCCGCGGACTGGATACGGCGAGTGGGCCTCTCGCGCTTCGAGCGCCATCACCCGCACCAGCTCTCCGGCGGGATGCGCAAGCGCGTCGCGCTGGCCCAGACGATGATCAACGAGCCGGCGATCCTCCTGATGGACGAGCCGTTCAGCGCCCTCGACGTGCAGACCCGGATCCTCATGCAGGACGAGCTGTTGCAGCTGTGGTCCACCGCGAAGGCTTCCGTCGTCTTCGTCACCCACGACCTGGAGGAAGCCATTGCGCTCGCGGACCGCGTGGTGGTGATGACCGCGGGACCGGCGACGGTGAAGTCGAGCTACCCGATCGATCTGCCGCGCCCGCGCGTCACCTCGGAGATCCGGTTCGAGCCCCGGTTCGTCGAGCTGTCGCGGCTCATCTGGAACGATCTGCGCGAGGAAGTGCTGGTGAGCTACCGCCGCGCCGCGGGGGTTGCCGCATGACCGAGGCGCGCATCACTCAGGCGGAAGCGGCCGCCCCTGCCGCGGCGGAGCGCCTCGCACGCCGCAGGCGCCTGGTGGCGGTCCTGCAGATCGCGGTCCTGGTGGTCGTGCTCGGCGCCTGGGAGCTGTGCTCGCGCACCGGGATCGTCGACCCGTTCTTCTTCGGCATGCCTTCGGAAGTGGTCCAGCAGATCCGCACCTGGATCGCCGAGGGTACCTCGCTGGGCCCGCTCTGGGTGCAGGTGCTGGTCACGCTCGAGGAGACCCTGCTCGGCTTCGCCATCGGCGCGCTGCTCGGCGTCCTCTTCGGCGTCGCGCTGGGGCGGAACCAATTGCTCGCCGACGTCTTCGGCATCTACATCAAGATCGCCAACTCCATCCCGCGCGTGGTGCTGGGGTCCATCTTCGTCATCGCGCTCGGGCTGGGCATGCCGTCCAAGGTGGCGCTCGGAGTGGTGATGGTCTTCTTCGTCGTCTTCGGCAACGCCTTCCAGGGCGTGCGCGAGGCCGACCGCAACCTGATCGCCAACGCGCGCATCCTGGGCGCCTCGCCCCGGCAGGTCACCTGGTCGGTGATCATGCCCTCCGCGCTGGGCTGGATCCTGGCCAGCCTGCACGTGAGCTTCGGCTTCGCGCTGGTCGGCGCCGTGGTCGGCGAGTTCCTCGGCGCCCGCCAGGGAATCGGCCTGCTCATCGCCACCGCGCAAGGCGCCTTCAACGCGAACGGCGTCTTCGCCGCGATGTTCATCCTCGCGGTGGTGGCGCTCGCCGCCGAGTCGCTCATCACGCTGGTCGAGAACCGGCTGCTCAAATGGCGGCCGAACCAGGGTCCCGAGACCGGATTCTGAGTCGCCCCGGCGCCGAAGTGGTGTAGATCGGCGCCCCCATGGGTCTGTCGATCGGCATCGTTGGATTGCCCAACGTGGGCAAGAGCACGCTGTTCAACGCGCTCAGCGGGGCGAGCGTGCTGGCGGCGAACTACCCGTTCGCCACCAAGGACCCCAACGTTGGCGTCGTGCCGGTGCCGGACGAGCGGCTCGACAAGCTGTCGGCGCTGTTCGAGCCGAAGAAGACCACCCACGCGGCGCTGGAGTTCGTCGACATCGCGGGGTTGGTGCGCGGCGCGTCCAAGGGAGAGGGCCTGGGCAACCAGTTCCTGGGCAACATCCGCGAGGTGGACGCGGTCGCGCACGTGCTGCGCTGCTTCGCCGATCCCGACGTGGTTCACGTGGACGGGGACGTCGATCCCGAGCGCGACCGGGAGGTGGTCGAGACCGAGCTGATGCTCAAGGACCTGGAGACGCTCGAAAAGAAGCGCGAGCGCCGCGCGAAGGACGCCAAGGCGCCGGGAAAGCCCGGCGAGGAAGCCAAGGCGGACCTCGCGCTGTACGACAAGCTGAAGGCCGCCCTGGACGCGGGCCTGCCTGCCCGCACCGTCCCTCTTTCCGACGACGAGAAGCCGCGCGCGCGAGAGCTGTTCCTGCTCACCGCCAAGCCCGTCCTGTACGTCGCCAATGTCGACGAAGGCCAGTTGCAGCGGCTCGACGCAGACCCGCTGGTTCGCAAGGTGGCGGCGCTGGCGGAGCGCGAGGGCGCGCGCTGGGTTGCCATCTGCAGCAAGGTCGAGGCCGAGATCCAGCAACTCCCGTCCGAAGAGCGCGCGGAGTTCCTCGCCCACGTCGGACTTACCGAGCCCGGCCTGAACAAGCTCGTGCGCGCCGGCTTCGACCTGCTCTGTTTGCAGAGCTACTTCACGGTCGGCGAGGACGAGTGCCGCGCCTGGGTCATCAAGAGAGGAACCCGGGCGCCACAGGCCGCGGGCGCGATCCACACCGATTTCGAGCGTGGCTTCATCAAGGCGGAGGTGATCCGCTGGGACGAGCTGCTCCGTCACGGCAGCGAATCGGCGGCGCGCGCGAAGGGCGCCCTGCGCGTCGAAGGAAAAGACTACGTCATCCAGGACGGCGACGTGATGCACTTCCTGTTCAATGTTTGATCCCCGAGGTCACCTGAGTTGACCGCTCTGCCCACGGTGCGGCGCGCGAGCGCTGGAATCGGTACGCGGCGGCTGGCGGTCAGAAGGAACCGGGCACTTCGACCTTTTGCACCGCGTTGCCCTTCTTGTCGACGACCTGCAGCGTCATGGTGCGCCGGCCGCGCGAGCCGGAGACGCGCCCCAGCGCGGTGAGCTGCGCATCCTGCGCCAGCGTGAACTGCGGGAAGCTGCCGATCGCCGCGCGCGCCTCTTCGGTGAGCACCTTGGCGAGAGCAGCGTCGGCGCCGGCACCCGCCTCGATCGGCTCGAGGGAAATCTTGAGGGGCATCGAGACCAGCTGATCGCCCTCCTCGATGTTCGCGCCCGGCTCGCGCTTGACGCGCCCGGTGCAGCCGGTCCGGGAGACGGTGCGGAGCAGGAAGTATCCCTTCACCACCTCGCTCTCCGTCACCTCGTCCTTGCCGCGCACCTCGAAGAACTGCCCCTGGAACGGCGCTCCGCCGTCGAACGCGCAATTGACCGTGTCGTTGGGCAGCGCCAGCGTCACCCGGCCGGTCAGAGCCGGCATGCGCAGCGCGAGCGACCGCGCCAGGGTGCGCGCGCCATCCTTCACCTCTCCCGGATCGAAGTTCCCCAGCGCCTGCACCCCGGCGGGCAGCGCGCCTCCCAGAAGCTTCCCTTCGATCCGCTGCGCCATCTGCCTGGCGCCGTCCTCGAGCTGGTCCTCGCTGGCCACCTTCACGCTGTCCGCGAATGCGACCTGGGCCGTGGTCGAGTCCATCGCGCGCAGAGAGAGGCTGTATCCGCGCGAGGTCAGCTGCAAAGAGCCGATCGCGATCCAGCGCGCGCCGACCAGCCTGGCCAGCTCGATCTGCACTTCGTCGCTCATCGCGCCCGACTGCGCCAGCGCCTGCTCCTTCATCACGCGCGCGAGCTGCTGCCGCTCGACGACGCGCAGCGCGCCGTCGGAGACGAGCTGGGCGGTGAGCGCGTCCTCCGCCATGCTGGCCAGGTCCGCGGACGCGCCGCCGCGCGCCTCGATCGCCGCGATGGCGAGCGTGCGATCCTTGGGAGGCTCGGCCGCCGCGGAGAGCGCGGCGAGACAGAGGAGAAGCGTGGCGCCCTGCTGCAATGCATTGTGCATGGCTGATCCCGCGGAACCCGAAGAGGCGGGTACGGTACCCCAGGACGGGTTGTGCGCCGCAAGCGGCCAACCCTGCGCCTTGCGAATGTGGGAGAAGGTCCCCGATCGCCCTCCAGGAGCCCCTTTCCGCCTGTCGGGCGGCTAAGTTGACCGTAGTTCCAGCGCGGTGCTAGCGATCGGATGCGGACATCGTACGCACTCCCAAGTCCGCAGGAACGACACCATGCCCTCGCCGGTTCTCAGCGCCCGCGCCGCCCGCGCGCTCCCTGTAGCCCTGCTCTGCGCCTGCGGCACGGTCCCCATCCGGGTGCCGGTCATGCGTCCGGCGGAGATCAACATGGTGGCGTACCAGAGCGTCGCGGTGGGCGACATGCGCGGCGGCCGCGGCACCACCGTGATGGGCGACTCGCTCGAGGAGGCGCTGCTCGGCACCAACCGCTTCCAGGTCCTCGACCGCCAGCACATGAACTCGATCATGCGCGAGCTGTCGCTCTCCGCCAGCGACCTGGCGGATCCGAGCAAGGCCGCCAGGCTCGGCAAGGTGATGACCGCCGGAGCGCTCATCTACGGCGACGTGGACGAGCAATACCGCGAGGTCCCCTCCGAGGATCGCATCAAGAACAAGGACGGCACCCTCGTCGTGCTCTACAAGCTGCGCGGCGAGTTGCGGACGCGCGCCACCTTCAAGATCGTCGACGTCGCCACTGGCCGGCTGATCATCGCCAAGACGTACGAGGAGAGGCGCGACGATACCAACACCGGGTACGGCAGGCGCCCCGAGCCAATCGACCGCGATGCCCTGGAGCGCTCCGCGCGGCGCGGGGTTCTGGATCGCTTCATCCGCGCCATCGTCCCGCACCAGGAGTACATGACCGCGAGCTTCCAGAAGGACTCCGACATTCCGCAGCTCGAGGGCGGCATCGGCTGGGCGGAGCGCGGCGAGTGGAAGAAGGCGCAGGGGACCTTCTCGCAAGCGATCGCGGACGGCCAGAAGAACCCCAAGATCAAGAGCGAGCAGCTCGCCAAGGCCTACTGGAACCTGGGCCTCGCCTACGAGTACGCCGGCGAGTACGAGAGCGCCACCGGCACCGTGCAGAAGGCGTACGAGCTGTCGAACGACAAGGACATGCTGCGCGAGCTGGACAACATCAAGCGCCTGCAGGACGAGGCGAAGCGCGTCTCCGAGCAGACCGCCGCGCCAGGGGTCGGTGGTGTCCAGTAGGCTTGCGCCGTCGTGCATCCTCGCCGCGGGCGCGCTGCTCGTCCTCGCCGCCTGCGCCGCGGAGGCGCCGTCGGTGGTGAAGACCTCCTCGTCGCCCAGGCCGCCGCCCTGGCTCGTCAAGGTTCCGCAGGAGGGCGACACGCTCTATTTCTCCGGCGCGCGCGAGGGCGCGAGCTCCCTCGAGGAGGGAACCGACGCCGCCATGCAGGTGGCGCGCGCCCACGCTGCCGAGTACATCGGCGTCGACGTCACCTCCGAGCACAAGGACGTGATGTCGACCGACCTCGGGTCGGACCGGGTGCAGGACACGGTAAAAGGCCGCGCGACGGCCCTGATCCGCAACGCCCGGACGGCCGACGTGTACTACGAGAAGTTCTCGCGCAAGGCGGGCGCTACCATCATCGACCGCTTCGACGTGTGGGTGCTGATCAAGCTCTCGCGCGCCGACCTCGAGGCGGAACACGCGCGGCAAGAGGACGAGCAGAAGCACACCGCGCTCTCGGCCCTTTCGCGGCTACGCGAGGGACAGGCGCAGGAGCGGCAGGGCAATGTCCTCGCCGCGCTGGTGCGCTACCGCGACGCGGCGGCGCAGACGCGCGCGCTGCCGCAGCAGATCGACCTCTCCGATCCGCAGCTGCGCACCTCGGGGCAGCTCCGGCAGGCCGCCGAGGACGCAGTGGCAAAGGCACAGGCCAGGGCGCGGCGCGCGGTGCTGGTTGCGCCCGATTGGGTTGCGGGCTCGGTCGCGCAGGCGCTCTCTTCGAAGGGATTCACCGCCATCACCCAGCCGGAAGGGTCCGAGCGGCAGGCGCTCGAGACTGCCCGGGCGCAAGGCATGCCGTGGGTGATCGTGGTGAAAGGGAGCACCGTTCCGGGCGGCCGCGTGTTCAGCCAGGTGGCCGCCACCGCCTCGCTGGACGTCCGGGCTCTGGAGAGCCAGAGCGGCGCGGTGGTCGCCTCGTCGGTGAAGCAGACGAAGGGGGTGGGGCGCACCCCGGAAGCGGCGCAGCAGGCGGCGGCGAACGAGGCCGGCGTAGCGGCCGGAGCCGATCTCGCGGCAGCGCTCGTGGCGAAAGAAAACGCAGGTCTCTGAGCGGAGGAAGCACGTGAAGAAGGTCATCGGGATGGCAGTCGTCGCCGCGGCGCTCGTCGCGTGCGGCGGCGAGAAGAAGCCGGACATGTCGAACCAGATCCTCCACGCCAACGGCCCCGACTGGGTGAACCGCGGCTCGGGCGCGTTCGGCGGCGAGAAGGGCAAAATCTTCTATGGGGTGGGCATCGCAAGCGGGATCCGCAACGCGGCCCTGCGGCGGTCCACCTCCGACTCCCGCGCGCGGAGCGAGATCGCGAAGACGCTCGACACCTACGTGGCGGTACTGAACAAGGACTACCAGGCGTCGACGACCGCCGGCGACATGAGCGCCTCCACCGAGGAGCAGCACGTCCAGCAGGCCCTCAAGACGTACTCGCAGATGGAGCTGTCGGGGGTCCTGATCGTCGACCACTGGGTGGACACCGACGGGACCGAATACTCGCTGGCGCAGCTCGACATGGACACCTTCAAGAACAACCTGGACAAGATGAAGGAGCTGAACGCCAAGGTGCGCGACGCGGTGCGCGCCAACGCCGACAAGGCGTTCGACGAGCTGTCGGCCGAAGAGGCGAAGCGCCAGTAGGCGCCGGCGGTCCGTTTCCGTCGTCGCGCGCCGGTCCGATGAGCGGGCCGGCGCGCTTCGTTTTCTGGAGGCGTTGGCATGCGCCCGCTGCTCGCGTTCGTCGTCGTGGTCTGCGCCTGCGGCGGCAACGCGCCGCAAAAACCCGCGCCGAAGCTGAATCGGTGGGGCAAGCCGCTGGTAGCGCGGCCGGCGCCGGACTGGGTCGAGAAGCTTCCGCAGTCGAGCAGAACGCGCATCGTCGCGGTGGGTCGCAGCGGCCCCACCTTCTGGCCGCAGGACGCGCTGAACAATGCGCGGGAGGATGCACGCGGGAAGATCGCGCTGCAGCTCACGGCCCACGTCGAGCGCTATGGAGCGGCGACCGACGCATCGGGGCGGGCCGCGCGCGCGCTGGACATCGACAAGGAAGCGACCGACGTCCTGCTCCGCAATGCGCGCATCGAAGCCACCTGGGTCGATGAGGCCGGGGAGCGCGACGAGGCCGGGTCGGTGTGGGCGCTGGCAGCGCTCGACCTGGACGCGCAAGGACGTACAGCGCAGGGCGCGGTGGGCGCGTCCGCGAAGGGCAACGCGATGCCCGGCTGGCTCGACCGTCTGCCCGGCTCTCCCGGCAAGGTATACGCGACGGGATATAGCGGGCCTACCTTCCGACCCGGGAAGGCGGTCGACTACGCCGGGGATGCAGCGGTCGACAACCTGGCGGCGACGCTGCGCAGCCGCGTGCAGGCCTACCAGCTGCTGGTGCAGAACGCGACCGGGCTCTCGGTGGATGAGTTCAGCCACAGCGAGGACCCCGAGCGGTCCTTTCGCGACCTGGTGCAGAAGGGCGCGCGGATCGAGCAGGTCTGGGTCGACGCGGACGGATCCCGCCCCGGCGATCCGCCGGGGAGCGCGTGGGCGCTGGCGGTCATCGACGTCCCTTCCAGCGCCGGTGGGTACCAGCCCCTCGAGAATCCCGACATCGGCCCGGCCCTCGACAGACAGGGAAATGTCCCGTCCGAGCCGACTGGAACGCAGCCGTGACGTCCGCGCTCGAAAGAGCGTAGCGCGGCCCTAACCGGCGGCGGCTACAGCTTCTCGTCGATCTGGGCGGTCTTGCGGAGCGTCGCGAGGTAGTTCTCACGCTCCTTGAAGACGGAGTCACTTCCCAGGCGGTTGCGGATCTCCTCCTTCACGTCGGCGAGCGGCTTCGGCGGGATGGCGCGCCGGTCCTCGACCAGCACCAGGTGGTAGCCGGAGCTCGTCCGGATGACCGGGCTCACCTCGCCTGGCTTGAGCGAGAAGGCGGCCTGCTCGATGGCGGGCAGCATCAGCCCTCGCCGGAAGTAGCCGAGATCGCCGCCCTGCTTCGCCGTGGGCCCCTCGGACATCTCGCGCGCGACCAGCGCGAAGGTCTCTCCGGCCTTGACGCGCTGGAGCGCCCGCTCGGCGCGCGCTTGCGCCGCTGCCTGCTGGGCAGCGCTCGCGTTCTGCGGCACCGGTACGAAGATGTGCCGCGCGCGGACCTCGTGCTGCGCGTTCTGGGCCTCCGTGGCGTACGCCGCCTGCACCTCTTCGTCCGACACCTTGCGCGCCTTGACCTTGAAGCGCAGCACCTCGGCCATCAGCGTCTGGCGCCGCACCGTGTCCCGCGCCGACTCCCACGCGATCCCCTGCTGCTCGAGCGCTTGGCGGAAGTCGGCGACCTCCATGCCCTGCTGCCGCGCGAGCTGCTCGAGCGCGCGTTGCAGCTCCTCTTCCGAAACCGTCAGGCCGAGCGACGACGCTTCCGACTCGATCAGCTTCTCGTCGACCAGCTCGGTGAGGCCGCGGTGGAGCAGGTCCGCGCGCTCCTTGTCGCGATGCGCACCGGCGGCCTGCTGCATCACGCGCGCCAGCTCGGGCCCGACGCGCTCCTCCACGTCCGAGAGCAGGATCGGCTGACCGTTCACCACCGCCGCGATGCGCTCCTTGATCTCGGCGCGCGCGGCGGCGGCGCAGAGGAGCACGGAGAGGACGAGACGCTTCATCGAGCTTAAGTCTAGCGCAGCAGCGAAAACGCCGCCTCGTTGATCTGGATCCGGGCGCTCTTGCGGACCTGATCGAGGAGCTGCCGCTCGGCCTGGGCCTGCTTCTCGGCGAAAGCGCGCCGGGCGACGTCCTCCTTGACCTCGTCGAGGGTGCGCTTGCGCGGCCCGCGGCGTCCGAGAAGCTTGAACAGATGGTACCCGTAGCTGGTCTGGACCACGCCGGAGACCTGCCCTGGCTTGAGCGCGAAGGACGCGTCGTCGAAAGGCCGGGGCATGGTGCCGCGCGCGAACCATCCCAGGTCGCCCCCGCGCTGCGCGTCGGGTGAGCGGCCGTGCGAGCGCGCCAGCTGCTCGAAGGAGGCGCCCGCGCGGATCTGGTCGAGCAGGCTCTTCGCTTCCTCCGCGGTGGCCAGCAGGATCTGCTGGGCGTGCACTTCTTCCTTCATGTCCAGCTCCGAGCGGTGCTGCTCGAACCAGGCGCGCACCTCGGCGGTGGAAGGCTTTTCGCCGCGGGTCTGCTCGGCCACCCACTTCTCCGCGAGCAGGCGTTCGCGCATGTCCTCCGCGAGCTGCTCGGCGGTCTGACCGTCCTGCGCGAGCCGCTCGGCGAACGATTCGCCGGACGCGCGGGCGGACTCGGCCAGCCGGTCCATCGCGGACTGCACCTCGGCGTCGGTGACCATCACCCCGGCTGTCTTCGCGCGCTGAACCAGGAGGGCGCGGTCGATCAGCGGATCGAGCAACGCACGAGCCTGCCGTGGCAGTTCCTTTGGGTCGAGCTTCGCGGAAGCGGGGAAACCGTCCACCACCTGCGAGCCGGACCCCCGGCGCGATCGATCCAGCTCGCGCTGTAGCGCCGAGACGGGGATGGAGATCCCGTCCACCAGGGCGACGGTGGGCGTGGGCGCGGCAGGGGGCGCCTTCTTGCGCGCGCATGCGGCGACCAGCATCGCGGCCCCCGCCCACCGCCAACCCGCTGCCAGCCGCATCAGTTCCCGCCGATTTTCGCGGCCGCGGGAGCGGGCGACGATTGCGGCATGGCCACCGGCGCCGGCGCCGCCGCCT
>Ga0209690_1002360_pt1 | contig 10741 bp, 7 predicted proteins | sample GraSoiAngelo_150_FD_186164 | JGI IMG/M metagenome (GOLD analysis project Ga0209690, IMG submission 186164) | Grasslands soil microbial communities from the Angelo Coastal Reserve, California, USA - 14_1009_09_40cm (SPAdes) (version 2) | ecosystem: Environmental > Terrestrial > Soil > Grasslands ...
CTCCTTTTTCGTCGTGAAAATAATGCGCGGTTTCCTCGTTTCCGTCGCGCACCTTTACCAGATAATTCGGAAGCTTGCCCGACTTAGAATTCCGGTGGGCGAGATAAGTTTCAAAATCGCCGCCGTGACGTCGCACGGCTTCGCTCAACTTGGCGAGTTTCTCGAGTGATTCGAGAATGTCCTTCAGTTGCGCCGCAGTAATTTCCTTGTCATCGGCCAAATTTTTCAGACGCACATCCTCCGCGCCTAGGGAAATCAGGATTTTGTTCAGACGCGCATCGTCGTCGACATATTCTTCGCGTTTCTTCCGCTTGATTTGATAGAGCGGCGGTTGCGCAATGTAAATCCTTCCGGCGCGCACCAGCTCGGTCATTTGCCGGAAGAAAAAGGTCAGCAACAGCGTTCGAATGTGCGAGCCATCGACATCCGCGTCCGTCATGATAATGATGCGACCGTAGCGGAGTTTTGCGATGTCGAACCGGCCTTCGTCCTTGCCGTTGGCTTCTTCCTTCGGTTTGCCGATCCCCGTGCCAATCGCCGTGATCATCGCCTGGATCTCGGCGTTTTTAAGAAATTGATCTTCGCGCGCTTTCTCGACGTTGATTAACTTGCCGCGAATCGGCAAAATCGCTTGGTAACGCCGGTCGCGACCCTGCTTGGCGGAGCCGCCAGCCGAGTCACCTTCCACAATGTAGAGCTCCGTCAATTCCGGATCGCGCTCTGAGCAATCCGCCAGTTTCCCAGGCAATCCACCGCCCGTGAGAGCGCCCTTTCGAATTGTTTCCCGCGCTTTACGCGCAGCTTCACGCGCTCTGGCCGCGGTGAGAACTTTGTCAAAAATGCGTCGGGCAATTGGCGGATTCTTGTCGAAGTAAGTCATTAGCCCGTCATAGGCGACCGAGTTTACAATGCCGTCGATCTCGGTGTTCACGAGCTTCACTTTGGTCTGCGATTCGAAGCGTGGATTGGGCAACTTGATGCTGAGCACGCAAATCAACCCTTCGCGCACATCATCTCCGGAAATCGAAGGATCTTTCTCCTTCAAAAGATTGTTTTGCCGTGAGTATTGGTTGATTGCCTTCGTGAGCGCTGTGCGGAATCCCGTTAGATGCGTGCCGCCATCTGGGTTCGCGATTGAATTCGCAAACGGCAAAATCTGGTCGTTGTAGCTGTCGTTGTATTGCAGGACCACGTCGATAAAAACTTCGTCACGCTGACGTGAAATAACGATCGGCTTGGGATGCAGAACCTGTTTATTTTCGCCCAGCTGCTTTACGAATTCTTCAATGCCGTGCTTGTAAAAAAATGTCTCTTTCTTCGGAGGGTCGGCACGCTCGTCTGTAAGTGTGATTTCAAGGCCGGGATTAAGAAATGCTAGCTCGCGCAACCGCGTGGCCAGACGTTCAAACTTAAACTCCGTCGTGATTGTGAAAATCGTCGGATCGGGCAAGAAAGTGATCAGCGTGCCGGTGGTCTTTTTGTTCGTAACTTCGCCGATGACAGTGAGTTTATCGGTCGTTTTTCCTCTGGCGAAAGCCATGTGATAGACCTTGCCGTCGCGAGATACCTCGGCTTTGAACCATTCCGAAAGCGCGTTTGTGCATTTCGCGCCCACGCCATGCAAGCCGCCAGAATATTTGTATGCGCCTTGTCCAAATTTCCCGCCGGCGTGCAAATTTGTCAGCACCAGCTCGACTGCCGGCATTTTCCATTTTGGATGTATATCGGTTGGAATCCCACGGCCATTGTCACGCACCGAGATCGAGCCATCGACGTGAATGGTCACTTCTATTTTGGTGCAAAATCCTGCCAGGTGTTCATCGATGGAGTTATCGACGACTTCGTAAACCAAGTGATGCAGTCCTCGCTCATCGGGATCTCCGATGAACATTCCCGGCCGTTTCCGAACCGCTTCGAGGCCTTCTAATTTGTCGATCTGCGCCGCGTCGTATTTTTGCGTGGCGGCGATTCCGGTCGAGCTGCGAGATACTTTTTCGACCGGAATTTCTGCTTGAACTTGCGGCATAGAAGAGGGCCTACCCGACCCTTATAAAAGACCATAGCCAGAAACGGCTCGGAAACAATTAATAATCTCGCGGTTATAAGTAGTTTATTTCCCCTACCTGTTGGAGGCGAACGGGTCCAAAAGCCCACGATATTGTGGTTCAGGGTTCAGGTCGTTTTTGGGCATTTTTGGTGCCTTGACCGAGCTCTTTCAAGTTCCGAATATGGTGCCCTTTATGCGTCTCCAAACCATCTTGGAAGCACGTTGGATCTTAGGCGTCTTTGCGCTGCTCGCTGTGGTTTGTGGGTTGTTCTGGACATGGACGTTCTGGTTCTTTTTACTGCTGTTTTTATGCACTGTTGCGTTCTTCCGCGATCCGAAGCGCACAGTGCCGGCAGATCCGAATCTAATCGTAGCCGCTGCCGATGGCACAGTGATGGACATCACAGAATCGGATGAAAACCAGGTACTGAAAATGAAAACGCGACGTGTCGGAATTTTTTTGTCAATCTTTGATGTGCATACGAATCGCGCGCCAATCGATGGTCGCGTCATTTATCGCGAACACCGAAAAGGACTCTATTTCGACGCGCGCCGTCCGGAGTGTTCCGAGAAGAACGAATCGATGACGTGGGCTTTTGAGAATCCGTGCGTCACGGTTGTCGTGCGCCAGATCACAGGCGCTATTGCGAGACGCATTGTGGCATGGGCGAAAATTGGAGATGAGTTGAAAAAAGGTGACCGGTTCGGAATGATTCGCTTCGGTTCGCGAACGGAATTATATTTGCCACTCAACGCTGAACTTCTCGTGAAAACAGGCGATCATGTTTTCGGTGGATCGACGATCATAGCGCGGCTATCCCGCTCATGAACGAACACCCTCCGAAGATTTACCTGCTGCCGAATCTCATGACGGCGGGAAATTTGTTTTGCGGGTTCACGGCGACGCTCAAAATTCTGGAGGGCGCTTTACTCCAAGCTTCCAATCCAGATGCGGCATCCGATCTTTTTCATGCTGCAATCTGGTTTGTTCTGGCCGCTTTCGTTTTTGATTTTCTCGATGGACGCCTGGCGCGGTTGGGTGGGCATGAGAGTCCGTTCGGGCGCGAGTTCGATTCGCTGGCAGACATTGTTTCATTCGGGTTGGCCCCGGCGCTGATGGTTTACCGCGTCGTGTTGCAGGAGTTCCCGCGCGCGTGCTGGATTATCGCGTTCATTTATCTGGCCTGCGGCGCGCTGCGCCTTGCGCGGTTCAACTCGGTGGCTGCGAATCATCACGGAACCAATAATCAAAACACTTTCACAGGTTTTCCCATTCCAGCCGCGGCTGGTCTCATTGCCTCAATCACGCTGTTCCTGCTCTGGCTCGCTGAAGGTGAACATCAGCTTGGCAACTGGCGCTTCGTTCTACCGCCGTTGCTACTCTTTTTGTCCTTCATGATGTTCAGCCGGTTTCAATATCCCAGTTTCAAGGCGGTTAATTGGAAGACGAAGAAATCGATTCCTCGATTCCTGGCCATCATCCTTGTTCTCATCTTCACCGTGCTTAATTACGAATGGATGCCTGCGGTTCTGTTCCTGGCTTATTTGCTTTACGGAGTGCTAAGGCCGTGGCTCTCCCGCGAGTGGCGACGCGAAATCGAAGAAGAAATCGGCGAAGAACCAACTGCGGAACCGCTCGAACAAGTGCGGTAAGATCGACCACTCTGTAGCGGCGATCTCTGATCTTCGCGATTCGGCTGTCGAAAACCGCCGCTACAGTTTCTGATTCAAGCGCGCGAGAATTTCTGGGTCACGGACGTCGGCCCACCCGCCGGTGAGCTCCAGCGCCTGCACTTTTCTTCCGGATTGTGCAAGGTCGCGGATTGCATCGGTTAGCTCGTATTCTCCACGTGGCGATGGTTTCAATTTTGCAGTGAAATCGAAGATGCTTGGTCGAAATGCGTAAATGCCGGCGTTGTACCAGGGGCTGGTCGCTTGGCCCGGCTTTGCTTTTTCACGAAGATCCACGAGCTCCATTCGCTCGTTTACAAAAACCGCACCGCCTTTGCTCACATCTTCACCGCGCGTGACCGTAATGACTGCATCGACATTGTCAGGCAGGTCGGCGACGCGTTCGTAATTCACCGGATCAACCAGGATGTCACCGTAGCTCAGGATAAATGGAAAATCGCCGACGAAATCCCGCGCAAGATCAACAACGCGACCTGTCCCATCCTGTGCTGTCTGCGTTGCATATTGGATCGCGATATTGTGGCGCGAACCGTCACCAAAAAAATTCCGCACAGCATCAGCGCGATACCCCACGACAACAAGAAATTGGCGAATTCCCGCGTCGCGTAATCCTTCTATGATGTGCTGCAAAACTGGTTTGCCGCGCACCTCGATCATTGGCTTGGGAACTTCGGCCGTGAGTTCGCGCATTCGCGTGCCGCGCCCGGCAGCCAGCACGACAGCCTTGTCAATCTTGCTCATCGCCCGAAGATGGAGATCGAGCTTTGCGAGCCCGTGGCGTCGCGGGAGCTCCGTTCTTCGGTCATCATCCGGTTTTCTTTTCCGTGATGATTAGCGCAGGCAAATTCGCCTGTTTGATCAATTCACTCACCTTGGGCAAATCTTCGTTCTTGAGCTGCGCCCATTTCTTTAACTGTTCGTCGAGCTGGCTGCTCAACATTTGAAATACATCGAGCTGCGGCTTGGTCGGCTCACCATCGCCGGTCTCGATCGTATGGCTAAACGTGTCGAAGCGCTCGTTCAACATGTTTGGGAAGGCGAGATTCGCTTCAGAGCCTTTCATGTTCACCTGGATGAGCTTCTGCTCGACCTCGGACATTTTGCGATCGAGATCGTCTGCCGCTGCGAGCGCGGGTTTCAAACGCTGATCGTCGCCGAAACGCTTGTGTAGGGTTTGAATTTGCGTTCTGAGATCGCGAATTTCATTGACGGCTTGATGCAGTTGCGAAATCCGATCGTTCACCTGCGTCGCTAAGGTGAATTGATTTTGCAATCCCGCTTCATCGCCTTTTGTTCGCGGATCAATTACTAAATGGAGCGGGTCAGTTTGTGACTTGCCGTCGACAGTTAGTTTGACCTGATAATCACCGGGCAATGCTAACGGGCCCTTCGGACCAGTGCTGGAATAAAACGCGCCCGGGATTTGAATCGGGTCGTCGTAACGCAGATCCCATGCGAAACGATTCATGCCTTCGTTGGCTGGAATCGTTTTCACGCGCTCGATGCGATCCGGCCATTCAGGCGGTTGCTCCCCTTCTTTTTTCTCTTTACTGGAAAGGTGCCTAACGACTTTGCCTGAAGCGCCAATGATATCGAGTGAGACTTCTTCTTTTGGCACGGTCTTGAAATAGTAATCGATGATTGCCCCAGACGGCGGGTTGTCGCCCACGGGCTGGCGCTTGTCGAATTCCTCCGGGTAATGCAGGCGGAATGCGGTCTGCGGTTGATAAAGAATGACGCCTGCCGTGGCGGATTGCGTGTTGAATTGACGTAGCGGCGTCAAGTCGTCCATCACCCAGAAAGAACGCCCGTGCGTCGCGACCACGAGATCGTCATCTTTAACGACAAGATCATGAATCGGTGTTACCGGCAGATTCATTTGGAATGGTTGCCAATGGGCGCCATCATCGAACGAAATAAAAACGCCGAGCTCGGTTCCGGCGTAAAGCAAACCTTTGCGCTTGGGATCTTCACGCACGGCGTGCACATACGCGCCATCGGGTATTCCATTTGTAATTGCGCTCCAGTTTTTTCCCAGGTCGGTTGTTTTGAAAATGTACGGTTTGAAGTCGTCGAGTTTATGTCGCTCCACCGCCACATAAACACTGTTGCCGTCGTGCGGCGAAGCTTCGATTAGATCAATAGTGCTCCACTCGGGCATTTTCGGTGTGACTTTTGACCAATGCTGCCCGTCATCCGTCGTGACGTGGACGAGCCCATCATCTGTGCCTGCCCAGATGGTTCCTTTTGTTACTGGCGATTCGGCCAGCGCAAACACAGTATCGTAATATTCAACTGAAGTGATGTCGTTCGTCAGCGGACCGCCGCTTGGCTGCTGTTTCGATTTGTCATTGCGTGTGAGATCATCGCTGATTTGTCTCCAGCTTTGTCCGTGATCGGTCGATTTGAAAACGCACTCCGCGGCGGTGTAGAGCACATCCGGATTGTGCGGCGAAAGCATCAGCGGCGTGACCCATTGAAACCGGTGCGCCAGATCGACAGCGCCGTGTCCCGAATTATCCAGAGGAACGGGACTGACGTCCTGTACGTCCTCCTTATTTTTGTCATAGCGACTGATGTATCCTTCACTGTTTGAATAGATGATGTGCCAATCGCGTGGATCGGGCACGACGAAACCGCACTCGCCGCCACCTGCTTCGAACCAATTCTGCCGCCCGATCACGCCGGAATCCGTGCGACTGGCGATACCGACATTCGAGTTGTCCTGTTGCGCGCCGTAAATGTGGTAGGGAAACGCGTTGTCCACAGCAACGTGATAAAACTGTGCAGTCGGTTGGTTGTTTTGGGTCGTCCAATTTTTGCCGCCGTCAGTTGAGACACTGGCGCCACCGTCACTGACATTTGCGATACGGTTTGGGTTTGTCGGATCAATCCACAGCGCGTGATGATCTCCGTGACGCGCGGGAAGCAGATTGAACGTCTTTCCGCCATCTACTGATTTAAAAAGGCCCGTATTTAAAACGTAAACTGTGTCCGCGGACTTTGGGTCGGCGTAAACTTTGCTGAAATACCAGGCACGCTGGCGAAACCGTCCATCATCATTCACGCGCGTCCAATGTTGCCCTGCATCGTCGGAGCGGTAGAGACCGCCTTCCTTGGCCTCGATAATTGCAAAGACGCGATTGGAATCTGCTCCCGAAACCGCGATGCCGATCTTGCCCAGGATTCCGCCAGGAAGACCGTTACCCTCGAGCCGCTTCCATGTGACGCCATTATCTTCTGATCGGTACAACCCGCTGCCGGGACCGCCGCTGGAGAAAAACCATGGCTGCCGGCGCGCTTGCCAGAGCGATGCGAATACGATGTTCGGATTATGCGGATCAAAGACAATGTCGATGCCGCCAGTGTTTTCATCCTTCGACAGAACTTTGGTCCACGTTTTCCCGCCATCAGTGGTACGAAAAATTCCGCGTTCCTGGTTTGGACCAAACGCATGTCCCAACGCCGCTACGAGAACCACGTTCTCATTTCTCGGATCAACAATTAGCGCACCGATTTGCCGGGTATCTTTCAAGCCGACGTTTTCCCACGTTTTGCCGCCGTCAATCGATTTGAAAACTCCAGTGCCGTAGGTGGTATTACCGCGAATCGCCGCTTCACCCGTGCCGGCATAAATCACATTGTGGTCGGACGGCGCGACTGCGATCGCCCCAATCGAAGAAATCGGTTGTTTGTCGAAAAGCGGAATCCAGTTTGCGCCGCCATCGGTCGTCTTCCAGACTCCGCCCGCGACTGCTCCAAAGTAGTACGTGTCCGGCTCGCCGACGACCCCTTCGATCGCGAGTGCGCGTCCGCCGCGAAACGGACCGATTTGTCTCCAACGCATTCCATTGAACAATTTTTCGTCGATCGTTCCAGGAGGCGTTGGGGTGGCGGAGGGGCCGGATTGAAGAGGTGCTGCGAAAAGCAATACGAAAACTATTTGAACGAACTGAAGGCAACGATAACCCGGTGAAATCATCCGCCTAAGGTGTAAAGCTCTGCGCTACGTTCAACTGGATTTGCGCTAGATACTCTGGTAGGGTCGGCACGCTGCGCCGACCGGACGCCGCCGCGCGGCGTCCCTACCTAAGCGTTGATCGCGGCCAGGTCGGGCGCGCGAGCTTCAACTGCGGTTTCACCTGATGCTCCTCCACCAAAGTGGCGTGCCGCGTAATAGGAGCCAATCACCAGCACTGCTGCAATGACCTGCGCAACGAGTGTTTCGACTGTCGGGAACACGGCAAACCAGAGACCCATCCAAGGCGGAATGTAAGGCTTCAACGAATCGATAGGCGTCGTGGAAATCCAATGTGCCAGCTGCATTTCCTGGGCTTGTTCGCCAACCATAACCAGCAACACAACTCCCAGCAGAATTCCGGTGGTGATCAACATTTTGCGGTACGGCAACCGCTGTTGGAGAACAAAGGTCAGCACGGCCACCATTGCTGTCAGCATCATGCCCAGCAGCGCCCCTTTTAGTACCACGCCACCGCCCAACCGCAGATTATAACTCTGTAAAAAGAGCACGACTTCGAAGCCTTCCCGATACAGGGAAGTGAATCCGAGCAGGATCAATCCCCACCACAGACGCGACTGCGAGATCTCAGCGGCGCGCGCATTTTCCAGTAACGTTTTGCGGCGGCGATTATGCGCGCGAATCCAGCCGCCCCAATAAATCTTATGGAAAAACCAGTTCATGATCACCAGCAGAACAATCACAGCAAGCAGCCCTGTTGCCGCTTGGAGATCGAGCGCCGACATGTTGTCGCTAAGCGAGCCGACAATTCGCACCGCGATACACCACGTGATTAAGGTCGCTACAAACGCCAAACCCGCGCCGAAAGCGACCGGCCGTCGGTGCGTCCGCTTCGGGCCAGTCATGCTGGCGGTAATAGCGGCCAAGACGAGTATGCACTCCAATCCTTCGCGAAACACCAGAACACCGATATCGAGGAACGCGACGGTCGGGCTTGTATTGGGACGCGTTGGATCCGGCGCGCCTTGTGCACTGACTCCCTGCCAGACGAGCATCGCAATCACAAAAAGCGCGGCCGCGACAACGCCGATGCGCAAAGCAGGCTTCATGTTAAGTTTTAGACCTTATCATAGAGACAAGGCGTCTGCTGGCGATGGATTGCTTTTTTTTAGCGACTGTTTGCTGGCGAAAACTGAACGCCGATTCGTCAAATAGCCGGGAATTGCCGGTCCTGTGATCGTCCACTAGCATCCCGGCTAGAATGCCCAAATACGCTCTGGGTCATCATTTGAGAGGCGAAGGGAAGCGCCTGGCGTTGATGTCAGAACTGCTCGATCCGATGCGTCGTCGGTATATCGAGTCGCTTGATGTCGTCAAACCGGGTGCGCAGACGCTCGAAGTTGGGTGTGGCAACGGATCGATTTCAGCATGGCTCGCGGAACGCGTGAGTCCCAATGGAAAAGCAGTGGCGTTCGACCTCGATATGTCGCTAATCGAAGTGCGCGCGCCGAATCTCGACTTGCGCCAGGGCGACATCCTTGCCGGTCCGGTGGAGCGCGGAGCATTCGACCTGGTAACTGCGCGCGCTGTGCTTCACCATGTCAATAATGTAGAAGCGGCAATCAGGAATTTGGTCGCAAGCGTCAGACCGGGCGGCGCGCTTTTGCTCATTGAGCCTGATTTTCTTCCTGTCAGTGTCGCCGAGCCGCCCGAGGTGCGAGCATTCTGGGACGGCTGGCTCGCGTGGTCGCGTGAACGTGGGATCGATTATTATGTCGGGCGCACTCTGGCGCCACGACTGGCAGCGCTAGGTTTAACGCAAATAAGTGGCACTGCGGAAACGGCGATCTACAACGGCGGCTCGCCGTGGGCCGAGTACTGGATACAGACAATCACCGAGCTGCGTGATGACTTGATCGATTCCCGTAAGCTGGACAACCCGTTGGTCGATAAATTTCTTGACCATTGCGTCGATCCAAATTGGTGGACTCGGACGATTGCCTTTACCGCGGTGCACAGCCGCGCGCCCGCCGTCTGAGTAAAGTGCGCGCAAATCGCAGGCAGGTTGTGATTTTGCGTCAATCGAGTAACTTCGGCGGTGCAACGTTTCCGCGGGTTTACGTTAATCGAGATTGCCCTGTCCATTTTCATCCTGATGCTACTGTTGATGCTGGCGGTGCCTAGCTTGACTGGAGTGAGCGCAAGCAGGCGACTGAAGCAGTCTCTGGATGGATTTAACAACCTTGTGCGCCTGGCACAGCAGCGAAGCGTGACTGAGCGTCGTCCTTACTTGATTGCTTGGGGAAAAAACTCCGTCTATCTACGTCCGGAAGTCTTCGCGGAAGACGAGGAGATCAAAGCAACGGCGGAATTTCGCCTCAGTAAGGGAACATCGCTGAGACTCTCCTTGCCAGCCGCGTTAGCGGATGACCACCCTTGGGAATGGATATTTTGGCCGTCGGGAAACTGCGAACCCGCGACCGTTCAATTCAGAGGCCCGCCTGGTATTTGGACGGCGAATTACTCGCCCCTGACCACGCTGCCCGACGTCATTCAGTATGCGGCAAGGTGACCGACAGTGGAGTAATGGAGAAGTGGAGTAATGGGATTTTCAACGCTCCAGCACTCCAAGACTCTAATACTCCAGTAATGCGCGTTACGAAAGATCGGCTTCGCATAACGTCCAAGGCCGCTTTTGCCCTCTACGAGGTTCTTCTCGGGGTGGCGGTCTTTGCCATTGGCGTCATCGCGCTTGGCCGCGCGGTCGAGAATTGTCTCAATGCCAGCACGATCAGCGCGGAAGAAAAAGCTGTGCGGCAGATTTTATCGGATCGAATGGCGGTGATTCAGGCTGCGCCGGGTGTGCCCGAAGCAGAAAAAGAATTCAGGATCAAAAGCAATTATGGCGTTGTAAGACTTGTCCAGAAAAGCGGACCCACTGAATTGGTCGAACCGGATCACACGGTCCTCAGCGGAATCAATCTTGTGATTTTGACTGTTTACTGGCAGCACGCCGGTATCCC
>Ga0209690_1002364_pt1 | contig 10734 bp, 10 predicted proteins | sample GraSoiAngelo_150_FD_186164 | JGI IMG/M metagenome (GOLD analysis project Ga0209690, IMG submission 186164) | Grasslands soil microbial communities from the Angelo Coastal Reserve, California, USA - 14_1009_09_40cm (SPAdes) (version 2) | ecosystem: Environmental > Terrestrial > Soil > Grasslands ...
CGTGGAGGCGTGGCTGGTGGACGCGCTCAAGGCGACGGGCTTCCCCGGCGCGCTCGAGTCGGTATTCGGACGTGGGCAGGTGGCCACCGGAGTAGCGATGCTGACCGGCTCAGTCGCCGGCGGGTTGATCGCCCAGGCGACCAATCTTGGCGTGCCCTTCGTGCTCCGCGGTCTCATTCTCGTCGCCATGTTCGTGCTGGCGTTTCGGCTGATGCACGATGTCGGCTTCAATCCCGAGAAGGGCGGGAGGGTCGTGACCGAGATCCGAAAGATCACCTCCGCCTCGATCGACTATGGCCTGCGCGTACCGTCCGTCCGCTGGCTGATGCTCGAGTCCCTGTTCACCGGCGGCGTGGGCATCTACGGTTTCTACGCGCTGCAACCCTACCTGCTCAAGCTCTACGGTGACCCACACGCCTATGTGATCGCCGGCCTGGCGGCGGCGATCGTGGCCGGCGCACAAATCCTCGGTGGGCTGGCGGCGCCGCGCATCCGGGGACGCTTCCGCCGGCGCACGTCGGCACTGATCGCCACGGCAACGGTCGGAGTCGTCGTTCTCGGCCTGATGGGGATTCTGCAGAATTTCTGGGTGGTGATCGGCCTCGTCATCATCTGGTCGCTGATCTTCGCCGCCTCGATGCCCATCCGGCAGACCTACATGAATGGCATGATCCCGTCGCGACAGCGCGCAACGATCCTTTCGTTCGACTCGCTGATGGGATCCTCTGGCGGGGTCTGGGCCCAGCCGCTCCTTGGTCGCGTTGCCGATGTATGGGGCTATGGGCCTTCCTACGTCGTGGGCGCCGCGATCTCAGCCATCGCCATTCCGTGCCTCGCGCTGTCCCGACGTCAGAACGCGCCGGCCGACACGGTGCAGGCGGTCGGGACCCCGAGCGGCGCGGATGCTGCGGAGTCCGGAGTGATTTAACTCGAGAGCTCGCGCTCGACCAAGGCCTTCAACAGGGCAAGATCCCGCTCGAAAGTTCGGCGGATCAGCGGCTGCCAGATCCACATTCCGAGTTTCCCGACCAATCCCCAGGGAGGGATCAGCGTTTCGATCCACACAATACGGGTGCCGGATCGCTCGCGACCGCAGCGCATCACCCCTCTCCCCTTCACCCACCCGCGGTGCTCGATCTCCAAAAGGTCCGGTGGCTCCCAGCGGGCGACCCGCATCGGGTCGATGGTCGAAAGCCACCCGATGCGGATGATGGCGTCGGCCTCAACCCCGACGCCTGCTCGGTGCGGGGAAGTGACGCGGAACCTCGATGCCTCTTTCATCCAGTTCCCAAGGTGTTCCCAATCGACGAGATAGTGCCAGATCACTTCCGGCGGGGCGCCGATAACCGTCGATGTCCTGACTTCCATCAGCTCGACCCCATTCTCCGTCGGGACGCCGCATCATGGGACAGTGAGTCGGATCCTGGTTGTCGCCACTGGCGGTGCCGGCGGAGATCTGCAGCCCCTGGTCGCGGCGGCGCTGGCGCTCCGAGAAAGGGGGCACGAAACCCCGTTCGCCGGCGACGGCTCCGTGCAGCGGTCGCTACGCGACCTTGGTGTGACGGTGGAACTGCTCCCGCCGGAGCTGGATCTCGGACCCCGGTTGGCCGGGTCAGTCCGGGAGGCGATGGCGACAACGAGCGGAGATCTGGTTGCGGCCGGTCCGATCGTGCAGCAGCGGATGGCGTCGTGGGCGCGCGAGGTGGCCGCGCCGGTCTCCGAGGCCATCACGAGGCTGCGCCCGGACTGTGTGGTCACCTCACTTTTTGGCGTAGAGGTGCTTCAGGTGGCTTCACCGCCCTGCCCGTGGGCGGTGATCAATAGCACCTTCTACGTCGGTCCGAATCCGCTCCGGCCGATCGAGCAGGACATCGGCCCGCGCGCGATCCCTCTGCTCTCGCGGTACGCTTCGCTGCTGGGATCGGCCGACCTGGTGCTGCACGCGACCGACCGGGTCTTCGACTTCTCCTTCGATCGGCTCCCGCCACGCCATCACTACGTCGGACCGCTCGGCATCTGGGAGCCCCCCAGCGCGCCTCCGCCGTATCTCAGCGAGCCTGGAGAGCCCTGGGTGCTCGTCTCGATCAGCTCTCAGCTCCAGGACGACCTGCCGCTCGCTGAGGCAGCGTTGGCGGCACTGGCTCACCGGCCGGTCCGCGTGCTGCTCACGATTGGTCCCGACCACGACCCGCGTGAGGTGTCGGGCCGTCCAGCCAATGCCCGCATCGAACGATCCGTTCCGCATTCCGCTGTGCTCCAAAGGGCCCATCTGCTGATCAGCCACGCCGGGCACGGCTCGGTGATGAAAGCGCTGTGGCACGGAAGGCCGATGGTCCTCATACCGTGGGGGCGCGATCAGCCTGGCGTGGCGGCGCGAGCGCAGGCCCTGGGCGTCGCCGAGGTCGTCCCGCGAACGGAGTCCGCAGGTGAGACCCTGGCCGCGGCGGTGGATCGCGTGTTGGCCAACGCAGAGATGCGCAATACGGCGGCGACCCATTCGGCGCGACTGCGTGCCACCGACCCGCCCGCTCGCGCTGCAGCACTCATCGAGTCACTCCTCTGACTTAACCCAAACCAGTCTCAGCTGATCTTCGAGGTCGACGACGCTGGCGCCAGCAGCTGGTGGGTTAGGGGTTTGAGCGTCGGCCTGACGTCCGGACGGAAACGCGGATCACGTCCCGCGTGATTTCCATCTGACCTCGGTGGCGTGCCAGGTCTTCGTACGCGTGGATGAGCGCACCACCCTGGGTCTTGTTCATGGGCAGGCCGGCATCGTCCTGATCAGCTGGCTTCAAGCGTTGCCCAAGCGAGGGTCCCAAGGGTAGGTTCGTTATAGCGTGGGTTTGAGCTGGGTGCGGTGGCGCCCGCTTGTTGGGTACGCTGTCGGGCTGTCAGTCGCGGCCTGCGGCGCTGGTCCAGCGGCAACGTCAAGCTCATCGGTTTCGACGCCGGCACCGGTGGCTGCCACGGCCACGCCCTGCCCCGCGACCACCAGCGTCCCCCCACCGGCACGAATGGGCGCGGCGATGACCTACGACGCGGCCACGAAAACCGTCATCTTGTTCAGCGGCATCCGCGGAGACAGCAGCCCTCCTTTGACCGACACCTGGACCTGGGACGGGTGCCGGTGGACGCAGCAGACTCCACCCACCTCACCGCCTGGCCGTAGCTTCGGCAGCCTCGCCTTTGATCAGAGGTCGGGCAGGGTCGTGCTGTTCGGGGGCGGGTCGGCGAACTCGGACCCGACTCGCAATGACACATGGACCTGGAACGGCAACACCTGGGAGCAAGCGCATCCCGCGACGTCACCGCCTTTGATGACCGACGTCTTGATGGATTACGACCGCGGAAACCAGGCGCTCGTCTTGTGGGGAGTCACCCTACAGCAGGGCGGTCAGCCGGCCACCTGGACCTGGGACGGCGCAAACTGGACCGAACGCCATCCCGCTGCCCGGCCGCCCATCCGTTTTCAGCCGGCCCTAGCGTTTGGGGCAAGGGCCGGAGTCCTGCTGTTTGGTGGCAAACCTGGGGAGGTCGGAGCGCTCAACGACACCTGGGTCTGGGATGGCAATGCCTGGCAGCAGTTGCATCCCGTCACGTCTCCGGGCGGCGGCGCAGCGTTAATGGTTCATGAAGACGGTCGTCACGATGTGCTCATGATCGAGCATGACGGCACCTGGACCTGGGACGGCTCGAACTGGAGGCATCTGACACTGTCCCCCTCCTTCGAATGGTTTCGCTCGATTGCCTACGATGCGGCTCAGGGTCGCGTCGTCCTTTTCGGCGGGAAGTCCCCTGAGACCAACCTGGGCACCAGTGAGTTTTGGGCCTGGGACGGCGCAAACTGGTCGCGCCTCTAGACGCTGACGCTACGTCGTATCCCCGGTCAGCTCACCACGATCCTGCATCTCGAAGCTGACACCCCAGTGAATCGGCGTCCGACTGAAGCCGATGGCTGGTCGGCTGGTCGAGTCTGGCAACTCTGCTGGCCGATGCTTGCCGACTTTTTAGCTCCTCAATGGCTAGGTTGCGGATCGCACGTCCTCACTCGACATCCGCGGCCTCACATTGAGCGACCGCGCGGCTGACCTCCCAGCCTCGGTCCGCCAAATGACGCAGAGCGTCACAGATCTCGGCATCCCTGTACCCGGGCGCGGCCTCAATGATGGTCGACCAGACATTGTCGAGAACGCCGTTCATTCCCGAGCGTAGGGCGTCGAGGACCCGGCGGCGAACGCGCGAGTCATGTCTTTTTGCAAGCCCTGCTACAGCCTCCCAGTGCGTATCCAGATGTCGGTCGCCAACTCGGTTCCACAGCGCCTCACGAAGGCTCGGCGTATCGAGTGTGACCAAGGTGCCCAGGCCAAAGCATGCCCAGTTTCGGACGTCTGATGATCGGTCACGGGTCAGCAGGATCAGCGCTTCGATCACGTCGACGCCTTTTCCAAAGTTCGGCAGGGCGTAGGCAAGGGCATGCCTGACCTGGACGTCACGGTGATTGACCAAGGCGCAGAGCGTCCCGACGGCCCGGCTCATTCCGGCTCGATGCTGCCTTGCCAGGTGACCAAGCGCAATGACGGCGGCCTGGACTACGCGAGGTTCCTCGTCCTTGCGGAGCAGCCGGACCAAAACTGGAAACGACTCCCTCCAAAAGCGCATACCATCCACGGATCCCAGCTGACCCAGGACGTCGGCGCCCGCTCGCCTCTCACGTGGATCATCGGATCGGCATGCCTTGACCGCCAAGCCAAGCGTTGCTCGTGTGGCATCAGTATGGAGTTGGGTAATCCGTTTGAATCGGGCTGCATCGCCACGGAGAACGACTGCCTCGCGAAAGAGCCGTTCCCGTTGGGTTGCGGTCATTGGAGCCATGGGTTCGGACACGGTAGTGGTCTGGGATTGGAAATTCGAGCCAGGGCCAAGTTGCGGCTAAAGCCTACATCGGGCTTCGCGGTCTCTATCTCGACTCAGCCCGCCGGCCGAAGGCGATGGCTGGGCCGTTCGGATTCGAACCCCGGGATCACCCGGGCCAGAGCACGGCGCGGGTTAGCCCGGCGTCACCATCGACGATCCGCAGCGGTAGGGCTGCCATCTGCCAGCGGCCAGGACGGACCTTGAAAAGGTCGAGACCCTCGATGATTGGGATGCCCGCGCCCAGCAGCCGCTTGTGTGTCGGCGCCCCGCGGATTCCGTAGCCCTCGATCGAGAGATAGTCGATGCCCACCAGCTCGAAGCCGCGCTCAACGATCCAATCGGCGCCATCCGGCGCCAGATAGACGAAGTCCGTGCGGAAGGCCCGCGCCGGATGCCACCAGCGCGAGTTGCTGGTGCGCAAGAGGACCCGCCGGCTGCCACCCGGGATGCGCGCCTCTCTCAGGTCGTCGGCCGTGATGCCGCCCTTCACCCGGCGAACGTCGGCAACCCACGCCGGCCCGATGAAGCGATCGAGCGCTAACCGGTCAGCGCCCGCGCCACCCCGGATGAAGTGGCTGGGGGCATCGACATGCGTCCCGGTGTGCGACCCAAGGCAGAGCTCGCTCAGGTTGACGCCGTCCTTGCGGAGCGTCATGGCCGGCCGGATGCGGACCGGCGGGTTGCCACGATACACGGTCATCGCGTCGCGGATCGGCACACTGATGTCGACGATCGTCATGTCAGGGCGAGCGCGTGACGCAGGATTTCCGCCACGCTCCAGGCCTGCGCGATACACCCCACCGGGCGGTAGGGCGGCTCCGGCTCGAAGATCTCGCTGATGCTGCCGAGTCCAGCCTCGCCCAGGTGGGCCCGGAATGGTTCGAGCAACCGGCCAACCACCTCGCGATCGCCATAGATGCGCAGGTGGGCATCGAGGTACGGTCCGAGGAGCCACGGCCAGACCAATCCCTGGTGATAAGCGGCGTCGCGGGCGCGCTGGCCGCCACGGTAGGCCGGCTGATACCGCTCGTCATCGGGGCTCAAGGTGCGAAGCCCGTATGGGGTCAGCAGCTTGGCGCTGACGGTGTCGAGGGCCGAGCGTGCCTGATCGCCCTCGATCAGCGGGTACGCCAGCGACAGGGCCATCACCTGGTTTGGCCGAAGACTCGGGTCATCCCCCCCTGGTCCGTCCACGACGTCATAGCAGTAGCCGCCGTCCGCGTACCAGAAGCGCACCCGCGCCGACTCGCGCGCCTGTGCGGCCATCCGCGAGAAATGCTGGCCTGAGCGCATCGCCCGCTCAGACCAATCGGCGATCAGCCGCAGCGCGTTGTACCAGAGTGCGTTGATCTCGATTGGTTTGCCGCGTCGCGGGGTGACGACCCAGTCCTGGACGCGGGCATCCATCCACGTCAGCGCGTAACCCTCCTCGCCGCCCGCCAGCAATCCGTCCTGCGGATCCATCCGGATGTTGTGCCGTGTTCCGCGGACGTGCCAGTCGATGATCCCCTGCAGCGCGTCGAGCCGGTCGGCCACGAATCGCCAATCACCGCTGACCCGGACGTAGGTCGAGAGCGCCTGAAACAGCCAGAGCGTCGCATCCATCGTGTCGTACTCCGGTGACTGCCCGCTGTCGGGAAAGCGATTGGGAATCAGGCCCTGGTCAAGATATCGGATGTTGGTGTCGAGCACGGCGCGAGCCTCCCACAGCATTCCCGGCCTCATGGCCAGCCCCGGCAAGCTGATCATGGTGTCGCGCCCCCAGTCGGTGAACCAGTGATATCCCGCGATCACCGTGCGCTGGGGACTCCGCGGAGACTCACCCAGCGTCCGCCGCACCACCCGAAACTGCTCAGCCGCCAGGGCCAGCTGACATGCCAGTGGGCTGTCCGTCGCGGGATCTTCCGAAAGGCCCTGCCTTTCCAGGGCCGCCTGCAGCGACACTGCCGCCTCCCAGCCGGGCGGAGCCGGTTCGGTGCCAGTCACGACGATGACCTGGGCGCCCTGACTCAACGGAACCTCAATCACGCCAGGCGTGAACAGGTCCTCTTCATCGTCGAGCCCCCGCTCCCGCTCAGCCCGGTGAAGAACGCGCCAGTACCAGTCGGGATTGCTGCGGATGATCGGCAGCGGACGGACCTCGAGATAGCTACGGACGGCTTCCGCGTCGAGGATCCATCCGTCGCTGGTCTCGGCCATGTCGAACCCACCTTGACCGTGCCGCTGCTGGTGGTAATCGCGATGCGCGAAGAGCGGCCGCAGGTGCAAGGTGACCGAGGGACCGGTAACCAGGCGGTAACTGATCACGGAGCGGTTGGTCTCGTGCTCCATCCAGATGCGTTTCTCGATGGTGCGACCCTCGGCCGTCCACCGGAACACCGGCAGCATACCGTCCAGCTCGACATCATCCAGGTGCGCGAAGCCTTCTGGATAGACGGTCCCGTCCCAATACTCTTGAGCCGCCAGCGGAATGGGCTCGCCGGCAGACGTCAGCAGCCAGTCCTCAAGGGCTGCAAGCAGGACCATCCGCTGCACCGGAGGATTCATCGAGGCGACCAGCAACCCGTGATAGCGCCGGGTGTTGACGCCGGCCACGGTTCCAGAGGCAGAGCCCCCCAGCCCGTTGGTCACCAGCCACTCGCGGTTCAGCGCGGTCTCCAGATTGCGACAGATTTCAGTACCGATGCGCAGGGCCAGGATCGTGTTACCTCTCGGCGATGGTGAGAAGAGTCTTGATGTCTTCCGGCCGGCGATCGAGCGCCGACTTGAAATCGGCGAAGGGCACTCGCCGTGTGATCAGCCGGTCGAAGATGCCCGGCCATCGCTGTTCCGCCTGCTGGAAGTGCTGGACACCCGCCTCGAAGTAACGGCGGTTGGCATTGACCGACCCAAACGTCACCCGGTTACCAAGGACCATCTGCAAATTAATGACGTCGGCGGGGATCTCGACATTGCGATTGCCCGCCGACACGCCGGTCAGGCAGATGACGCCGTTCGTTCCCACCTGGGCCATCGCCTGAAACGCGACCGTACTGTTGCCAGTCCCTTCAAGAATGAAATCGATCTGACCCAGCTCGTCCTTGATTTTCATCACCGGGTGGTCGTCGACGCTCTGGTAGACGGCGCCCAGGTCGTCGAGAATGCGACCCTGCAGACTGTCGGGGGCGGACTTGGCGTAGACATGCACCTCGAGGCCGCGCAGTCGCAGCAAGATGGTGCAAAGAATGCCGATCGGTCCGGCGCCCAACACGACGGCATGCTTCGGCTGCCACAGCATCCGCTCCTGTATTTTCCAGGCCTGAAAGGTGGCTTTCTCGACGATGCTGAGCGGCTCGAGGAGCACGGCGAACGGCCGCAGCGCCGCTGGGATCTTGACCATGAACTCGGGCTTTTCGCTGTAGTACTCGCCCATGTAGCCGTGCGCCCCCTTGATGCCCCGCTCGGTGTAGTTGCCAAACAGGCACATGTCGCTCTCGCCGGCCCGGCAGTTTGGACAGTCGTCCGGACGTCGTACCGTCGACACCACGAGGTCGCCGGGCGCAAAGCCCTGCACCCCCTCCCCCACCGCCTCAACCACGCTCAACGCTTCGTGGCCGATCACCAGGACATACGAGCCTGGGGGCGCTTCACCGTACTCGCCGTTGTTGATCTCCGTGTCCGTGCCGTCAATGCCAACTTCCAGGACTCGCATCAGGGCCAGGCCGCGCGTCGCCTCCGGTTTGGGCAGCTCAACCTGTTGGGCGCTGCCCGCTTTTTTCGGCGTGACGGCAATCGCACGCATGGTCCCAGTCAATGTTCGGGCCACTCTCTAATACTAGGTCGCGATCAGCGCGTCGCCAGGAGCGCGATGCGCGGCACCGGCGGCACGATGAAGAATCCTGTGCGTAGGCGATTCACTCGCTGAAAGCCCGCCTGGGTGAGCGCCGACCACAACGTCGCCTCGCTGCGCAACTTGAAGGGCGGCGGTAGGCCGGTCGCCCTGGCGCTGATGAAGATCGGCGCGGACAGCGGGCTCTTCTTGAACTCCCACATCAAGAATCGCCCGCCAGGAGGAAGGAGTCGCGCGACTTCGCGGAAGCACGCCGCCAGCGCCTGGTCATCGAGGTGCTTGATGACGTGTGAGGTCAGCACGACATCGAAACTGCCGTCGTCAAACGGCAGGCGGGTCGCCGATGCAACCCGTAGCTCGATCTTTTGATCAAGCCCGGCTTTGCGAATCTCGCTTCGGCCAAGGTCGATCAGGGCCGGTGAAACATCGACACCAATCGGCGGTCGAGTAAAGGCGATCCGTTCCGTGAGCGCGATCAGGATGTTGCCGATGCCGCATCCGAGGTCGAGGACGCGGTCCAGGGGGCTGATGTTTGCTGCCGCGAGAATGCGTCGATAGGGCGTGTTGATAACCCACAGCCCACGCCTGGAGAACACATAGCGCATACCCATCCCGCGCAACCCGCGGCTGAACCAATCGGCGTAGCGCTCGCCCACCGCGGTTTCGTCGATGTGCGGTCCGCTACCGGCCATTGGCCGAAACCACCAGCGGCAGTGCGGCGAGAAGCGCAATGCCGATCAAGATCCATTTGGCGAGGTACGCGGGCGCTGTCCGAGATCCGACCGTGAGCACCAGATAGCCGCAGGCCACGGCGACGATCGACAGACCGAAGCTGAGACTGCGATGGAGGACGACGATCGATACCAGCGTGCCGAGGAGGAGCAGAACCACCGCGGCGACCTCCGCTCCCGGTCGACCAAGGGTGACCGCCAGCGTGTTGACGCCGGCTGCACGATCAGGGGCGCGATCCGGTATCGCATCGGCAAGGTGGATCGATACCGACAGCGGAATGCCGCCGAGCAATACGGGCCCGAGGGCCTCGAGCGGGCGGCCCGCAATCATGGCCACCCACAGGGGGACCAGTGGGAAGGCGACGGCGAATGGAAGAAAGCTGAGAGCCGTCCGCTTTAGCTTCAGGTCGTAGGCCCATCCGCACGCGATGCCGAGCAGCACCAAAAGAAACGCCAGGAACCCGAAGCCCGATAACAGGCTGAGAGCCGGCGCCGCGACGGCGAACAACACGGCGACGACGACCGCGGTCCGGGGCGACAGCAGCCCGAGCGGGATGGGCCGGGGACGGCCGCTGAGACCATCAAGGTCCTGATCCGCCCACTCATTGAGGGAGCTGATAGAGAACTGGACGAGCAGCATGATCGCGGCGATCCAGGAGATCCGCCAATCGTCGATCGGTAGCCCGACGATGACGGCGAACCCGACCGCCGCCAGGGTGGTGACGACCGAGGGGATCGGATGGAGCAGCTCGATGAGCCTCCACCGCGCCCACCCGGCGCGCGCCGTTAGTGCGGCTGGCCCTGGTGGACCGGCGGCTCGGTGACCGGGATGCGAATCCGTGCGGAGCTTTCCTCCCGGCCGATCGGCAGGGAAATCGTCAGGATGCCATGGGTGAGCATCGCTTTCGCGCCATCGGGGCGAACGGGTTTGGGTAGGTCGATCGCCCGATGCGAGGTCCCGACCGTCCACTCGTGCTGGACGTAGTGCTGCTGTTCCTGCGGGTAGCGCGCCTCGGCATCGACCATGAGTCGCTGTCCCTCCAGTCTCACGCTGACCGTATCGTGGTGAGCACCCGGGATCGGGATGGCCACCGTCAGTTGGTCACTGGACTCGTACACGTTGACCGGTGGTGATTCGATGGCCGTCTGCTTCGCCATCCGCCTAGCCTAGCGGAGACAAACGGTAGCCCGCAGGCAATCCGGCCGACTCTGGCTGCGGGTCGGAGCCGATTCGGATAAAGCCTCTGAGGGCGGGCGCGG
>Ga0209690_1002365_pt1 | contig 10729 bp, 9 predicted proteins | sample GraSoiAngelo_150_FD_186164 | JGI IMG/M metagenome (GOLD analysis project Ga0209690, IMG submission 186164) | Grasslands soil microbial communities from the Angelo Coastal Reserve, California, USA - 14_1009_09_40cm (SPAdes) (version 2) | ecosystem: Environmental > Terrestrial > Soil > Grasslands ...
CCTGCCAACTGCGCCGCGCCGCTGGGCACTCGGAGTACGCCTAATTCTTGAATTAGGAGTCTTTAGGAATAAGACCATGAAAAAGCTACCTGCATTGTTGGCCCTTGCTGCGTTCGTATTCGCCTTCGCGCCTGCTGCCTCGGCCAGCGCGCAAGACGACAACCACGGCAAACACAAGGGCTGGTACAAGCACGGCGATGACGATGATGATGACGGCTACCGCCACGACAACGGCAAGCACAAAGGCTGGTACAAGCATCACGACCGTGGCGAGTACGACGATTGGGATTATGATGGCGAGCGGATTCGCCCCGGCTACTACTATCCGCGCGGCCGTTACCGGTACATTCGGCACGTCATTGTCGTCCGCGGCTTCGATCCGCGCACGCGGCACATCATTCTCTACGATCAATCCAATTGGGTCGTCGCCCCCTACGACGTTCCTCGCTGCCGCGACTGGGAATGGGATCGCGACCGCGTCTATGTGTATGACGACGACCGCCATCCTGGCTGGTACGTGCTGTTCAATTCGCGCCTCGGCCGTTCCATTCACGTCGAGTTCTTCGGCATGTAGCCGTGCGCTGACAAGTCCGTGCAAATAGAGAGGGGCACAATACTGTTTGCCCCTTTTCATGTCCCGCAACTGGCAAGAAAAGGCGCGGCCCGCTAACCTCGTCGCGCAGTTCCTCCGGATCGTTGCCGTAGTATCGCCATGGCACTAACACTCAGAATCGTTGGATCACTTGGCGAGTCGTTGGCCAACCGGAAACTGGACCCGGCCGATTACTTCAGGGTTGCCCGTGATACGGGAGCAATAGCGAACGCGCCAAAAACGATCCTGCCGAGAAACCCTCCCGGCTTCCGTCTACTTCAAGCCAAGTTTTTTTCCCGCCGCCATCAGTGCGATCGATTCGCGAATGCGCCTCTCGCGCGTTTCAGGTCTTTTAGCCGTATGAATCCAAACGACGAAGTCACGTCGGTAGGTGGGCGCCAGCTCCCGAAAGAACTCCCACGCTTTGGAATTTGCCTTCAGCGCTTTGGCGATGTAGACCGGTAGGTCGGGGACTACTGGTCGTGGCGCGTAGGTATTGTTCGTGGGTGCCGCTGCGAGACCGGCCGACGTGAGTAGGCCAGCAGTCTTAAGTTCCAGCCACCGATTCCGATTGATATCCGACCACTTGCTCGTGGGCCGCCGCGGCGTGACCTTGAGGGCGTATCGGTCGTCATCAAGGCGTTTGATGAGACTATCGATCCATCCGAAGCACAGCGCCTCACGAACGGTGTCTTCGTAGGGAATCGACTTCACCCCTGTGAGGGCTTTGTGGAAGACGAGCCAGACTCCTGGATTTGACGTATGGTGCTTTGCCAGCCACGCCCGCCATTGTCGGCGGCTCCGAACTTGCAACGTCATGAGTTCTGCCGCCATGCTGACTGGCCTCCGCTGCCGTTCAAATAGATAACACTTCGCCCGCAAGTGAACGTCAAGAACCCGTCTGCTTTAGTTCCGGCTGTATGTACGACCAATGGCTATGGATGATCTTCCACGTCCCGCCAATCCGACTATAGACCTTGGTGGAATTCCAGCCAAGACACGTTCCGGAGCATCCGGCAGTTTTCCGTAATTGACAAGGTTGAATGTCAGAAGCGCTACATCTCCAAGACGCTGAACTTTGGGATCGATCATGTCGTATCGTGGATCCGTGAACGGCGGCTTCATTTTCTTCATCGGCGCCAGCCGCAACTGCATCGCGTCCAGCCCATCGACGCGCCTTTCCGTAAACGGATCGAAATAGGTCACTTCTGGGGCTTGGAGGTCGAAGTAACCCTGAGGGTCTAACCTAATCCAGCGGTCAAGGGCAGAACGCTCCAGGGCGACGAGTTCGTCGAGCAAACGATCCACGGAACCTCCTCCGTCCTGAGCGGGCATCGCGCAGGACGCAATGAGTCCACACGAGAGGACCGTCTAGACATCGCGCCCAATTATGCCAAAGAGGAAGCTCCGGGAGTATTGTCGGCAACCCTTACCTTACCGGATTACGGAAGGGTTGCCCGTCTGAGACTACCGTGTCGCTCCTCTTGACAACCAGAGGGAGAAGCGTATGCTCCTCTTGGTAGCCAAGGGGAAGAGTGTTTATGGCTGATAAGCCGAGTGATCTCGTCCAGGGCACGCTCGATATGCTCATCCTAAAAACGTTGGCGCTTGAGCCTATGCATGGATATGGGATTTCCGTGCGAATCGAACAGATGAGCAAGGGCGTCTTTCGCCTGAACGCGGGCTCGTTATTTCTCGCCATTCAACGATTAGAGAGGGACGGATTAATCGATGGCGAATGGAAACCTACTGAAAACAACAGGCGAGCGAGGTACTACACTCTGACGGCGAAGGGACGAAAGAGGCTCGATAGCGAAACACGAGAGTGGAGCAGGCAAGTCACGGCAATCGCGAGGATTCTCGAGGCTTCTTAAGGTGGAATGATGTCCTTGCTGCGAAATATAACGAGCGGGCTGCGGTCCCTTTTCCGAAAGGAGCAGGTGAACCGGGAGTTAGATGAAGAACTGGGCGAATACCTCGAAATGGCCGCCGTCGAAAAGATGAAGCAGGGCATGAGCCGCCAGGATGCACTTCGGGCAGTGCGGTTGGAGGGTGGGAGTCTCGATGGCACGAAAGAAATCGTCCGCTCTGGTGGCTGGGAGTCCGTAGTGGACACGTTGTGGCGGGATCTGCTCTTCGCCGCCCGCATGCTGCGCAAAAGCCCCGGCTTCACGCTGGTCGCGATGCTCACCCTCGCTTTTGGCATCGGTGGAAACACCGCGGTCTTCAGCGTCATGAACACCGTTCTGCTTCGTTACCTTCCTCTGCCCAACCCTCAGCAACTCGTATTCTTGCGCCTTCCCAATGCGCCGCCCGACGGCGTGAGCAGCACCGGTGACGTCGACAGGTCTTTCTCCTACCCGGTGTTTGAAGCGCTTCGCAAAGAGCACGCCGTTTTTTCTGACTTGATGGCCTATGTGCCTTTAGCCGTCGACAAAGTGGCCGTGCGCATCGGCGGGGATCCCGAAGAAGCGGAAGGCGACATGGTCAGCGGCAACTTCTTTTCCGGGCTCGGCGTTTCCTTTACGCGCGGCCGCGGGTTCGCGCTCGAAGACGAGACCGCGCACGCCAGCGTCGTCGTTCTCAGCTATTCCTACTGGACCACGCGCTTCGGCCGCAGTCCCTCCGCCATCGGCCAAACCATTTACGTAAAAGGCGTTCCATTCACCGTGATCGGCGTGACCGCTCAAGGCTTCTATGGCGTCGAGCCTGCCTCTTCCACCGATTTCTGGATTCCGCTTCAGAATCGCCCCGAGCTCACTGCATGGGACGAGGAGCCCTCGCTGGACACTCTCTATGGCACTCCGAAGTGGTGGTGCATTCAGCTGATCGGCCGTCTCGTTCCAGGTGTCACGGAATCTCAGGCACTGGCGAAGTTAGATCCTGTCTTTCAAAGCGCCGCGCTTATCGGCCTGGGCACTCCCGATCCAAAGGCGAAGAAAAACATTTTGGCCTTCAGTTCCACGCAGGGAATTCAAGGTCTGCGCGAATACTATCAAGAGCCCATCCAGATTCTCTTGGCCATGGTCGGACTCGTTCTTGCAATTGCTTGTGCCAACGTGTCGATGCTCCTCGTCGCCCGCAATTCCACTCGCGCCCGCGAATTTTCGGTGCGCATGGCTCTTGGCGCTGGCCGCGGCCGTCTTTTGCGGCAGACGCTGACGGAGAGCTTCCTTCTAGTCGCCGGTGGGGCGGCCTTCGGTTGGATGTTTGCAATTTCCGGCAGTCAGGCACTCGCCGCCTGGTCAGGCATGGAAATTCCGTTCGTGCTTGATTCGCGCGTTTTGCTCTTCACTTTGGCAATTTCGATCAGCTGCGCCATTATCTTCGGGCTGGCTCCGCTTCGGAGGGCTGTCAGCGTCCCCGTCGGAGTTACACTCAAGACCTCCAATGCCACCGCCTATCGCGACCAGAGGAGCTCCTGGTCAGGAAAAGTTGTCGTCGCCTCGCAGATGGCCTTATGCCTCGTCTTGCTGGTTGGCTCGGGACTGCTCGTGCGTTCCCTACGCAACTATCAGACCTTGCCTTTGGGCCTTCGCGTGGACGGGCTTCTCGTGTTCGGCACTGATCCCTTCTCAGTGCACAGCGACGAGGAAAAGGAGCACTTTTATCAAGATCTGCTACGCTCGTCTCGCACCGCCTAGGTTCCGGCTGGGGCTGGAATAGCGTTTGGACCATCGACGGCGTGGAGCCCCAAGGGCCTTTTTCTGAAATCGGCATGAGCGCGAACCACGTCGGCCCCGACTTCTGCCACACTCTCGGCATCCCCATTCTCCGCGGCCGCGACGTTACAGACGCCGACACGCGGTCCGCGCCCAAAGTGGTTCTCGTCAACGAAACCTTCTCAAATCGCTCTTTCCCCAAGGGAGATGCGCTGGGCCATTCGGTCGGAAAAAACAAACCAGAAAACAGCTTCACCGTCGTCGGCGTCATCGGCGACAGCAAGTATAAGCGTGTCGACGAAAAATCGAAGCCCACTCTCTACTTCCCCTTCGCGCAAAACACTCCGATCCCCAACATGCAAGTCGAGTTGCGCACCCACAGCAATCCCGAAGCTCTCATCCCCAGCGTCCATGCCGTTCTCCACGGCCTCGATCCCAATCTTCCCATACAGAAGCCCATGACCCAGCGCGCCCAATTCGACAAGTCTTACTCGCAGGCCCGTCTCTTTGCCCGCCTCTCCATCTTTTTTGGCGTCATCGCCGTGTTGCTGGTCGCCACTGGCCTGTACGGCACGCTCGCCTATCGCGTCGACCGCCGCACTTCGGAAATCGGCGTCCGCATGGCGCTCGGCGCACAGCACGGGCAAGTGCTGTGGTTGATTTTGCGTGAAAGTCTGCTGGTCAGCGGGGCCGCCATTCTCGCTGGCGTTCCTGTTGCTATTGCTGGCGCACGCCTCATGCGCTCCATGCTCTTTGGCGTCCAGCCCGGCGATATGATCTCGTTTCTGCTCGCTTTGTTCGGCGTAATTCTTGTTGCGCTCGCGGCTTCAATCATCCCCGCGCGCCGTGCGATGCGTGTCGATCCTATGGTCGCCTTGCGTTACGAGTAGGAGCCTACGCATGTCCTTCTTACGGAACATTACAACCGGCCTTCGATCATTGTTCCAAAAGGAACAGGTCGACCGGGAGTTGGATGAGGAGCTTCGCGCCTACCAGGAGATGGCCGCCGAAGAAAAGATGAAGCAGGGGATGAGCCGCAAAGAAGCCGTTCGCGCCGTCCGGTTGGAGCGAGGAAGCCTCGAAGTCAGCAAGGAAATCGTTCGCTCTGGCGGCTGGGAATCCTTAGTAGAGACGTGTTGGCAGGACCTTCGCTTCGCCGCCCGAATGCTGCGCAAGTCTCCCGGCTTTACCGCCGTTGCCGTCCTGACTCTCGCGCTCGGGATTGGCGCAAATGCTGCAATATTCAGCTACATCGACGCTTGGTTTATCAAGCCGCTGCCTTACCCACAACCAGACCGGCTGGTGATCTTCGAGACGCAGGACAAGAAACATGGATGGACAAGCGGGGGAGTTACTTCCGCAGCGGACTTTTTCGATTTTCAGAAGCAAAACACTTCGTTTGAGCAAACCGTGGCTTGGGGCGGTGCGAGTCTCAATCTAACTGGGGATGGCCTTCCCGAACTAGTCGACGGCGGCCGAGTGAGTTGGAATTTTTTTGATACGTTAGGCGCCAAGCCCATCTTGGGGCGAACCTTCACGGCGGAGGATAATCGCTCGGGCGCGCCGCACGTGGCTATTCTAAGCCAGGGACTATGGCAAGGCCGGTACGCCGGGGACCCAAAAATCATCGGACGCAACATCGCCATCGGCGGCGAAGCGTACGCAGTAGTCGGGGTTATGCCCGGAACTTTTCAGTTGCCGCTTATGGGCATCGCCAATTTGTGGACGCCCCTTGCGTTGACCGATATGCAGCGCGTGGACCGCGGCAACGTTTGGCTTCCTGCCTTTGGCCGACTGAAGCCAGGCGTAACGCTAGAACAAGCTCGGGCGGAAACGGCAACGTTCTTTGCCCATCTCGAGAAGGAGTTTCCGAAAACTAATACCAACCTGACTTGGCTCGTCAGCTCCATGACGGACAGAATCCGTAAGGAAGAAGGCGGGCCCGAAGTAATGATCTGCTTCGTAGTTGTCGGCCTGGTTCTGCTCATCGCGTGCGCAAACGTGGCGAATCTGATGCTGGCTCGCGCGACAGGCCGCACGAGGGAGTTCGCTGTGCGTGGAGCCCTTGGCGCGACGCGCAGGCGTTTGGCGGGGCAGCTCCTGACAGAATCGTTGTTGCTGTTTTTGGTCGGCGGCGTGGCGAGCCTGCTCTTTGCCTCATGGGGCATGCGCTGGATTGAGTCACAGATTCCCGGTCATATCCGTGGATACATTGTGAATTATGGCCACGTCGAGCTGGATTTCTCCATGCTGATGTTCACCCTAGGAATTACGTTGCTTTGTGGATTGGTCTTCGGCTTCGCGCCGGCATTCGAGAATTCGCGGCTTGATGTAAATCACACGCTCAAGGAAACATCCGGCCAGACGTCGGGCAGCAAACGCGGCGCGCGGCTCCGGCGGATCTTTGTAGCCGCGGAGATTGCTCTGGCGGTAGTGGTGCTCATCTCGGCGACGTTGCTCGTGAAGAGCTTCATCATTTCTGTGCGCTCCAGTCCTGGCTACAATCCGGCCAACGTCCTGGTGGCGCAGCTCGCGCTCCCGAAGACGAAGTACACAGAGGACTCGCAATTTCGAAATTTCAGCGATGAAGTACTGTCCCGTATTCGCGCCCTGCCTGGAGCTGCTTCCACGAGCGTGGCGAGTCATGTCCCATTTGGCGGCTTCGGCCAGGGCATCGAATTCCAAGTGGTCGGAAAGCCGCTTCAACCCGGTGAGAGACAGGGGGCACCCTTCACTGCAGTGTCAGCGGATTATTTCTCGACGATGCAGATTGGGTTGGTCAAAGGCCGCTTTTTCGATTCCTCCGACGCGTATGGAACTTCTCCTTCCATAATTATCAGTCAAACTATGGCCCGACAGCTTTTGTCGGGCGAAGACCCCATCGGGAAGAAGCTTAGATTGGGCGAGCAGCATTCCGTCGGCACGATTGTTGGCATAGTGAATGACATTAAGATCTACTACTTGCGCGAACGTCCCGGGTGGCACATCTATGTTCCTGTGGCGCAATTTCCCTCGAGGACTTTCGGATTCGTCGTACGCTCGTCGGGTGACCCCACGATAATGGCCACAGCTATCCGCGACGCGATTTGGGCTGTGGACCGCGACCAGCCTATCTCTTCGGTCGAGCCACTCAAGAACCTGATAGCTGTGGTTAACACCGGGGACCGCGTGGTAGCCGACCTGATGGTTTTCTTTAGCGTTCTAGCCATGTTTCTGGGGGCGATCGGGATCTACGGCGTGATGGCTCATCTAGTTTCGCAACGCATCCACGAAATTGCAATCCGCATGGCGCTGGGAGCAAGTCCGGTACACGTGATGCGCATGGTCCTCAGCCAAGGCCTGAAGCTGGCATTGGGCGGAGTTGTCGCGGGGGTGCTTGCTGCGCTCGGAGCGACGCGGCTGCTCGCCACGCAGCTATACCAGGTTACGCCAACCGATCCGCTGACGTTTATCGGCGTGCCGCTTCTATTTGCTATCGTTGCCCTGGCTGCATGCTACGTTCCTGCGTGGCGGGGAATGCGCGTGGACCCGCTGGTGGCGCTGCGATATGAATAAATCATGGTTCTACGAACCACAAGCGAACCATGAAAATGTGTTCGAGAAGGAAGTGAAGAGGTATCTTGAGCATCGCCAAGTGGATGAAGGCCGAACTATTCTGGCGCCATTCGAGCCCGAGTATGAATATGACCTGGACGTCGATGGGCACAACGAACTGTTGCCTCTGCCGTGAGGCAGAGAGCACGCTAAGGAATTTCGCTAATTTGCTGACGTCCTCCGCTAGGCGGAAGGAGGTTGGCGATGCAGGTTGTGCATGAAGTGTGTTGCGGTTTGGATGTCCATAAGAAAAGCGTGACGGCGTGTGTGCTGTGGGCGGCAGGGCGACGGCGACAGACCCGGGAGTTCGGAACGTTTACGCAAGAGCTATTGGAGTTAGCCGATTGGCTGCGCGACTGCGGAGTGACGCATGTGGCGCTGGAGTCAACAGGCGTGTATTGGAAGCCAGTTTGGAATCTTCTGGAGGGGCAGTTTGAGGTGCTGCTGGTGAATGCACAGCACATCAAAGCGGTGCCGGGGCGGAAGACCGATCAAAAGGACAGCGAATGGATCGCTGACCTGCTGCAACACGGTTTGTTGCGGGCTAGTTTCGTGCCGCCGACTCCGACGCGGGAACTGCGGGACCTGACCCGCTATCGAGCGAGTCTGGCACAGGAGATCAACCGCATTGCCAACCGCATACAGAAAGTGCTGGAAGACGCCAATATCAAGCTGGCCTCAGTGGCTACGGACACGTTGGGCGCTTCGGGCCGGGCCATGCTGGAAGCGATCGTGAAGGGCGAACAGGACAGCCAGCGGCTTGCCGAGATGTCGCGGGGGCTGTTGCGCAACAAGATTCCAGAGTTGCAGCAAGCCCTCGAAGGACGCGTTACCGGGCATCATCGATTCCTGTTGCGCGAACTGCTCGACCATCTCTACTTCGTCGAGTCGAAGATGCGACGGATCGAGCAGGAGGTCGAAGAGCGCCTGGGCCCTTTCCAGAGTGAGGTCGCGCGGTTGTGCACCATTCCCGGAGTGGACCGCGTGACCGCCTGGGGATTACTAGCCGAGATCGGATTGGACATGAGCCAGTTCCCGGATGCACAGCACTTGGCGAGTTGGGCGGGACTTTGTCCGGGCAGTCACGAGAGCGCAGGCAAGCGCAAGAGCGGAAAGATCCGTAAAGGAAGCCTGTGGTTGCGTCGCTGCCTGTGCCAAGGGGCCTGGGCCGTCTCCACGAAGAAGAACAACTATTTGTCGGCTCTGTATCGTCGGCTGGCAGCGCGAAGAGGAACGAAACGCGCGACCATTGCGGTCGCCCACAATCTCCTGGTGATTGCCTATTACATCTTGCGAGACGGAACTTGTTACCGCGACCTGGGGCCAGACTACTTTGATCGCCTGAACCCCGAAGGCCTGCGCCGACGCTTAACCAAACGACTCGAAGGCCTCGGTTTCAAAGTGAGCTTGGAACCTTTAGCCCAAGTCGTCTAGAAGCGATTTTCTAAGGAATAGCTGATCGCCTCGTCGTCGCGATGAGCGCTCTCGCAGGTGCATGCATTTTTTCAAACCTACTCCGTCTCTCCCTCTGCTACACTACGCCCCCGGATTGCGTTCCATTTTTCTTCTGAGGAGTTTTGTGCATGAAGACGATTCGCTGCCTCGCCCTCGCATCTCTTGTTTTGATTCCGTGGCTGTCCCTCCACGCTCAGGAATCCGCGCCGAAGCCCGCTTCCTCCACTCCCCGCAACATCACCATCGACGATTACTTTCAGATTCGCGATGTCTCACAGCCTGAACTGAGTCCCGATGGTCAATGGGTCGCCTATGCCGTGCGCACCCGCATGCTCAAGGAAGATAAGAACGAGCAGCGCCTCTGGATGGTTTCGACCCACGGCGGCGATCCCATTTCCATGACCGCCGAAGGCGTCTCCTCCTCGCATCCTCGCTGGAGCCCCGATGGCAAATATCTCGCCTTCCTCTCCTCTCGAAACAATGGCAAAACCCAAGTCTGGCTTCTCAACCGTCTTGGCGGCGAAGCCACTCACCTCACCGACACCCCCCAGGGTGTTGACGACTTCGAATGGTCTCCGGACAGCACTCGTCTCGTTCTCATTCTCCGCGATCCCAAGCCCGAGGACTTGGAGGCCGCCAAAGACAAGGACAAAGATAAGCCCGCTGCCGCTCCAAAGCCCAAAACGCCGCCTCCCTTCGTCATCGATCGTCTCCAATTCAAGCGCGACACCGTCGGCTACCTCGACCGTCGTCGCACCCATCTCTACGTCTTCGATGTCGCCTCGAAGAAAACCACGCAAGTGACCTCGGGCGACTTCGACGATTCCGAGCCCGCCTGGTCTCCCGACGGGCTTTCTCTTGCCTTCTCCAGCAATCGCAGCACGCCCGATCCTGATCGCACCTACAACTCGGACATCTGGATCGTCGCCGCAAGCAATACCGACAAAGGAGCGCACCTCACACAGATCACTAGCAATCCCGGCCCCGATCGTTCGCCCGCCTGGTCTCCCGACGGCAAATGGATCGCCTTCATCAGCCAAACGGACTTGAAGGCCATGATTTATGCCACACATCATCTCGCCGTCGCCCCGTCCTCCGGCGGCGAGGCCAAGGTCCTGACTCTTGCATTCGACCGCAGTATCCGCCGCCCGCGCTTCTCCGCCGACGGCCGCTCCATCTATTTCATCGCTGACGATGACGGCATGCAAAGTCTCTGCCGCATTTCCGTCACCGGCGGTGAGGTCGCGCGCCCCATTGGCGGACGCCTCTCCGTGGACAGCTATGCACTCGGCAAAGACGGCGCGATCGCTGCGGAGATCGGCATGCTCGATCGTCCCAACGAAATCTATCTTTCGAATGAAAAGGATCTCACGCGCCTCACGAAAACGAACGACGCCCTCTTTTCGCAGCTCCGTCTCGCCCAAGC
>Ga0209690_1002368_pt1 | contig 10720 bp, 8 predicted proteins | sample GraSoiAngelo_150_FD_186164 | JGI IMG/M metagenome (GOLD analysis project Ga0209690, IMG submission 186164) | Grasslands soil microbial communities from the Angelo Coastal Reserve, California, USA - 14_1009_09_40cm (SPAdes) (version 2) | ecosystem: Environmental > Terrestrial > Soil > Grasslands ...
GCTAATACCGGCGCGTTAGTGGGCGTGATAGATACGAGGCCGGCATAGACAGTGGATGGACTTTGTGCCCATGCGGATGGAGCTTGTACGAGCAACAAAAGGAAGAAACCTGTGGCTATAGTTTGGATTTGTTGCATAAGGAATCCGCCATTCCACTTACGCGAGAAGGACACGCGAAGAACAAACGCCAATGCTTCGTTCATGGTTGCGCCCGCTTTAAGAGAAGCAAGAGCTGCCAGGGTCGCAAGCGGCGGTCGTCAGAGCAGTCGCTTTTAGTAATGAAATTCCCTCTCGCTCGATGGCTTCGTGAAGCGTCTCGTCTTCGGTTTCAACCTCCACCTCTTCCGGCACTCTCGTTCATTTAAGCGTTCAGCTTGCGGTTCTCGCCTACCACTTTCTGTAAGGCAGGAATTTGCCGTTTAAGGTCACGACCACCCGGTCGCCTTTGGGATCGGACTTCTTTTGGATATCCATTTCGAAGTCGATGGCACTCAGGATGCCGTCACCAAACTTCTCGTGGATAATTGCTTTCATCGTCGTCCCGTAAACCTGGATGATCTCGTAAAATCGGTAGATGATAAGTGAATCTACAGGGACAGTGCTGTCCAGGGATCCCCTCATAGGAATCTCCTCCAGCGCAGCGACAACAGCCGATGCGACATCCTCTCCAAGGCCAAGTACCCGTACCGCCTTTTGGGCCTCCTCTGGCGACATAGGATGTTGCCCTAGGAGCGCAGCGGTGGTCCATACCGTGTGCCGCCCCACAGCTGTCGCGATCTCTTCCCAGGTCAGTCCCTTTGTCTGCTTGACTTCGAGGATCTTGGCCGTAGCCTCTTCGCGAGTCATAACTTTTTGGTCCGCCATTTCAGTTACCTCCTTTAATTTTTTACTTTTCTGCTCTGATACCCATGACTGAGCGTTAGCTTTTAGGCAGCTCTCCTTGCTCTTCGATCTTTCTGGAGTGCTCGATCAGGAAGTGAATCACATGCTTTCTGGTCCCGGATAGTCTTGGTACCTAGATGACGGCAAATCGCACATGATTTAAGCTGAATGTTACGCCAATGCCTCCCCAAAGCAAAACTGTTGTGGAGAGGGACTGGCCAAAAGATAGGCTCTTGTGCCCAAAAGATAGGATTTACTTCTCCGCCACAACGACTTACCGTAAACCCAATCTCTACGTCGGGTCTACGATCTTCTAAGGAACTCTTGTGGTTACACAATCGCAGAGATCGGGAGCATCGACGTCAGTTACTTGCTCTAGCAAGCCGCGACGACACTGGTTCGATACGGTGAGAGATTTTTTCTAACGATCTGGCTTTCTAAACGGATGCCGCGAGAAGGGCAATGACACACACTGTAGAGCAAGGAGCCAGTCGCACTCGCCGTCCAATTCTAGATTTCACTGACCTTCACTCTCGTACAACCTCCCCAAAATCGACTCAAACTCATGAAACTCCAAGCCCACGAATTCATCCGCCGCTTCTTACTCCATGTGATCCCCAAAGGCTTGATGCGCGTACATCACTTCGACGGGAGTCAAGATCCGTGAAGGATCCTACGAGTCAACCCTCAATAGGCTTTATTGATCACGATATCGGCTAGGGTAGATCCGACGTCATTTCGCCTTGACATCGGGCGGAGCCTTTTGATACCAGGTAGTCATTCAGACCGGCCGTGTCGGAGCGTCATCTCTCTTCTTTAGCGAGGGAGGAAAAAAATATGACACAAGAAGTGAACCGCAGAGAGTTTTGCACTCAATTGGGAGTCACCGTGGGAGGCGCAGCTCTCGCTGCATCAGGGGTGTCGCTACTAAGACCCGAAGAGGCTCGCGCCCAGCAGCAACCGAAGGGAAGCATTCCTGACAAGCCTTACAAGGTCGGCCACATGACGTTTTTCACTGGCCCGGCGGCGGTGCTTGGGGAACCCATGTACAAAGGGCATATCCTGGCCGCTGAAGAGATCAACATCCAGGGTGGCCTCTTAGGAAAACGGAAGATCGAGACGCTTAAGGCTGACGAAGCGGCTGGCACCGACGCGAACGTCAAAGAGATGCGACGGCTGAAGCTCTCCGAGAACGTTGACCTGTTCACCGGCATCACCTCGAGTGGAAACACGCCGGCTCTGGGTCCTGTCGCCGAAGAGCTGAAGCTCCTCACCGTCTTCGTGGATGGCTGCACGGACTTCCTCTTCGACAAGGCGGTCCCGAATCCCCACCACGTCTTCCGGATCACCAACATCCAGTCGGCGGACGGCACCACCGCCGCGGTCGCCACAGCCATGACCTGGCCGAAGGTACGGACAATCGCCCACATTCATCCAGATTATGCCTATGGGCGAAATGCCTTCGACCACTTCACGATTTCCATCAATAAGCTGATCCCCGGGACGAAGGCCGTGTACGAGGGCTGGCCGAAGCTGGGCACCACCGACTTTACCTCTCACCTCACGAACGCAATCGCGAAGAAACCCGATCTTCTGTTCTCCTCATTGTGGGGTGGGGACTATGTGGCCTTCTATAAGCAGGCCCTGCGCTACGATATGTTCAAGAAAATGAAGTTTTCGAGCACGCTCGCCTTCGGCTCCGCGCCCCACGCTATCGGGAAAGATCACCCCGAGGGCATCATTGCGGGAGTCCACGCAAACTACTACTTCAACTACCCACCGAACGGCCGGTGGCCCATCAACGATGCCTTCGTCAAGAAGTACTACGAGCGGTGGAAGGAATACCCGAACTTCCAGGCGGAGGGAGCATATGTGGCCATGCATATGGTGAAAACCGCCATCGAACGGGCGAACAAGCTAATCGGCGGCTGGCCCGACGATGACGCGATAATCAGCCAGCTCGAAAACCTCGGTATGGCCGGCCCCGCTGGGTACGTCTACTTCCGTCCTGATAACCACCAGGGTTACAAAGACACTGTGATTGGATTCAGTATGAATTCAAAGCAGTACGATTTTCAGATTCTCGACCCCCAGAGAATGATCACGATCCCTATCAGAAACATCACCGCGCCTCCAGGATGGCCGAAAGGAGAACCGACTTCGACGTACACGTGGATCGACAAGACTTGGCCAAAGGTCGGTTGAGGCTCGCGCCGCTCTTTATTCCGACGAAATCAGAGAATCTGCCCTTCGGGGACCACTGGAAGGCTGATTGATGTTCGAGGGCAATCCCGTCGAGCCATGGCGCGCACGATCTTTGCTATCGCTTTCCTCTTTCTGTCCTTCTTAGCGGTTACCTCTGCTGAGGCAGACCACGCCCTGCCATTTAATCCGTCCTACTATCCACATGAGATCCAGATCAAGACTGTTGGTCTAACGTCTGCGAAGAAGCTTCTTTCAAACAATTCCCTACACGCCTACATCGGAGGTGATCCGTTCGTCAATGGCGGGATTCCTCAACACCTCGGCTACGCCGAGTCTCTCGGCTCATACGTCGTCGCCACATTCGACGTCGCATCCACGTCGTGGAATCAGAGGGAGAAGCGATGCGCCGGCGCGGGCTCGCTTGTCAGCGGGCTGGCTGAAAACAAGGGAAACTACATCTTCCATCCCTATCCGGTCACTCCTTACCACGAGGATTATCTTCAGCACTTCGATCTTGCCGAGTCGGTGAAGAATAAGTATCGTCCGGGGTCCGAACGTGGGTCGGGTCTCAACGTAAAAATCCGCGCGAAAGGAACACTCGCCGAAAGGATAGTTTTCTCGACGTCACGGCCGGTGGAGAAGGGTTGGGACGCGACGGTTGAAGAGATTGGCGTCGAGGATCTTGTCTCGCCCCGCCGGATCCAACTGAACGGCTCGCTTGGGCCGCCATGGCTCAAAGAGGGATGGTTCCAATCCTACCTGCTCCTCGCCGGAACCGTCACCGATGCAGAGACTAAGCAGGCCGTAGAGGTCATCTATCAGCGGCTGGTCAGCGGCAGCTACGACAGTATAGTCGAGCAGCTCAATCTTGAACGACGGCTCGTCTTACTCCTAACGCAGGACTGTACGCGAGTCGTGGTCGGTTACACGGTGAGACGCGAATACTTTAACAACTCGGATTACTCCGAGGGAGTAGAGAATATCGCTCGTGACTCGCAGACCGGCCTCAACTCACCGATCTTCATCAGGACCGTGAAGCTCAAAGACTTCCCTTGGAACGGCTGGTTGAGGTTGGGAATCGACGCGAAACCATCGGCCGCATGGAATCCTATCGGGGGCTTCACGGATCCGGCCGGGAGGTTGATCTGGTCCGCCGTCGGCGACCCTGCGATGCTCCCAGCACCAGACAATGGAAACTGGCTTCCTAACCGGGCGACGTCAACCCTGATCACCGTTGCCCCCACGAACAGCACGCTCAGTGTTCCAAAAGATGCGGTCGTGCCTGATCCTGAGACTGGGGAGTTAAGGCCGGTGGCGGCAAACGCCACTGCCAAAGCAAAAATCCTTTATCGTGTCCTTTTCTCCTCGTTTCAAGATAAGACGCCGATGACAGCTGCCGACGTGCTTTACCCCTTCGTCTTTGCCTGCCATTGGGGGGCAAGGGACCCCCGAAACCAGGGTCAGTATGATCCGCTAGTTGACGCATCAACGGCCCTTGCCAGGGATTGGCTCGCGGGGTTGAGGGTGGTGCGCGCCGATACAGAAGTCAAGGATTTCGGTGACATGAAATTTACATTCCAGGTTCTAATCATCGAGCTGTTCGTCAAGCACACTTTGGCGGATCTTCACCAGGTCGCCTCGGTGGCTTCTCCATGGAGTAGTGTCCCGTGGCATCTGATGGTACTGATGGAGGAGGCGGTGAAACGTGGCTGGGCTGCGTTTTCTGCGGAAGAGGCTAAGCGGCGCGGAGTCAGCTGGTTGGATGTGGTAAGAGAACAGAAGATAAAGGATCGCATGGCGGGGCTGATTAACAGATTTCTGCAGCAGAAATATATTCCGAAAGAGTTGAAGGGGTTCGTCTCTCCGGCCGAAGCGGCGTCTCGTTGGGCGGCGCTCAAGCAGTTCTATCGGCGCCGAGGTCACTTTCTCGTCACCAATGGCCCGTATGAGCTTGTCCGATGGTCGGGAGACGTGATAGTACTCCGCGCATTTCGCGACCCTACCTATCCGATTGGGATGGGATCATTCGACCACTATGCAATCCCTCTCAAGGCATACATTTCAAAGATCGATATCAAGCGCGATCGTTTGGAGATCTCTGCCGAAGTGGAAAGGGTCTTCAGGTTTCAGAGAAGTTACCGCGTCGTTCGGCAGGCTATTGCGGACGACTCCATGGGAGAGATCCGCCCCGTTTTATGCCATTATCTGGTTGTCGGTCCAGAAGGAGATGTCTTAAACGCCGGCACATCAGAACAAGAAAAAGCAGGCAAGTTTACGGCGGACCTCAAAGGGAAATTGGCACCGGGTATCCACACAGTGATGGTGGCTCTGTACGAGGGCGAGAACTTCGTCAACCCCGAGATCAAGAAGGTGCGATACCGGGTTGGAGGTAGTTCGTAAAATTGAATCGCGGGACCTCTTAGGGAATTTTCGGCCATGGATCTCTTCATCATCCATTCTCTCAACTCACTTCTCTACGCCTCGGTTCTCTTTCTCATTGCCGGTGGACTGAGTCTCATCTATGGCGTAATGAGAATCGTCAACTTGGCGCACGGCAACCTATACGCGGTCGGAGCTTACGCGACGGCCTGGGCTGTGGGTCGGATGGTGAGCGGCGGCGAGTCATCCTTAATGCTTTACCTCCTTCTCCCAGTCGGCGCCGTGGCTGCTGCCGCACTCGGCGCTATTATCGAGCCGACACTGCTGCGGCCTCTCTACAAGCGCGCGGAGGAATACCAGCTCCTGGTCACTTTCGGGTTGCTGCTGATCCTTGAGGACTTGCTGCGCTTCATCTGGGGACCGTATCCGCTCTCGGCTAGCAGCCTCTTCGAGGCCCTCGGGAGCCTCTCCATCGCGGAGACAGTCTATCCCGCTTACAACTTGGTGGTTATCGTGGTGGGCGCGGTCGCCGCGGCGGTTCTCTGGGCGCTCATCTACAAGACTAAATTCGGCGTCATTCTCCGCGCGACCTCCCAGAACATGCGGATGGCGTCGGCGCTCGGCGTGAACGTCAACCGAGTTTACATGCAGGCCTTCACGCTAGGTTGCTTCATGGCCGGGTTGGGAGGTGCCATCATCGTTCCCCAACAGGGTGCTGTGCTGGGTATGGGCGTCGATGCACTTATCCTGGCGTTTGTTGTCGTGGTCATCGGCGGGCTCGGGAGTCTCGAGGGGGCGCTTCTCGGGGCCCTCATGGTCGGCGTCGTTCGCGAGTTCGGCATCGCCTTTTTCCCGGAGGTCGAGTTAGCCGTCCTCTATTTCATGGCAGCCGTCGTCCTTCTGATTCGGCCTGCCGGGCTGTTCGGCCACGCATGAACCCGATTCAAGCCCCGCCCAAACGGGCTTTACTCTCGGCGATTCCGGTCGCCGTTATCCTGTTTTTCCTCCCGCTGCTGATCACGCCCTACCACGTCACGCTGCTTGCGTACGGCCTGATCTTCGCGATCGCCGCCCTCGGCTTCAACCTTCTCCTGGGCTATACGGGCCTCCTCTCGTTCGGTCACTCCGCCTACTTCGGCATGGGTGCCTACGCTGTGGCCTTTATCGTCAAGTACTTGAACATCACCTCCATGGAAGTCTTTCTGCTTGGCGGCATCCTCGCCTCGGCGGCGATCGCGGCGCTGTTCGGCTTCCTCTGCGTCCGCTACACGCGGATCTTCTTCGGCATCCTCACGTTGGCTCTGTCCCAAGTGCTCTGGAGCCTCGCCTTCAAGTTCTACTGGGTCACAGGAGGAACCGACGGGCTGAGGGTGCCAACGCCGTCGCTACTGGGAGTCCAAAACCCTGCGGGAGAAGACAAGATGATCTTTCTGGCCCACCGCTACTATTATTATGTGCTGGTCATCTTTCTCGTCGGTGTGGCGGTGATGTGGGTCATCGTCCACTCTCCGTTCGGGAAGGCGCTTCAGGCCATCCGCGACAACGAGACGCGCGCCGAGTTCGTCGGGGTCCAGGTATGGCGCTATCGGTGGGTCGCCTTCCTGGTCTCGGGGATCTACACGGGAGTGGCTGGTACCCTCTGGGTGCCGCTGAACGGCCTCACGACCCCGGATATTCTCCACTGGACCTTCTCTGGCAAGATCGTTTTTTTCACGGTTCTCGGCGGTTTCCAAACCTTCATGGGCCCGATCATCGGTGGGGTGGCCTACAACTACCTCGAGACCTATGCCGTCGGACACACCGTCTACTGGCAGATGGTGCTGGGTGTTGTGCTGGTGCTGCTGGTGCTCGTCTTGCCCACGGGTATCGCGGGGACAGCGGGGCGGCTCGTTCTGCGACTGAGAAGGGCGGCCTGAAATGGTCCTGCTCGAGACCAAGAGTCTCACGAAGTATTTTGGTGACACGCACGCAATAGACCACGTCGATTTTTCGGTCGCGCAGGGCGAATTGCTTGCCTTGATTGGCTCAAATGGAGCCGGGAAGACGACCCTCGTGAACCTGATAAGCGGCCTGCTCCGTGCCGACTCGGGGACGATCCTCTTCCAGGGAACCGACGTCACCGTTATGTCCGTGCATGACAGGATCAGGGCGGGAATCGCTAGGAGCTTTCAGCTCGTGACTGTATTCGATCAGCTCGGCACGCTGGACAACGTTGTCCTCGCTATCTTTTCCCGGGAGGGGAAAACTCGGCGACTGCTCTCCCTGGCGAGTTCTGACCATCCGGTGAGAGAGGAGGCTTTCGAGGTGCTTCGGGAGTTCGGCCTCGATGGCAAGGCCAGCCAGCCAGCCGGCGGACTCTCCCAGGGGGAGCGTAAGCTCCTCGACGTGGCCGTGGCCTACGCGCTCCGGCCAAAGCTCCTGTTTCTCGACGAGCCGACCAGCGGGGTCAGCACGCGAGAGAAGGCCCCGATCATGGACGTCATCACCTCCATCGTGCGGTCTGGAAAGATCACCGCGGTCATTATCGAACACGACATGGATGTCGTGTTCAGATATTCCGACCGGATCGTCGTGATGCACGAAGGCACGATCCTGGCGGATGGGAGACCGGACGAGATTCGGCGAAACGAGCAGGTGACCATCACGCTGCTGGGGACGAGCCCATCTCAATAACTCCAAGGCACATAGGCATGCTCGATCTTGAGCGCATCAATACTTTTCGGGGCACTGCGCATGTGCTCCAAGGGGTCTCGTTGACAGTGAATGACGCAGAGGCCGTTTGTCTCGTTGGCCGGAATGGCGCAGGGAAAACCACCACCATCGAAAGCATCATGGGTCTCTTGCCGGTCCGCTCCGGGAAGATCACGTTCCAGGAGCGAGAGATCACCCAGCTGCCGCCCCATGAGCGGGCCCGCCTCGGCATCGGGTATGCGCCAGAGGATGCGGGCATCTTTCCTGACCTGACCGTTGCGGAAAATTTTCTGATCAGCCAGTGGCTGGCAGGGGCGTCTGGCAAGTCAGGGTCGTCCTCGTCGAGCTCGGAGGTGCAAGACCGGATTCTCGCGGTGTTTCCCGAGGTGCGGACGTTCATGCAGCGGCGGGGCCTGAACCTCAGCGGAGGCCAGAAGAAAATGGTCGCAATCGCGAGGGCGATGGCCCTCTCGCCATCCATCCTCCTGCTAGATGAGCCGTTTGAGGGGCTCGCCCCTGTGGTCGTGAGCCGGTTTATCGAGGCCGTCAAAAAGATAAAGGCAATGGGGATCTCGTTGTTGATCGCCGCGTCCAACTTGACGACGGCGTCGCGCGTCGCCGACCGGCTCTATGCGATCGACCGAGGTGAGATCATCTTTCAGGGAGATCCTCAGAGCGCCTTCGCGAACGAAGACGTGATGAAAACCATTCGCGGGTGAGTCGGGATGCGTTGACCACGGAACCAATGGTTATCCCTTGGCCCAGAGGGGGCCAGACAGTGGGAAGGTCGAAAGCCATATCAGTGGTGAATTTGCCTTACCGGTTTTTCACCGCGGCCGCGAAGTCAATCGGTGGATTAATGGCGGCCATCCGGGCTAGGCTCAAAGTATTCGTGACTGTGGGCCTGGGCGTGTTTGTCTTGGACGTTTTCCTCCCCCCGGTCTTTCTTTCCCTCGCCCGCAAGCCCTGGGATTATTTCGCGTTCAATCCCTGGCTTTCGAAACTGCCAGAGTACCTCGCCTCGAGCGATACCCCCCTTCAACGCAAGCTTGAGTTTCTTCCCAACCTTGCGCTTTTCTGGTTCAGCGCCAATGATCGAATTGGCTTTGTCGAATGGGGATTCACTGTGGACGTCGGCGACCTGTTGAGGTTCGTCTTCAACGCTTTCATCGTCGGTGCGTATTTCGCGCTCTGGTTCTATCGTCGAGATCAGGTAGTGCAGTGTGGATGGGTTGGGGAAAACAGCCGACGCGCTGGTATCGCCGGTGCCCTGGTGAGCATTCTGGGGCTTTCGACGGGGCCGTGCAGCGTCCTGGGATGCGGAGTTCCCGTCCTACCGGTTATCGGACTGGCATTCGTCGGCCTGTCCAGCGGAACGCTCAAGTTGCTTGCAGGCCTATCAAAGGTTTTCACCTCTGTTATTCTGTTCGCTGTGACTTTCGGGGTCGCTTACTTTGGTTGGACCGTGAGCGCTCATTCAGAAGCTGCCTCTCGGCCTGTGGATGGTCTTGCCTCCGAGGGGAAAAAGAAAAAAGTTGGAGCCTCCTGGACAAGAGACAAGTCGCGGCCAACATCCGAGGAGTTAAAAAGACGCTGATCGCCAGCGGATGGCGTTCGCGTCTCGATCTCTGCTCTCGGGAACTTCCTCGTAATGAAACAGGAGAATGGGTTAAGCCCTTCAATTTCGCTCAGGGTAGACTCCGCAATAGCTATCAAGGGCTTGAGAAAATTGTTTCGGAGTCTCAGTAAAGCGTTGGGTTCGTCCTGTGCTCCTTAACCCACCCTACGCACTGAAATTCCTTGCGCAGGGCAGACTGTTCGGGATCGAGACGAGCCCCGGTACCGCGTGGAAGGCGGTGCTCCGTCCGGCAAGGCGCCGCACGGCTTAGTCTCAACTGGCTGCGACCCGGGCGGCCAGCCACCGCGCCGTGCGCAGAAGACGCGCGTCGCCGGCGCGTGGTCCGACGAGTTGCACGCCGATCGGCAAACCGTTCGCGGCTTCCAGAAGCGGCAAGCTGATCGCCGGCATGCCGCACAATGTCCACAACGTGCAGAACGACGGGTCTCCAGTCGAAGCAAGGCCTCTCGGCGCGGCGCCCGCAGCGGCCGGCGTGAGAATCGCGTCATAGCGCTGCTCGAACAGTTCCAAGAAACTCTCATGGATCGGCTGAATCTGAGCGATCGCGCGCTGGTAATCGACCGCTCGGACCTCTCGGCCGCGTTCGATGAGCGCCCGCAGCTGCTCGGATAACCGATCGCGGCCGCTTTCATACTCGCGCGCGAGGTTTGCCGCCATCTCGGCATCCATGATCGTTCGATGCCACTCCCATGCGTCGCTCGCTGACGGGAACAGCTCGACTTCTTCGACGCGTTTGTCCAGGTCCTCGATCAGCTCCGCGAATCCTTCCTTGGTCGCCTCGTCCGTGCGCTCCCAGTGTGGTGTCTTCACGAACGCGAACATCGGCGGGAGCGGCGGTTCCCGCGCTGCGACTTCGACGAACGGGATGCGTGCGCGTGGTCGGGTGTCGGGATCGCGCTCGTCGTAGCCGACGAGCTGCTCCGC
>Ga0209690_1002372_pt1 | contig 10716 bp, 8 predicted proteins | sample GraSoiAngelo_150_FD_186164 | JGI IMG/M metagenome (GOLD analysis project Ga0209690, IMG submission 186164) | Grasslands soil microbial communities from the Angelo Coastal Reserve, California, USA - 14_1009_09_40cm (SPAdes) (version 2) | ecosystem: Environmental > Terrestrial > Soil > Grasslands ...
GACTCAGAACCAGTTCCGCATGCTCTACGCGTACCACCGCCGCCGCGACCTGGCGGACGACGCCAATGCGCCCGCCCGCAACGCCCTCTTCGCCGCCATTCGCGCCATCGAAGCCGGGCAGCACGCAATGTCGCCCTCGTTTGAGTGGGAGTTCTTCCGCCCCGGTGGCGGCAGCACGCAGATGATGAGAAACGGGGTCCACGAGGAGGACGCGACATGACTCTAGCACCTGATCGACGGCAGACAAAGGCTTCCGCACCCTCGCAGGCACCGCCACGCGAGGAGGCGCGCCTCCCAATCGAGCGCTACTTCACCAAGCCGGAAGTGGACCCCTACGACGAGCTCGAGTGGGAGGTCCGCACCGCGAGCATCGAAGGCGCTGACGGAAGGCCCGTCTTCGAGCAGAAGGATATCGAGATCCCCGCCACGTGGTCCCAAAACGCCACCAACGTGGTCGCCTCGAAGTACTTCCGCGGCCCGCTTACGCCGGGCGATGCTTCCACGGGCTCGGGTCGAACGGTAATGCGAGAGCGCTCCGTCAAGCAGCTCATCGACCGTGTCGTCAATCAGATCACTGAGTGGGGACGGAACGATGGCTACTTTGCGTCAGACGACGAGGCGGAGACGTTCCGTCATGAGCTGAAGTACCTGCTCGTGAACCAGTACCTCTGCTTCAACTCGCCGGTGTGGTTCAACATCGGCATCGAAGAGCAACCGCAGTGCTCCGCCTGCTTCATCCTCAGCATCGAGGACTCCATCGATTCGATCCTCGACTGGTACAAGACCGAGGGGAAGATCTTCAAGGGCGGCTCAGGCTCCGGCATCAACCTCTCGCGGCTGCGCAGCTCTAAGGAGCACGTGACGGCGGGCGGCCTTGCCTCCGGACCTGTTTCTTTCATGCGCGGCGCCGACTCCGTCGCCGGCACGATCAAGTCGGGCGGCAAGACCCGCAGAGCGGCCAAGATGGTCATCCTCAACGTCGACCACCCCGACATCGAGGAGTTCATCTGGAGCAAGGCGAAGGAGGAGCGTAAGGCCTACTCGCTGGGCGAGGCCGGCTACGACGTTTCGCTCGATGGCGACGCCTGGATCAGCATCCAGTACCAGAACGCAAACAATTCAGTGCGCGTCAGCGACGAATTCATGCGCGCGGTCCTCGACGACGCCGAGTGGCAGACGCGCTACGTACAGACCGGAGACACAGCACAGACGCACAAGGCCCGCAATCTGATGCGGGACATCGCACAGGCGGCCTGGGAGTGCGCCGACCCGGGCATGCAATACGACACCACGATCAACGGCTGGCACACGTGCCCGAACACCGGCCCGATCACTGCCTCCAACCCCTGCTCCGAGTACATGCACCTCGACGACAGCGCCTGCAATCTGGCGTCGATCAACGTCCTGAAGTTCCTCGGTGAAGGAAATGAGAAAGGAGAAATGAAGGAGGAGGGAGACGAACCCAATCCCATTTCCCAGTTTCCCATTTCCCATTTCGACATAGAGGCATACAAGCGCACGATCGCCATCTCCATCATGGCGCAGGAGATTATCGTCTCGAACTCCTCCTATCCGACCGAGAAGATCCGGCAAAACGCCGAAGCGTATCGCCAGCTCGGCCTCGGCTATTCGAACCTGGGCGCCCTGCTGATGTGCCTGGGCATCCCGTATGACTCCGGTGAGGGGCGCGCCTGGTGCGGCGCCTTGACGGCCATCATGACCGGCCACGCTTACGCAACGTCCGCCGCGATCGCCGCCCGCATGGGTCCCTTCGCCGGCTACGAGCGCAATCGCGAACCGACGCTGCGGGTGATCGAGAAGCACCGCGCGGCGGTGGACGAAATCCCGGAGGTTGAAGCAACGGGACTCTGGCTTCAGGAGGCCGCCCGCGAGTGCTGGGACAACGCGCTTGCGCTCGGCCGAGAGCACGGCTATCGCAACTCGCAGGCCACCGTTATCGCGCCCACCGGGACGATCAGCTTCATAATGGACTGCGACACCACCGGCATCGAGCCGGACATCGCTCTCGTGAAGTACAAGACGCTGGTTGGCGGCGGGCTGATGAAGATCGTGAACAATACGGTCCCCCGGGCGCTGGCGCGACTCGGTTACGACGAAGCGCAGAGTGCCACCATCGTCGCGCACATCGACGAGACCGGAACGATCGAGGGCGCGCCGCACCTCTCGGACGATCACCTGCCGGTATTCGACTGCGCGTTCAAGGCACAGAACGGCTCGCGAACCATCCATTGGCTGGGCCACGTCAAGATGATGGGCGCGGCGCAGCCGTTCATATCCGGCGCCATCTCCAAGACCGTCAACATGCCCGAGGAATCGACCGTCGAGGATATCGAGCAGGCGTACATCGAGGGCTGGACTCAAGGGCTGAAAGCTCTCGCCATCTACCGTGACGGCTCCAAGCGTGCGCAAGTTCTGAGCACCAAGAAGGACGACGGCGTAGGCGCGACAGGCCCGTCGCCCAACGAAGCCGGCCACCCGGTCCGACGGAGGCTACCGGCGACGCGAACGTCTGTGACGCACAAATTCTCGATCGAAGGCCATGAGGGATACCTGACAGCCGGACTGTACGAGGACGGGAAGCCGGGCGAGATCTGGCTGACGATGGCGAAGGAAGGCAGCACCCTCTCCGGAATCATGGATGCCTTCGCGACCTCCATCTCGATCGCGCTCCAGTACGGCGTCCCGTTGCGTGACCTCGTGAACAAGTTCTCGCATATGCGCTTCGAACCCTCCGGCCGCACCGAAAACAGCGAAATACCGGTGGCGCAGTCTATCGTGGACTACATCTTTCGCTGGATGGCCTCACAATTCCTTAGCGAAGAAGAGAAAGAGGAGTTTGGCGTCCTCTCGCCGGTCGTAAAGGCGAAGATGATGGCTGCGGAGTACGGCCAAGATCTAGGCGCCGGGAGCCACGAGCAAGAGCGCGGCGCCAACGGTCGCCCGCACGGCACGCAGACGGATGCGCCTCCCTGCAGCAACTGCGGCTGGATCATGACCCGCGCAGGCGCCTGCTACCGCTGCGAAAACTGCGGCACGACAAGCGGCTGCGGCTAGGCCTAACCGAGCAGTCTCCCTGCTGGGGCGCCTTCGGGCGCCCCAGATTTTTCTCCCAGAGCCCCTGGCTGTAACGTGCCTGCGCGCCGCAGCGTCCGTACTGACGGAGGTTACAAAAGGGTGAACGCTATGGAAGACGGCCAGATAGACACGCCCGCGGCTCCGACCGAACCCGGACCAGTATGGCCGCCCCTCCCGAGGAAATCTGCGGAGGCCGAAATACCCGAGACTCCAGCGGCGGGCAACATGCAGAACGGAGCGTCCGCCGTCATGCCGAGGGCGCCGGAAACGGTGCACGATATCGGCCTTTCCCCCTCATTCCTGCTCGAGCACGTCATCAAGGTCATCCATTACGCAGAAACTCCCACAGCTGAGCACGTCGCCCGCGTCGTCGGCCTCCCCACCCGGCATATCGTCGAGCTACTCGACGCGCTGAAGAGCGACCGCATGTGCGAGATCATCGGCGGCTCGACATACGATCTTTCCAGCACCTACCGCTTTCGCCTCACCGAAAAGGGCAGGGCGCGCGCCGAGGAGGCCCTCGCGCACTGCCGCTACGCCGGCGCAGCGCCCGTAACCGTGGAGCAGTACGAGCGCGTGATCACGAGCATGGGCGTAAGCAGACGGCCTACCCTGGAGGCGATCAACGAAGCCTTGTCCTCCCTGATCCTCGATGAAACCGCCGCGACTTTCTTGGCGCGCGCGTTTCACTCTGGCCGCTCCACCATGGTCTTTGGCCCGTCGGGGAACGGCAAAACGCACGTCATCACGGAGTTCATCCGCCGGCTGGGCGGTGAAGTCCTCGTCCCCTACGCCATCTACGCCTACGGCCAGCTCATCCGAATCTACGACCCCCTGAACCACACTCAGATACGCGACGAGGCGGCTCTGAGAGAGGAAGTGGGGCAAGGTTTCAAGCGAACGGTGGCCCGTGACGATCTCGTCGACCGGCGCTGGGTGAAGATCAAGCGGCCAGGCCTCATCGTGGGTGGCGAGCTTACAGCCGAATCGCTGGAGCTCGGCTACGACCCGCTCACTCACTTTTATCAGGCACCCAAGCATCTCAAGGCGCAGGGCGGCTTCCTCGTCGTCGATGACTTCGGGCGCCAGAAGGTGAGCCCGACCGAGCTGCTAAACCGCTGGATTATGGCGATGGAGCGGGGGCGGGACAACCTTCTGCTTCGCACAGGCGAAAGCATCGACGTCCCTTTCCACATTACCCTCTTGCTTTCGACGAACCTGAACCCCGCCGACCTGGCGGACGCCGCCTTCCTGCGACGAATCCCCTACAAGGCCTACATCCCGGCGACGAGCCCGGAGCAGTTTGGACGCATCCTACGCAAGGTCTGCGACCAATCGGGCCTGAGATACACCGAAGAAACTCTCGCGGCGGCCGTCACGGCCATCGATCTGGCCTCAAACCACGGGCTGAGCGGGTCCCTCGCCAGAGACCTTGTGTCCATCTTGGTAGACAACGCTGAGATGGAAGGGCGAGCGCCGGACCTGTCGGCGACCGAGGTTACTCTCAGCTACAAGCAGTTCAGCGGCTTCGCCCAGCAGACCGCCGAGCCCATTGCGGCCAAGAAGCCATCGCGTGGCGCATAGTCGCGACCGTCTGATCTGAGCGCTGCCCACTAGGGGTCGCAGCAGGTGAGCACGAAGCCGCAGGCCTTGCAGAGCCACTTGCCGCCGGAGCTACGCTCCATCGCGCGGCCGCAAACGTAGCAGGCGCCGGCGGGCAAGCACTCTAGGGCAAGCGACGCCCGTTGGCCGGCCTGTGACTTACCGGTTTCGAGTTTCGAAACGTATCTAAGCACCACTTGCTCCCCTCTTTCGATCGAAATCGCTTGCGTTCTGGACCCTAGAGTCGCCTTAGCGAGGGGCGCGGCAACCGTTCTCGCAGATATTGCGCCAGTGCGCGCACGTAGCGAGCACCGTTGTGGCGAACCATGAAGTGGCCCCGGGTGATGTGCCAGAAGCCGGCGCTGCGGCCCGCCTCCGAAAGCACGTCGTAGATCTTCGCCCGCGAGAAGTCGTCAGCCGCGCGACACAGCTCGATAACGTCCGGGAAGATCTGATGGAGCGCGCCAGCGCCGAGCGCTTTCTGAAGGACGTACTCCTTCGGCTCTTCGAACGCGCTTGCCCAGCGGTCTCGCGCGGCACTCCAGTAGTTGAGCAGCAGCTTGCCCGCTTCGTCGTCGCTCAAGCGCTTCATGATTGTGTCGTTGACGACCGGTTCCAGAGAAGACACGATGCTGTGCTGTTTCATCATGTGTTCCGGCTTCAGCGGTTCGCCGGGCATGCGGATCATGTCTCGCCAGGGGCTCTCGCGGCTGCTATTCAGGATGTCGGTGAGGAGCGTCGCCCGCGCTCGCTGGTAATCGCGTTCGCCCTGGCGCTCCAGGAGCGCCGCGCCTTCCTCCTCGCGCATCGAGAGCAGGTGGCGATCGACTACGTCGGTAGGCACGCCTTTATGTCGCGTATTGATAACGTGGAAGTACCGCATCTCCTCATACGCGTCGATCCCCTCGACGATGACCACCGGCAGCGGGTATTCGGACAGCCACTTCGCCTTGTCGTGCTCCAGCGCCCGCTGGAGGCCGTACAACCTGTGCTGGCCGTCTACGATCCAGAGGGGAATGTCGGAGTCGATGCGGAGGAGGCCGGTCTCGCCGCCGCCGTTAGACCCGACAGCCGGCTCAAAGTCCAGGCGATGCGGCTGACGGACGCAGAGCACAATGGAGGTGGGCAGCATCCCTTCCTCCTCGCGCATGTAGGAGGATATCTGGCGCAGCCGGGAAGCCGTCACCGCGCGCTGATAGCCCCGCCTGTTGTCGGACCGATAGGTGTCCGCCTGGAACCGCCCGAGCAGGGTCTTCAAAGGCAAGGCCGTAACGTAGAGGTTTACGTCGGGCCTTTTCTGCCGAAAACGTACAGCGAACTCCTTCAAGATTGCCCCGGACGCGGCGCTTGCGTTCGGCGTCTCGCGAACAGTGGTCGAGGTAGCCATGATTCTCGCCCCCTTTGCGGCTGGCTAATTAAATAATAAAAGGATTAATCCTATTGTCAATACACTCGAAGTGACATTTATCCCTTTATCGACAAATTGCCGCTGGTACAATTGAGGCGTATGACAACCCCCGAAAGCGGTCCACTCACGTCTCAGCTCTCCGAGAATGCACGCCTGGTGCTCGAACGCCGGTATCTGGCGCGGGACGACCGCGGGCAGCCCCTCGAGACACCCGAGCAACTTTTTGCGCGCGTTGCTCACAACATCGCACAGGCGGAGGTGATTTACGCGCCGGACGACAAGGATGCGGCGGCTCGCTGGGAGGTGCGGTTCCTCGAGCTTATGACGGCGCTTGACTTCCTGCCGAACTCGCCGACGTTGATGAACGCCGGACGGGAACTCCAGCAATTGTCCGCCTGTTTCGTCCTTCCGGTCGAGGACAGCATCGAGGGCATCTTTCAGGCGATCAAGGACACGGCGCGGATCCATCAATCCGGCGGCGGCACTGGCTTCGCGTTCTCTCGTCTCAGGCCCGCCGGCGACCGCGTGCGCTCGACAATGGGCGTCGCGTCCGGCCCTGTCTCGTTCTTAAAGGTGTTCGACTCGGCGACTGAGGCGATCAGGCAAGGGGGCACCCGGCGCGGCGCCAACATGGGCATCCTTGCCGTTAACCACCCAGACATCGAGCAGTTCATCACGGTCAAGGGCGACATGCGCACGCTCGTCAACTTCAACATCTCGGTCGCGGTCACCGAGGAGTTCATGCGCGCCGTCGAGAACGACGAAGAGTACGACCTGGTGAACCCGCGCAGCGGCGAAGTGACCGCCCGCCGGCGGGCGCGGCACATCTTTGACCTGATTGTCGCCAACGCCTGGCGGAATGGCGACCCCGGTATCGTCTTCATCGACCGCATCAATCGCGACAACCCGACGCCAAACCTCGGGCAGATCGAGGCCACGAATCCGTGCGGTGAGCAACCGTTGCTCCCCTACGAGTCCTGCAACCTCGGCTCGCTCAACCTCGGCCGGTTCGTGACGGCGGAAGGGGACAAGCCCCGCTTCGATTGGGAGCGCCTTGCGCGAGTCATTCCTGACTGCGCGCGCTTCCTCGACGACGTCATCGACATGAACCGCTACCCGATCGAAGAGATCGACCAGGCGACGAAGCTCACGCGCAAGATCGGCCTCGGCGTGATGGGCTGGCACGACGCGCTTATGCAGCTCGGCATCCCGTATGACTCCGAGGAAGCACTGGCGCTGGCGGAGGAGATCGCGCGCTTCATCCAGGAGAAGGCGAACGAGGCCTCACTCGGGCTTGCACGCGAGCGGGGAACATTCCCGGCCTTCGGGGGCTCTATGTACGATCCCGGTCGCCCTTACCGCAACGCCACACGAACAACGGTGGCCCCGACCGGGACGATCTCGATCATCGCCGACTGCACATCCGGCATCGAGCCCGTGTTCGCGCTCGCCTACACGCGGCAGCACTACCTTGACCCGGACGACGCCTCGAAGCTGACGACTTTGCGCGAAGTCAACCGCTACTTCCTCAAGGCCGCAAAAGACTGTGGCTTCTATAGCGACGCGATGATGGACCATGTGTCGGCTGGAGGCCGCGTGTCGGATCAGGAGGAAGTGCCGGACTGGGCGCAGCGGCTGTTCGTCACCGCGCACGAGATCACTCCCGAGTGGCACGTACGGGTGCAGGCCGCATTCCAACGTCACAACGACAACGCGGTCTCGAAGACGATCAACTTCCCGCATTCCGCAGCCGAGGCAGACGTGGCAGCCGCCTTTTGGCTCGCCTACCGGGAAGGCTGCAAAGGGATCACTGTTTACCGGGAAGGCTCCCGCGACTTCTCCGTCCTCTCGCATACGACTGCCAACGTGAAGGGCCCGGAACAGGAGACCGCGGAGGCGCTGGGGGAGATCACCGGCCGGCTCTCAAGGCTCGAGCGACCGCTGCCTCAACGCCAGTTCCTCCCGGACGAGCGCAAGTCGATCACGCACAAGTTTCGCGTCGGCGACCAGGAGGGCTACATCACCGTCGGACTCTACGACGACGGCCGTCCCGGCGAGATCTTCGTCAAGATCAACAAAGAGGGCTCAACGGTGTCCGGCCTCACCGACGCCGTCGCCAAGCTGGCATCGATCGCCCTCCAGTACGGCGTGCCGCTGGACGAACTGGCGCCGAAGATGCGCAACACCCGCTTCGAGCCCTACGGCCCGACCGGCAACCCGCAGGTCCCCTGGGCCACCAGCGTCGTCGACTACATCTTCCATTGGCTCCAGGTCCGCTTCGGCACCGAGGTGCCACGAGCCGGGAGCCAGGAGCCAGCGGGCTCGGGCGACGCGCGAGGCGGGGATTCGGGCATTGGGTGCCCGGACTGCGGCTCACTCTTGGCGTACCAGGAGGGGTGTTTGGTCTGCCGGTCGTGCGGTTATAACCGCTGCGGCTAGTTGCGTGAGCTCTGTACCTGCATGAATCGCGATCCATCCGAACTACACGGCAAACTCCTTGCCCTGTTGCTCATTGGGGCGGATGAGGACGGTAAAAAGGATTGGGCGGTGTTCTTCGGGACTGTTGAATACGAAGGCGGCCAGCTCGCACTGAATCGGGGCGGAATTAGGCCGCCGATCGCAATTATCGATGAATGGATCGAACGGATCAGGCCGGTTCCAGACGGCACTCAGGATATTTTCAACGGAGCCGATTACTGCTTACCGCTGACGATTGGCAACCTGCCAGAAGGCTTCGATCCAGCACAGTCCGAATACCAGGACACCGGCCTAACATGGCCCCACGCGAAGCGCCGCAAGGGCGGCCGCAGAATGATGCGCTAACTGCGCTCATCTCAACTGTCTTCGTGCCTTCGTGTCTTAGCGCCCTCGTGTTGTACACTCCGCCTCGATGAAGGTCGTCCTCGAACCGGTCGATTCCGTCACCGTCACCACGCTCGTCGACAACTATGTCGATATGCTCTTGATGGACCAGGGGCCGGCAAAGCGCTTGGGGCTTCCAACAGCCGAGACGCCGCGCGTTCCAGCCAGCGTATTGGAGGAGGGCCAGACGGCCGACAATCCTCTGGCTGAGCACGGCTTCTCGGCGCTGATCGACGTCCACTCCAGCGGCCGCGCGCACACAGTGCTGTTCGACACCGGCATGACGCCGAGCGGCCTCGTCGAGAACATGCGACGTTTGGGCCACTCTCCGAAAGATATCGAGGCGATCGTGCTGAGCCACGGTCATCTTGACCACACGACCGGCATGGACGGACTCGTGCGCACGCTTGGCCGCTTGAGCGTGCCAGTGTTCCTCCACCCTGAGGCCTGGAGCCGGCGGCGACTCGTCCTTCCTGGCCGGGAGCCGTTCGAGTTGCCGACGCCCAGCAAGTCAGCAATCAAAGGCGCCGGCTTCGAGATCATCGAGGAGAAGCAGCCTTCGTTCCTCCTCGACGGTTCACTTCTGATAACCGGGGAGGTAGACCGGACTACCGACTTTGAGAAAGGCTTTCCAATCCACCAGGCGAAGCGCAACGGCGATTGGCAACCCGACCCCCTGATCCTCGACGATCAGGCCGCCATCCTGAACGTTCGCGACAAAGGCCTGGTCGTCCTTACCGGCTGCGGACACGCCGGGATCGTTAACATCATTCGGTATGCTCGCAAACTCACCGGCGTCGAGCGTATCTATACGGTGATCGGTGGCTTCCACCTCAACGGACCGCTCTTCGAGCCCATCATTCCGCTTGTCTGCAACGCCCTCGCCGAGCTAGACCCTCAGGTGATCGTTCCTGCACACTGCACAGGATGGAAGGCAGTTCACGCCCTAGCCGCCCGCTTCCCAAACGCCTTTGTCCAGAACAGTGTCGGCACGCGCTTTGAGCTCTGAAACCGCATGAAAGTCCATCGCGTCGCCCCAGACGCGGCCGTTCCCGCCGGCGAGCAGTTCTTCGTCGGCGAGGTAAGAGTGCAGCCTATCATCCCGGGCACCGAGGGTATCGAGATCATCGTCGTTCGCTTCAGCGCGGGCGCGCGCACCTACCTGCACTCGCACGAGGTGCCCCAGGTCCTGCACTGCATCGAGGGCCGCGGCATCCTCGCCACCGAGAGCGAGCGGAACGAGGTCGGCCCGGGCGATATCGTCCATGTGCCGGCGGGCGAGATGCATTGGCACGGCGCCGCGCCGGACAGCGAATTCGCCCACCTCTCGATCCGCCCGCCTGGCGAGACCAACTGGACTAAAATCGACCCCTTGGGTAACAAGGAAAGCTCTCTCTAGAAATAAGAGACCAGAATAATCCGGAGTCAAAGCCAAAAAACGACGAAACGAAATTCCAGATTAGCGCAGTTTAGGAGGCAAGATGAACACGATTCTCGCCCGGTTCAACATTATTGCCGGCAAAGAAGCCGAGGCCGAAGAGGCGATGCAGAAGCAGGCTGCTTCCGTCGAGTCCACCGAGCCGGGTGCGCTGACTTACATCTTCCACCGGAACCGCAAGGACCCGTCCGAGATTACGGTCTACGAGATCTACGCGGACGACGACGCTACGGCGGCGCATCGCGGCACCGAGCACATGGCCACGTTCTCCTCGTACTTTGGATCGCTGTTCGACCCTGCGACCGTTAAG
>Ga0209690_1002374_pt1 | contig 10709 bp, 9 predicted proteins | sample GraSoiAngelo_150_FD_186164 | JGI IMG/M metagenome (GOLD analysis project Ga0209690, IMG submission 186164) | Grasslands soil microbial communities from the Angelo Coastal Reserve, California, USA - 14_1009_09_40cm (SPAdes) (version 2) | ecosystem: Environmental > Terrestrial > Soil > Grasslands ...
CCCATCTCCGGGCTGATCGAGCGGACCAAGTTCTACGAAGGTCGCCTCATCTCTGCGCAGACCGACCTGCTCACGGTCATCCACCAGGTGGATCCCATGTATGTCGTGGGGAGCGCTCCTGAGAGCTACCTCCTGCAGCGGCGCCAGCAACTCGCATCGAAGAAGGTCGAGCGGCCGGATCTCTACCAACTCCTGGGGATACTCACCTTCATGGACGGCACCACCTATCCGTATGAGGGGCAGTTGGATTTCGCCTCCGTGGGGCTGAGCACGGATACGGGTTCTAGGCAGGGACGGTTCGTCTTTCCCAATCACGAACGGGTCCTGCTTCCCGGACAGTTCGTCAAGATTCGCGTCAAGGGATATACGAGAACCGGCGCCATCCTGGTGCCGCAACGGGCCGTGCAGCAGGGGCCCAAGGGTTCCGTCGTCTATGTGGTGGGCGAGGGCGACAAGGTGGAGGTCCGTAATGTCCAGGCCACCAGTTGGCAGGGCAGCCAATGGCTCATCGAGGAAGGACTCCGTGCAGGAGAGCGGGTGGTGGTGGACGGCCTCCAAAGAATTGCGCCGGGCGCGCCCGTGAAGCCGGTTCCCGCCGCTGACGTCGGCGCGGCCTCCGATGGCAAGCCGATCGACACCAAGGTGAAGGGAGGCCTGTGATCTCCCACTTTTTCATCGACCGTCCGATCTTCGCGTCGGTCCTGTCCATCGTCATCGTGGTGGTGGGCCTCGCGGCGATGCAGACTTTGCCCATCGCCCAGTTTCCCGAAATTACGCCTCCTGTGGTGCAGATCGAAGCCGACTATCCGGGTGCGAACGCGGAGGTGGTGGCGGATTCGGTGGCCCGCACAATCGAAGTGCAGCTTCCGGGCATCGACAATCTCCTCTATTACGACTCCACCAGCACCAACGACGGGCACATGACGATCCGGCTCACGTTCGAGATCGGAACGGATGTGGACATCGCGCAGGTCCAGACACAGAACCGCGAGAAGCTGGCGGAACCGCAGATCCCGAACGAGGTCATTCGCCAGGGCATCTCGGTGAAAAAAGTGTCCCCGGATCTACTGACGGTCGTGGCGCTGAGTTCCAGCGATCCTCGATTCGATATGCTCTATCTGTCCAACTACGCGATCATCAACGTGCTCGACAACATCAAACGGCTCCGCGGCGTGGGCGATGCCCTGGTCTTCGGGGGCCAGAACTACAGCATGCGGCTGATCCTGGACCCGGTCCGGATGGCGCAGCTCAACCTCGCGCCGAGCGACATTACGAACGTGGTCCGCGAGCAGAACCGGGATTTTCCGGCCGGCACGGTCGGGCGAGAACCAGCACCCAAAGGTACGCAGCTTACCATCCCGGTGATCACGCAGGGCCGCCTGACGGAGGTGAAAGACTTCGAAGAGCTGATCGTCCGGGCGCTCCCGAACGGGGACATAGTCCGCCTCAAGGACGTGGCCAGGGTCGAGTTGGGCGCCCAATCCTACAACCTCGAAGGACGGTGGAACGGCAAGCCCAACACGTTTCTCTTGACGTTCCTTTCGCCTGGAGCCAACGCCCTCGACACCGCCAAGCGCATTCAAAGGGAGATGGATGAGCTCGCCAAGAGCTTTCCCCCCGGCGTGAAGTACGACATCCCCTATGACACGACCCGCTTCATCGAGGTCTCCATCCATGAGGTCGCTCTGACGTTGGGAATCGCGATGATCTTGGTCATTCTCGTCGTGTACGTGTTCCTGCAGAGCTGGCGGACGACGCTGATTCCCGCGGTGGCGGTGCCAGTCTCCCTCATCGGCGCTTTGGCCGGCATGCAGGCCCTCGGGTTCTCCATCAACACTCTGACGCTGTTCGGCATGGTGCTGGCCATCGGAATCGTGGTGGATGACGCCATCGTGGTGGTCGAGAACGTCGAGCGTCACATGAAGGAGGAATGTTGTTCCTCCAAGGAGGCCGCCAAGCGAGCCATGGCAGAGGTGACGGCCCCCATTATCGCGATCGTGCTCGTGCTGTGCGCCGTGTTCGTACCGGTGGGTTTCTTGGGCGGGATCACGGGCCAGCTCTACAAGCAGTTTGCGATCACGATCGCGATCTCCGTGACGATTTCCGGGTTTGTCGCGCTCACGCTCAGTCCGGCCCTCTGCGCCCTGGTGCTGAAACCGGGAGGCGAGGAGGGTCACCGCAAAGGCTTTTTCCCACTCTTCAACAAGCTCTTCGATTGGACGAGGGACCGCTATACCGCGGTCGCCGCACAGGTCATCAAGCGGGCAGCGCTGGCGCTGGCGGTCTTCGGCGTCGTGATCGCCCTCGCCTTCGGGCTGCTCAGAGGGCTCCCATCCAGCTTCCTGCCGGATGAGGATCAGGGCTACTTAATTACCATCGTTCAGCTCCCTGACGGAGCCTCCCTGCAGCGGACCACCGAGGTGATGAGCAAGCTTGAGAAGTACTTCCTGTCCAATCCGGTGATCCACAGCACGGATGCGCTGGTCGGCCAGAACTTTGTGTTCAACACGCGCGGGCCCAATTCAGCGACCCTGTTCACGCCCCTGCATCTCTGGGACAAACGCACGCGCCCGGACCAACATGTCAAGGCGATCATCGGGGCGGCTTTCAAAGAGTTCGCCAAGATCCCTGAGGCCTTTATCCTCGCCTTCAACGCGCCTTCGATCCGGGGCCTGGGCGCAACGGGCGGGTTCTCGGTGCAGATTCAAGATCCCAGCGGAGGCGACTTCAAGAAGTTCTCGGCCGTCGCCGAGGAGTTCATCGCGAAGGCCAGGCAAGACCCGGCCATCGGGGCGATTGGCACCAATTTTCGCGTCAGCTCGCCCCGACTCTATGCCCACGTCAACCGGGAGCGGGCCAAGGCGTTGGGGGTTCCCATCTCCGACGTCTTCGACACCCTGCAGGCCTATTTCGGCAACTTCTACGTCAACGACTTCCTCAAATTCGGCCGGGTCTATCGCGTCCAGACCGAGGCGGACGCGCAGTACCGGATGAGTCCCAGCGATCTCACCAAGATTTACGTGCGCGCCCAGAACGGGCAGGGCACGTACATGATCCCGCTCAACACCGTGGTCACGACGGAATTCACCAGCGGGCCGGATCCGGTGACGCACTTCAACGGATTCAATACGGCCTTCGTGCTGGGAGCGGCGGCTCCAGGCGCGAGCTCGGGTCAGGCTCTCGACGCGGTGGAACGAGCGGCAAAGGAGGTGCTGATCCCCAAGGGCTACGGGATCGACTGGAGCGGAATTTCCTACCAGGAGCGGAATGTCGGAGGGAAGTCGGTTGCGGCGTTCGCGTTCGGTCTGCTCATGGTCTTCCTGGTCCTGGCCGCCCAATACGAGAGCTGGACGGTGCCCTTTGCCGTGATTCTGGCCGTGCCTTTCGGCGTCTTCGGGGCCTTGTCCGCCGTATGGGTTCGCGGGATGACCAACGACATCTTCTTCCAGATCGGGCTGGTCACGCTGATCGGGCTTTCCGCCAAGAATGCGATCCTCCTCGTGGATTTTGCCAATCATCGGTACCACGCTGGCATGTCGGCCACCGAGGCGGCCATCGAGGCGGCGAAGCTTCGCTTCCGGCCGATCATCATGACCTCCATGGCGTTCATCCTGGGGGTGACGCCTCTGGTCTTTGCCACGGGCGCCGGAGCCGCCGGCCGCCAGTCCATCGGCACCGGCGTCTTCGGTGGCATGCTCGCGGCCACCTTCCTGGCCATCTTTTTCGTGCCGGTGTTCTTCGTGTTGGTCCTGAAGCTCGCGCAACGCCGTCCCAGCCAAACGGCCGCAAGCCCCGGTGCAGCGCCGGCCGTGGCGTCTCCTGCGGAAGGAGGGCACTGATGCGCCGCCTCGCCCTGGCTGTGCTTTCGGCGCTGCTGATCTCCTGCGCGATGGGGCCGGACTATACGCGTCCCGGCGTTTCCACTCCGGAGTCCTTCCGCATGGCAGGGAAGGAGGGAGAGTCCATCGCCAATCTGCCATGGTGGAAGCTGCTCCGTGACGAGGAGCTCCAAAAGCTGGTCCGCATCGCCCTGAACGAGAACAAGGATCTGAAACAGGCGGTCGCGAGCGTCGAGGAATTTCAGGCCCGGCTGTACATCGCGCGGACAGACTTCGCCCCCCAACTCAGCGTGACCGGGAACGCGCCCGTCGCCAAAATGGGTGGCGTTGGATTCCCGGGGTTCCCCAGCTCATTCAGCTATTATGGGCAAGGCTCTCTGTCCTGGGAGGTTGATTTCTGGGGGCGGGTCCGCAGGGAGAATGAAGCGGCACGCGCGGACCTCTTCGCCCGGGAGGAAAACCGACGTGCCGTCGTTTTACAACTCGTGTCCGGCGTGGCCCAATCCTATTTCGATCTTCGCCAGTTGGATATGCAACTGGACATCGCCAAGCGCACCCTCAAGTCATGGGAGGAGTCGGTGCGGCTCGCCCAGGCCCGCCTGCGGCAGGGCCTGACCAACAAACTGGACGCCGACCAGTTCGAGGCGGAACGCGCCAACGCCGCGGCTCGCACAGCGGAGCTCGAGCGTCTGATGGTCCAGAAGGAGAACGAGCTCAGCGTGCTGCTGGGGCGAAACCCGGCGTCCGTCCCCCGGGGCCGCTCGCTCCTCGAACAAGCACTGCCCTCGGAGGTGCCCCCTGGCCTCCCTTCGGAGCTGCTCCAGCGCCGTCCGGATATTTTACAGGTGGAACAGCAACTGGCTGCGGCCACCGCCAGGATCGGGGTTGCCAAGGCGGAGCGGTTTCCGAAAATCACCTTGACCGGCATCCTGGGTGTAGCGAGTCCGCATTTATCGCGTCTCGTGAATCCCGGAGAATTTGGCGCGGTCGGCCCGGCCTTGACCGGCCCGCTGTTCAATGCCCAAATCCTGGGCTTCCAGCAGCAGGCGGCCGAAGCCCAGGCCAGGCAGGCCGTGGCCCAGTATGAACAGACCATCCTGGTGGCCTTCAGGGAAGTCGAAGATGCCCTCGTGGCGGTGCGCAAGACACGCGATCAAACACTAGCACAAGAAGAACAAGTCACGGCACTAAGATCAGCCCTGCACCTGGCCGATCTCCGGTACAAGGGGGGACTCGCGAATTATCTGGACGTGCTTATCGCTCAGCGGAGTCTCTTCGACGCCGAACTGTCGCTCACGGCCACCCGCCGGCTCCACCTGGTGTCCATCGTCCAGCTCTACAAGGCGCTGGGCGGGGGCTGGATCAGCGGAGCGAGCATGCAATGAAAAGCACCATGCTGTGGTGGATGTGGACCAAAGTCTCTGTTCGACTGCCTTAGCCCTTACGCGATAACTGCCTGATTTTCTCATCATTTTTGATCGGGAAGTCGGTGTGATTATTGCACTGCGTTATTTTCTGCCCACATCAAGATTAACGCACACACAAAAAGGATGGTCTATATGCCATACATTACTGTCGGTAAAGAAGATTCCAAAGCCATCGAGCTGTACTACAAGGACTGGGGCAGCGGACAGCCCGTGGTCTTCAGTCATGGCTGGCCGCTGAGCGCGGACGCCTGGGAAGACCAGATGTTCTTTCTGGCTTCCCGCGGCTACCGCTGCATCGCCCATGACCGCCGCGGCCACGGCCGCTCGAGCCAGCCCTGGAACGGCAACGATCTGGACACCTACGCCGACGACCTCGAAACGCTGGTCTATAAGCTCGGCCTGAAGAGCGTAATCCATGTCGGCCACTCCACGGGCGGTGGCGAAGTCGCCCGCTATATCGGCCGCCACGGCACGAGACGTGTGGCCAAGGCCGTGCTGATCGGCGCGATCCCGCCGCTGATGCTGAAGACGCCCGCCAATCCCGGCGGCACGCCGATCGAGGCGTTCGATCAGCTTCGGGCCGCCGTCGTGGCCGACCGTTCGCAGTTCTGGAAGGATCTCAGCCTGCCGTTCTACGGCTACAACCGGCCGGGCGCCAAGATCTCGGAAGGCGTGCGCGATTCATTCTGGCTCCAGGGGATGATGGCGGGCTTCCCAGCCGCGTACTTTTGCATCAAGGCGTTTTCCGAGACGGATCTGACCGAGGATCTCAAGAAAATGGACGTGCCCACCCTGATCCTTCATGGCGACGACGACCAGATCGTGCCGATCGGTGCCTCGGCCATGCTCTCGTCCAAGATCGTCAAGAACGCGATGCTCAAGGTCTACAAAGGCGCGCCGCACGGCATGTGCACGACACACAAGGACCAGGTCAACGAGGATTTGCTCGAATTCTTCAAGGAAGAGAGAGCGACCCGTGCAGCTTAGCTGAACAATACAACTGGAACAGGAGAAACGGGGACAGGCTACTTTTTCATGATGCGAGGACGCTCCATGCAACCGGTAAAGAACAGGAAAGTAGCCTGTCCCCGTTTTCTCGCATGCTGGTAGTTGAAAGGAGGTTTCATCATGACTGTGATACAGCGGGTGGCAATCTGCTTCGGAGCGGGGGTTCTAGGCGCACTGGCCGTGGTCCTCTTCAGCTACGTCCTGTTCGCGTTGGGGCTTAGCGAGAAACTCGGAGTAAAGGCGCCGATCTCATTCAAATCGCCGGATATATACCGGCCGCTCTTCTGGGGCGGGCTGTGGGGGATCCCGTTCGGGCTCTTGTTAGATGCTGCCTGGACGCACCTGTACCTTTTCGGCTTTCTCTACTTCCTCGCGCCGGTGCTGGCGCTGTTCCTGATTTTTCTGCCGATGAGCGGGGCGGGATATTTCGGGCTGCGGCAGGGCGGGCCGATGTTCACGATTTACCTGCTGCTGGTGAATCTGCCGTTCGGGATCATCACCGCCTTGGCCGCAAAGGCGATCATCGGGGAGAAGCCGTAGGCAACCGATCCGCCGGACGGCTATGGCGGCTCTCATTTCGGCCGCTGGTATTTAAATGGAGCTTTCGTCATGACCACAAACTCAACAACCGCCGAGGACCGTCTCGCCAAGCTCGGCATCAAGCTCCCGGCGCCGCCTGAGCCCTTTGGCATCTATGTGGAAGCGGTGCAGACAGGCAATCTGCTTTTTCTGACCGGGATGCTTCCCACCGAAGGCCGCGCGGCGAAGTTCATTGGGCGCGTCGGCGCGGAGCTTGATGTGGAAGCCGGGCGGAAAGCGGCTTATCTCGCTGCTCTCAATGGCCTTGCAGTCGCGCGGGAGCACTTGGGATCGCTCGACAAAGTGACGCGGATCGTCCGGCTCGGCGTGTCGGTAGCCACTTCGGGAGATGTTCGCGATCAACCGAAAGTCGCTGACGGTGCATCGGAGTTGCTGCAAGACGTCTTCGGAAAAGGCAAGAACCCCAGCCGCTTAGTGTATGGCGTCGCAAGCCTTCCGCTCGGCGTCCCGGTCGCTCTTGAAATCATTTTCGAAGTGGTGGGGTAAACGAAGGAGCAAGTATGTCAGCCAAGAAAACAGCAATCATCACGGGAGCACAGCAGGGCATCGGTGCGGGTTTGGTCGAGGGCTTCCTGAACGCGGGTTATAACGTCGTCGGAACCTCTCTTCATGCCACTCAATCGTTGACCGCCTCACCCAACCTGGTCCTGGTCGATGGCGATATTGGTAAGCAGGAGACCGCTGTCAAAACTGTCGAAGCAGCGATCAAGCACTTCGGAACGATCGATGTTCTGGTGAATAACGCCGGAATTTTCTACACCAAGCCTTTCACGGACTTTACTACCGACGACTTCAACGCCTTGGCCTCGACCAACCTGCTGGGATTCCTCTATATTACTCAGCTCACCGTGAAACAGATGCTCAAACAGAAGTCCGGGAACGTCGTGACGATCTCCGGATCGCTTGCCGATAATCCCATCGCCGGCGTCAATGCCTCGGTTTCGATGATTACGAAGGGCGGCCTGAATACGGTGACCCGAAGTCTCGCAATCGAGTACGCAAAAGAAGGTATCCGCTTCAACGCGGTCGCCCCCGGCGTCGTGGACACACCTCTGCACAAGGATGATCCCAAGGACTTTCTTGAGACCTTGCAGCCAATGGGGAAAATCGCCTCCATAAAAGACGTTGTCGACGCTGTTCTCTACTTGGCAAAAGCAGGTCAAGTGACCGGAGAGGTGCTCCACGTGGATGGTGGTGCGCACGCCGGCCGTTGGTAACCGCCTGCTTTTTCATAACGCCAGGGTGCTCCATTGAAAGGAGTTGCAATGAAGACGATAACGACTCTCTTGACTGGAACTGCGTTAACCTTGTTCCTCTCGATGGTGTGCAGTGTGTACGCGCAGGATGTCACGGTTTCTGAAAAATCTTTCACCTGTATTCGTGACGGGCACAAAATCAGAAATACGTACATCAGGAACGCGGACCCCGAGAAGCTAAAGGAGGCGGTGCGTATTTTTAAGAACAGTGTGCCGGACAAGGAATATCCTGTTGGCACCATCCTTCAGCTTGTTCCGTTTGAAGCCATGGTGAAGCATCCGCGTGAGAAGTTTCCCAAATCGAATGGTTGGGAGTTTTTCGCTTTGGAGGTCTCCGAGGCTGGCACCAAGATCAGAGATCGGGGAGACAACGTCGTCAATCTCTCGCTAGGGGCGCCGTGTCTAAGCTGTCATCAGCCTGCGGCTAGGTTTGACTTCGTGTGTGAAAAGGGGCACGGCTGTGCGCCTATCCCATTCGATGATCAGAAGATCAGCGAGCTTCAGAGGGCAGACGCTCGTTGTGCCAAGAAGTAGGGGATGGGTATGAACCAAAACTAGCGAAGGGCTGGTGGCAATTCAACTTGTCAGACAAGGAGCATGCACTTGCTTAGCAATGGATGAAGGGGGCGGCATGAACAAGTTCGTGATCCGTTTCGGGTAGAGGGTTCAACGCTATCGAGCGAGGTACGGAGGAAGAAGGAGGTTTGTGATGCCCAGGAACGAAAAACCAACAGCTAATGGTCCAGCCGCCGACTACGCACCTGACCGTATGGTCAGCCGCAGACGCTTCCTGGCTGGCACGGTCTCACTGGCAGGGCTCGCCGCAACGACCATGATTATCCCGAGGCTGCACGCGCAAGAGGTCAAGCCCCCTGAAGATCCCATGCGGGTTCCCGGCGCCCTGCCGCGTCCTTACGGAGACCGTTCGCCGTTCGTCAAATCCGCGAGAGTGGGAGGAGCCGGACCGGGCGCGCCCCACGGCTGGGGCGAGAACGCGCCCAATAACTTCAATTCATGGACGCCCCTTCAGGACCTGCATGGGATCGTGACCCCTTCCTCGCTGCACTTCGAGCGGCACCACAACGGCGTGCCGCTCATCGATCCCGCCCGGCATCGGCTGTTGATTCACGGGCTCGTCAACCGACCGATGATCTTTAGCCTGGATGAGTTGGAACGTTTTCCCGCAGTCTCGCGAATCGCCTTTCTCGAATGCTCCGGGAACAGCCACGACCTCTGGCTTCCAAACGCTCCGGACTTCACGGTGCAGGACACGCACGGCCTGACCAGCACCAGCGAGTGGACGGGCGTCAAGCTGTCGACGCTGCTGGAGGCGGTCGGTGTACAACGCGGCGCGAGCTGGATGCTGGCGGAGGGAAGCGACGCCGCGGGCATGGACCGGAGCGTTCCGCTGACTGATGAAGTCCTGCAAGAGGCCATGATCTGCTACGGACAGAATGGGGAAGCGCTCCGGCCGGAGCAAGGCTATCCGCTGCGCCTGTTCTTGCCAGGGTACGAAGGCAATATCAACGTGAAGTGGCTCCGGCGGCTCAAGCTCGGCGCAGCCCCGTTTATGACGCGCGAAGAGACGTCGAAATACACCGATCTCATGCCCGACGGCAAGGCGTATCAATTCAGTCTGGTGATGGAGGCGAAGTCGGTGATCACCTCGCCCTCGGGGCGGCAGCAGATCCACCCCGGTTTTCACGAGATTCGCGGACTGGCGTGGAGCGGCCGCGGGCGCGTGACGAAAGCCGAGGTCAGTGTGGACAGCGGGCGGACCTGGCAACTGGCCCGCCTGCAGGAGCCGATCCTGCCGAAATGCCACACACGCTTTCTGTTGCCCTGGCGATGGAACGGCCAGGAGGCGGTCTTGCAATCACGCTGCACCGACGAGACGGGCTATGTCCAGCCCACGCGCCAGGAGCTCGTGAAGGTTCGCGGCACTAAATCAGTCTTTCACTACAACGCCATTCAAAGCTGGGGGGTGGAACGCGATGGACGGGTACGGCACATCTATGCGTAAGTCACTGCTGATCGGCATCGGCACGCTGGCCATCGGTCTTGCGTGGTGTTTCTGGACGGCCGGGTCTGCTGAAGAAGGCGGCGGGTATGGGCTCGGCCGGACGGCCACCGACGAGGAGATCCGGGCCTGGAACATCGATGTGTCCCCCACGGGGGAAGGCCTTCCTTCTGGGCAGGGCACGGTGAAGCAGGGCGCCCAGGTCTTTGCAGCCAAATGCGCGATGTGCCATGGGCCGACGGGCACCGAAGGGCCGAAGGATAGGCTGGTGGGTGGCCAGGGCACGCTGACGACCGCCAAGCCGGTCAAAACCATCGGCAGCTACTGGCCATACGCGACGACGCTGTACGATTTCATCAATCGGGCGATGCCGTTTAACGCGCCGGGCTCGCTCAGCCCTGACGAGGTCTACTCGGTGATCGCCTGGCTGCTGTACCAGAACGGCATCGTCAAGGAAGATGCCGTGATCGATGCGCGGACGCTGCCGCTTGTGCAGATGCCGAACCGGAACGGCTTTATCCCGGACCCACGACCGGATGTGCCTAGCCGGTAGCTGATC
>Ga0209690_1002375_pt1 | contig 10707 bp, 8 predicted proteins | sample GraSoiAngelo_150_FD_186164 | JGI IMG/M metagenome (GOLD analysis project Ga0209690, IMG submission 186164) | Grasslands soil microbial communities from the Angelo Coastal Reserve, California, USA - 14_1009_09_40cm (SPAdes) (version 2) | ecosystem: Environmental > Terrestrial > Soil > Grasslands ...
TACATGCGGACCCAACGACCGCTTCCGGATCAGGGCGAGGCACGGCTCCGCAGCTGGCTCTCCGGCTGGGCCATCCCGGATATCGCCACCGCCGTCGAGCATCGCGGATCGGCAGCGACGTCCGGCTTCGACAACGTTGTGCTTATCGATATCACGTCGCAGGTTCGTCCCTCCCTGGCCCGCCTGCATCGGATGGCGTCACTGGCTTGGCCCGCGGCGCTGCTGTTGCGGGCACTTCGGATCCGAAGTGTTGCCCAGCACGGCAACGTGCGCGGCGCGCGCGATCAGTTCCGCGCGCTTCGCGACGGCCTGTGGTTCGACGCGATGCTCACGGCAACCGCCACCGAGTTGGTCCCGCTGATTACGCACCGTTGACAGAGAGAAACGCTCAGTCCTACTGTATGGTTCGCGGGTCATAGCGGCTAGGCGTTTGCCCTGCTGGTTCACGTCCGGCGGGTTGGCGGGTTAAGGGGAGATGGGGCATATCAGTCCGCTATTGCGGCTCGGGTTGACGTTTGTCGCCGGCCTAACGATGCTCCTTCTAGGAGCATCCCTCCAGCCAGTCGGGGGACTGAATCCGCTGGCATCAATGGCTCGCGCAGCAGCACCCCCCTCTGCTTCGCCGCAGCCCACAAACTCCGCACTGCGCGCCTACGGCCAGCTGCCAATGTCGTTCATTCCGAATGCCGGGCAGATGGATGCAGCGGTGCGGTACTACGCACAGGGCGGCGGTCATGGCTTTGCCTTTACCTCGCGCGGCGCACGCCTTTCATTCCAGTCGCAAAAACGGGGCGAGCTGCTGGAGTTGAACTTCATCAACGCCGCATTAAACCCCTCGCTCCACGCGCAGCAGCGAGCTTCCGGAACGGTCAATTACCTCATTGGCAACGATCCGAGCCGCTGGCGAACCGGGCTTCCGACGTACGGACAAGTCGCATATCGCGATCTATGGCCAGGGATCGACCTGGCCTTTGGAAGCGGCGGTGGCCGTCTCACCTATGAGCTGACGCTCCAGCCCGGTGCCCGCGTCACCGACGTCGGGTTCGCATACGACGGCTCCGAAGGCCTCTCGCTGGACAGAGACGGCAACCTCCTGGTCCGAACCGGCCTCGGCACGCTCATCGACGAGCGGCCGATGACGTACCAGGTGATCGAGGGTAAGCGAGTGTCCGTCGCCAGTCGCTTCGTCCTCCCTGGGGGCAGCCATTACGGTTTCGCAGTCGGCGCCTACGACGCGCGGCAGCCGCTCGTTATCGATCCCGGGCTGACCTATTCAACGTTTCTTGGCGGAAGCGGCACCGACGAGGCGACCGGCATCGCGATTGACTCCACCGGCAGTGCCTACGTCGCCGGATTTACGACCTCGACGAATTTCCCGACCACGCCCGGTGCCTTCCAACTCACCTACAACGGTGGTACCGAGGATGGGTTTATCACGAAGCTCAACTCGACCGGCAGCGCCCTTGTTTACTCCACCTATCTAGGCGGCAGCGGTGCGGACACCATCAACGCGATCGCGGTCGACACAAGCGGCAGCGCGTACGTCACCGGGTTCACGCAATCGGCAAACTTTCCAACCACCCCTGGGGCCTTCCAGACCACGCCGACCACGAACGTCGTTGCCTTCGTGACCAAGCTCAACCCAACCGGCAGCGCACCCCTCTATTCCACGCGGCTGGGCGGGACCGGCGGTGAGCAGGGCTTTGGGATCACGGTCGACGCCGCAGGAGATGCCTTTGTCACGGGGTTCACGGGCTCGCTGAATTTCCCGACAACCCCGGGTGCCTTCGATACCAGCTACAACCAGGGCGGCGACGCATTCGTGACGAAGCTCAACCCACTCGGGACTGCCCCTTTGCTCTATTCAACCTACCTCGGCGGATCTGGCCTCGACCAGGGGCTGGCGATCACCATCGACGCAACCGGCAGCGCCTACGTCACCGGCTCGACCGGCTCGATGAACTTTCCCACCACAGCCGGCGCGTTCGACACGACGTTCAATGGTGGCTTCGACGTCTTCGTGACGAAGCTCAACACCGCGGGCTCTGCGCCCCTCGTCTACTCAACCTATCTAGGCGGGTCAGGGACGGAGTTCGGTCGGGGGATCGCGCTCGATAGCTCACTCAACGCATATGTGACCGGGTCCACTGACTCATCGAGCTTCCCCACGACGCTGGGCGCCTCTGACACCAGTTACAACGGCGGCACCGACGCGTTCATCACCAAGGTCAATCCGCTTGGCACCGCCCCTCTCGTGTACTCCACATTTCTTGGGGGAAGCAGCTACGACGAGGGCCGTGGCATCGCGGTCGACCTCAGCGGCGACGCGTATGTCACCGGCTATACCCTGTCAACCAACTTCCCGACAACGCCGGGCGCCTACAACACCAGCTCCAATGGAAGTTACGACGTCTTCCTGACGAAGGCGAACCCGCTGGGTAGCGGCCTCCTTTACTCGACCTATTTGGGCGGTAGCAGCCTCGACATCGGCCTGGCGATCATCATCGACGCGACCGGCAGCGCGTACCTCGCCGGGTTCACTGGCTCATCGAACTACCCGACGACGCCGGGGGCCTTCGACACCAGCTACAACGGCGCCGGCGATGCCTTCGTCACCAAGCTTTTGGCGGTGGGCGCGCCGGCATCCCTGGTCCTGACGCCACCGGCGGCGACCAACCAGGTGGGCACGCCGCATACGGTTACGGCCACCGTGCGAGATGCCGCGCTGCAGCCCGTGCCAGGAGTGACAGTACGCTTCACCGTAGCAGGAGCCAATCCAACGAGCGGCTCCGACGTCACCAATGCGAGTGGCCAGGCGACCTTCACCTACACCGGGACGGTTGCCGGCCTCGACACCATCACCGCGTACGCCGACACGAACAACAACAACACCCAGGACACCGGCGAGCCCAACGGCGTGGCGACTAAAATCTGGACACCAGGCCCGCCAGCCACGCTCACCCTAACGCCGCCGACCGCCACCAACGTGGTAGGCGCGCAGCATTGCGTGACGGCCACCGTCCACGATGTTTACGGCAACCCGGTGCCGAACGTGACTGTGGTGTTCTCGGTACCGACTGCGGTGGCCACCCATGCCTCGCCGGCCAGTGGCTCGGCCACGACCAACAGCAGCGGGCAGGCGCAGTTCTGCTACACCGCCAGTCTCCCCGGAGCTGACCTGATCCATGCGTTCGCCGATACGAACCACAACGGGGTCCAGGATTTGACCACCGTCCCACCCGAGCCGTTCGGTGACGCCACGAAGCTCTGGATTCCGCCGACGAGCTCAGGCACCTGCAAGATCACGAATGCCGGATGGATCACCGCCATCAATGGCGACCGCGGCAACTTCAGCGGCGAGGTCCATGTGGCAAACGGGCAGGCCACTGGCCACGAGTCGTACGAGGACCGCGGCCCGCTCGAGCCGCAGCAGATTGATTCGACCAGCCTGCTGGCTGCCATATGTCCCAGCGCGCCTGGCCCGCAGATGGCGATGATCTACGGCCATGCCACAGTGGACGGCGCCGGTGACTTCGTCTTTCTGATCACCGTCACGGATGGCGGCAACGGAGGCAAGAACGACAGCTACGGGGTCATCGTCAGCAACGGCTACATCTCCGGCCAGCAACCACTCCAGGGAGGGAACGTCAACATCCGTTAAGGCCGTCTAGACTTCAGCCGATGCGCACCGGAACCGCCGACCTGCCGCTGCATGGCGGCCGCGCGCCACGCTGGCTGTTCGAGCGCATGACCTCGCTGGCCCGCGAGATGACGCTGGCGATCCTTTCGGAGGAAGGCGCACCAGGCCTGCTGCGCCGCCTTGCCGATCCGGTCTGGTTCCAGGCCTTCGGCTGCGTGCTCGGTTTCGATTGGCACAGCAGCGGCCTGACCACGACCGCCTGCGGCGCCCTGAAGGAAGGCTTGAAGGATCTCTCAGGCGAGACCGGGATCTTCATCGCGGGCGGCAAGGGCAAGACCTCGCGCAAGACGCCGCAGGAGATCGAGTCCGCGTGCTGGACCACCGGGCAGGATGCCGCGCCACTCATTCGCGCCAGCCGGCTCTCGGCGAAGGTCGATTCGGCCGCCGTGCAGGACGGCTTCCAGGTCTATCACCACAGCTTCTTCTTCACGACCGATGGCTCGTGGGCCGTGGTGCAGCAGGGCATGAACGAGAACTCGCTGATGGCACGCCGATATCACTGGCTGCCGCCCGAGCGATTCGACTGGGACCCGCATGCCGCCGTCGCGGGGGAGCCCATCCAGGACGTTCTCAACCTGGTGGCATCTGAAGGCGAGAGCAACCGAACGGTCGCCGTTGAGCTCGCCCGTGAGAATCCGACCAAACTTGTTATCGAGCTGACGCGGATGCGAACGGTCTCCTTGCCTCGGCACCATGAGATCCGGCTGAGCGATATCCACCCCGATCGGTTGGCTCGGATTCTGCTCACGACGTATGAGCGGCAGCCCGAGGACTACACCGCCTTGCTGGCAGTGCCGGGCGTCGGCGCCAAAGCCTTGCGCGCGCTGGCACTCGTCGCCGAGCTGACCTACGGCGAGCCGGCGTCGGTGCGGGATCCGGTCTCCTATTCCTTCGCCCACGGCGGCAAGGATGGGACCCCTTTTCCGGTCGATCGATCGACGTATGACGCCACCATCGCGTCCTTGCGCCACGCGGTCCAGGACACGCGCGCGGGGCTGACGGAGAAGTCGGCGGCGCTCAAGCGCCTCGCCGGCGTGGAGCGATCGCTCATCTCCACGGCGGCGTCGTGACCACAACCGCCGAACGTATTGAGGTTCCGGCGGCCGCCCTGGTGCTGCTGATCGGCGCGGCAGGCTCCGGCAAGTCGACCTTCGCGGCCCGGCATTTCGCGCCCGGTGCGGTCATTTCCTCCGATCAACTGCGGGCGCTCATCGGCGCCAGTGAATCCGATCAGCGGGCCAACGAGGACGTCTTTGAGCGATTGCAGACATTCGTGCAGGACCGGCTGGCCGCCGGCGTGCTGACGGTTATCGATGCCACCAACACGGACTGGATGCGACGTGCTGAGCTGATCAGGATGGCCCGCCGTTACGGGCGTCAGGTGATCGCCGTGGTCTTCGATCTCCCGTCGGAGATATGCGTGTCCCGGATTGCGGCGCGCTCGCGCACAGTGGGGGCCGCCGTCGTCAGACGGCAGGTCGCTGACGTGCGCCGCGACCGCGAGCGGCTCGACCTCGAGGGCTTTGCGGCGATCTACGTGCTCGCGTCAACCAACCAGGCTGAGCACGTCATCGTGGAGATCAAAAAGGGCCCGGTCGCCCGGGCCCTGTCCTCGTAGCAGCGAGCGTCGTTCAGTCGCGATGACCGCAGGCGGTCGCAACCGCGGCAAACGCCGCCTTCAGCCCGGCCAGCTCGCGGGTTGCCTGTAATAGGGTCTGTAGGTTCGTGATGGCGGCCTGGCAAGCCGCACTCGGAGCCGGCAGGCACGCCGTGCGCGCCGCCGTCAGGGCATTGCGCCACTGTTGCGCCTCCGCCAGGTCTTCGGCGCGCGCGGCCTGCAACGCCGTCAACGACAGCGGTTGCCGGCTGGCCAGCTCCACGGCGTCCTCGGCCACATCAGCCTGATGCAAAGCCTTCAGGGCATTGATCGCCTGCTGGCAAGCAGCTGATAGCGTGAACCTGGCCGACGCCAGTTTGACCACCTCGACCGGTTTTTCTGCAGGCCTGGCGATCGCCGGCGCCGTGATCGCGCCGCGGGTTGCCACGGACACGTCGTTGGCCTTCATGATCGTCGTGGTACCGGCAAGCAGGCTCACAACACTGCCCAGCGAGTTTGGGTGCGGGGCGCTGCTGGCGTTGGCCGTTAGGGTCGCGATCCCGATGGCCGCGATCGCCCCTGTAATCATCGCCTTAGTTCGCACGATTGGTCCTCCTTGGCGGGATAGTCGTCTTCTAAAACGGCAGCGGTTCAGCCCGCTTACGCCCGGTTAAGAATCATCTAGACGCAGAGCCGAACGTTAGTTCGGCATTCCCGCGGAATGAACGATTTGGATCGCCAAGTGTAGGGTCAGAGCGTGGCGGTTGACGTCTGGATCCCGGCGGGCACCGCGCCTGCGCACCGGGCGCGGCTGCCGGAAGGAATCGCCATTCACGAGCTGCCGGCTGCCGAGACGCTCACGGACCGGCTCGGCCGAGGTGACTTCCTCGTAGCCGATTACAACCCGCCGCGCGTGATCGAGGCCATCCATCGCCTCGACGATCTTCGCGTGGTCCAGGCGATGGCGGCGGGGGTCGACTGGCTACTCGACGCCATTCCAACCGGTGTCACGCTCTGCGACGGCGCCGGCGTACACGACGTGCCGGTCGCCGAGTGGGTGGTGATGATGACGCTCGCCGCCTATCACAACCTGCCGACCTACGTCGATGCGCAACGCACCGGACGTTGGCATCGCGCCGGCATCGATGCCGGAGGCGATGATCTGGAAGGGGCGACCGTGCTCATCGTCGGATACGGGTCCATTGGCCGCGCAGTCGAGGCGCGGTTGACGCCCTTTGGCGTCAGGGTGCTGCGGGTGGCGCGTCATCCGCGCGAGGGCGTGCACTCGCTGACTGAGCTGGCAGCGCTGCTGCCCGAGGCCGACGTGGTCGTCATCCTTCTCCCCCTGACCGCGCAGACCCGAGGGCTGGTGGACGCCCGGTTCCTTTCCGCGATGCGGCCCGGCGCCCTCCTGGTAAATCCCGCACGCGGCGCCATCGTGGACACCGAGGCGCTAACCGGCGCAGTTCTGGCCGGTCGGCTGCGCGCCGCGCTGGACGTGACCGATCCTGAACCGCTCCCCGACGGCCATCCGCTGTGGTCGGCAGCAGGCGTGCTCATCACGCCGCATGTCGCCGGATCGGTACGAAAACTGTTGGACCGTGCCTGGCGGCTGATCGCCGACCAGGTGCGCCGCTACCAGACCGGCGCTCCCCTGCGAAACGTCGTCGTCGACGGATACTGAACCTAGCGGTTCCGGACCTTTTCCTGGGATGCCAGATAGGAGCGCAGCTTTCTGACCTTGGGCTGCGCGTTGACCACGATATAGGGATTTAACGGATTCCGAGCCGCGTAGTCCTGGTGATATGTCTCCGCTGTGAAAAAGGCCTCCAGCGGCGTGAGCTCGGTAACGATCTTGCCGTCGAAGACCCGGGCCTTGTTCAACTGGTCGATGTATGCCTCGGCCACGCGCTTTTGCTCCCCATCGGCGAAGAAGATCGCCGAGCGGTATTGCCGGCCGGTGTCAGGTCCCTGACGATTGAGCTGCGTCGGGTCGTGCGCGATGGAGAAAAACACTTTGAGGATCTGCCCGTAGCTGATCCGGCTCGGGTCATAGACAACCTCGACGGCCTCGGCATGGGTCGTGGTGCCGCTTGAGACCGTCTCGTAGTCAGCAGTCTCGGCTGAGCCGCCCGCATAGCCGGACTTGACGGAAGAAACCCCCTGGAGGTTCTTGTAGACGGCCTCGACACACCAGAAACAGCCGCCGGCCAGGACCGCCCGGCTCTGTCCGGCCTTGTTGGCGAGCGCGGAGTCGACGATGGGATCAGGGAAGTCCTCAGGTGAGACGCGCGCCATCGCATCATTCTATGTTTCGCGGATATGCTGATGAAGAATGCCTCAGCAAAATGGGGTCAGCCCCAAGCTGGGCGACGTCTTTGAGGTCCCGATCAATGAATCCCAGGTCGGATACGGGCAAGTAGCAGGGCAACGATTTACGTCGTATCTGCTGGCCATTTTCAAGACGGCCTATCGGCGTGGGGAGCGCCCCGAGCTCAGTCGCATTACGGCGGATGACATCGCGTTTCTTGCGGAATCGCTTGATGCCAAGATCTGGAATGGCGACTGGGCAATCGTTGGAAACCTCCCGCCTGACCGGTCCCGTATCCGACTTCCTGTCTATAAGGTGACGGTCGGAAATATCAACAGTTGGTTCGTCGAGAGCTATGACGGGAGCCAGCGAAGGCCGGCGCACCCAAATGAGCTGAACGTCCTGGCACTGCGCACGGTGGTCGCGCCCGTACGCCTCGAGAAGGCGTTGCAGGCATTGCATGGGGCGCGGCCCTGGGAGCCCGCCTTTGACCAGCTGCAATACAGCCGGGTGAGCCGTTCGGGCGAGAGCTAACGCCTTCGGCTACTGGCCGATCGCGCCGTCGGTCAACTCGCGCAGGATGTCGGCGTGGCCGGCATGGCGAGCGGTCTCTTCGATCATGTGAATCATGATCCAGCGAAGGCTGAGCGGCTCTTTGGCTGGCTTCGACAGATCGTCCAGCGACGACTGCTCGACGATCTCTCGCGACCTGGCGATTTCGCCCTCATAGAGGGCGGTGATGCTCTCCACGTTGTCCTCCCGCTCGATGACGAACTCCCTCTCCGGCTCCCCCTCGTTCCATGGAAACGATATGGGATCTCCCTTGAAGTCGTGGAACCAGTAGCGCTCGACGTAGGCCAAGTGCTTGACAACGCCCAGCAAGGTCGTGTCGGAGGGCACCAGGCGTCGGGACGCCTGTTCCTTGGAAAGGCCCTGCAGCTTCCAGATCATGGTTTCGCGGTATCGGTCGAGGAACGCCGATAGCATCGCCTTCTCGTCACCAGTTCTGGGGACGGGCCGGCGCTCGTGCCGAATGACGCGTGCCTCGATCACGCGACCATCATAGGAAACGACCGACCGTCGATCCAATCTTCGTTAGTCTCGGCCGGGGTAGCTGCGTGCACGATCCGGACCCACGCGTTCACGAGGGACATCACCACTCAGGACTCTCAGCAGGAGATATGCGGCGCCAAGGATGAAGGCGATCTCCGAAAGGCTGGTCTCGATCCGGACGCCCATAGGAAGTTGAGCCAGGATGAATTGCGTCGACAGGCCGGGATAGAAGCGATCAACAGCTGCGCTGGCGGCGCCGCCTAGGAGAGCACCAAGTGCCGCGACCACGTCAAGTTGGGACCATGAACCGCGCCAGACCAGGAGAAACAGGCCAACGGGGATGAGGATCGCTCCCAGGATGGCGAGAACCTCGCTTCCGTGGATCGGCAAGGGAAGGTAATTCGTCCGCCGAAAACCGAGCCATGGACCGATGATCGGCACGAGTTGGTGGAGAGGCAAGGCGGCGCGGGCGAGAGCCTTGGTGAGCTGGTCAGCGACAACAACTAGGGTGAAGGCCGCGCCAAAAACGACCCATGAGCGCGGCCGCGGTGGACGGGTGGCCCCCCAGCCTACAGGGCGTCGACGGGCTGCTGCATCCCTGAACTTCGCGCCATGGCGCTTCGCGGGCGAAGGGCCACCAGTCGTCGTAGGTCTGGTTCCGGGTCGATGACGGCGCGGCAATCGAACTGATTATGAAGGCCTCGGCGGCCGGACTAGTTGACGGGTCGGAATCCAACAACGGTTCCGACTAGCTCGACAGTGCCGAGCCGATCGGTTCGGTAGAGTGGTGCCCCAGCCAGCGCTTGCAGTGCGGCTCCCACCGGCAGACCGTCGCGGCTGTTGGCCGCTACCTGGATCACGCTGAACCCGTGACCCGGCCCCTGCCACTGTCGCGGGCCGCCAGTCGTGAAAATCGCGCCGTCGATTTCTGATGGAATCGATTGCCAGCTGGTCGGTGGCGGCACGATCGCCAAGACGGCCTGCCCGGCGCGTAGCAACCAGCTTCGCTCGTCGGCGGCGAGGTTGAGCGCCACCCCATCGAGCTGCAGCGGGCCGTTCGCCCGCTCCACCGCGATGCCGGCGGCCTGCGCCTGCTGAACGAGCGCGCGCAGGGTGGCGCTCCAGGGATCAGGATCAGCGATGACGACTCGGCCCATCTGGAACCGGCTCAACACCGAAGCGGCTGCGCCAATCTCGGTCCGGTGCCCGCCGGTAATGAGCCAGACATCGATGGTTCGAGCCGTCGGCGGCAGGGCGCGACCGAGGGCTTGCGTAAGACGGTCGGCGTCAGGGCCACCGTCGATCAAAAGGTGATGCCCATTTGAGCTTCGGACCAGCACCGCCGATCCGGTTCCCACATCCAGGGCGTAGACGTGTACCCGACCATCGGGCTGAACCAGCAACAGCCCGACCGTGAATAGGCTGGCTGCGCCCAGGGCGAGCCACACCTTACGCCGCCAGAAAAACTGCCGGAGCTTTACGCCGGCGAGCGCCCCACCGTTGAGGATGGCGGCCGCGGCCAGCCAGCGAGCGGGAAAGTACGGCGTCGGGATGGCAGCGAAAGGCAGGCTTCCCATAAGCTCGATCACCGCCTCGAACCAGCGGGCGACCGCGCCCGCCGCCTGCAGCGGAAGCCACCCGACCACCGGCAGGAAGCTTCCGGCAGCCGCGCCGACAGCGCCGGCGACCATCATGAAGGGGACAAGCGGCACCACCAGGAGGTTGGCCAGCGGGGCGACGACCGAGACCTGATGCACTTGCGCAAGTAGCAAGGGCCAGGTCATGGCCTGCGCGGATAGGGTGGCGGCCAGCGCCTCGCGGAGCGGTCCGGGAAGCCAGCGCAGCAGCCTCGTCAATGAATCCGCCCAGATAACGATGCCCAGGGTGGCCGCAAACGAAAGCGTGAACCCGACGTCGCGGACCAGGCTCGGCTTGATCGCGAGCAGTACCGCGGCGGCCAGTGCGAGGGCGACGCTCACGTGGCTCTGCCGGTGGATCATGCTGGCGAGGATGACTAGCCCACCCATCAGGGTTGCCCGCAGGGCA
>Ga0209690_1002384_pt1 | contig 10691 bp, 9 predicted proteins | sample GraSoiAngelo_150_FD_186164 | JGI IMG/M metagenome (GOLD analysis project Ga0209690, IMG submission 186164) | Grasslands soil microbial communities from the Angelo Coastal Reserve, California, USA - 14_1009_09_40cm (SPAdes) (version 2) | ecosystem: Environmental > Terrestrial > Soil > Grasslands ...
GGCAGGGGATGCATCAGGATGGCGTGCTCCGGCAATCGACGCATCAGCTCCGCGCCCACCACGTAGACGCCGCGATACCGTTCGTACTCCTCGGCCGATTCGAAACGCTCCGCCTGGATGCGCGTCTGGTACAGCACGTCGAGGGTGGGGGCCGCGTCGGCCAGATCGGTTGTTTCCTGCACCCGCAGATGCGCCCTGACCGAGCCCACCACGTCCTCACCCATGCGCAGGGCTGGAGGAGTGATCAGCACGAGCTCGTTGCCCTCGAATCGCGTGAGCAGGACGGCCAGCGAGCGAGCAGTGCGGCCGTAACGGAGGTCCCCGGCAAGCCCGACCCGCAGGTGGTCGAGGCGGCCCACCTCCTTCTTGATGGTGTACAGGTCGACGAGCGCCTGGGTGGGGTGATGGCCAGGGCCATCGCCGGCGCTGATGACGGGCACCGTAGCGACGCGTGCGGCCCGTGCGGCTGATCCCTGCTCTGGATGACGAAGCACGATGGTGTCGGCGTAGGCACTCACCACCCGAATCGCGTCCTCGAGCGATTCACCCTTGGCGGCGGACGATGTCGTTCCGGCACTCTGCGCGCTCAGCACCTGCCCGCCGAGCCGGTGCATCGCCGCCTCGAAGGAGAGCCGCGTTCGTGTGCTCGGCTCGTAGAAGACGGTGGCAAGCTGCCGTCGCTGCAGCCGATCCGGGTCGGCGCCGCCGGCTTCGAACCGCGCCGCCCGTTCGAGGAGCCATGCGACCAGGGCATGGTCGAGGTCTTGTGGCCCAGTCAGATGTCGGGTGACCTGCGTCCGCGCGAGCGGAGCGGTCAGGGTGTCGGTCATCCGATTTCTCCTTTCGGCCTCGCTGGGCCGGGTTAAAGGACGAAGGTCCGGGTAAGTCTACGGGCGGTGCCGGCCGTCTGTCAACGAAAAGCGCTCGCTGATATCAGCGTTGTCTATCGAACGCATTGGAGAAAAGAATTGGACAAATACCACCTCGCTTGATAGTGTCGATATAGCCTTTGGACAGGCGCGATATCAAGTCATGTGCTATCCCGAACGATGGGAGCACATCGGAGGCAAAGGGCGACATGGAGGTTATCGTGTACACGCGGCCCGACTGCGAGAGCAGCCGGAGGATCAAGGAGATCCTGGAGAACCGGGGCGTCGCATTCCAGGAACACATCTGCGCTGACGGCAAGCTCGACGGGACGGACCTGCGCAACCTCGATATCGACGTCCAGGACGTTCCCCTCACCGTGATCGACGGCGTGCCGATCGCGGGCTTGAACCAGGCACAGATCGAGCAAGCGATCGGCTGGATCGGCTTCTAGTCCTCTAAGCGCGCGGGCCGGGCGTCGCCCGTGCCATACGAGCGTTTGAGACGTACCATCAAGTCGTGCCTGAAATCGGCAAGCTGCTCATCATCGTCGGCGGCTTCATCGTGGTGGTCGGCCTGGTCCTCTTCTTTGGCCTGCGAATCCCATTCCTTGGACGGTTGCCCGGCGACATCTCGCTCGATCGCGGCAATGTCCATTTCTATTTTCCGATCGTCACCTGCCTGCTGTTGAGCCTGGTGCTCACGCTGCTGCTCAACCTGTTTTTCCGCCGCTGATCCGTCAGCCGGTCCGCGTTTTGCGGATTTCCTGGTAGAGGTCGCGCAGCTCCGGGGTGATGGGCTCCGGCAGGCGAATCTCGAGCGTCGCGTACAGGTCGCCCGCCACGCCATCCTTAAGCGCCGGCAATCCCTTCCCCTTCAAACGGAACACCTTGCCCGCCTGGCTACCGGACGGCACGCGCAACTGAAGCTGGGCGCCGGTCAGGGACTGGATGGTGACCTCGTCGCCGAGCGCCGCCTGGTCGTCGAGCACGGGCAGGGGCGTGTAGAGGTCGCGTCCCTTGGCCGCGAAGCGCGGATGCGGCTGTAGCTGGACACGCAAGTACAGGTCACCGTGCTGGGCCGCCCGCTGGCCCTCGCCCTTGACGCGGATGCGCGAACCCTCGGTCACGCCGGCCGGAATCTTGACCAGGATCTGGCGGCGGGTTGCCCGCACGCCCGCCCCGCCACAGGTCGGACAGGTGACGCTCTCCATCACGGTCCGGTTGCCGACCTTGCGACGTTCACCGGTAAAGCCTGACCCGCCGCAGGTCGGGCACGTCTCGGGCACTTCGGTCTGGATGGTTCGCTCGCCACCTCGGGCGGCCTCCTCGAGCGTGATCTCGATCGCGTGTTCGATATCCTCGCCGCGTTCGCGGGTGACGGTCCGTCCGCGCGGCCCCTCGAAATCGAAGCCGGAAAAGCCGCCGGCCTCGCCGGCGAAGAAGGTGTTGAAGAAGTCGCTGAAGTCACCGACGCCGGCGGCACCCGCTCGCCGGCCTGCCTGCGACTGATACTGGCGGGCGAACTCCTGCTCCCGCTCGATGCGTTCCCAATCGGAACCGAGCTGGTCGTACTTCGACCGTTTCTTTTTGTCACTCAACACTTCATACGCCTCGTTGATCAGCTTGAAGCGCTCGGTGGCCTTCGGGTCCTTGTTGACGTCCGGGTGGTATTGCCGGGCCAGACGCCGATAGGCCGACTTGATCTCCTTCTCGCTAGCCGTCCTGGTCACACCCAGGGTCTGGTAGTAGTCCTTGTATTCAGGGGTAGCCATTCTTCAATACGGAGTGATGCCCGAAACGGCGCCGGCCGAAACGGCCCGGATTATCGTCGCCCAGGCCTACAGGGCGGTTCGAACCGTCGCGTACTCGCGGCAGTGCTGGACGAACTTATCGACCAGCACGGGGTTCTGTCCGAAATGGAGATGGACGTAGCTGGCCAGGAGGTTGGGCGCCACGAAGCCTTCATAGCCGATCACATCGCCCTCGGCATTCAACATCTGATAGGCGGACTTGAGTCCGCCGTCGTGGCCGGTGATCCGGCTCCAGTGAAACTCGTGTCCGCGATAGAACTGGCCGCGGGACGAGAGAATGCTGTCCTCCAGGGTGAGGATCTGCCGGTAGCCGAAGCGGTGGATTTCGCCATCCATCTCGACATCGACCGGGATCACGCCTGCCATCTGGTGCGCCGTACCGGATGCGCGCAGCGACCGTCCCAGGTACATCAGCCCGCCACACTCGGCATAGATCGGCACCCCGCTGCGGTAAGCGCGCTGGATCGACTCGGCCATCGCCCGGTTCCGGGCGAGCGGTTCGACGAAGCCTTCGGGAAATCCGCCTCCGAGGTAGATGCCGGCGGCATCCTGCGGGAGGTGCGCGTCTTCCAGGGGGCTGAAGGGCACGACCTTCGCGCCGTGCTCTTCCAGCAGCTCGAGGTTTTCCGGGTAATAGAAGTTGAACGCGTCATCGTAGGCGACCGCCAGCCGCACCATCGGCCCACTTGCCGGCTTGCCCTGGAAGATTTTCTTCGGCACCAGCGGCACCAGCTCAGCCTTGTTGGCGATCCTCAGCAGCAGGTCGAGATCGACGTCGCGATTGATCATTTCGGAGAGCAGCCCGATCATCCGGGCCCATTCCTTGTTCTCCGTCACCGGCAGTAGCCCGCGCTGGCGCTGCGGGATGTCGAGCTGCGCGATTTTCGGCAGGGCACCGAGGACAGGCAACTTGGCGATACCCCAGATGGCGTCCTCGACGCTGCGACGGTGAGCATCGGACCTGACGTTATTGAGCAAGACCCCGGCAATCCTGGGCGACTCGGCATAACTCTTGAAGCCGAGCGCCACCGCTGCGGCGCTTTGCGCCATGTCGGCGACATCGACGACCAGCACCACCGGCGCCTTGACGATCCTTGCAACGTCGGCCGTGCTGCCGTCGGGACTTCCACCGCGCCCATCGAACAGGCCGAGCATGCCCTCGATCAGCGCCAGATCAGCGCCGAGCGCACCCTGGGCAAGCACCTGGCGCAGCGCGCCCTCGCCCAGCATCCAGGAGTCGAGGTTGCGGCAGGGTCGGCCACTGACATGGGCCAGGTAGGCCGGATCGATGTAATCGGGACCAACCTTGAACGACTGCACCGTCAGGCCGCGAGCTTTGAAAGCCGCGATCAATCCGGCGGTGAGGATCGTTTTTCCGACGTTGCTCGCGGTCCCGCCGATAACCAGCCTTGGAGTGCGAACCTCGTCCAGCATCATGCCTCACTATCGCTTGCTAAACAAGGTGCCTCTTCCCCAAAGCACCTGCCTGTCGGCTACCGTAGCACAGGGCCCGCGCCCTCGTAAAGCCATTCGGACCGCAATTCGCGGTTAGACGGTCGCGAGAACCAGGGCGGGTTCGACGGCGGGACGGAGGTCCCGGAGATGCAGACGGACTCGGTCCAAGCCGTCCCATCGCTCGCACTGGATCGCATAGATGATGTCAATCCGGCGGCCCGGCGGAAGATGGTTGGCGGTTGCGCCCCTGTCAAAGGCGATCGCCTCGGACGAGGCGGTCCGGTCGCGCAATTGCAAGCGCAGATGCCGCCGATCGACGCCGAAAGCCTCGGCGCGGACCACCTCTACCCCGCGGCTGAGCAGCAACGGCTCACGATTGCCGACGCCGAAGGGCGCCAGCAGCTGGACTTCCTGGTGAAGGCTTGGCTTGAGGTCGGCGAACGCCGCGGACGCCTCGATCCGGATTGGACGTGAAAATGCATCGCCATTCAAGCGAACGGCCGTGTATGCCTCCAGGCTGGCCTTCAAGTCATCGAACTGGTTGGCGAGCACGGTGAGACCTGCGGCCATGGCATGTCCGCCAAAGCGATGCAGGAGAGAAGCGCACGACTGAAGGCAATCGACCAGGTGGAAGCCCTCGATGCTGCGGGCGGACCCGCGCCATTCCTCACTCTCGGTGTTGAAGATGAAGGTGGGGCGGTAGAACTCTTCGACCAGACGGCTCGCCGCCAGTCCGAGAACGCCAAGTGGCCAGCTCGTCGCGCCCATGACGATCACCGCGGCGGCATTATCGAGCTCCACCACCTTGGCTTTCGCTTCGCGTACGATCTCGGCGGTCAGCTGCTGGCGTTGTGCATTCTGATCCTGCAGTCGCTGGGCCAGCGGATCGGCACACTCGCGGTCGTCGCACATCAACAACTGGAGCGCCAGCATCGCATCTTCCATCCGGCCGGCGGCGTTGATGCGCGGCCCCAGCTGAAACGCGAGATGCTCGGCGGTTACGGGACCACTGATTCCGGCGACAGCCAGCAGGGCCGCGCATCCTGCGCCGGGGGCTTCATTCAAGCGCTGCAGCCCGGCCCGAACGATGGCGCGGTTTTCGCCGTGCAGCGGAACCACGTCGGCCACCGTCCCCAGGGCGACCACATCCAGCGACAGTGTGGGATCGAGCCTCCCGGGAAACGGACCTTGCTCCAGCGCCACCAACAACTTGTAGGCGACGCCGCAGGCCGCCAGCCCATCGAAGGGATAGGGACAATCGGGTTGTTTGGGATTGATCAGCGCCTCGACCGGCGGGCGCTCTGCCCCGACCTCGTGGTGGTCGGTAACGATCACGCGCATGCCGGAAGGCCGGCCCCGGGCGACGTCAACCGAGTTGGTCCCGCAATCGCAGGTGATCACAAGGCGGGCGCCGCGCGCGTGCAGTTCGTGGAGCGCTTCAGCGTTCAGGCCATAGCCTTCGGTGAATCGATTGGGGATATAGGTGATAACGTCGGCGCCCACAGACCGCAAGCCACGCGCAAGGGTAACGCTGGCGGTCACGCCGTCGGCGTCGTAGTCGCCGTAGACCGCGATCCGCTCTCCACGATCGACGGCGTCCGCAATCAGCTCGCATGCGACCGACATGTCTTTCAATAAGAACGGATCGGGTGCCCGCTCGAGGTCGGTCTGCAGCCACGGATCGAGCTGGCTCTGCCGGATGACGCCGCGCCCATGCAGGATCTGCCGGAAAACCGAGGAGAACGCCTCCAGTCCTGGTTGAGCCCGAAGCGGCTCGGGGAGGATCCAGTTCCGGCGTTCCTTCTTCAAAACCGGCCGCATTATCGCACCGCTTTGCGACAGCTGCGTGTCGACGTTTTCCACAGCTCGCTGGGTTCAGCGAAGCGGCCGGCACTCCTCGAGAACGCGGCGAGCCGACTCGACGTCACCGGGGCGGGCAACCAGGATCCGCACGATCGGAAGGTCGAGGCCGGTCGCCAGACGGTCGAACTGCCGGCGGGTCTGTCCCGGCCCGCCGGCGGCGCCGATCGCGGAGACAAACTCTGGACTGGGAGCGACGCCGGATGCCTCGATCCGCCGCAGCTCCTCAGCGAAACCCATGCGCTCGAAGTGACGACGATACGCCGGCACACCGAGGGCATATCGCAGGGCGGCGGCTGACACGATCCCTCGAGCCAGCTCCGGATCGGGATCGACGGCCGTCCGGATGTATTCGACCACCCGCGGCACGGCTCGGCCAGCGGCATACGCGGCTTTGGCCACGGCCTTCCGCGACCATTCGACCCACTGAGCTGTACACCAGTTCAGCGCGACACCGTCGGCAAGCTCAGCGGCGACCGCCAGCATCAGCGGGCCGAGCGCTGCCACGTAGAGCGGCATCTCAGCCGGCAGGCGCGGTCGAAGATCGGCCAGATACGGGGGCATGGTCTGAGCGGGCCGCGGCATCTGCCCACTGCCCACAACCAGGGTGAATCGTCCCCTGGTCGCCTCCCACAACCGTCGCGCCTGCTCCGCGTAAAACGACGCCGGCCGACCGGATGCGGGAACGGCCGAGATGCCGACCGGCAGCCCGCTCGCCTGGTGCCAGCGCAGAGAGCGGTCGAATGCCGCCGCGTTGGCGCCGGAGGGCGTCCAGGCGGAATCGTAACCAAGCTTGGCGGCCAATCGAACGAGCCGCAGTTCGTCGGCTTCGCGCAGACCCTGGTCGGGATCGATGCCGAAGCCGGTTGCCACCTTAGCCTGCGGCTTTTACGCGGCGGCTTCCTGCTGAATGATCACGGGCGGCGTCCGCTCCTTGCTCCAGTTCAGGATGAAGATCACCGCGATCAGCAACCCGGTGCCGACGAATTGCGGCGAATAGAGCGGCTGGTTGAAGCCATAGGGCGGCGGCGCCGAGGCGATAAAGGTCGCGGCCACCGGGTAAGCCATTTCCGCGATCGTCGCCAGGGTAGCCGGAGTGCTCGCCAAGGCTCGGTAATAGAGGAGGAGCGCGAAGAGTCCCGGAATCAGCGCAATGCCGAGAAAGGGAAATACATCTCCGGCGTGGTAATGGCTGAAGCCAGCCATTCCGTTCTGGACGAGCACAACAAGGATGAGGACCGGAAGCGCCAGCGTGAAGCGCAGCGCCGTCGTCGTCGGGAAGCTGAGCTTGCCGAGCACGAAGCGCCCCAGCACGGTGCCGCTGGCCCACAGCCCGGCGGCGCCGAGCGCATAGAGTCCGGCCTCAAGCCGACCATGCTGCAGGTCGGAAAACGGCGCCATCAGGTTCTGGGCAAAGACGACCATGTACACGCCGACGATCGCCAGGGCAGCGGCCGGCCAGAACCAGGGCCGCCGTCGTTCGCCCAGGACGATCCACGCCAGCAGGATTGCGATCAGCGGCTGGGTCTGCTGGAGGACAAAGGTCTCGGCGAAGTGCCGGTACGAGAAGGAGGTCGTGAACAGGATCGTCGCCACCGCCTGCGGACCAACGGCGATCAGCCCAATCGCCAGCCAACCACGCCTGTCCAACCGGCGCATTTCAGGGATGCCGCGGAGCAAAAACGCGCTCAGGAAGAGGCTGACCAGCGCGTCTTCGATGACGACGATCTGGGAAGGGGTCAAATGACCGATCAGCTGTGCACGGAAGTAGGTGTCCGACGCCCAGAGCGTCGCCGCAAGGGCGATGAGCACCACCGAAAACCGGTCGATGGGGCCAACCCTCCTCGGCGGTGCGACCGACTGGGCCTCCGTCTTGGAAACGGCCATCGTCATTACTCCTTTGGCCGCCGGGGCAGCGATCGGGCGCACCGCGTGCGCTCCGAGAGCCTTCTTTCATCCCGACTGTACGGTCGGCCCCGGAGTGGGCTTACGCCTTCACCGGATCATGCGTCGTAGGACGCTCGCGGGCTTTACCGCCGATCGGGGATTCACACCCCTGCCCCGAAGACCGCTTACTAAGGTAGCAGATTCTTTTCGCGCGCTTCCCTCAGTGTTTGAAATGGCGTTCGCCGGTGAAGACCATGGCGATACCTGCGGCATCGGCGGCCGCGATCGCCTCGCTATCTTTCAGCGAGCCGCCCGGCTGGACGATCGCCCGCACGCCCGCGCGCGCCGCCACCTCAACACCATCCGGGTACGGGAAGAAGCCGTCGCTGGCCAGAACCGAGCCGGTCACACGAGAGGCCCCACGATGGACGGCCAGCTCGACGGCCTCGACCCGGCTCATCTGCCCGGCACCAATTCCGATCGCGGCTCCCTTAAGCGCCAGCACGATGGCGTTCGAGCGCACGTGCTTTACGACAGTCCAGGCGAACTGCAGGTCCTTCCAGGTTGCGTCATCGGGCGCCTTCGACGTCACGACTCGAGCCTCGCCCAGGGTGCCGCCGCTGAGATCCGCCGTCTGCACAAGGAATCCGCCGGTGATGGGCCGCGCATCCAGGGCCAGATTCGCGGCCCCGGGCCCGGGTTGCAGCACCCGCAGTTTCGGCCGCGATGTGAGCACCTCGCGTGCCGCATCGTCGAAGGCCGGCGCCACCACGACTTCCAGGAAGGGGCCGACCAGCGCCTTCGCCGCCGTCGCCTCGACTGGACGGTTGAAGGCGACGATGCCGCCAAAGGCCGAGCGAGGGTCGCAGTCGAGCGCCCGGTCGAAGGCTTCGGCCGGGTCCGCGCCAACGGCGACGCCGCAGGGGTTGGCGTGCTTGATGATGGCCACCACCACCGCGGTAGAGAAGTCACCGACCAGTGACCAGGCGGCCTGGGCGTCGAGCAGGTTGTTGTACGACAGCTCGAGCCCCTGCCACTGCTTCGCCCCTGCGACACCGCCGCCAGCGGCGGTTCGATAGAGCGCCGCAGATTGGTGCGGGTTCTCGCCATAGCGCAGGTCGCGCACCTTATGGCCGCCGAGCGTGAAGTCCTGCGGTAAGGTCGTCGAGGTGTGGGAATCGCGGAGATGCTCACCGATCGCGGCGTCGTAGGCCGCCGTGTGTCCGAAGGCTACCGCCGCCAGGTGGCGGCGCAGTGAGGGGGGAATGCCCGCTGGATCGTTGAGCGCGGCGAGCACGGCCGGGTAATCACTCGGCCGCACCACCGGCAGCACATGGTCGTGGTTCTTGGCGGCGGCCCGCAGCAGCGTCACACCCCCGATGTCGATGGACTCGATGGTTTGCGCGTGGCCCGCGCCGGACGACACCGTTTCCACAAAGGGATAAAGATTGACGACCACGAGGTCGATCAGCTTGAGTTCGCGATCGGCAAGCTCCTGCAGGTGGCGCGGTTCGTCGCGGCGCGCCAGGATCCCGGCGTGCACGTTGGGGTGCAGCGTCTTGACGCGGCCATCGAGCATCTCGGTGAATCCCGTCAATTCGAACAGGGCGTGCACCGGGATGCCCGCATCACCTAGGGCACGCTCCGTACCTCCCGTAGCGTAGATCGTCACCCCAAGGCGGTCGAGAGCGCGAGCGAAATCGACCAGCCCAGTCTTGTCCGAGACGCTGAGGAGCGCGTTCACACCGTGAGGGGCAGCGCCTGGCCCGCGATCCGCTTGACGACCTCCGGCAGCAGGCTATGCTCCTCGGCCTGAATCCTGTCCCGAAGAGTCTCCACCGTATCGTCCGGTCGCACCTCGACGCTGCGCTGGGCCAGGATCGGCCCCGCGTCTACATCTTTGGTCACCACATGCACCGTGCATCCCGTCTCGGCGACGTGCGCCTCCAGGGCCATGGTGACCGCGTCCATGGTGCCCGCGAACTGCGGCAGCAATGAGGGGTGAATGTTGATGATGCGGCCCGCAAACTCGCCCGTGAAGACACGTTCCAGGATGGCATCGTAGCCCGCGCACACCACCAGCTCCACGTCGTGGAGTCGAAGCTTCCTCGCCATCGCAAGGTCGCGCTCTTTACGGTCGGGATAGTCGGCCAGCCGGAAGGTCGCCTGCGAGATGCTCGCCTTCTTGGCCAGCTCGAGCGCCGCGCAATCGCGGTTGGCACAGACGACCACGACGCGCGCCGGATAGAGAGGATCCTTCATTGCCTCGATCAGGGCCTGCAGGTTGCTGCCCCGGCCGGACACCAGGACGCCAACCCGGAGCCGAGTCACTCCAGGATCTGGACACGCCGCTGCTCGGATGCCACGATATCGCCCACCTGGAAAATCTCCCCGTCGAGGACCCGCAGCGCGGTCTCGGCGCTCGACTCGTCCACCACGACGATCATCCCAATGCCCATGTTGAAGGTACGCCACATCTCCTCGTCCACAACGAAGGGAGCCAGATAGGAAAAGATCGGTGGCTCGGGCCAGGTGCCACGCTGAAGGCGCCCTCCTAGGCCAACCGGCAGGATCCTCGGCAGGTTCCCCACGATGCCGCCGCCGGTGATGTGCGCCAGCCCTTTGATGGTGACGGTCTCGCGCAGCCGCCGCACCGGCTCCAGGTATGAGGGGTGGGGCGCCAGAAGCGCATCGAGCACCGTCTGACCATTCCCAGGGATGGTCTGGGCCAGTGCCTGGCGAGGGATCACGCGGCGGGCCAGGCTGAAACCGTTGGTATGGAGGCCGGTTGAAGGGAGGGCGAGCAGCG
>Ga0209690_1002390_pt1 | contig 10676 bp, 9 predicted proteins | sample GraSoiAngelo_150_FD_186164 | JGI IMG/M metagenome (GOLD analysis project Ga0209690, IMG submission 186164) | Grasslands soil microbial communities from the Angelo Coastal Reserve, California, USA - 14_1009_09_40cm (SPAdes) (version 2) | ecosystem: Environmental > Terrestrial > Soil > Grasslands ...
TACGGGCGCATCTTCCTCTTGATGGACGCCGACTCGGACGGGCACCACATCGCGACGCTCCTCTTGACATTCTTCTACCGCCACCTGCGCGAGCTGATCAAAGCGGGCGCGGTCCACATCGCCCAACCGCCGCTCTACCGCATCGACATCGGGAAGGAGACGTACTGGGCGTTGGACGAGGCCGACCGCGACCGCATCCTCAAGGACAAGATCAAGGGGAACGCCAAGCCGCAGATCATGCGGTTCAAGGGCCTCGGCGAGATGACTGCCGACGAGCTGAAGAGCACCACGCTCGACCCGAAGAAGCGCATCAGCCTGCGCGTCACGGTGGCGGCGGACGCCGAGCTGGAGACCGACCGGGTCATCAACGACCTCCTCGGCAAGGACGTGTCGGCCCGCTTCAAGTTCATCATGGAGCGCGCCGGCGAAGTCCAGGAGCTGGACGTCTGAGGGCGCGAGAGGGCTAAAGCCTACAGGGAGCGCGGGAGGTTTGGGCGCGATGGAGGGTCCGAGTTGACACGGGACCGAGCAATCGCTCGCGAATTCAACATCGAACCTCCCGCGCTCCCCAACCTTCCGCGCTCCCTGTGAAAGCTCTTTGTCCTTACATCTCTCCGTCCGGGGGCACGCTTGCAGTGCGCCGCGGGGTGTGGTTGTGAACGTGTCCATGTACGTGCGCCAGCTGAAGCTCGGGCCGATGGACAACTTCGTCTACCTCGTCGGCGCGGACGGCGCGCGCGAGACGGCCATCGTGGACGCAGCCTGGGACGTGAACACGGCGCTGCGCGCGGCCGAAGAGGACGGACGCCTGGTGACCCACGCGCTGGTCAGCCATCACCACTTCGACCACATCAACGGGCTGCCGTCCCTTCTCGCCGCGCGCGGAGTCCGCGTCCACGCGCACCTCGCGGACGTGCCCCGGCTTCCCGCCGAGCTGCAGAAAGAGGTGACGCCGCTCCGCGGGGGCGATGCTGTCGAGGTCGGGCCGATGCGCATCCGCGCGCTGCACACGCCCGGACACACCCCCGGCTCGACGTGCTGGCACGTGGAGGGCGCGGAAGGCGGCCTCTTCTCCGGCGACACGGTGTTCGTCAACGCTTGCGGCCGCTGCGACCTGTCCGGCGGCGATCCGGAGCAGATGTACGAGAGCTTGAGGCGCATCTCGCAGCTCGATCCCGCGCTCAAGCTCTACCCCGGGCACGACTACGGAGACGTGCCGGTCTCGAGCATCGCGCGCGAGCGGGAGAAGAACCCGTACTTCGCGCGGCTCGAGTCCTTGCCGAAGTTCGTCGGCTACCGGATGGGGCCCAAGACGTAGGGCATCACAGCTCCTCGGCGACGCGGCGGAGGACGCCGGGTGCGTCGTCCTCGACGATGCCGCCGTGGCACGGGATCATGCGCCGGAGCCCGGCTCGCCCGGCAAGACGCAGCAGGTGCTCGCGAAACACGGCGCGGTCGCCGACGATGAACCAGCGCGCGATGGCCGTGACCCGAGGGCGTCCGCTGACGCCGAGCAGGCGGAACAACAATCCGGCCACCCCGGGCCGGTGCGGGATGTTCATCACCGCGTCGCCGAAGAAGCACAGCGACACGCGCCCGCCGCTGCGCACCGAGACGACCGCCTCGTCGACCTTGGTGCCACCGAGCGATTCCACCGAGACGTCGGGATCGCGGGGCGCCTCGTTCCAGCCGCCTTCGACCGGGACCTTCTCCTCCACGCGCTTCTTCGATCCCTCGCCCGCCAGCACCCGCAGCTGCGGATACCGCTGCTTGAAAGCGGCGATGTCCAGCCGGTGATAGCCGTTCGGAACCAGCAGGAAGGAGGGCTTGCCGAACGCCTCCACCTCGCGCATGGCCTCCTCGCGCAGCGGGACGCCGTTCATCAGCAGCAACCGGCCGTCACCGAGGCGCGCGATGCACATCCGGCGCGACAGCTCCCCGGCGGGCATCCGGATGGTGCCCTCGACGGCCCAGAGGTTCGGCTCCAGCTTCTCCAAGGGGCCGTGAGGAAGGACGGTCCAGGGGCGTGGCATCGGCCTGTCTTACCACTGCGTCGGGCCCTCGACGCCAGAAGGTTCGGCGGGAAGCGCCTCCACCGGAGGCCCCGAAGCGAGGATGTGGCGGAGCGTCAATGCCACGACCGCCAGCGAGAGGAGGCCCCATCCCACGCCCCAGACGACGGCGGGGATGAACGTCGCGCGCGCCAGCGCCTCGGCATCGCTCGGTCCGCGCGAGGCGAAGTGGAGCAGATCGTCCTTGATGTCGTAGAGAGCGTACGAGACGCTGAAGGTGGCGAGGAAGACGAGCAGGCCCCTGCGGAGCAGAGACGGTCCGTAGCGCGCCACCATGCCGAGCGCGATGGCGGCGCCGCCGACGAAGAGCAGGGTGAATCCATCGCGGACCCAGAGGACGGCGACCAGACCGGTCCAGGCGGCCAGCGCGAGCAGAGGCCAGCGGCCGGTGCGCGACCGGGCAGCTACCCAGAGCAGCACGCACCCCGAGACGGTGGAACCGACGTACCCGGCGCTGGAGACGACGATCTGGCGCCAGATCGACGGCACGATGCGCCCGATCGTCATGCCGGCCTCGTCCGGCCTGACCTGGATGCTCTCGACCGAGCCGCCGGTCAGCAGCGTCGCGGCCGCGTGGCCGCTCTCGTGCATGAGCACGACCAGCAGACGGAAGGGCCACAGGGGCCAGGCGGTCCAGAAGACGAGCCCGGCGACGAAGCTCACCGCCAGTGCGATCAGGAGCGGCGTATCGAGGTGATGCGAACGACCCACGGCTTGGAGCATAACCTGGATGACGCTTGACGCCGCCTGTCCGGCGCTCTACAGCCCGGGGATGCACGACGAGCTGCTCGTCGTCGGGGCGCTGCACACGCAGGACCCGACGCGGCCGCGCGCGCAGGCGGCGCTGATCCGGGGCGGCCGATTCGCGTGCGTGGGCACCCGCGACGAGTGCGAGCAGCGCGCGTCATCGTCGGTGCGGTTCATCGAGCTGGGCGCAGGCTGCGCCACGCCGGGGCTGATCGACGCCCACGGTCACGTGCAGTTCTTCGGCCGCTCGCTCAACGAGGTGGACTGCTCCGGGGCGGCCAGCGAGGCGGAATGCGCCGCTCGCGCTGCCAGGGCCGCCGCGGGCGCTCCGCCAGGAAGCTGGATCCGCGGGGTGGGATGGAAGCAGGACGACTGGCGCGAGGCTCGACTTCCCACCTCCGCATCCTTGACGGCGGCGGTGCCGGATCACCCGGTGGCGCTGGCTCGCGGCGACTCGCACGCGCTCTGGGTGAACGATCTGGCGCTGCGCCGCGGGGGCATCGGCCGCGAGACGAAGGACCCGGAGGGCGGGCTCATCATGCGCGACGGCGCGGGCCACCCGACGGGCGTGCTGGTCGACAATGCGATGCGTGCCGTGTTCCAGGCGATGCCGCGTCCCGCGCCGGCCGACACCGAAGCGCTGATCTTCCGCAGCCTCAAGTCCCTGGCCGCCGTGGGCCTGACCTCGGTGCATGACGCCGGCGTGGACCGCGACTCGCTCGAGGTCTACCGCAAGATGGCGGGGGAGGATCGGCTGCCGGTGCGCGTGTACGCGATGCTCGACGGGCAGCAGCCGATGGACAAGCTCGCGGCGCAGATGGAGCTGTGGGGGCGGACTCCGCAGATCGGCCGCCTGACGGTGCGCTCGGTGAAGATGTTCGCCGATGGAGCGCTGGGGAGCCGCGGGGCGAAGCTCTTCGAGCCGTACGCCGACGATCCGGGGAATTCCGGGCTGTGGCTGACCGAGCCAGGCGAGCTGCGGCGGCGGATCGGAGCGGTGGCGTCCGCCGGCTTCCAGCCCTGCGTCCACGCCATCGGTGACCATGCTTGCGCGGAGGTGCTCTCGGCGTACGCGAGCCGCCCCGAGCTCCGCGCGCTGCGGCCGCGGGTCGAGCACCTGCAACTCCTGCGGCCGCGCGATGCGCAGCTCCTGCGAGCTTCGGGCGCGGTCGCCTCGATGCAGCCGACGCATGCGACCAGCGATGCACCCTGGGCCGAGTCGAGGCTGGGGCGCGGGACGGAGCGGCAGAAGGGCGCGTATGCCTGGAGGCAGGCGCTGGATGCCGGCGCGCCGCTCGCCTTCGGATCCGACTTCCCCATCGAGAGCATCGATCCTCGTCCGGGTCTGCGCAGCGCGGTCGCGAGGCGCACCGCGGCCGGCCAGGCGTGGATGCCGGAGCAGCGCCTGACGCGCGACGAAGCGCTCCATGCGTTCACTGCAGGGGCCGCCTACGCGGAGCACGCCGAGGGACGGCGCGGGATGATCCGCGAGGGCTACGACGCGGACCTGACCGTGTTCGAACGCGACGTGCTGGAGGTCGCGGTCGACGAGCTGCCGGAAGTGCCCATCGCGGCGACGGTCGTCGGAGGTGTGGTCGAGTACGCCGGTCCTTGACGCGAGGCCCGGCGCCGCGCGATGTGGCGGGCTCCATGGAGCCGGTGACCCAGAGGCCAGTCCCACCCCGCGCGGATTGCCCCGACGTGGAGGACTGCGTCGCCGATCCGAGCGAGATCGGTCGCGTCTGCGTGTACGGGCCGATCTGTGGAACGTGCGCCGTGTACCGGGTGATCGAGACGAATCGCGGTCTCCTCCTCGGCACCTGCCGCATCCGCACCGACCGCGGCGAGTTTCCCTGCACGGCACCGATCTGCGACGCATACGTCCCGCGCGCCGGCGCTCCCGACGCGAAGGGTCGTCCCACCGATGCGCCGGTGGCATTGCAGATCGCGCGCAGGACGCCGCAACCCCGCCGCGAACCGGAACGGCAAGCGAGGGTGAGGATTCCGGACGGACCCGTGGGAGTCGTGGAGATGACGCGAGAAGAGCTGAAGGAGCTGATCCGCGAGGCGATGGACGAGGAGCGCGGAGGCGGCGTGGCGCCGCTCGCTCCGAGATGGGAGGGCGGCGTCGCGGTGCTCAAGCCGCGCGATCCGGCGCTGCAGCCCAAGGAGCTGCCGCTCGAGTCGCTCTTCCACAAGGTCGTGATGATCCGCGACAAGCTGCGGGTGCTGGAGCAGAAGATCAACGCGAGCTCCAAGCTCACCGACGCGGAGAAGGTCGATCTGCAGGCTTACATCACCGGCTGCTACGGGTCCCTCACCACTTTCAACGTGCTGTTCCGCGACCGGGAGGACGGGTTTGCGGGGTCGGGTGGGAAAGAGAAATGATCCCGCTGCTCTTCGCCGCCGTGGTCGCACAGGCGACCTCGACCGCGAACCCGACTTCCGCCCCGGCCGCCGCTGGGCCGGCCGGCCTGTCCGCCGAGCAGCTCGCCCGTATCCAGGCCGCGTTGCAGCAGCAGAAGCTGGACGGCTGGCTCTTCTACGATTTCCGCGGCTCGGATCCGATCGCCTACCGCGTCCTGGGCTTGGACCCGCGCGGTATCCGCAGCCGGCGCTGGTACTGCCTGGTGCCCGCGCGTGGACAGCCGCAGAAGCTGGTGCATGCCATCGAGCCGCACGCGCTCGACGGTGTGCCGGGGCAGGCCGCCACCTACGCGTCGTGGCGGGTGCGCGACCGCGAGCTGGGGCGCATCCTGCGCGGGACCCGGCGCATCGCCATGGAGTACTCGCCGCGGAACGAAATACCCACGGTGTCGCGCGTCGACGCGGGCGCGGTCGAGCTGGTCCGCGCGATGGGCCCGGAGGTGGTGTCCAGCGCCGACCTGGTGGCGCAGATCGGAAGCGTGCTCTCTGGAGAGGAGCTGGCCTCGCAGGCCGTCGCCGCCGAGCTGATCGCGCAGGCGCAAGAGGCGACGGCGCAGGAAGCCGCCCGGCGCCTCCGGGCCGGCCAGCCGGCCACCGAGCGCGAGCTGCGGGAGTTCGGCAGCCAGCGCATGGCGGAGCAAGGCCTCATGGAGGCTGGAGCGATCGTCGCCGTCGATGCGCATTCCGCCGATCCGCACTCCGAGTCCCAGGACGGGATCGCCGGGCGGAACAGCCTGCTGCTCCTCGATTTCACCGGGCGCGCCGGTGCGGGGCCTCACGCGATCCAGGGCGATCTGACGCGGGTGTACTTCCTCGGCGAGCGCCTTCCCGACGAGATCCAGCGCGTCGCTACCGTCGTCTTCCAGGCACGGGACGCGGCCCTCGATCTGCTCCGACAACGCTGGACCGCGGGGAAGCCGGTGACCGGCGCGGACGTGGACCACGCCGCCCGCGAGGTGATCGAGCGCGCCGGGTTCGGCGAGCAGATCCTCCACCGCACCGGACACAGCATCGACGTGCGCGTGCACGGCGACGGCGTGAACAACGACGATTTCGAGACTCGAGATGGCCGGCGCCACCTCGCCGGCACCTGCTCGTCGGTCGAGCCGGGCATCTATCTCGCCAACCGATTCGGCATCCGCAGCGAGGTGGACGTCTGCCTGCTGGAGGGCGGAAAGGTGGAAGTCCGCGGCGGCGAACCGCAGCGCTCCGTCCCGGCACTCTTGGCAGCACCGCAGTGACGTTCAGCGGACCGGGGCGGTGCGGTAGCGCGCCGACCAGAACCACTTTCCGGCGCGCACCGCCAGTTCCGAAGTGCCTGGCGCGAGCAGTGTCCGCAGCTCTTCCGTGGAGAAGTAGTTCTTGAGGACCCGGTGGCGTCCGCCGTCGGTCAGCCGCCGCACCTTGTACGTGTCGCCGGCGCGGTCCGCGGGCAGCAGCTCGCCTCCCACTCCTGGGACGTAGACGTTGTCGGCGAGGTAGACGACCGCTCCGGCGACAAGGCGTGCGTGAAAGCCGTCGAGGAACGCACGCAGCCGCGCGCGGGGCACGTGGGAGAGCCAGAACGTCGCCAACCCTCCGTCGAAATCCGACGGAAGGTCGTCGAGGTCGTAGGCGTCGCGGGCAAGGAGCTCGACGTTCGCCGGGAGCGGCTTCTCGCGCGCCTCGGCGAGCATGGCGAGCGATGCGTCCGTGGCCGTCACGCGGAGCGCCACTCCCGCGGCACACGCCGTCCAGTATCCGGTCCCGCAGGCCACTTCCAGCACGTGGCGCGCGCGCAGCGCCTCACGCAACTCTCGAGAGAGCTCGCCCAACTCGCGGGCGTGCTGCTGGTCCCGCGGCAGGTAGATCTGCTCGTATTCGGGCGCACGCTGGTCGTAGTACCGGCGCAGATTCGCTTCTTCGAGGGCCGTCATGCCACGGCAAAGATACAGCTCGCGCGCCCTGCGCGTCAGTCGCCCTGCGCGGCCCGCTGCCGCAGCCACTCTGCGATGAGGCGCACCCCCGCGCCGGTGCCGCCGCGCGGGTTGTAGCCCTTCTCCTTGTCCAGCGAGCTCGGTCCGGCGATGTCGAGGTGCGCCCATGGCCGCTTGCCGACGAAATGCTGCAAGAAGAGCGCGGCGTTGATGGACCCGCCGTGGCGTCCGCCGGTGTTCTTCAGGTCGGCGATGGGACTCTTGATCAGCTCCTCCATCTCGGCCGGCAGCGGCATGCGCCACACCGGCTCCCCGGCGGCCTTCGCGGCGGCTTGCACCTCGCCCGCCAGCGCGTCGTCGTTCGAAAACAGCCCGGCGGTCCACGGGCCGAGCGCGACCAGGATGGCGCCCGTCAGGGTGGCCAGGTCGACGATGGCCGCCGGCTCGTCCTCCGCCGCCCAGGCCAGGACGTCGCCGAGCACCAGACGCCCTTCGGCATCGGTGTTGAGCACCTCGACGGAGACGCCGTTGCGCCCCACCAGCACGTCGCCCGGCTTGTAGGCGGTGCCGCTGGGCAGGTTCTCGCAGGCGCCGAAATAGCCGTGCACCGGGAACGGCGGCGCGATCTCCGGCACCAGCGACATGGCCGCGATCACCGCGGCGGCCCCTGCCATGTCGGTCTTCATGTCCTCCATGCCCTGCGCCGTCTTGAGCGAAAGGCCCCCCGAGTCGAAGGTGATTGCCTTCCCGACCAGCGCGACCGGCTTCCCGACTGATTTGGCGCGCGGGACGTAGCTCAGGCGCACCAGCCGCGGCTCCTCCGCGCTGCCCTGGGAGACGCCGAGGAAGAGGTTCATCTTCAGCTTCCGGATCTGCGCCGGCCCGAGAACCTGGATGGCAAGGCCGGTGTCGCGCGCCACGTCCCGCGCCGTCGCGGCCAATCCGCCCGGCGTCACGCGGCCGGCGGGCTCGTTGACCAGGTCCCGGGCCAGGCAGGTCGCGTCGGCGATGCGGGCGCCCAGGCGCGCTGCTCCGGAAAGCCCGGCGCGCGCCTTCGCTTCGCCTCCGCGCCGGGCGGTTCGCTCGTCGCGGGCCAGGATGTGCACCCGCGCGAGCTTGAGCGACTTCTTCTCCCGCTTGTACTTGTCGAAGGAGTACGCACCGAGCGAGGCGCCCTCCGCGAGCGCTTGCACCTCCCGCTCGAGCTCGTCGCTCCCGTCCGCCTTCTGAAGCCGGGCTGCCTCGGCGTGCGGCCAGACGAGGGCGAGCGTCCGCGCGCCGGCGGGCCGCGCCACCTTGACGGCGCGGGAAGCGGCCGTGCGCAGGGCGTCGCGCGCGCGATCCGGATCGCCGTGCTTCCCGATGCCGAGAACGAGGACGCGCTGCGCGGCTACCTTGCCATGCGTGTGCAGCGAGAGCTGCTGGCCTTCCTTGCCGGTGAACTCCTCCTGCACGGCGACCGTGCCCAGAAGGCCGCCGAGGGCGCGGTCCAGGTCATTCAGGTGGGCGTCGGAGATCTTGCCCGCCGTCACGGCGCCTTCGCCGACCAGGACGGCGAGGAGATCGCAGGCGTGGGAGACGGGCTTCGCGAAGACGACTTGCGTATCCAGGGCCATCGCATTCCTTGTCGGCGAAACGGGGCGTTATAGAACGAAAATCGCGGCGCCGCCCTGGCCACGGGGGCGGTTGCATTCCGGCAGGTGCGCGGATACGGTCCGCAGCCCTCTCAAGCGGATGGCCGGGCCGTGGACGACAAGCTGCAGGAAATCGAGCACAAATTCGAGCGCCTGGAAGCCGATCTGGGCGACCCGGGCGTGCTCTCGGATCCGGTGCGCTTTCGCCAGACCGCGAAGGAGCGCTCCCAGCTCCAGCCGCTCGTGGAGGCGTTCCGCGAGCTCAAGCGCGTCCGCGCGGAGGTGGCCGACTACGACGCCGCGCTGAACGACGCGGATCCCGAGATGCGCCAGATGGCGAAGGACGAGCTTCCTGCGCTGCGCGGCAAGGCAGCGGAGCTGGAGGAGAAGCTCAAGATCCTGCTGCTCCCGAAGGACCCCAACGACGAGCGTGACGTGATCCTCGAGGTGCGCGCGGGCGCAGGAGGCGACGAGGCCGGGCTCTTCGCGTCGGAAGTCCTGCGCATGTACCTGCGCTATGCCGAACGGAAGGGGTGGCGCGCTACCGTGGTGGACTCGAGCGAGAACGCCGCAGGGGGGATCAAGGACGCGACCGTCACCGTCTCGGGCGAGGGCATCTACTCGAGCCTCAAGTACGAGTCCGGTGTGCACCGCGTGCAGCGCGTGCCGGCCACCGAAGCGCAGGGTCGCATCCACACCAGCACGGTCACGGTGTCGGTGATGCCCGAGGCGGAGGACGTGGACGTCCAGATCAATCCCGCCGACATCCAGATGGACGTGATGCGGTCGACCGGCGCGGGCGGGCAGAGCGTGAACACCACCGACAGCGCGGTACGGCTCACCCACAAGCCGAGCGGGGTGGTGGTGAAATGCCAGCAGGAGAAGTCGCAGCTCAAGAACCGCGCCATGGCGCTCAAGATGCTGCGGACCAAGCTGTACGAGGTGGAGCTGGAGAAGCAGACGCAGGCGCGCGATGCGGCGCGCCGCAGCCAGGTGGGGACTGGCGATCGCAGCGAGAAGATTCGCACCTACAACTTCCCCCAGGACCGCTTGACGGACCACCGCATCGGGCTCACCCGGCACAACCTGCAGGCGGTGATGGACGGCGACATCGACGACGTGATCGTCGCCTGCCGCACGTACTTCCAGGCCGAGGCGTTGCGGCAGCAGATGCAGGGCGGGGCGCAGGCGGCCGCCACGTGATCCTGCCCACGGTCGCCGAGCTATTGGAGGCCGCCACCGAGCGGATGCGGGCGCCGGAGCTGCTCAGCGAGGATCCCGCGCAGGAGGCGCGCGAGCTGGTCGCGCACGCCCTGGGCGTCCTTCCCGCGCAGCTTCCCGGCATGGCGCGGGAGCGGCTCGACGCCCGCGGCCACGGCGACTTCCTGCGGCTGCTCCATCGCCGCCTGTCGCTGGAGCCGACCGGGTACATCGTGGGAGCGGTGGAGATCCTCGGGATCCGGTTCAAGGTCGATCGGCGTGGGTTCATCCCAAGGCTCGACCTGCCGGTCCTGATCGGCGCCGGGCTGGAGCGGGTGCGGGAGGACGCGCAAGGGTTCGCGCTCGATCTCGCCTGCGGTATCGGCGCGGCCGGGATCTGCGTGGCGAGCGCCCGTGCCGGTTTGCAGATGGATCTCACCGACGTGTCGGAGGAGGCGATCGAGCTGGCGCGGGAGAACGCCGAGCGGCTGATCCCGGGCCGCGCGCGTTGCTTCGCGGGAGATCTGTTCGCGCCGCTGCCGCCCGAGAGGCGCGGACGGTACGCGCTGGTCACCGCCAATCCGCCCTGGGTGCCGGACGGCACGCCGCTTCCCCAGGAAGTCATCGAGCATGAGCCGCACGTCTCGTTCTTCGGCGGCCCTGACGGCCTGGACGTGGTG
>Ga0209690_1002391_pt1 | contig 10673 bp, 17 predicted proteins | sample GraSoiAngelo_150_FD_186164 | JGI IMG/M metagenome (GOLD analysis project Ga0209690, IMG submission 186164) | Grasslands soil microbial communities from the Angelo Coastal Reserve, California, USA - 14_1009_09_40cm (SPAdes) (version 2) | ecosystem: Environmental > Terrestrial > Soil > Grasslands ...
ACCTCCTGGTAGTTTCTGGTGACCTCGTCGATCACCCGTGGCCCTTCCCGATGCTGGCGGTAAAGGTCGAGCTTTTAGCCTGTGCACGAGCTGCCCCTCGAAACCGGAGCTGTTCGTTGTCCCGGGCAATCACGACGTGCGCCTATGGGGGAACGTCCGCCTGCGCCTAGCCGACCCCATAGGGCTTGTTGAGGAAGTAATCGCGGTTGCCCAGCGCTTTCTCTGCGTACTGATCGATCGCAACGGTGATCGCCTGGACGTGTTGATAGCAGTAACCCTCTCGCGCGGCCCGCTGCCGCAGTTCGGCAAGCGCGTCGAGCCAGGGCGAGTTGTCCGCCTTCTCGTCGTACCATTTCAGTTGTTCGCGCATCACCAACTCCGGCCGCCAATGCCGACGCCGCGGAAACCTGGTTCAGGGAAAACGACCCTGAAGGAGTTGCGTTTGAATATGAGATTCTGGAATGAAAGAGGCCGACAACTGAGGTGGCCTTACTCTCGGTTGGTGGTCCACGTCTGCTCGCCGCAGTCGCACTTGTACATGCGGAGCGTGTCACCGTTACGGGGATTAAGTATTCTGCAAATGAGCTTTGGCTGTGCCCCGCACCGGCCGCACCGAACGGTGGTCGCTTCTTGATTTGAAACAGGGTTCGCGCTGATCATACGCTGCACTCCCGACTAGGCGGGAGCGCTGAGCGTCTCTGTGTCACCGATGAATTGCCAAGTCGACCGTGCGGCGATGGCGAACCTTAGACCTTTTGTCCGGGTCCAGAAATGGTTATTTGGGTGGTTGTAGCCCGGGCGAGTTAAGCCAGTCATCGACGTGAGTGGCGGTGTCGGCTTGTCGCGCCTTTCTCAGGAGCAAATCCCGCGTTTCGCCGGGCGGCAATTTGTCGGCCTCGGCGCGCAGGCGCTCAGCTTCTTGGGAGAGAGGGTCAGGGAAAGACAGGGTTTGTTTGAAACGGCGTCGTTGCATGGCGCCTGCTCCATTCCTTGTTAAGGCGGGAGCGCAACCGAGCGTTCTCATCACCGATAGCTGCCGTGGGACGGTGCGGTGACGGGAACATTCTGCGCCTCGAAAGTTCCAGTCGCGAGTCAATTATTGACGACTGCCAGCGGAACAAAACCGGCCACTGCAATTAGGCCACTAGGGGTCGAAACAGGCCCAGTAACCAGCCCGGCATGAGAACAGAACGGCGGGCTTTGAGCGCGGGACCGAAGCCCCGCACGGCGGTCCGGGGTCGATTAGAAGTCAGTACGGCCTGGCGTTGCAGGGATCTCGGCTATCGCTGCCTCGTAGGCTTCGCGGGCCTCGTGGTCGCCAATGACCTGTTGCATGAGCACCGGCCGCAATCGAGTCAGTTCGCCGACGAGGCACAAGATTGCCATTTGTGGCGCCGCGCCCTCGGGAAGATCAGCAACCATTTTGTCGATCGCCTTGGAGATGGCCGCGCCGGCCCGCGCGACGGCCCGATCTACTTTGCGGCTGTCAAATTCCCCCGGACCGGTGGTGCGCTTTGCTGACATTGGTTTTCCCTCGCAGTTTGTTTGTAGCGCGGGACCGAGGCCCCGCGCCAGTTGCTTTCGGTCACTTTCGAAGCCGCCTAGCGTGTGAGACGAGCCGTTGCCGGTTGCGCGTTCTCATCGATCGGCGCCGGCGCTTCATAGGCCTCGCTCCTTCAGCAACCAATCAACCGCGGCTTCGATCATCTGTTGCTCGGCCTCGGGCAACGTCCTCACCAACGCTGCAAGCTCTGCAGCGCTCATGTTCGGGTTCAATGTGATCGGATCTTTCTCAAAGATACGCCCCTTGCCCTCCAGCAACCATTCGACATTCACGTCGTGCTTTTTAGTGAACTTGGCTATCTCGTGATGCTTCAGCGTCAACACGGGCTTGATCTGTTCGTCGGAAAGATCTCGGGAAACAGCTATGTCCCGGATGCGTTGTCGCATGGCTTCGTTAAAGTCTCGGCGGCGCGCCATGGCTCCGCTGTTTGTGCGGCGTTGTTTCGGCGGGATCCCCTCAGCAGCGCGAGCCATCTCATTTGCTAAGGTCTGCGCCGCTTCAACGCCTTTACGGATTTTTTCCTGCTCTTCCGGGGTGTGCTCATGGTCAATTTTGTTGAGTTCGACGAACGCCATTTCCCCTTTGTACCTCAGCTTCCTGTACGGACTGCGGCGGTTGCGCTTCGCGCATGGAGTGCGTGCCGGAAAGGCAAGAGGTCGCGCCGCTTCGAGAACCGTTGCGCTGCGACCAGGGAACGTGATGACGTTGCTCATAGCTGCACCCCCCAAATGGTGCTGAGGGATTTGGCGAAGCTCTCGATCAGATCGAGCGCGGTGCCCTCCCGCTCATCTAGCATCCAGGCTTCCCTGCCCTCCGCGATCGCGCGAAGGTAGTTGATCTTGGCAGACAGGCCGGCCACCGTGGTGGCTGCTGTTTTGACGAGGAGACCGAAGGCATCGTTCGCGTCATCGCAGGGCTTCTCCGTGATGCTCCAGTTCGCCTTGTGCACACCATGGCTTTTCTCAAGTCGGGCAAGTTCGTCGATCGCAGCCAGGTGTGCGGCATGGGCGTTTCTGTGCTCGTCGATGGCAGCAAAGATCGGGTCGACTGCGGCCGCCATGCCAACAGTGGTTGGAATTGCAGCGGCGACGGCGCCGCCGGTAGCAATGGTGAGTAGGCGCCGCCGTGTCGGATCGACGGGAAGTGCAGACGTGTTTGTGGGTGGCGTGCTAAGCACGCTGTCAGCTTGGGTCATTTGGATTACCGTCCTTCTTGGCTCGGGTTAGAGCCGGGGGTGGAAGTTCGCGCTTCCCCTCGGCTTGTTATTTCTGTAAACTGAAAATATGAAGAAATCAATTTCAGTAAACAAAAAAACGCGTGGCCGTCCGAAAAAGAAGGGCGGCGTCCACCCTGTGACGGCTGTACGTCTGTCGCCGGAACTCGGGTCGGCTGTCGACAAGTGGTCAGATTTGCAAGCCGATGGACCGTCACGCTCCGAGGCCATCCGGCGCCTAGTCGAACTGGGGCTCACCGTGCGGCCGAAGGCACGGAAATCCAGCGAAGGTCAGCAGCTCCGAGCGCGCGAAATGGCAAGCGTGGCGATCGACAGCATGACCGATAGTTCCGCCCACCCAAGTGATCAGGACAGCCGTAAGCGCCGTCTCCTCAAAGGACCGGAAGAATTTCGCGATGTGCGGGTGGACAGGTCAACGGCTAAGCGGAAGTGACCCGGATTGTTTTCTCGCTATTTGAGCCGGAATGGCCTACAGAGACTGATCGCCGCCCGCCCCTAGGCTGTTATCGGTGACTGAGAGCGTCTGTGCTCCCGCCTCAACTGAAGGCGGTCAAATGTCGAAGGTGTCTTCATTCAATTTTCGTGAGTGGCTGGTACCCCCAGTGTTGCTGCCGATCTTTCTTGTGCTGCTCATCGTCGCGGCGATGTTGTACAACACAAGCCCGGCCTAACGTGGCCGCGCTCGCCATACCTCGAACTCAATGGTGCAGCTCTATGAACCAAGTTTCGCTCGATCAAGTATATCGCTTTGATCAGACGCCATCCGCGCGCGTAAAACGTCTGCGCAAGGAAGCTCGCGGCACACCGCCTGGGGTCCGACGTGACGAATTGCTCCGCAGAGTGCAGCAAATCGAAAACATTTCGCCTGCTCAGGAGCCGCTTGCATCTCTCGATCTTCAACCACCTAAATGAGCAGTTCTCGGCCCATACTTGGAGGGACCGAAATGGAAACCGCTGTCGCGTATCTAATCTCTGTTGGAATAACTGCTTGCGGGATCTGGGTCGTTGCCGGAACGATTGCGGCAGGCTCGCCTTTGGCTTGGACGCTTGCTGGTCTCGCCACCGTTACGGTCGGATCTCTCAGCCTTTTTGAGCAACTTAAACCTGTGAGCTAGACCCGCTTCGTTGCCGCCGGCAGGAACGATCCGTTGCCCAGTCACTTGAACCTAATGGCATTCACTCCTCGGCCTATCGTCTGGAAGACCGTCATGTTTTTTGCAGTGACTGCTGTCCTGCTATACGCGGTCTGGGGTCCATACTGAGCAACGCGCGAATCCGAAACCTCTTTGTGCTGTTGACCATCACCCAAAACCGCGCTCCGTCCGCACCACGTCAGCTTCCTCCCGGTTGCGGCGGGGTTCTAGTTTCGCACCGTAGGCTTATACAGCTGGGGTTGAAGGCAAAAGCGAAATGAAGGACTGGAAGTGGAGGACCCAAGATCCCAAGACCCTCCTCTGGATTATTGGTGCCCTGGTTTTCCTGATATGGGTGTTTTTGCAGAGGCAGTATTACTGAGCTTCCGCCGCCTGGTCGAGCTCGGGTTGAAGGGAAAAAGCAAATGACCAAGCCGAAGCGGTCTGCCGAGCAACAGGTTGCGGACGAGCTCGAGCGACGGGCTCTCCACCCGCTTTCGTCGAGGCAGACGATATCGGACAGCCAAGCCGAGCCAGAATTCCATGCAAACCACAAACGCCTTAGAGCAGAAAGGCTGGCGCGAGAGGCAGTCGAGCTGGGGCTGAAGGTGAAGAAATGACAAAAACGCCGGACGGGCTTCGGCCGCCCAAACAGATCACCAAAGCCGAGCGCGATGCGCGTAAGGCATTTCGCCAAGTCGATGCCAAGAAGGCAATGACTGAGCACGAGATCGCGCAGAAGGCCTTCTCTAACAACCGTGAGCGTCTGAAGGCAGAGCGGCTCGCCAGGGAGGCTGCGGGGCCCCCGCCCGCGAAAACCAAAGGCTCCAAGGCGAAGGGAAAATGACACCATCCCCTTTCGGGGCGCTTTCGCGCGCCAGCCTTGCTCTCCACCTCTTCAACCGCCGCCGGTCGCTGACGGATTGAGACGACATCCTTGATATGCCCCGTCTATCGCCATTCGGATCAACCGGCTTAGAGCGACGCATCGAGCGCTTCGATCGAAGATGACTAAGCAGCTCTTTCTTGAGCACACCACGTGTTTGAACAAATAGGCTGCGATAGATCGTCTCGTGGGACACCTGATTATACTCGTCTTCAGGATGCGTTCTTTTCAGCCAACCGGCTATCTGCTCGGGCGACCAATCCAATCGGAGCTTCCCCGCCACTACCTGCCGTAGCCGCGGACTGTTGGCCAATTTACAACATTTTGGACGACGAGCTCGCGCCCAAGCACTCTCATCCGCAAGCGCCGCTCGGTAGCGATCACAGCCGCCATTGCGGCTCATTTCCCGGCTCACCGTTGAGGGTGAGCAGCCAAGCAGCTTAGCCATCGAGCGCGCCGATTGACGTGCCGTAATGCCTCTGGAAAATCACCTCGCGTCCGCGCGCGTCAAGGCCAGCCTGGAGCGGCGCCGCTGGGCAGGACGAATCCCGCCATGCGGAGCCACCAAAAAATAGATCGACGATGACGGCTTACCAAAAGCTCGCCCGATCGCCTTCAGCGACTCGCCGCGCTTCCAGCGATCCCATAACTCCGTCTTCTCTGCCGCAGTAAACCCTCGATGAAATTCCTCACCCATCACCATACACTCCATCTCTTCTTCAAGATAAAGTGTTGCGTCGACCGGTTGAGACCACCCCCTATTAGCGGACATCCATCCGACTGCTTGTGACGTCCGCTATACACCGCCGGCCTGTACCGCCGCGTTCCCATGAGCGGCATTTCAGCGCCGCCATGTGAACCTGCTCACATCTGTTCGCCGCGATTTAAGCTATTGCTCTCGCACTGTTGTGCATGCGGGCGTTCCGGGAGAGATGATCCCTTTTGAACGTCGGTTGGTGGATAGTCGTCTCGGGGCGGATGCTGCCGATCGATAACAACATGCAAAACGCCCGCGGTCCGTAAGGCAGGTTAGGCCGAGCCATCGCGAGAAAGCCCATGAAGTGTCCGAGCTGCGGGGCCGAGACCAAAGCGGGGAACAGGTTCTGTATCAAATGCGGAGCACCGCATGCCCCGACCTGCGCCGCTTGTGGTGCGCTGAACCCGCCGAGCGCCAAGTTCTGCGGCCAATGTGGCATGGGGCTTGTGCCGGAGGTTCAAGCAAATATCCTCGCGACGGAGAAGCCGCCGGACCACAAACCGTCCCCGGAGGCTGCGCAACGCCGCCACTTGACGATCATGTTTTGCGATATGGCTGGCTCGACGGCGCTCGCGGCCCGCCTCGATCCGGAGGACCTGAGGGAGGTCATCCGCGGGTTTCAGGACGCGTGCGTCCGGGCGGTCGGACGGTTCGACGGCTTTGTCGCGAAGTTCATGGGCGACGGCGTGCTGGCGTATTTCGGCTATCCGAGGGCTCATGAGGACGATGCCGAACGGGCCGTCAGAGCGGGGCTAACGGTCGTCGATGTGGTCAGCCGGCTGATGCTGCCGACCAAGGTGCGACTCGAGGTCCGAGTGGGCATCGCCACGGGTCTCGTGCTGGTCGGCGAGACGTTGGGCGAAGGTTCGTCCCAGGAGCAGGTGGTCATCGGCGAGACGCCGAACGTTGCGGCCCGTCTCCAGGGCCTTGCCGAGCCGAACGCGGTTGTCATCGCCGACGGCACGAGACAGCTGCTCGGCGGGCAATTCGACCTCCAGGATCTCGGCCCGCAGTTTCTCAAGGGGATGGCCGATCCAATTCCGTTGTGGCGGGTCGTTGGCGAACACGCGGCCGAAAGCCGCTTCGAGGCCGGGCAGACTCTGCGTGGGACCGGTCTTGTTGACCGCGAACGCGAGGTCGGCCTTCTGATGGACCGCTGGGTCAAGGCGCGAAGTGGCGAAGACCAAGTCGTCCTCTTGTCCGGTGAGGCTGGAATCGGCAAGTCGCGGATCGTCGCGGCGCTCCGGCAGAATATCAGCGACGAGGCCCATACGCGCGTCCAATACCAATGCTCAGCTCATCATACGAATAGCCCGTTTTATCCCGTGATCGCCCAACTCGAGCGCGCGGCCGGGTTTGCGCCGGACGACACCGCTGAGACCAAGCACGACAAATTGGAACAAGTTCTAAGACGTTCGTTCTCGACGATCGATCATGTTGCGCCACTATTCGCGACGCTCTTGTCGCTGCCATTCGAGGGCCGGTACGTAGCACTCAACCTCTCGCCCCGAGAGCAGAAGGAGCGCACTATATCAGCGCTCAACGACCTCCTCGGCGGCCTCGCGAAGCAACGCCCCGTGTTGTTCATCCTGGAAGATGCACACTGGATTGATCCGACGACGCTTGAATTGTTTACGCGGACCATTGACCGGCTGCAGCGCTTGCCGATCCTGCTGATCGTCACGTTCCGCCCAGAGTTCGAAGTGCCGTGGGGCCACTATCCCCACGTGACCGCACTCGCCTTGAATCGGCTGGGGCAGAGCCATGTGGTGGCAATGATCGAGAGATTAACCGATAGCAAGGTGCTGCCGGCCGACGTCCGAGACGAGATCATCGCGAAGACGGACGGAGTGCCGCTGTTCGTGGAAGAGCTCACCAAGGCCGTCTTGGGATCGGGGCTCCTCGAGGAGGCGGCCGACCGCTACGTTCTGCGCGGCCCGCTACCCACTTTCGCGATTCCAGCAACGCTGCACGACAGTCTGTTGGCTAGGCTCGACCGCCTCGCGCCCGTGAGGGAGATCGCCCAGATTGGGGCCGTCATTGGAAGGGAGTTTTCCTACCAGCTGCTGGATGCCGTGGCGCCGGTTCACGACAAGACGCTGGAGGAGGCGCTCGACCAGCTCAGCAAGGCGGAGCTGATTTTTGCCAGGGGAACTCTGCCCGAAGCGACCTACGTCTTCAAGCATGCGCTCGTGCAGGATGCCGCCTATCGAAGCCTCCTGCGCTCAACGCGTCGACAGCTCCATGGCCGCATCGCTCAAGCGATCACCGAGCTGATGCCCAAAGTCGTCGAGACCCAACCCGAACTTCTCGCCCATCACTATGCGCAAGCGGGCCTCATCGATGATGCCATTGCTTACGGCCTGAGGGCAGGACAGCGCTCTGCGGCGCGTTCCGCCAACGAAGAAGCGATCACGCATTACACCAAAGCACTGGAGTTGCTGGCGACGAAATCGGCGGGAGTGGAGCGAGATCGGCAGGAGCTCGAGCTGCTCATCGCCCTCGGCGTGCCGACGATTAAGGCGCGCGGCTACATGGCCGCTGCCGTCGAAGGCATCTACAGCCGCGCGCGCCAGCTGTGCGACAATATGACCGATACTCCGCACCGCTTTACCGTGCTGCGCGGCCTCTGGAACAGCGCATTCCTGCGAAAACCGCTGCCGAAAGCGCAAGAGCTGAGCGCCGAATTGGTGGCCCTGGCGGATGCCCAGGGCGACGATACGCGTCGGGCGCTCGCGCATCGGGCGCAAGGCTGTTCCCTGTTTTTTCGCGGCGAATTTGAGTCCGGATGGGAAGGCTTTCGTCAGGCCATCGATCTCTGGGATGTCGACAAGGCGCGCGCGGAGATCCTCGTCTACGGCGAGGATCCGAGCGTGCTCTGCCGAGCCTATGGCTCGTGGCTGCTGTGGTTCCTCGGCTATCCGGACAAGTCGAGCGCATTGATCTGCAAGGCGTTGGCCGATGCCCAACGGCTATCACATTTCATTTACGCCATGACGCTCGGCCTCGCATCCGCGCTAGACGTTTATCGTAACGAATTTTCTCAGGCATTAGAGCGCGCCGATGCGTGCTCGGCTCTCAGCGCCGAGCACGGGTTCCCGCAGTGGACCGCCTACGCCATGATATCTGGAGGCCGAGCGCGCACGGCGCTTGGTCGAGCCGATGACGGTATCGCCGAGATGGAACGGGGCTGGGCAAAGTGGCAGGCGCTGGGCGCCAAGCTCGCTACCACACAGACCACCGTCAAGCTAGCGGATGCGTGTGCGAAGGCGGGCCGCATCGCGGCAGGCCTCGATTGGATCAAGGCCGCCGCGGAGCATGCTCGCACCTTCCACGAAAGGCTTCTCGAGGCCGAGATCCATCGGGTGCACGGTGAACTGCTGCTCGAGAGCGCGGCGACGGGGGATGCGGAGGCGTGCCTTCGCCGCTCCATAGAGATCGCTCGACACCAAAAGGCCAAATCTCTGGAACTGCGGACAGCCATGGTCTTGGCGCAGCTCTGGCAATGCCAGGGCCAGCGTCAGGCGGCGTACGACCTACTCGCGCCGATATACGGCTGGTTCAGCGAGGGCTTCGACAGCCCGGATCTGCGGAATGCGAGGGCGTTGCTGGAATGCTCTGACATGAACGACAGGATGCGGTGCGCGCCATCATCCCCGCCGGCTAGCTAGACCGCATGGATGAACGGCTTCTCGCTCGCCGCCGCCTTCGAGGGCGAATTCTCGGACGATACCTGCTCTTATGCCGGCAAGCGCATTGAAGCGGAGTTGGCTCGGATGTCCTGTCAGATCGAGCGGGCTTTCCGGTTTGTTGAAGTCCTCAAAAAAGCCGCCGCTGATCCATCAAACCGAAGCTCGATTGATCCGCCGCTATTCCGGCTATCTAGGTCGGGGTCGAACTCATGCTGCCAAAGCTCATTGAGCATCGTTTCATGAATCGTATTTTTTACACGCTGAGCTTCTTCTGCATTTCCTGATGCCGTGAAGTTAGCGGTAGCAGAAATGAACCTGTTGATTTCGCCAAACGGCAGCAATCGAGCGTACTGCAACTCGATTTCGGTTCCGACCTGTGGATCAGCGGGGCCGTAGTGATGGCTCGCAAAAATCTGCAGGTTTCCAACGCTATATTCGTTATAGAAAATCTCGTAGCGACGACCGTACTCTGGTTCCTCGCGGCCTGTGAGTTCAGTGTCAGGTCGTTCTTGCAACCGCCATGGCTCGTTTGGCTCGAACCTGTGGGTTTAGAGCGTCGGCAAACATCTCGAAATCGGAGAAGAACCGTCGATCCTCGTCGGTGATTCGTAGCTCGATGCCGTTTCGTAACGAAGACGGAGTATGATTGGGCGTGATGGGCTTGCCATTTAGCAGCTTACCTAGAAATTTCCGCTTAGGGCCGCGCCTGACCGTTCGCCAGATGTAGCTGGTGAAGCCTAAATTTACCAGAACCAGCAATATCAGAACTTCGTACATGTTCGCCCCCTAGTCGCTGTTGACGGCGCTTGAGCGATAGCTGACCCGAGGAAAAAACCGCAATCCCAACCCGGTTAGCACTTTTGTGGTCGTTCACGTGGTAAAATTTTTCAATGCGAAGGGAGAGTAACAAGCCAGTTCGGAAAGTGATTTGATTGAAACTCAACACCACATTTGCAGCCATTATGGCGGCCCTTGCTGTGTGCCCGACCGGAGCCGTGGCCGAGGTCTATTCGTGTGAAATTAGGGAATGGGTGCGGGTAAATGACGAGGGACTTGTTCGGCCCGCGCCAAGTGCACCTTTTAAACGCCACGTATCGATCGACAAGGAAACCGGCAATGCTGTCGGCGATGCGTTGTCGGTTGCAAATCGTTGGGAAGTTGCTCAAAAGGGTTCGCAAGAAAACGCGTTCGTGACCCTTGGCTACGTTGGGTCGCGGCTCCTTTATGAAATTGCAGTCTACGAATTCAAAATAGGACGCGAGAAACCCCCTGATCATTGCCGTTCGGTCGCATCGCGGGCTTTTTTCAGCCCTCAGTGGAATCTGCCAATGATGTTTCGCATGTCGCAGGATGTGTAGGTGCCGCTTGATCGTCAGAAGCAACGTCGGCAGCGCGGGTATCCACGAG
>Ga0209690_1002393_pt1 | contig 10668 bp, 7 predicted proteins | sample GraSoiAngelo_150_FD_186164 | JGI IMG/M metagenome (GOLD analysis project Ga0209690, IMG submission 186164) | Grasslands soil microbial communities from the Angelo Coastal Reserve, California, USA - 14_1009_09_40cm (SPAdes) (version 2) | ecosystem: Environmental > Terrestrial > Soil > Grasslands ...
GCCCGTCGTGCTCGACCCCGCGAGCAACGCGGTGGAGAACTTCCACAACGACGGCACCGACGTCTTCGGCTTCGCGAAGCTGCAGTACGTCCCCTCCGACCGCGACGTCGTGGACCTGGACCTGAATAGGTCGCGGACGCGCTTCGCCGTGCCCTTCGACTCGGTCGAGGGCATCATCGACGACCACCAGCAGGACGTGAACGGGTTCGTCAATCTCGGCTGGCGCCACCGCGAGGGCGCGTCGGAGCGGTTCGCAGGCACGTTCTTCCGGGACGGCAGCCTGCACTACACGCCGGGCACGAGCGACGACCCCTCCTTCGTCTTCTACCCCGACCCCACGCCCTACAACGTGCGCGAGGATCGCAACTTTCATACGGTCGGCCTCAAGTTCGACTACGCGCTGCGGCCGCATCACGGCCTCGAGCTCAAGGCCGGGACGCTCGCGTCCCTCACTCGCGGCCACGAGGATTTCAGCACGGTCGACGCCGCGGGCAACCCCGGGCCGGCCTCCAACTCCGACCTGAACGGCAGCGACGTCGCCGTGTACGCTCAGACGGCGATCGCGCCCTCCGACCGGTGGGAGCTCCGCACCGGCGTGCGCTTCGACAATCACCACGCGCCGTTCGCGGGCGACCAGAACCAGGTCAGTCCCCGGGTCAAGCTCAGCTTCTTTCCCGATCCGGCGAACACCTTCTGGGTCTACTACGGGCGGCTGTTCATCCCGACCAATGTCGAGGACCTGCGCGCCATCACGAGCGCGGCCCAGGGCGGCGTCGCCGCGGCGCCCACGCTGCCGGAGCGCGACCACTTCTTCGAGGCGGGATACGTGCATCGCTTCCCGTTCGGTGTGGTCACCAAGCTCTCGTTCTACCACAAGCACAGCTCCCCCGGGATCGACGACAATACGGTGCCGGGGTCGGCCATCGTCACGTCGGTGAACATCGAGCAGGTGCGGATCACCGGGATCGAGGCCGTCGCGGAGATCCGCCCCCGCGGGCCCGTGTCCGGCTACGTGAACCTCGCCTTGAACCACGCGTACGGCTTCGGCCAGATCACCGGCGGGTTCTTCCCGGATCAACCGCCGTCTGGGTCGTTCGACCTCGACCACGACCAGCGGGTCTCCGGGCTCGCGAGCGTGGTCTACTCGAGCCGGGGGCTCTACCTCTCCGCGACGGGCGTTTACGGGAGCGGCCTCACCAACGGTAACGATCCCGACTCCACCTACGGCACCGGACTGTTCGACTTCAACGAGTCCATCAAGGTCGATCCTAGCTTCGTCCTCAATGCGAGCGCCGGCTACACGGTGGCCGTCGGCGGCGTGGTCGTGCGGCCGCAGGTGTACGTCGAGAACGTGCTGGACAGCCATTACCTGCTCAAAGGCGCGTTCTTCAGCGGCGCGTCGGTGGGGCGGCCCCGCAGCGTGCAGGTGCGGCTCAACGTAGGGGCATGAAGGGATGTGAGTTGCGCTATCGGGCCGGTGCGTCGCCTTGACAGTTCCGGCGCCGGCCGATAGCATAACTCCTTCACAAAAAAGGACTTGTGTCCTCGATGCCGAGCCGTCGCCAGGAGGCCCTCGACTACCACGCGCAGGGTCGCCCTGGGAAGATCCAGGTCTCGCCCACCAAGCCCTTCAAGAACCAGCGCGACCTGTCGCTCGCCTATACGCCCGGCGTGGCGGAGCCCTGCCGCGAGATCGCCGAGCGCCCCGATGAGGTCTACAGCTACACCGCCAAAGGCAATCTCGTGGCGGTGGTCACGAACGGAACCGCGGTGCTCGGCCTCGGGAACATCGGCCCACTCGCCGGGAAGCCGGTGATGGAGGGCAAGGGAATCCTGTTCAAGGCGTTCGCCGACATCGACGTGTTCGACCTGGAGGTCGGCTCGGAGCAGCCGGATGACGTGATCCGCTTCTGTCAGCTGCTCGAGCCGACCGTCGGCGGCATCAATCTGGAGGACATCCGCTCCCCCGACTGCTTCTACATCGAAGAGACGCTGCGCAACACCCTCTCCATCCCCGTCTTCCACGACGACCAGCACGGCACGGCGATCATCTCCGGGGCCGCGCTGCTCAACGCCCTCGAGCTCCTGAAGAAGGACATCGGGCAGATCAAGGTCGTGTTCGCGGGCGCCGGGGCGGCGGCGATCGCCACGGCGGAGCACTACGTCCGGCTCGGTGTGAAGCGCGACCAGATCTTCATGTGCGACCAGCAGGGCGTGATCCACAGCGAGCGGGCCGATCTCGATCAGTACAAGAGCCGGTTCGCGCAGCGCACGAAGGCCCGGACGCTGGCGGAGGCGCTGAAAGACGCGGACGTCTTCGTCGGCCTGTCGGTCGCCGGGATCGTCTCCGGGGAGATGCTCAAGGCGATGGCCAAGCGGCCGATCGTGCTTGCGCTCGCGAACCCGACGCCCGAGATCATGCCGGACGAGGCGCGCGCCGCGCGGCCGGACGCGCTCATCGCCACGGGGCGCTCGGACTTTCCCAACCAGGTGAACAACGTGCTGGGCTTCCCGTTCATCTTCCGGGGCGCGCTCGACGTGCGGGCAAAGCAGATCAACGAGGAGATGGAGATGGCGGCGACCCGCGCGCTGGCGTCGCTCGCACGGGAGGAGGTGCCCGAATCCGTGATGCGCGCCTACGGCCTCGAGCGGCTGCGCTTCGGTCCCGACTACCTCATCCCCAAGCCGTTCGACCCGCGCGTGCTCTTGTGGGTCGCGCCGGCCGTGGCGTGGGCGGCGATCGGGTCGGGCGTGGCGGGCCGCGTGATCGACGTCGAGGAGTATCGCGCGCAGCTCGACGCGCGCCTGGGGAAGGCCCGCGAGGTGATGCGCGGGCTCTCGACGCGCGCCCAGCAGCAGGCGCAGCGGATCGTCTTCCCGGAAGGGGAAGACGCCCGCATCCTGCGCGCCGCCCGCGTGCTCGCGGACGACGGGATCGGTGAGCCGATCCTGCTGGGCGATCCGGACATGATCCGCCGCCAGGCGGACGACGCGGGCGTGACGCTCGAGGACATCGCGCTCGCGAACCCACGCGCCAGCACGCACCAGGAGACGTTCGCCCAGGCCCTGTGGGAGCTGCGCCGGCGCCGCGGGATCACGCTGCGCGAGGCCCGCGCGCGGGTGCTCGACCCGATGCATCACGCCCTCATGATGCTGCGCGCCGGGCAGGCCGACGCGGTGGTGGCGGGGGTCGAGATGTACTACCCCGACGCGATCCGGCCCGCGCTCGAAGTGATCGGCACGGAGCCGGGCCGGCGCCACGTGAGCGGCATCTACATGCTCGTGTTTCCGCAGCAGACGTACTTCTTCGCGGACTGCACGGTCAACATCGATCCGGACGCGGAGACGCTCGCGGAGATCGCCTCGGCGACGGCCAGCTTCGTGTGGCGGCTCGGGATCGAGCCGCGGGTCGCGATGCTCTCGTTCTCGAACTTCGGCTCGGTGAAGCATCCCGGCGTCGACAAGGTGCGGCGCGCCGTCGCGCTGCTGCACGAGCGCGAGCCCGCGCTGCAGGTGGACGGCGAGATGCAGGCCGACACCGCCGTGGTGGAGCGGATCCTGACCAAGGCCTACCCGTTCGCGAAGCTGCGGAGCGCGGCGAACGTGCTGATCTTCCCCGACCTCGACGCCGCGAATATCGCCTACAAGCTGCTGAACCGGATCGGGGGCGCCGAGGCGATCGGCCCGATCCTCGTGGGGATGGCGCAGCCCGTCCACATCCTGCAGCGGGGCGCCGAGGTGAACGACATCGTCAACATGGCCGTGATCGCGGCGGTGGACGCGCTGGAGCACGGCCGCCGCCCGCGGACCTGAGCCCCGCCGCGCCCCGAGCCCGATGAGCATTCACGTCCCGCCCCCCCCGCATTCCCTGGCCGAGCCGCCCCGCGGACCCGGTGCTTCCCTGGAAGCCGCCGGACTCGCGCCCCAGCACGCCGTTCACTGGAACCTCTCCCCCGCGGCCCTCTACGAGCACGCGGTGCGGCGCGGCGAAGGCGTGATCACCGAGGGCGGGGCATTCTGCGCGGTCACCAGCCCGCACACGGGGCGGAGCCCGAACGACAAGTTCGTCGTGCGCGAGGCATCGTCGCACGCCGACATCTGGTGGGGGCGGGTGAACCAGCCCTTCGAGGAGGCGCAGTTCGACCGGCTGCGCGCGGACGTCGCCCGCCACCTGAACGACCAGGAGCTGTTCGTGCGCGACCTGTTCGCAGGGGCGGACCCGAACCACCGCATCGCCATCCGCTTCGTGACCCCCAACGCCTGGCACGCGCTGTTCGTCTCCAACATGTTCCTGCGCCCCACCCCGGCCGACCTCGGCTCCTTCATCCCGTCCTGGCTGGTGCTGCACGCCCCCGAGCTGCTCGCCGACCCGGCGGTGCACGGCACGCGCTCGGGCACGTTCATCGTGGTCAACTTCGGGAAACAGACGATCCTGATCGGCGGCACGCGGTACGCGGGTGAATTGAAGAAGTCGGTCTTCACGATCCTCAACTATCTGCTCCCGCGGCGCGGCGTGCTGCCGATGCACTGCGCCGCCAACCTCGGCGAGGCCGGTGACGTCGCGCTGTTCTTCGGGCTGTCGGGCACCGGCAAGACCACCCTCTCCGCCGACCCGGAGCGCGCGCTCATCGGGGACGACGAGCACGGGTGGTCCGACAGCGGCGTGTTCAACTTCGAGGGCGGCTGCTACGCCAAGGTGATCCGGCTGTCGCGCGAGGGGGAGCCCGAGATCTACGCCACGACGCGGATGTTCGGCACCGTGCTCGAGAACGTCGTGGTGGACCCGGCGACCCGGGCGATCGACCTCGAGTCGGCGGAGATCACCGAGAACACGCGCGCGTCCTACCCCATCCACTTCATCCCCAACCACGTCCCGGGCGGCGTGGCGGGCCACCCGGCGCACATCGTGTTCCTCACCTGCGACGCCTACGGCATCATGCCCCCGATCGCACGGCTGGCACCGGCGCAGGCCATGTACCACTTCCTGTCGGGCTACACGGCGAAGGTGGCCGGGACGGAGCGCGGCGTCACCGAGCCCAAGGCGACGTTCTCCACGTGCTTCGGGGCCCCGTTTCTCCCCCTCAACGCCAACGTGTACGCGTCGCTCTTGGGCGAGCGAATCGCGCGGCACGGCGTGCAATGCTGGCTCGTCAACACGGGGTGGACGGGCGGGCCGTACGGAGCGGGCCAGCGCATGCGGCTCGCCCACACCCGGGCGATGGTGCGCGCGGCGCTCGCCGGGACCCTCGACCGCATCCCCACGACGCCCGACCCCGTGTTCGGGCTCGAGGTGCCGCTGCAGGTGCCCGGGGTCCCAGGAGAGATGCTGTTGCCCCGCGGTACGTGGAGCGACCCCGCCGGCTACGACGCGCAGGCCACGCGCCTGGCGCGCATGTTCCGGGAAAACTTCGAGCAGTTCCAAGACCAGGTGCATCACGCGGTGCGGGAGGCCGGACCGCGGGCGTGAGACCGTCCCAGTTCGAGGTCGTCCGCGACCCGCTCTGGAACAACATCCGGCTGGACCCCGAGGCGCTCGCCGTGGTGGACACCCCCGCGGTGCAGCGCCTTCGCTACGTACGCCAGCTGGGGCATGCGTTTCTCGTCTACCCCGGCGCAACCCACAGCCGCTTCGAGCACGCGCTGGGTGCCTACCATCTGGCCAGGCGCGCGCTCGCTCAGCTCGAGGAGACGACCGGCACCCGGCTCGACGGGGGCGACGCCCTCGCCGTCCGGCTGGCGGCGTTGCTGCACGACATCGGGCACTACCCCTTCTCGCATGCGCTCGAGGAGGCCGGGCTGCCGCATCACGAAGCCCTGGCCGAGCGTCACCTCGCGGGCGGTGACCTCGCCACACGGCTGGCACAAATCGGGGCTCCGTGCGAGACGCTGCTGCCCTTGATCCAGGGCCGGAGCCGCGCGCCGCTCGCGGGGCTGGTGTCGGGGTCGCTGGACGTGGACAAGCTCGACTACCTGTCGCGCGACGCGTGGATGTGCGGCGTCCCCTACGGCGTGATCGACGTGGACCGGTTGCTCACCTCGCTTACCCTGGCGCCCGGCCCGGGCGGCGGCGCGACGCTCGCGCTCACGGAGAAGGGACTCGCGCCGCTGGAATCGCTGCTGTTCGCCAAGTATCAGATGTACCGCACCGTCTACTGGCACCACGCGGTGCGCAGCGCCACGGCGATGTTCAAGCGGCTGGTGCGGCAGGCGATCGCGGGCGGGCTGCGGGCCGAAGCGATCGCCCTCGCGACCGACGACGCCCTGATCCACGAGCTCCTGCAGGCGGACGTCCACGGGCTGGCGCGGCGCCTGCGGGAGCGGCAGCTCGCCAAGCGCGCCCTGGACGTGCCCGCGACCGAGCTCCCCATCGCCACCCCGTCCTGGCCCGCCACGGACCCAGACCTGGTGGAGCGGGTCGAGGACCGGCTCGCGGCCGAGCTGGGCGCGCAGCCGGGCGGGCTGTTCCTCGACTTCCCCGCGAAGGAGGGGATGCTCGACGTCGATCTCCCCCTCGTGAAACGGAACGGCACCGTCGAGCGCCTCACCGGCCTGCCGCGCGTGGCGCCCGAGCTCTACCGCGCGGCGCGGAGACTGCGCGTGTTCGTGCTGGAGCGCGTTGCGCTCGAGCCCAAGCGGATCGTCGAGCTCGTGATGCTGCCGCGTGAGGAGGTGGCGAGGCGGGTGGAGACGGGGCGCGGGTTGCTGTCCCAGGGCTGAAGCCCCGGGCCAGGTTCACCTGCGCCGCGCTCCCGGCTGCGTGATCTGCTGGGTGTCGCCGAGCGGGATGTCCACCGAATCGATCCGCACCACGATCGCCGTGATGTTGTCGAGCCCACCGTGCCGGTTCGCCTCGCCGATCAGCTCGTCCACGTGCTCCTGCGGCATGCGGTCGCGGGCCAGCAGCTCCCCCAGTTGAGGGTCCTCCAACATCCCGGTCAGTCCGTCCGAGGCGAGCAGGTACAGGTCCTTTGGCTTCACGGTCCCGAGGTAGACGTCGGGCATCACGTCGCTGTTCGCGCCCACGCAGCGCGTGATCACGTTGCTGTAGGGGTGCGTGCGCGCCTGCTCCGGCGTGAGGTAGCCGGCGTCCACCTGCTCCTGCACGTAGGAGTGGTCTTTCGTGAGCTGGATGAGCTTCCCTTCTCGCAGCAGATAGGCCCGGCTGTCGCCCACCTGTCCGATCAGAAAGTGCGTCTCGTAGAGCCCCAGCGCCGTCACGGTGGTGCCCATGCCGCGCTTGTCGTGCTCGGTGAGGGTGCGCTGGAAGATGGCGCCGTTCGCGGCCCGGATCGCCGCGCGCATCCGCTCGGCCACCTGGTCGTCGCCGAGTCCGCGGATTGATCCGAGCTCGCGCGCGATGTAGCGCACCGCCATCTCGCTCGCCACTTCGCCCGCCGCGTGCCCGCCCATGCCGTCCGCGACGATGAAGATCCCGCGGTCAGGGACCATGAGGTAGTTATCCTCATTCCCGGAGCGGATCACCCCGACATCGGTACGGCCGGCGCAGGTTATGTGCACGCTGATCGTTACGCTACGAGCCAGTGGATGAGCCCCGCTACCCCCGCCCCGCCCAACAGCAATATCACCGCCCCCGCCCCGCACCCCTTACCCTTTTTCTCGGGTGGCGGCGCGGTTTGCGGCCGCTTGCCTCCCGGCTTCCCCCCGGGCCGCGCAGGAGCGGCGCGGGCGGGGGCAACGGGCACAGCGGGGGCAGCGGGGGCAGCCTTCGCCGCGGGCGGGGGCTTGGACGGGACCGGCTTGGAGGGGGTCGGCTTGGCAGCGGGCGGCACCGAGTGAGGCGTCCTGAGCACCTGCGTACCGCCGCCCTTCGCGATTCCCACAGCGTCGTCGGTCGGCTCGAACACGAGCTGCACGTCGCCGAAGCGCACCGCGGCACCGGGCGCGAGCGGACTCTCGCCGTGCACCCGCTCGCCGTCCACGAAGGTGCCATTCGTGGAGTCGAGGTCCACGAGCACCCAGACGCCCTCGCGACGCTGCAGCTTCGCGTGGGAAGTGGAGACGGAGCCGTCGGCCAGGACGAGATCGTTGTAGTCGGCGCGCCCCACGTTCGCCACGGGCGTCCGGACCTGGAGGCGCTGGCCCTTCAGGGTGCCGCTCTTCACGAGGAAGCTCGCGAGCGAGCCCGCCTGCGACGGCCGCGGCACCGGCTCGAGCCCGTGCATGGTATCCCTGAGCCGCTCGCTCGCGCCCGGTGGAGCCTGGGGCGCGGCCTGGGGCGCGCTAACGGCCGGCCCCGGTGGAGGGCCCGCAGGGGCCGAGGGGGCGGGAGGGGCCGGCACCACGTCGGCGTAGAAGCGGAACTGCTCGTCCCCGATCCGGATCACGTCGGCCCGCTGCAGGATGCGCTGCCCTTCCACGCGCGTCTCGTTCACGAACGTGCCGTTGGTGCTGGAGTCGACGAGCAGGTAGCCCCTCGGCGTCTGCACGATCTCGGCGTGCCGCCGCGACACGTCCTTGCCCGAAACCACGACGTCGCACCCCGCCTCGCGGCCGAACACGAGCGACGGGCCCGCGATCACGTACTCGCGCCCGTCGGTGAGGCTCACGATCCGGCCGCCCGTGTTTCCCGTGGCGCCCGGCTTCGCGGCCGCGCCCCCTCCCTTGCCCTGCGCCATCGCCTGCGGCAGCGCCTGCACGTACTGCGTGCTGCCACTGCGGCGCTCGTCCACGAAGGTCAGCTCGTGGTCACCAACCTCGACCTTGTCGCCGTGCAGCAGCGGGGTGGGCTCGGACCCGAGCCGCACCCCGTTGATCGTGACTTCGGCAGCGGGGGCGGCCTTCCGGATCACGACCTGGCCGTCCGCCTGGCTCAGCAGCAGGGCGTGTCGGGGCAGCACGCCCGCGCCCGTGAGGGAGATGGCGCAGCCGGCGTCGCTCCCCAGCACGACTTCGCCCACCGGGATGGAGTACTTCCTCTGACCGAGCTCCAACAGCGCCATCGCTGCCAGCCTTTCGCCGCGAAACCGAGCCGGAAGTTACGGCCGGCCGCGTAACCGCGCAAGGAAACACGGGTTACGCCCCGTCATGCCGGCTCGTCCGCCAGCACCGCTTCTTCGCGCCCGATGAGCCCGCGTCGCAGCCACCGCCAGAACACCAGGGACCCGACGATCACGGTCGCGTAGCTGTTGATGAACCGCCAGATGAGGATGTACGTGGGGAGCGAGGGGGCCTGCACGTAGATCTTCATTACGGCGGCCGAGAGCAGCTCAGCGAGCCCCGATGATCCCGGAGTCGGCGCGAAGTACAGCAGGAACGTGATGAAGGTCTGGAGCAATAGAATGTCGACGAAATTGGGCACGATCCCGAGCGCGCGCAGGGCGACATAGCCGGCGAGGAGCTTGTTGGCATGCGAGGGCGCCGACAGCAGCACGGCCCAGAAGAGCGCCAGCCAGCCCCGAGGGTTGCCGAAGAGCACGAGGCACTCATGGGCGCGGTCGATCCCCTCTCGCAGCTGCTCGATCCGCACGGCCACCCGGTGGCTGCGGCGCTCGAGCCGCGTGGCCAGCCAGTGGACGGCGTCGCGTGCCCAGGTGGGGCGGATCATGGTGACGAGCATGACGACGCCGATGACGCCGAAGATCCGGAGGCTGGCGCGGAACAGCCCGTAGTAGGTGATCCCCAGCACCACGTTGTGCTCCGCGAGCGACTTGCCGGCGCCGAGGTAGATGGCGAGGGGGCCCGCCACGGCGAAAAAGATGACGGTTGCAACGAACGTCATGAACGTGGACGTCATCGCCTCGGGGAGCCGGACGCCCGCCCGCCGCATCACCCACATCATCGTGGGACCCGCGCCGGTCTGGAACGGCGTGAGATAGGCCGCCCACGCACCATGTCGCGGAGCCGCACGCCGGGATGCACGTGCCGGGCCACGACCCAGAGCCGGGTGCCGCCGCCGATCCAGTCCATGGAGGCGAGTCCGAGGCCGAGGAGCATCCATCCCCAACGCAGGTTCGCGAGACCGGAGAGGAACCCCTGCAGGTTCTCGCCGAAGAACACCAGGACGAGGAGGACCCCGATGAGCGAGATGACGGCGAACAGTTCGAGCCCGCGGCGGAGCAGACGCGGCGTCAGGGCGAGGGGCATGGACCCCCGAAACTACGTCCCGCCTGCCGGGCGGGGGAGAGGGGAGCGGGGACCGGTTCGTGGCGGTCCGCAAGGTCGCACTGCGCCGCCAGGTACCTCTCCCCTCTCCCTTCTCTCGCTTTGTATGTTAGAGGGTTATGTCAGCGTTCCCCAACCAGGTCATCATCCGCAACGCGCGGCAGCACAATCTGAAGGGGATTACGGTCGAGCTGCCGCGGCGCGCGCTGACCGTGATCACCGGCCCCTCCGGCTCGGGAAAGAGCTCTCTCGCGTTCGACACGCTGTATGCCGAGGGACAACGGCGCTACATCGAGTCGCTCTCCACCTACGCCAAGCAGTTCCTCGAGCGGATGCCGAAGCCCCTGGTGGACAGCATCGACGGCATCTCGCCCGCCGTGGCCATCGAGCAGAAGAACCCGACCACGACGAGCCGCTCCACGGTGGGCACGGCGACCGAGATCTACGACTTCCTGCGCCTCCTGTGGGCCCGCGTGGGAACGCCCTACTGCGTGAAGTGCGGGCGGGAGGTCAAGGCCGACACGGTGCAGGAGGTGGTGGACGCCT
>Ga0209690_1002394_pt1 | contig 10667 bp, 10 predicted proteins | sample GraSoiAngelo_150_FD_186164 | JGI IMG/M metagenome (GOLD analysis project Ga0209690, IMG submission 186164) | Grasslands soil microbial communities from the Angelo Coastal Reserve, California, USA - 14_1009_09_40cm (SPAdes) (version 2) | ecosystem: Environmental > Terrestrial > Soil > Grasslands ...
ACAGGCGAAAAATGGCAGTCTTCTGGGGACATTTTCTCTTGGGGCTGGAAACGACCCGGTGCAGATGGCGGCGGACCCCATTCGCGGACGCGTCTACGTGAAAGTTGTGAACGGGTCAGGATCCTGGTCTGTCTGGGCGATTGAGGATCTCACCACGGCGAGAACCTGCAGGCGCGCCGGCGGCCCCTGAACTTAATCGACCGACTACGAGGGCGGCTCTGCCGCACGATGCCGCGATTCACGACACGATCTACGTGGTCGCCGAGTTATACCAGAGCAGGATGACGCCGGAAGTCATGGCACGCGCAATTCGCCAGATCGACTATTCGCTCCCCATCGACATCGGCGGCGAAGTCATCGAAAACGATGAGCCATTGTCCGGCATCATCGACAGCGCCGCTGAGATGCACAGCCTTACGAACCCACCTTTCTCGCCAAGCTCAAACGTTCCGCCTGACGTAACGACGGCTCACCGAACCGCCTACGCGATTGAGATCAACCGCCCCTACTTCGCTTCTTTCGGCGCAGTCGATGCGGCGAGTTTTTCGAAGCGCGGATCATTCCGGAGCGGATCGAACATCGGATCGAGCCGGAGCAGCGCGGGAGTGAGCGGTGTCGCAACTGGGCTTACGTACGGTATCGAGAGGAGTTTCTTTAAAGCGGCGATGGCGCGGTCGGGCTCTCCCACGCGCGCCGCCACCCGGGCGAGGATGTTGATCGGCCCGGGACCAGAAACCGCGTCTTTCTCGATCGGATTTGTGGCTATGGCCCGCTCCGACAGAGCCAATGCGGCGGCTTTATCACCGAGGCCCATATGGTCAGCGCGAGATCTCCAATGAGACTATAATTTTCCGGCTGTTCTTTGAGGAAAGGTTTCTACAACTCCAATACCGGGGTCTGGACTGCGGGTCCGGATTTCCCGGACTCACTAGACATCGCCGATGGTCCCGCGGCGCTCGAACCCAACGGCAAGGTTCTGATGATGGCGAGCCCAAAGATCTTTAATTCACCTTCGACCTTCTTGGAGTGGGACGGGTCAAGCGTGACGGAAATTTCTCCGGCTCCCAACGCATCGAACGACTCGTCGTTCTATGGCAACTTCCTAGTCCTCCCAACCGGCCAGATTCTCTTCGCCGACTTCTTCTTCGTCTCAGTTTACAACCCTGCGGAAACCTACAATCCGGCTTGGGCGCCAAGGATTCAGTCTGCCCCTGCCATAGTTAGTCGAGGGGGGTCATACGTTTTCTCCGGCCATCTTTTCAACGGCGTGTCGCAAGGGGCTGCTTACGGGGACGATCACCAAGCTGCAACGAACTATCCGCTCGTGCGTATCACGAACAAGAGAACTGGGCACGTGTTTTATAGCCGGACGCACGACCACAGCAGCATGGCCGGGCGCCATTTGCTGAAGTTCGCAGCAGTGGCAGAGTTTCCGCCAATCGTTTGCGCCCTCGGAGGGGTGGCAGAGCGGTTGATTGCGCCGGTCTTGAAAACCGGAAGGCCGAAAGGCCTCGTGAGTTCGAATCTCACCCCCTCCGCTTCCCTCGTAGGCCGATCAGCAAGAGGCGCTTGCATAACAGTTTCACATAACAAGGCCGCCGATTTCCAGCGAGATTCAACCTTGTCGCTGGGAGCCTTTTCTGATAGGGGGGAGGCGAAGGTATACAACTGGAGGCGACGACGCGTGGCAACTTTATCACTTTTACCATTCCGATAGCTGTGGCCGGGATCTACGACGTAAAGGTAGGAATCAGGACAAACAGTGACGAGGGTAAATTCAAGCTCTACATTAACGGAGCCAGTAAGGCTCAGGGGACTGAGCAGGATGAATACTCCGCGGCTGTTGGTTATAAGGTTCTCGACCTGGGAACGGTTAGATTTACCACTCCTCTCCCAAACCAGATGTTTCAATTCAAGGTCACCGGCAAGAATTCCCTTAGTAGTGGTTATCATCTCGCCTTTGATTACATTGACTTAGTTCGGACGAAGGAAACCCAGCCAATACCGACCTGCTTTTCGCCTTAAGAACAGCGGGGCAGTCTCGTCGTTCTAACCGGTGACCCTCAGCACTATGTCAAGCTTTGGAACTAGGGGCTGAAGGCGGACAAGATGCCCCCAGAAGTTGCGATCAAGAGGTGGGTGTCAGCGAACACGGGCTGAGCGAATACCGGGGATATTTCAGGGATGGTCGTGAGAATATTTCCGGTAGAAGCGTCGAGGAGGTACACCGCGTTCTGCGTTGGCGCCGAAAGGCTGTAGGTTCCCGCGGCGAGCACCCCGCCACCACTCAACGTTGGACTTCCCATGACCGGTCCAGCCTCCAGTCCTGTTTCCCAACGAATGGCGCCGGTTGCCGGGTCTAACGAGCGCAGTGAACCGGCGAAGTCCACAGATTGTATCGTCGTCATGTTTGATCCGACGTATAGCTGTTGGTGGGCAAAGTCCCACACCGCCGCGGCCAGACATGAGCCAAGCGTTTGTAGCTGACCTGGAACGCCGACCTGGCGGCTCCAAACCGGGCCGTTCTCCAATTGAATCGCGTCGAAGGCATAAAATGTGCCGTTCTTTTCATTTGCACCAACCATTTGCGTCGGCACCTGGTTCAGAGTGGCTTCGAACAGTGTGGGCGAGGACCCCCAATCGAGGTCGGTCCCGAATGTGTCCGGCACGGTCCATTTCGTTTGGAACGTCAACGCGGTGCTCAATCGCACGATCGAAAATGAGTCGCCCGAGTCACCGTTGCCTGTAGTCAACCAAACAAAGTTCTGGTCTGAGGCGGCACTCGTCCACACGCTTGCACCGATCGTACCGCTGGGGGTCGTCCAATAGACGTTCCGCAGCGTGCCAGTGTGCATGTCGAAGGACTTGATGCCCCCTCGAATCAGCGGATTGTCGCATTGAGACGATACTCCGATATACACTGCGCCGTTAGAGACCAACGGCGAACTCCAGATGTAGCCGCTGGCTTCGGTGGTTCCGATGTGGAGGACCAAGTGCTTCCATATTATCGCACCGGTCGAAGCGTCCAATGCGTATAGGTAACCGTTACCGCCTCCGACATAGACAGTGAGCGTTCCTGAAACAGGGTCGGTAGCTACAGCGGCAGTAGAAGTGACGCCCATGTGAGTCCGGCAGGTATTGCCTGTGGTGTATCCGAGCAAGCGGTGCCATAACACGCCTCCCGTACTCTCATTGATAGCGTAGAATTGTCCTGTGTTCGATCCGATGTAGATCACACCATTGTAGACGGTGGGGCTGGCGTTAAAACCCACTCCAGGCTGGCCCGTGCGCGTTGGAGGTCGATCCGAGAAGCTCCAGTTCTGAACCAGGCTGGATGCGTTGGCGGGTGTAATAGCCGTCGCTAACTGGTTATAAGATGAATGTTGCGGCTCGCGAAGGTAGGCAGGCCAATCGGAGGTTTCTTGGGCCGATGTCGTCATCGTCGCGATGAACGCAATGGCGAGGGCCAGCGGGGTGATAAGAAACCCCCGCCGCAAAGGCAATCGGTTAACCGAAGTTCTTAGCGACGGAATTGTAATTGTTAACTGAATCGACTGATGCATATAGATTCTTCCTTCACCCGGCAGTTTAGGCTGCGAGTTCAGATCTGAATGAGGGAAGAAGCCTCCAGGATAAGCGTCCGCGCCGGATCCAGATCCTAATCGACCGTGCCTGATTGACCAATCGCACCGATTCTTGTCAAGACAAGCCTTGTCGGACGGCTTCGCCGAGACAGACGCGCAACACCTTCACCCCGAGATTGGCGGTCGAGCGCGAAAGTTCTTTCGCCTCACGATCACGAAACCGCGCAACGTCGCTTGCTTGCAACGTGGCAAGGTCGCGCTTGCTCTTCGTGTCACCGAGAAAGCCAGTGAAGCGTTCAATCACGCGCTTGTAGCGCGCGTGCGTGGTTTCCTCAGCTTCGATTGCTTTCGCTGCGAGCCATGTCTCGCACCAGGACTTGATCGAAGCGCTCGGCAACGATTCCACGTTGGCCGCCGTGAAAACATCGCTGACGCCTTGCGCGATCACTTCGCGCGCGGCGTCCACGCTCAGCTTGCCATTGCGCGCTTTGAGTGCGGCCTTGTGCCATGCGCGGCATATTTCCAGCGCCTGCTTCTTGTCGCTCGTTTTTGTGGAGCGAAAGACGCGCCTGCTCGTGCGGGTTTCGGGATTGAAGATCGAGAATGCGCAGAACCAGAAAGGTCTGCCCGGTTGACGATGAATGCTTGGCATAGTGCATAACCTTATTGCATAACGTGCGCCCGTGTCCAGTTACGAGGGAAAACTGACTCGGGTGGAGGCACAATGCGAATCGTGAGTTCGAATCTCACCCCCTCCGCTCCTGCTTCGCGCCTTCCGCGCTTCGCAGGATCGGCAAGATTGGGTGAAGCAGGATGCCCTCCGAAGCTTTAGCGAAGGAGGGCCATCAATGTATTACGTCTACCTTATTGGAAGTCTTTCTGTGCAAGGTGAGCGCATTTGGGAATGACCGCTGATCTCAAAAAGCGTCTCCTGGAGCACAATGCGGGAAAATCTCCCCATACCTCGAAATTCAGGCCATGGCGACTGACGACTTACATCGCCTTTACCGATCAGGCCAAGGCAGAAGCTTTCGAGCGTTATCTCAAATCTGGGTCAGGCCACGCATTCGCCAGTAAGCGCCTATGGTAATGCTACGGCAAAGACGTAGTGCTCATCATGTCGGTACGGCCCGCCCCCGCCAATATCAATTTTCGATTTTCGAATGCGATTCTCGATTTGCAATGCGCAAAATAATGTTAGCGAAGATATTCCGTGGGACACGCAATTAAAAGCTTGCAACGCGCCGCACCGATTTATTAGCCTCGCTTGCTGTGAGCAGCTTGCAGCTGTCTTCAACAAAGAGACCCATCCGTCGGATATTACTAGTGGACGGAATGGAAGTTATTCGGGTCGCATTACTCAACATCATCAGCGCCGTTTCACAGTTGATGGTCTGCGCCGCGACCGGCGATTACGATGAAGTTGACGATCTAATCGAGCGCCACCGGCCGCACTTGATTATCGCTGAGCCGTTTCACGAAAACCGCGACGGAATTATGTGGATTAAAGATCTGGCTGCTCAATTTCCACAAACCAAGATCCTGGTCGCATCCGCAAAGGCTGAGACAACCTACGCGGAACGTGCGCTTCGTGTCGGCGCGTCGGGCTATTGGATGAAAACCGGCAGCGCTGACGAGCTCCTGCGTGCCATCGACAAAGTGCTTAACAATGAGATTTACGTTAGTCCGCAGATTGCCTTGCTTGCGGTCAACAAACTTGTCGGGCGCAATCTCAATGGCTATGAAGCTTTGAGTGATCTGACGAATCGGGAACTGCATGTCTTTTCGCTGATTGGCGCCGGTCACGGCATTGGCCGGATCGCAGAGACGCTTGGTATCAGCCGCAAAACTGTCGAAACGCATTGCGAGCATATTAAATTGAAGCTCGGCTACACCGACGCCGACGCGCTCAAGCGCGGCGCGCGTCACTTCCTAACCGCAGCGTAAGAATCTCTTCGGCCAGCTTTATCCCCGATGTGTCAATCGGGGATCTTGAGCAAAAAAAATCAGGGATTTTCCCCGATAGGCATATCACGTCTGAGCGTTTACTATTCTCGATCAAATGAAACGCACAAAGATGATTTCCAGCGTTACGCTGATGGTATGTGCTTTCCTGGCCTTAATAGCTGGGATTAACGCCGCCAACCCCAAGTGGAGCCCGTTGAACGCCACTGAGTTGACATTCCCTCTGCTTCGCGGCGGGTCCACGTCAGTGTATACTGGCCCGACCCCGACCTACTCGAATAGCAGCATCCTGTTCGCCGGGTTTTCAGCCGACGTGTCGGCGGGAAGCCCGCGCCTAAATGATGTTTGGAAATTGACCAATGCCAATGGCAAGGGGGGCACGGCTACGTGGAGCAACCTGATTCCGAATGGCGCCGCAGGTTCTCCTCCGATCCGCTCTAACCATTCGGCGGTGTACGATGCCGCGCACAATCGCATGATTATTTATGGCGGGTGCGGCTCACCCCTTCAAGTGCCGCCGTCGTGCCAGCCAATTGCCAACGACGTGTGGGTCTTAAGCAATGCAGATGGCACGACAGGAACTCCGACTTGGACACAACTCTTTCCCAATGGTGGGCCGCCGCCGGCGCGGCAGGCTCACCAGGCCGTTTATGACCCCACTACCAATTCAATGATTGTTTGGGCAGGCCAGAATGGGGCGCTGGGGGAAAACTGTGCCACCTATTCGGATGTATGGGTGCTAAGTAACGCCAATGGCCTGCCCCCCGGCACTCAAAACTGGACCCAGCTCTCGCCCACGGGGGGCCCACCAGCAGGGCAGTATCATTCGACCGCGGTTTATGATTCCTCGAACAATGTCATGACCGTTTTCGGCGGGGTTGGGATGGTCGGCACAACCTGTCAAACTACAAATGCGGTTTGGGCCCTATCGCATGCGAACGGCATAGGAACGCCGGTGTGGAGCAACCTTGTTGCTCAGGATGCCACCGGTTCTCCGGCCAATCGAGGGAACCACGGTGCTGTCTACTTACCAAGCAGTAACACGATGACAATCTTCGGCGGCATCAACGGCTGCTGCGGGAATCCGACCATGAACCTCGGCGACACTTGGGTGCTTTCCCACGCCAATGGACTCGGTGGGACACCTGTGTGGACGCAGCTTAATATTAACGGTCCGGTGGCGAGCTCCCGCTACAACAACGTGGGAATTGATACCGTGAACCACCTCATGATTATGGGTGGTGGCGGGACTAGCGGCGGCATTCACGATGGACCTCTGTGGGGCAGCTGGGTGCTGAGCCACCCAAACGGGCCGTGAAGATCAGGCGCGCCAGGGTCCGCGCGGTCAGGAGCTAGCTAGATAGGCCTGCGGCGTCGACCGGTTGAAGGCCCGGAATCGAGCCTTGATTTTGCAAACGGTGCTACCCATTGTTTTTGGATTGGCCGGATACCCATTTGCCTGGATAAAGTGTGGGCCGTGAGGGGAACGAATCCGACGTAGTGTCGCTTTAGAAGAAGGCAATTAATCCATTGCCCAGCGAACCGCTCTGGTCAGCAAGAAGTCGAAACGGCTCGGCCTCGGCATTGCTCGATGGCGATATGAAAAGTATCGCGAGGAGAAACTTTCATTAAGCAAAGAGAATTACTTTCCCCGACGAGAGTTCTGGCAGTCTGCTTGAGTTCAGTAGTCATTTTTTCGGCGCGATCGAGGCAATGAGTTTTTGGAAGCGCGGATCATTCCGGAGCGGATCGAACATCGGATCGAGGCGGAGCAGCGCAGGGGTGAGCGGCATGCTTGAAGCCAGTGGGCCACTGGACGGTATCGAGAGTAGCTTTTGTAAAGCGGCAATGGCGCGGTCGCGCTCGCCTACCTGCGCCGTCACTCGGGCGAGGATCTCGATCGCAATGCAACCATCAATCGCGTCTTTCTCGATCGGGATCACGGCCATGGCGCGTTCAGCCAGACTCAATGCGGCAGCTTTGTCACCGAGACCGCTATTGGTCAGCGCGAGATCTCCAATGAGGCCATAATTTTCCGGCTGTTCTTTGATGTAAGGTTCCAGTTCGCTGCGCGCCTGTCGCCAACTTTCCTGGGCGGCGGCATGGTCACCGGCGATTTCTTGCGCCCACCCTAACCAAAAGCGCAGTTCGCCAGTCACATAACCCAACGCTGGATCAGGCTTGGCCAATATCTCCTTTAGCCGAGGGATGATTTGTGCAGGGCGACGCTCCAGGATCGCTTGGTAAACTTGTGTTTCCAACGCGATGGAGTCGTCGGCGTTCGGATGCAGTGGAGCGAGTAGTGCGGCAGCCCGCGGAAGGTCGCCCTCGGCTTGTGCGATAGCCGCCTTTTCTACAAGGGTATCGAGGTCGTCCGGCGTAATATCGAGAACATGATCAAGCTTCTGCAGCGCCTCGGGAAAGCGCCGGAGCGCAATGTAGGATTGCGCATGCTGCCCGAGCAGCGAAACGTTGCGCGGGTCGAGCTGCTCGGCTTCGTTGAAGTACGACTCGCTCCGGTCCCACTGGCCTCGCCTCCGCGCGACATAGGCCAGCAATTCAGGAATCCGGCTGCTATTGGGCAGGAGCTGACGTGCTTGCTCAAAGTAACGCACTGCGGTGTAGTAATCCTTTAGGCAAGAGTAGTGGTAAGATCCCTTGGCCAATACAGCCTCGCCGAGATTGGGCTGAAGAGTGAGCGCTGTTTCGGCTGCCTGCCGCGCCTCTTCACGGAGCGCGACCGTTGGTTGAAGAGTCAGTGTGAGGTAGCCGCGCGCATCAACGATTGACAGCAGCGCCCAACTAAGCGCGAACTTCGGGTCCAACCGCACCGCTTCTCTAAGGTATTTCTGTGCGCCAAGAGAGTTGGCGGATGAGCTTGCCGTTTTCAGAGAATAAGCCAGACCACGCAGGTAGGCATCGTAAGCCTCGGGATTATCCGTCGGTTTGGCGGCGATGACTTGCTCTTCCCGACCGCTCAGGTTTGCCCGCAAGTGGTCGGCGATGGCTCTTGCCACCTCGCTTTCAACCGAAAAGATGTCGTACAGTTTGCGATCAAAGGTATCGGCCCAAAGCTGGGATTCATTAGCCGCCTTGATTAACTGCACGTTCACGCGCACGGCGTCGCCGCTCTTTTGCACCCTTCCTTCCAAGATGTTCGCGACGCCAAGTTGCCTCGCGATCTCCGAGAGGTTTTCAGGCGCGCTCTTGTAATGCTCCGTCGAGGTCCGCGAGATCACCTTCAGATCGGCGATCTTGGATAAGCGCGTCAGAATCTCGTCCTGGATGCCGTCGGCAAAGTAAGCGTTGTCGGGATCACGGCTCAGGTTTTCGAAGGGTAAGACAGCGATGCTTTTTTCCGGCGCGGCCAGCGTCGATCGCACGCGATTACGGGAAAACATTGCGATACTGGCGACGATTGCCGCGAGCGCGAGCAACACTGCCGCCATCCCCGCCCAGCGCAGACGCGTCCGGCGTTTCTGCACGGTCTCTAATTTCCGCGGCAGCTTCGCATTGCCTACTTGATCGGCGTAAAGGTTCACGACCGAGACGCGCACACCATGCTTCACTTCGCACGAACCGAGATCATGCAGGAGCGGACGCCAATGTTCGTATTCTCCCAAATCGTCGGCGACGCGCTTGGAGACAAGAATGTGACCCGCGTCCCCGCAATCCATCACCCGCTGCGCCATGTTGAGGCCAGCGCCAGCGAGATTTGCGCGACCAGTCACGTCGATCACGCCGCTGACCGGACCGCTGTGCACCCCCATCCGAAGTTGTAAGCGTGGATGCTCTTTGAGAATACGGCTGATTTCGACGGCGCATTGTGCTGGCGCTTCTGGACTGGTGTAAAAAACCAATGCCATGCCGTCACCGGTGGGGATTTTAATTAAGCGTTCCGCCGCTTCCGCCTTCTGAAATTGATCCGAACCGCGGACGACTTCGGTCAGCTCATCAACCACCGCGCGCTGTTGATTAATCGAAAGTTTGGAATAGCCAACGATGTCAATGAACAAGACGTGCGCGATCTCCAGCTCGATCTGCTTGTTGATCTCGGTGGACATATCGGTTCTCGGAGGAGAGGTGGTTGCGCCGGGAAAATAATCTCAATTCATCTGCCGATAGTCGAGAACATAGCTACTCTGACGGTTGGCCGTTGACCTTATGCGGTACGATTTACAGCTTTCGATCCGTTTCGCTGAAGAGATCACCCGTTCGACGTTGCCGCTCGAATGCAAAACGCGAATCTCGCCTGAGCGAAAGCACGCCCGACTTTCCGCGTAATGACTGCTTGACGCTTCTCCGGGAGCACAGGTCCGGCGCCCGCAGCCTCAAAAACTTTTCAGCCATTTTTCAGGAGGCCGTTAAAACGCTCGGAGTCCCTCTGCCGCTGTCTTGCCCCGCTCTCAGCCTCCAGCGTTATGGCGAGGAGCGTTGCGCGGAATCGATCGCTGCCTGTCGAGCTGCTCTCGAACTTCGGCCGAATTACGCCGAGGCATGGAACAACATCTGCGCCGCCTACAATAAACTCGGTCGCTACGAGGAAGCCGCCGCGGCCTGCGAACAGGCGTTACGCTACAAACCGGATTTGGAGTTGGCGCGAAACAATCTGCAATACGCTCGTAAGATGGCGAAGGCCCCGGCCAAATAGCTATCTCACCCCCTCCGCGATCCAATTTCCGATTTTTGATTGTCGATTGTCGATTGCCGCAAAAACACGCGCGCTACAAGAACGGCAGAAAGAATTCCAAGGATTACACCGCACACAACATCGGACAAATAATGCGCCCCGATATAGATGCGCGAGAAACCAATCAAGATCGGGATAGGCAGACAGGCGACAGCAACTCGCCGATTCGCGAAAAATAGAACACCAAAAAACGCCATGGAGGCCGTAACGTGACCGGAGGGAAATGCGTGGTATTTGGCGCTGAAGCGGTTCCAAACTTCTTCCGTTCTTACGGACGGACGGGCGCGACCTGTTGCGATTTGAATGCCGCGCCCGACTACGCCTGCAATTGCGAGGGCAATTAACATCGACAAAAAGATGCGCGTCCATTTTTTATTGCCGCGCCACCAGGCGATCCCGGCAAGAATGAGACCAAGCGCAAAGTGTTC
>Ga0209690_1002395_pt1 | contig 10655 bp, 10 predicted proteins | sample GraSoiAngelo_150_FD_186164 | JGI IMG/M metagenome (GOLD analysis project Ga0209690, IMG submission 186164) | Grasslands soil microbial communities from the Angelo Coastal Reserve, California, USA - 14_1009_09_40cm (SPAdes) (version 2) | ecosystem: Environmental > Terrestrial > Soil > Grasslands ...
CTTCCTACTTCTTCAAGATCGCCGACAGCTCCGAAAGATCGCGAATCTCGAACTCGGGCACGGCGAGCCCCTCGGGCAGCGGGTCGGCGTCGCGGTTGATCCACGCCGCCGCCATGCCCACCGCCTGGGCACCGGCCACGTCGATGTCCGCGCGGTCCCCGACCATGAGGGCCTGCTCCGGCCCCACGCCGAGCCGGCGAAGGGCGAGCTCGAAGATCACCGCCTTGGGCTTCCGCCAGCCGACCTCGTCGGACACGATGACGGTGTCGAAGAGATCCGCCACGCCTTCACGCTCGAGGACGAGGCGCGCCGTCGGCGTGTAGTCGAAGTTCGACACCACGGCGAGACGGTGAGTGCGCCTGAGCTCGCGGAGCAGCTCCCGGTGGTGCTCGGGGAAGACGATGGCCCGGCTCAGCTCTCGCTTGTGGGTCGCGAGAAGCACCTCGAGCGCCTCCCGCGGGAGGGCGGCGCGGTCGAGGCCGAGGCGGCCGAACATCATGCCGAAGCGCTCGTGAGCGGCGACCTCGCGGTGCGTCTCGCCCCGGATGCGCTCGGCCTCCTGCCAGCTCCAGAAGAGCGAGCTCACGAAGTCGCCGAGCTCGAGCCCGGGGGCGAACGGTCGGAAGGCCTCGTGGAGATGGCCTGCCGTCGAGCGCATGGTCTTGCCGTTGGCGTGGACCTCGGGCAGCCGGGAGCGATCGAAGAGCACCAGGGTGTCGAACAGGTCGAAGCACACGGCCTCGCGCGTCACGGCAGGGGCTTGCGCTGGGCGTAGCCTTCGTCGAATCCGTGCCAGAAGCGCACGCGGTCCTCGCCGTGCCTCCAGCACAGGTTGACGGGCTGATCGCCCGCGATCTCCGTCACCAGCCCGGGAAAGTCCACCAGTCCCATCTCGAGGTCCTTGATGACGCCGCCCAGCTCCAGGATCCTGGCGAGCGCCTGCTTGACCTCGATGCCATACCCGTCGAGCCGCTCCGCCCGGGCCTTCCAGTCCCGCTGGTCGACAGCGGCGCCGCCCGAGGCGCGGATCTTGTCGCGCTGCTCCTCGAGCGCCTCGTGCAGCGCGGTGGCGCGACGGTGGAGCTCCATCGCCTCGCCCATGCGCTCCGTGAGCTTCGGGATGAGGGCGTCCACTTCCGCGGCCGTGAAAAGGCGCTGGCTCATCGTCCCTCCACGAAGACCGCGTGGACGTCCTTGGGCCCGTGCACGCCACGCGTCAGGGTGAGCTCGATGTCGGCGGTGCGGGAGGGTCCCGTGATGAAGTTGATGACGGCGCCCGACATGGTCCCCGAGGGATCGGCGTGGAGGGCCTCGAGCATGATGCCCACCTGCTCGAGCGACTCGAGAAGCTGCGGGGCTCCGAAGACGGCCACGTGGGTGGCGGGCAGAAGCGAGGTGGAGCGCGGCCGGCCCCTTCCCGAGACAAGGATGAGGGTACCCGTCTCGCCGAGGGCCCAGTCCGCTCCCGTGACGCCGATCTCGGCCGCGGCCGCCTCCTCGCGGTGCCGCCTCCGCTCGCCTTCCCGTGGGTCGGCGTCCTGCGCCGACGTCACCACGAAGCCCTCGCCGCCGAGGCGCGCGCCCAGGTCCACGCCGAGCGCTTCGGGAGACCAGGACAGGATGCGCCTGGCCTGGCGCGCGCGCGCGATCTCTCCGATGAGCGCGGGCACCGCCTCCAGGCTCGGCACGCGGTGGAAGACGCCGGCCACCCGCTCGAACTCCTCGCGGAAGCGCTCGAGGGCCTGGGGCCAGCGCTCGAGCATCTGGCGGCGCACCGCCTCCGCGGCCTCCTGAGGCGCGGCCGGACGCGGAGACGTCGAGGCCTCGAAGAGACCGCGCGTCTTGGCCATCTCGCGCCTGATGTCCTCGAGGAAGGCGGCACGCGTGGTCACGGGCGCCGGAGCTCCTGCCACCGCTCGCTGAAGGTCTTCTCCGCCACTGCGGGCAGATCACGCGTGGCCGTCCACTTCCCGAAGAAGAGCGGCAGCGCCCGCAGCCGGCCGTCGCGAGCGAAGGGCTTCTGGGCGAGGCGCGCGACAGAGGCGCCCCGCCTGAACCACGAGGGGCGCATCATCATCCGTCGCGCCATCCCGAAGAGGAGCCGCTCCGTCCACGGGGCGATCTTCTCCGTGTCGAGGTGCTCCCGGAGCTCCACGAGCATGCGCGGGATGTCGATGCGCACCGGGCACACGTCCTTGCAGGCCCCGCAGAGCGACGAGGCGTGCGCCAGCTCCTTGACGGAAGGCGCGCCCTTGAGCATGGCGGTGAGCAGGATGCCGATGGGCCCTGGGTACGTGTGGCCGTAGGCGTGGCCCCCGATCTGGCGGTAGACCGGGCAGACATTGAGGCAGGCGCCGCAGCGGAGACAGTAGAGGGCCTCGCGCAGCGTGCCCGCGATCTGCCGGGTGCGGCCGTTGTCCATCAGGATGAGGTGGAACTCTTCCGGCCCCTCCATCTCGCCGGGCTGGCGGGGTCCGCGCACGAGCGTCGTGTAGGAGGAGAGCTTCTGTCCCGTCGCGCTCCGCGCCAGGATGGCCAGGAAGACCATGAGATCCGTCATGGACGGGATGACCTTCTCCATGCCCATGACGGCGACGTGGATGCGCGGCAGCGACGTGACCATGCGGCCGTTGCCCTCGTTGGTCACGAGCACCACCGTCCCCGTCTCCGCCACCGCGAAGTTGGCCCCCGTGATGCCCATGTCGGCCTCGAGGAACTTCTGCCGGAGCTCCGCCCTCGCCACCTTCGTCAGCACCTCGGGATCCGCCTCGAAGCGGCCGCCCAGCTCCTTGGAGAAGAGATCGGCCACCTGCCCCTTGGTCTTGTGGATGGCGGGAGCGATGATGTGGGAGGGCTTCTCGTGGGCGAGCTGGATGATGTACTCGCCGAGGTCGGTCTCCACGGGCTTGACGCCCGCGTGCTCGAGGGCCTCGTTGAGCTCGATCTCCTCGGTGGCCATCGACTTGCTCTTGACGGCCATCCTCACGCCCTTGTCCCGGCACAGGCGCAGGATGATGTCTCGCGCCTCGTCCCCGGTGGCCGCCCAGTGCACGCGCCCGCCGAGCCGCTCGATGTTGTCGGCGAGACGCTCGAGATGGCGGTCGAGCTGCTGGAGCGTCGCCTCCTTGATGGCGCGGGCGCGGTCGCGGAGCGCGTCGCCCTGGGGAAAGTCCTCGAAGGACTCGCGGCGCAGCCCGATGAACTTGGTGGTGGCAATGCCGAGCGCTTCCTGCAGGTAGGCGTCCTTGAGGGCGCCGCGCGCCCGCGCCGCGAAGGGCGCGCCGAGAGACGTCTCGCTCATGGCGGCCCTTCCGGAGCCAGCACCTGGGCGAGGTGAAGCGCGCGCACGCGCGAGCCCCGGCGGGACAGTCCACCCCCCATCTGCATGAGACACCCCGCATCGCAGGCGACCAGGCAGTCGGCGCCCGTCGCTTCGACGCTCGCGAGCTTCTTGTCGAGGATGGCCGTGGAGACCTCGGGCAGCCGCACGGAGAAGGAGCCCCCGAAGCCGCAGCATTCGTCCGAGCCGGGGAGCTCCACCAGCTCGCCGTGCTCGAGGCTCCGCAGCAGCGTCCGCGGAGCGCGGGATTCGCCGAGGCCACGGAGCAGATGGCAGGAGTCGTGATACGTCAGCGTGCCCGAGAACGTCGAGCCGACCCCGCTCACCTTCAGCACCTCGACCAGGAATTGCGAGAGCTCGTACGTCCGGGCGGCCAGGGCCCGGGCCTCGGCATGAAGGGCGGGATCGTCGGCGAGGAGCCCCGGGTACTCCGCCTTGACCATCCAGGCGCAGGAGCCCGAGGGCACCACCACGTGCCCGGCATCCGCGAAGAGCTTCACCGTGCGCGCCGCCACCGCACGGGCGTCGGCATGATAGCCGGAATTGAAGAGCGGCATCCCGCAGCACGTCTGCCCGGGAGGAAACTCCACGTCGACTCCGAGCCGGCGCAGCAGTCTGACCATGGCCACCCCGACCTCGGGGAAGAACATGTCCCCGAGGCACGTGATCATGAGGGAGGCCTTCACGGCTTTCTCTTGTCCGGCGCGTGAGGGGGCGGCGGCGCCACCACCACGAGGACGAGCAGCGGCTCCGTGCCGTCGTTGACGAGGCCGTGCTCGATGCCCGAGGGCGCCACCAGGGCGTCTCCCGGCTCGAGCTTCTCCTCGGCGCCGGCGAGCGAGAAGCGCCCCGTGCCCTCGAGAACATAGTAGATCTTGTCCTCTCCCGCGTGGGAATGGGGCTTCTGCGACTGGCCCGGGGCGACGCAGTAGAGATCGAGGAGGGCGCGCTCGGTCGAGGCGAGGGCGACCTTGGCCATCCGGTCGAGCGAGAGCTGCACGTGGTCGCGGACGCGTATCTTCATGGCTCCCTCAGCGCGCGGGACAGGAGGGTGACCGGGTGCCTCACCTCGAGGGCCAGTCCCGCCTCGAGCGCCTGCTGCGATATCTGCATGATGCAACCGGGATTGCCGGCGGCCACGATGCGCGCTCCCGTCTCGCGGATGCGCTCGAGCTTGCGCCGCCCGAGCTCGGCGGCCATCTCGGGCTCGAGGAGATTGTAGACACCCGCGCTGCCACAGCAGAGATCGCTGTCCGTGAGCTCGACGAGCGTCACCCCGGGAATGCGTCGGAGCAGCTCTCGGGGCTGGGCGCGCACCTTCTGCCCGTGCGCGAGATGGCAGGCGTCGTGGTAGGTCACCGTCTCCCTGAGCTCGCCCAGCGGCAGGTCCGCGTCGACGAGGACCTCGCTGATGTCCTTCACGAGCCCGGCGAAGCGCTCCGCCCCCCCGTCCCCGAGCCAGTGCCCGTACTCCTTGAGCTCGCCCAGCGGCAGGTCCGCGTCGACGAGGACCTCGCTGATGTCCTTCACGAGCCCGGCGAAGCGCTCCGCCCCCTCGTCCCCGAGCCAGTGCCCGTACTCCTTGAGCGCGGAGCCGCAGCCGGCGGCGTTCGTCACCACGATGTCGACATCCCGCCCGAGGGCAGCCATGAGGCTCCGCGCCATGGCGCGAAACTCGTCGAGGCGGCCCGCGTGGAGGTGCAGCGCTCCGCAGCAGCCCTGCCCGCGAGGAACCACGACCTCCCAGCCCGCCGCCGAGAGCAATCGCGCCGTGGCGAGGTTGATCTCCGGGAAGAAGAAGCGCTGGACGCAGCCGGTCAGGAGAGCCGCCCGCCCGCGCGCCCTGCCGCGCGCGGGGATCAGCTCGGGCAGGGACGAAGCGCCCGGCAGCACGCGGGGGAGGAGCGCGTCCATGGCCTGTAGCCGCTTGAAGGGCAAGAGGATGCCAGAGGCGCGCACGAGGGTCCTGAGCCCGGAGGCCTGGTACAAGCGGAGCGGCCAGAGCAGCGCGCCCAGGCGATCGGGGTGCGGGAAGATCGAGAGTGCCCATTCGAGCATGGCATGCGCGCTCTCGTGCGCGCGCACGCGCTTCCGGTCGAGCTGGGCGCGGGTCGCCTCGAGGAGCTGCCCGAAGGGCACCCCGGAGGGGCATGCCGTCTCGCAGGCGCGACAGCCGAGACAGAGGTCGAGATGGCGCGCCAGCCCCGGCGTCAGCTCGGCCCGGCCCTCGGCGGCCGCGCGCATCAGATAGACGCGGCCGCGCGGCGAATCCATCTCCTCCCCCAGCACGCGATACGTCGGGCACTGGGGAAGGCAGATGCCACAGTGGACGCAGGCGCGGAGGCCGTCCATGGACGGCGCGTCCACGACGTCGAAAGCGCCCTGGCGGACCGGTGAGGTGATCACAGCCCGCCCACGAAGCGTCCGGGGTTCAGGATGCCGAGCGAATCGAACTCTTCCTTGAGCCGCCTCATGACCTTCAGGGCGACCTCGGGGATCGGGCCCCAGACATCGATCGCGCCCTTGAGCGCCAGCGGTGCGCGCTCGATGACGAGGCTGCCGCCCTCGCCATGGAGCGCCGCTCGAAGCGGCGCCACGAGCTCGCTCGCGAAGGCTTCGGGCGCGATAACGCCCGTGAGGGCGACCCGGAGAATGCCGTTGCCGGCCTCGCCGACGATGGCCACGGACAGGCCTTGGCGGGATGCGCTGCTCTCGATCTCGCGGGCCCATCGGGCTGCGCCACGAATCTCGCCCGCGATCCTGAGCACGAGGGGGGCGTCGAACGCTTCGCCCAGTTTCGTCCAGAGCGCCGCGGGAATGGTGATCGCCCGACCGCCGCTTCGCTCGCCCAGCGCGACCAGCGTCGCCCCCTGGCTTTTCACGGCCTCGGGAACGGTGCTGACGGAGACGCACAGCGCCGCCGTGGCGGACGGCAGACCGAGTCCTCGCAGCGCGGCGTCATTGAGCCACGCCAGCCGATCCGGCTCGAGCGTCGAGGCAAGGATCGCCGAGAGCAAGTCCCCCGCCCGCTCCCTGCTGTCGAAGGTGAAGAGCCACGAGCCCGTGCCGGGGGGCGCCGGGTGGAGCCTGAGGGTGGCCTCCGCGATGAGACCGAGGGTGCCGAGCGATCCTGCCAGGAGCTTGGGGACGTCATAGCCCGTGACCGACTTGACCACCTTGGCCCCGCCCCAGGTGACGGTGCCGTCGGCCTGGACGAAACGGACGCCCAGGAGCAGATCGCGCGCGGTGCCGTAACGAAAGCGCAACGGGCCCGAGGCATTGGTCGCGAGCACGCCTCCGATGCTTCGCGACGCCCCCCCGTGGGGATCGAGCGCGAGCATCTGCGCGTGCTTGCCAAGAACGGCGGCGAGGCCGTCCAGCGTGAGACCCGCCTGGACCGTGGCGACCATGTCCTCGGGAACATACTCGAGGACGGCGGTGAGGCGGGTGGTGTCGACGACGAGATCGAGGCGGCGGGGCGGATTGCCGAGACCCATGGCGGACGCGCTGCCGCGCGGAGCCACCGCCAGCCTCTCCGTCGAGCACAGCGCGAGGATCCTGCTCACCTCATCCGTCGAGCCGGGGCTCACCAGCCACCGGGGCTGGCGCCCGTCGATCGACGCGGCGGAGAGCGTGGCGGGATCCGAGACGACCTGCGGGCGTCCGACGATCTCGGCGAGAGCTTCCTCGACCGCCGGCGCGGACACGGTCACGCTCAGACCCAGGTGCCCGCGGGCAGGCGCGGCGCCGCGGGCCTGAACGACTCGCCGCAGGCGGGATGGGAAGGCAGGAGCTTGCCCGGGTTCATGATCCCGTCGGGGTCGAAGACGCGCCGGAAGCGCGCCATGAAGGCGAGGTCCGCGTCGCCGAACTGAAACGGCATGCTCGAGGCCTTGTCGAGTCCGACGCCGTGCTCCCCGGTGACGCTGCCGCCCATGGCGAGGCACGCGTGCAGCAGCTCGTCGTTGGCGGCCTTGGCGCGCTCGAGCTCGCCGGGCACGAGGTCGTTGTAGAGGATCAACGGGTGGAGGTTGCCGTCGCCCGCGTGGAAGACATTGGCGATGACCAGGCGGTGCCGGGCCGCGATCGCCTGCACCTCCCGCATGATCTGGGGCAGGCGGGAGCGGGGCACCACGGCGTCCTGCAGGAGCCAGGTCGCGGACAGGCGACCGAAGACGCCCGCGGCTTCCTTTCGACCCTTCCACAGGAGCGCTCGCTCCGCCTCGTCCTTGGCCACGCGGATCTCGAGGGCGGCGCGGCTCCGGCACATCTCCACGATGCGCGCGGACTGCTCGTCGATCTCCGCCCGCGGACCGTCGAGCTCGATGAGGAGGACGGCGCCCGCGCCTTTCGGATAGCCCGCGCCGATGCCCTCTTCGATGGCGCGGACGACGACCTCGTCGATCATCTCGAGGGCGGCGGGGATGATTCCCGCCCCCACGATGGCCGAGACCGTCTCCGAGGCGTCGTCGATGGTCGAGAACGACGCCAGGAGCGTCTTGACGCCTTCGGGCACGTGGAGCAGTCGCACCGTCACCGCGGTCAGGAGCCCGAGGGTCCCCTCCCCGCCCACGAGGGCGCCGGTGAGATCGTAGCCCGGCTGGTCCTGGACTTTCCCCCCCACGCGCAGCACCTCGCCCGCTCCCGTGACGAGCTCGAGCCCCAGCACGTGATTGACCGTGATCCCGTACTTGAGACAGTGCGGCCCGCCGGCATTCGTCGAGGCGTTGCCGCCGATCGAGGACACCATCTGGCTGGACGGATCGGGAGCGAAGTAGTAGCCGTGCTCGCGGGTCGCCTGGGAGAGCCAGAGGTTGATGAGACCGGGCTGCACGGTGGCGCTGCGATTGTCGAAGTCCAGCTCGAGGATGCGGTTCATCCGCGTCAGCGAGACCATGACACCGCCCACGGGCGCCATGGCGCCGCCGATGAGCCCCGTGCCGGAGCCGCGCGGGACGAGGGCAACGTGCTCGCGCCGACAGAGACGGACCACCGCGGCGACCTGCTCCGTGCTCTCGGGCAGCACCACCGCGTCCGGAGCGCCCTTGTAGAAGGTGTGCATGTCGCACTCGTAGGTCATCCGGCCTTCCGGCGTCGCCACGAGGCCCCGGGTGCCAACGATGCGCTCGAGCTCGCTCAGCATGGCTGCGCTCAGGGGCACAGGACGCTCCGTTGGAACACTAGGCTGGCCACGGGAAAACGAGGCCGGCCCTCCGTGGGAGGGCCGGCAGGTTGGACTCGATCACGATGGGACCCGTCGGTCGGCCGGGCCTAGAAAACGCTATCCGATCTTCCAGGTCTCGCCTGACATCAGTAGCTTGGCGATGTCACCGGGGCCGCGATCCGAGATGGCCTTCTGCTCCTGCTGGACGAGAATTCCCTCGTACGTCGTCTCGCCTTCCTGGCTGAGCAGGGTGCCGAGCGGGATCGGATACTCGGGCGCCCAGAGCTGCGCGAGCAGGGTGGCGGTGGCCCGGTCGGTCTCGTCGTGCACCCAGAGCGCGCTCTCGGGCACGTCCTTGGTCTTGACGACCTTGGGCTTGAGCCCCTCGAGCACGAGCCCACGCCGGTCGTCGCCGGGGCCCCAGGTGATGGGCTTGCCGTGCTCGAGCCGCAGCTCGAACTGCGTCTTGGAGTCCTTGTCGTACAGGACGTTCCAGGCGAGGTCGTTGTAGACGTTGCAGTTTTGCAGAATTTCCACGAAGGCCGCGCCCTTGTGACGGGAGGCGCGCTTGAGCGTCTCCTCCATGTGGCCGATGCTGCGGTCCACGGTGCGGGCGACGTACGTGGCCCCGGCGGCGAGCGCGAAGACGCACGGGCTGAGCGGCCGGTCGGCCGAGCCCATGGGCGTGGACTTGGTCACCTTGCCGAGCTCGCTCGTGGGCGAGTACTGCCCCTTGGTCAGGCCGTAGATCCGGTTGTTGAAGAGCAGGATCGTGACGTCGACGTTGCGACGCAGCACGTGCAGCAGGTGGTTGCCCCCGATGCTGAGCCCGTCACCGTCGCCCGTGACCACGAACACCTTCAGCTCGGGTCGGGCCAGCTTGAGGCCGGTGGCCAGGGCGGGAGCGCGGCCGTGGATGGTGTGGAAGCCGTAGGTGTTCATGTAGTACGGGAAGCGGCTCGAGCAGCCGATTCCCGAGATGAACACGATGTCTTCCTTGGGGATACCCAGATCGGGCATGGACTTCTGCACCGCGCTCAGGATCGCGTAGTCCCCGCACCCGGGGCACCAGCGCACGTCCTGGTCGGACTCGAAATCCTTCTTCGTGTACTTGGGGGTGGCGCCAGGCACTCCGGTGACCGTGCTCACGACTTCGCCTCCAGAAGTTGGTGAATCGCCTCGAGGATCTCCTGGCTCGCCAGGGGCATGCCACGGACCCGGTTGAATCCCACCGCGTCGACCAGATACTCGGCGCGGAGGACGCGCACGAGCTGGCCGGTGTTGATCTCGGGCACGAGCACCCGACGGTACTGCCGCAGGATCTGCCCGAGGTCGGGCGGCAGTGGGTTCAGATGGCGGATGTGGGCGGAGGCGACCGCCTTGCCCTCCATCTGCGCTTCCTCGACGGCGGCGGTGATGGCTCCGTACGTACCGCCCCAGCCGACCACGAGGACATCGCCCGACTCCGGGCCGTTGACCACGGTGGCGGGAATCTCCTGGGCCACCCTCCGGACCTTCTCGGCGCGGGTACGGACCATGTGATCGTGGTTGTCCGGCTCGTAGGAGATGTTCCCCGTGCCGTCCTGCTTCTCGATGCCGCCGATCCGGTGCTCGAGGCCCGGCGTGCCCGGACGCACCCAGGGCCGTGCCAGGGTGGCCGCGTCGCGGAGATAGGCCTGGAAGCCTTCTTTCTCCGTCCGGAAGCTCACCGGAATATCCGGCAGCGACTTCGGATCTGGAATGAGCCAGGGCTCCGACCCGTTGGCGAGGTAGCCGTCGGAGAGGACCATGACCGGCACCATGTACTTGATGGCGATGCGCACCGCCTCGTAGGCGATGTAGAAGCAGTCGCCGGGCGTGCACGGCGCGATGACCACGATGGGGCTCTCGCTGTTGCGGCCGTAGAGGGCCTGCATCAGGTCGGCCTGCTCGGTCTTGGTGGGCAGACCCGTGCTGGGACCGCCCCGCTGGATGTCGAAGATCACCAGGGGCAGCTCCGCCATCACGGCGAGGCCGATGCCCTCTCCCTTCAGGGCGATGCCGGGGCCACTGGAGGCGGTGACGCCGATGGCGCCGCCAAAGGACGCGCCGATGGCGGAGGTGACGGCCGCGATCTCGTCCTCGGCCTGGAAGGTCCGCACGCGCCAGCGC
>Ga0209690_1002396_pt1 | contig 10644 bp, 9 predicted proteins | sample GraSoiAngelo_150_FD_186164 | JGI IMG/M metagenome (GOLD analysis project Ga0209690, IMG submission 186164) | Grasslands soil microbial communities from the Angelo Coastal Reserve, California, USA - 14_1009_09_40cm (SPAdes) (version 2) | ecosystem: Environmental > Terrestrial > Soil > Grasslands ...
TCTGAAGTACTCCCGCTACGACGCCATCGTCATCCAGGGACAGGCCAGAGACTGGGTCTACCTCCACATCGACGACGACCGCGTCGAGATCCGCGACGCCAAGCCGTACCTCGGGAAGGACACGTGGGAGACGCAGGACGCGCTGAGCCGCGACCTCGGCATGACGGGACACCAGCTCTCGGTCTACTCGATCGGTCCCGCCGGCGAGCATCTCGTGCGCTGGGCCGCCATCCAGGGTGACTACGGCCACGTCGCGTCCAAGAACGGCGTCGGCGCGGTCATGGGTAAGAAGAAGCTGAAGGCCGTCGCGATCGTGAAGGGCACCAAGGCGCTGCGCGCTGCGGACCCGCGCGGGGTCATCCAGGCCGCCGACGACATCGCGCACGACCTCAAGACCGATCCCTCGGCGCGCTCGCTCTACGAGTACGGCACGCTGCCCGGCGTCGTGAACCTCTCGAAGATGGGGGCGTTGCCGATCCGGAACTACACGACGAGCGTCACCGGCAACGTGGACATGAAGTCGTGGGAGGCGCCGCGGCTGCGCGAGGGCTTCGACCATCGCGGGCACCAGTGCAACGCGTGCGGCATGCACCACTGCCACATGTCGGTCATCCGGCAGGGGCCGTACAAGGGCAAGACCGTCGACGAGCCGGAGTACGAGGGCTGGTCGGGCGCGGGCTGGACGATCGGCGCCACCGACCAGAGCGCCGTGGCCTGGCTCAACACGCAGACCGACCGCGCGTGCGTGGACGTCAACGAGTTCGGCTGGGTGATCGGCTGGGTGATGGAGGGCCTCGAGAAGGGCTGGCTCACGAAGCAGCAGGTGGGGTTCGATCTCAAGTGGGGCGACGTCGCCGGCGCCAACCGGCTGCTGCAGATGATCAGCCGGCGCGAGGGATTCGGCGACCTGCTCGCCGAGGGCGTCAAGCGCGCCTCCGAGAAGCTCGGCGGCGAGGCGGCGAAGGCCGCGATCTACACGGGCAAGGGCGCCTCGCCGCGCGGCCACGACCACCGCGCGCGCTGGGAGGAGATGCTCGACACCGCGACGTCGTCGACGGCGACGATGGAGACGGGCAACCCCGTCCACCAGACGGAGCTCGGGCTGCCCGCGCGCATCAACCCGTTCGACGGCGTGGACGTCGCCAAGCTCGTGGCGGGCTGCCGGGGCCGCCGCGCGTTCGAAGACTCGCTGGGCATCTGCATCTTCACGACGCGCACGCGCCTCGAGAACGTCTGCCGCGCGCTGTCGGCGGCGACGGGCTGGTACTACACGGTGGCCGAGGCGATGCGCTTCGGCCGGCGCACCGCCGCCATCAACCGCGCGACGGCGCTGCGCTGCGGGCTCACGCCCGATCTCGAACAGCCGTCGTACCGCTACGGCTCCACGCCGCACGACGGCCCCGCGGCCGGGCAGGCGGTCGGGGCACAGTGGGAGAAGATGGTCGACACCTGGTACAGGGAAGTCGGCTACGACCGGAAGACCGGCAAGCCCCTGCCGCAGACGCTGAAGGACCTGGGTCTCGACTGGCTCTCGAAGGAGCTCTGGGGCGCCAGGAAGTAGCGGCCGCGGTCGCCCGCGCCCTGCGCTTCTATCGTCGGCTCGGCGCCCACGTGGGTCACGCGCGCATCGCCTCGCTCCGCGGGCCCGCGCTCGTCGCCCTCGCCACACGCCGGTGATCCACCTCCTGCTGTGGCTCAGCGCGGACGACGACGCCTCAGGGGCGCACGTCGGCCTCGGTGCAGTTGGGATCGACGTCGTAGCCGAGATAGTGGTAGGCGTGGAAGCGCCGCCGACCGAGCGGCGCGTCCGACCACACGGTGAGATGCAGACCCTCCGCACTCGCGCAGGAACGGAAGTACGCGCGCCGGCCGTCGCCGTCCAGGTCCGCGCTCAGCAGGCCTCGCATCGCGCTGAACGCCGAGCCCGGCGCGAGCACGGCCAGGGCGACGGTGGCGTCCGCGGCCCCGGGTGCAAGCCGCAGCACATAGTGTGCGTCGTCAGCGCGAGCGTTGGCCTCGCCGCGACATGGTCTCGCGTGCGGCGCGGTCACCTCGGCGGCGACGGCTGCCTGGGGCGCCGTGAGCGTGACGACGGTGAGCCGCTGGCCGACGCGCAGCCGCGGGTTGGCGATGTCCATGCACGCGCGGCCGCCGGCGTCGATGTCCACGATGCCGACGCTGCCCATGAAATCGAACGCCGTCGCGGACGACGCGGCGAGCAACACCATCGCCATGGCGGCCCGCAGGTTGCGCATGCGTCATCAATCTAGCATCCGCGGATCGTGATCCACCTCCTCGTCAACGCCACCGTCCTCACGATGGACGCGAGCCTGCCGGTGGCGCAGGCCCTCGCGGTGAAGGATGGGCGCATCGTGGAGGTCGGCGGCACCGACGAGGTGCTCTGGCTCCGCGAGGACGACTACGAGGTCATCGACCTCGCGGGGCGCACGGTCGTCCCCGGCTTCGTCGATCCGCACAATCACTTCTCCATCGGCGCCTTCGAGACGTTGTGGGCCGACTGCCGCGCCGCGCGCTCGGTGGCCGATCTCCAGCAGACGCTCGCGGCCGCGGCGTCCGACACGCCCGCCGGCGCGTGGGTGCGCGGCGTCGGCTACGACCATCACCTCATCGGCGCACATCCGACGCGCGGCGATCTCGACGCCGCCGTGCCCGACCGCCCCGCCCTCGTCATGCACTTCTCCCACCATCAATGCGTCGCCAACTCGCGCGCGCTGGCCGAGGCGGGGATCGCGCGCGGCACACCGGATCCGCCGGGCGGCGAGATCGCGCGCGACAAGTCCGGCGAGCCCACCGGGCTGCTCTTCGAGCGCGCGCTGAGCCGCGCCGAGACGGCCTCGCGCGAGGCGTGGGAGGCGCGCTTCACGGAGGTCGCGCGCGCCGCCAGCCGCCGCTACGCCGCGCTCGGCATCACGGCCATCCAGGATGCGGCGGTGACGCCGGCGATGGCGCGGCGTTACGCGGAGGCGCGCGCGGCCGGAGCGCTGGCCATCGAGGTGGACGAGGTGATGGTCGCCTCGCGCGGCTGGTTCGAGCGGCCCGACGACGCGGCACCGGGTGCCCTGAAGATCTTCGTCGACGGCGGCTACCGCTGCGCGATGCGCGTGATCCGCGACGGGGCGCCACGCACGAGCGGCTTCCTCTTCTACACGCGCGAGGAGCTGGCGGCTTTGCTGCTCGCCGCGTGGCGCGCCGGGCGCGACGTGGTCTGTCACGCCATCGGCAACCTCGGCCTCGAGACCGCCGTCGGCGCCATCGAGGACGCGGTGCGCGCGATGCCCGAGGGCCGCGCGCGCGTCCGCATCGATCACGCGATCTTTCTCACCGCCGAGCTGATCGCGCGGATCGCCGCGCTCGGGATCTGGGTGGTGGCGCAGCCATCCTTTTTGTGGGACGCACACGCGACGGTGAGCGCGACGCCGCCCGATCCGGCCATCTTGCAGCGGCCGTTCGCGAGCGTGGCGCGCGCGGGCGTGAGCCAGGCATTCTCCTCGGACTACCCGTGCGGCTCGAATGCGCCGCTCGTCGGCATCGCCGCTGCCGTCACGCGCACGAGCCGGCAGGGACGCGTTGCGGCGCCGGAGGAGGCGATCTCCGTCTCCGCCGCGCTCGAGGCGTACACGCTGGGCGCGGCGCGCGCGGCGCGCATCGACGCGGTCGCCGGCAGCCTCGAACCCGGTAAGCGCGCGGATTTGCTGGTCTTGTCGACAAACCCTCTCGAGTGCCCGGCGACGGACCTGGCGTCGATCCAGGTTCTCGAGACATGGATGAAAGGTGTCCGCAGCAATCCGCCTTGACCCCTCTGAGCCCGATGTGTTACTTGTCTGCGGCGCGCGCGGGGCAAACTCCAGTGTTCACGCGGGTTTTCGCCCGCATAGCCGTCCTCGTCTGGGGGAGTCATGGCACAGACCATCGGATTCATCGGATTGGGCATCATGGGCCGGCCCATGGCGAAGAACCTCATCAAGGCCGGCTACCCGGTCGTCGTGCACAGCCGCAGCCGCGGCCCCGTCGACGACCTCGTCAAGTCGGCGGCGCGCGCCGCGTCGTCGCCCAGAGAGGTTGCGGCGCAGTGCGACGTGCTCATCACGATGCTGCCGAACTCGCCCGACGTCGAGCAGGTCGCGCTCGGCAAGGACGGCATCATCGAGGGCGCGAAGGCTGGCCTCATCTTCGTCGACATGTCGACGATCTCGCCGATCGTCTCGCAGAAGGTGGGCAAGGCGCTCGCCGCCAAGGGTGTGAAGATGCTCGACGCGCCGGTGTCGGGCGGTGAGAAGGGCGCGATCGACGGCGCCCTGTCGATCATGGTCGGCGGCGACAAGGCGACGTTCGACGCGGTGCTGCCGATCTTCCAGGCGCTGGGCAAGACGATCACGCTGCTCGGCCCGCTCGGCTTCGGCGGCTTCACCAAGCTCGCCAATCAGATCATCGTCGCCGGCAATCTCACCGCGCTGGCCGAGGCGCTCACGCTGGGCAAGAAGGCGGGGCTCGACCGCGAGCTGCTGCTCACGGCGCTGGCCGGCGGGCTCGCCGGCAGCAAGTGCCTCGAGCAGAAGAAGCCGAACTACATCGCCGGCACCTACAATCCCGGCTTCAAGATCGACCTCCACTTCAAGGACCTCGGCCTCATCATGGAGTCGTCGCGGGCGCTCGGCGTGCCGCTGCCGACGACGGCGGTGGTGCAGGAGCTCTTCAACGCGATGCGCGTGAAGGGACGCGGCGGCCTCGACCACTCCGGGATCATCACGCTGCTGGAAGACCTCGCGGGCGCCTCGTGAGGGCCACCGTCGATCGCGCGGGGCTGGATCCGCAGGGGCGGCTGCCCAAGGTCCAGGTCCGGCGCGTTCGGAAGGGCGATCTCTCCAGGGTCAAGGACGTCCTCGAGCAGACGTTCGGCGACTTCCTCGAGCGGCAGCTCGGCACGCGGCCGCGCCAGGCCTTCGGAGGCGCGCAGTACGTCCACCACCGCTGGCTGATGGAGCCGTGGGGCTGCTTCGTGGCCGAGGAGGATAATGCCAAGATCGTCGGCACCGCGCTCGCCGTCGCATGGGGCTCGGTCGGTCTGCTCGGTCCCGTGGCCGTGCTGACGAACTACCAGAACCAGACGATCGGCCAGCAGCTCATCCGCGCCACGCAGGAGTTCTTCGACGAGAACAAGACGACCCTGCAGGGCGTGATGACGTACCCGACGAGCCCCAAGCACCTGGCGCTCTATCACAAGTTCGGCTACCGCCCGAAGGCGCTGACCGCGCTCATGAGCCGCGTGCTCGACCGCAACGCGCCGCGCCCCGCCACCAAGCTGGCGCGCGGACCGCTCGCCGTGCGCCGCTTCTCGCAGCTCGAGGAGACGAAGAAGAAGGCGGGGCTCGCGCGCGTGCACCGCATCACCAACGCGCTCTACCGCGGCCTCGACGTCGCCAAAGAAGTGGAGATCGTCGACGGCCTCGCCCTCGGCGACACGCTGCTGCTGGAGCGCGGTCGCGACCTCGTCGGCTTCGCCGTCGTGCACACGCCCGGCGTCAGCGAGGCGCCGTTCGGCACCCTCTACGTGAAGTACATGGCCGTCGATCCGGCGCAAAAGCGCGTCGAGCACCTCGAGCAGTTCGTGGCGGCGGTGGAGGACCTCGGCCACGAGCTCGGCGTGCAGCGCGTGGCGCTGCCGGTGTACTTGCGCTACTGGCTCGCCTACAGCACTCTGGTGAGGTGCGGCTACCAGGTCGACTTCACGATGCTGAGGATGCAGAAGGGCAAGCAGGAGGATTACGAGGACCCGACGCACCTCGTTCTCGACGACTGGCGTTGACGTCGCTCCGCTCCCTCGTGGCGGCCGCGCTCGTGCTCGCCGGCTGGACGCCGGCGGCGGCCCACTCGCTGCTGCTCGCCTCCTCCCCCGCCGCCAACGCCGTGCTCACCGCCTCGCCGCCCTACGTCGCGCTGCGCTTCAACAACCGCATCGAGAAACGGCTGTCGCGCGTCCGCCTCGTCGACGAGCGCGGCACGGTGGCGGCGGCGCCGACGGGACGCGCCGACGACGAGGTGGCCGAGAGCCTCCTGGCCGTCGTGCCGCCGCTGGCGCCGGGCGTGTGGCGGGTCGAGTGGCAGGTGTTCTCCACCGACGGCCACGTGGTCACCGGCAGCTACCAGTTTCGGCTGGCGCCCTGACGGATGGCCGGGTTCGTCGACGTCGTCCTCCGCGGCCTGATCCTCGTCCTCACGAGCGTGGCGCTCGGCGGCGTGGCCTGGCTGCGCTTCGTGCTGCGCGCCGAGCCGCACGTCAAGCCGGACGCGCCGACGGCGCTGGCGCTTCGCGCGCTGGCCGCGGCGGGGGCGGGGGCCGCGCTCGCCCAGGCCACCGTCGTGCTCGTCGGCCTCGCGAGCGTCGCCGACGCCCACGGCACCTGGCCGCTCGCCGCGTTCTTCGAGACGACGTTCGCGCTCACGGCGAGCGCGCGCGTGATGCTGGCGGCCGCCGTGGCCGCCCTCGCCCTGACGATGACGCGCCGGGCGGCGCCACGCGGCGCGTGGACGGCGCTCGCGGTGACCGCGACGCTGCTCGTGGCGTCCTCCGCCGTCGTGAGCCACGCGGTGGCCCGCGTCGAGTGGCGTGCGCCGCTCATCGCGCTCGACTCGGCGCACCAGGTGGCGGCGGCGCTGTGGGTGGGCGGTCTCGCGCATCTGGTGCTGCTCGGCGTGGCCGGCTACGCGAGCCCGCCGATCGACGTCGGCGCCGTCGCGCGCCGCTTCTCCACGCTGGCGTTTCGCGCGATGGCGGCCATCGTGCTGGCCGGGCTCGCGCTCACCTTCGCGTACGTCGGCGGCCTCGCCGCGTTCGTCGGCACCGCCTACGGCGTGATGGTGCTGAGCAAGGTCGCGCTGCTCGTGCCCGCCCTGGCCCTGGCGTACGTGAACATGCGCGCCGTGCGCCGCGCGTCGGCGGCCCCGGGGGCGCGGCTCTTCAGCTTCGTCGAGGTCGAGCTGGGGCTCGGCATCACGATCCTCTTCGCGGCGGCGTCGCTCACCTCGCTGCCGCCGGCGGTGGACGTGACGACCGATCGGGCCAGTGTGGGCGAGGTGGCCGTGCGCTTCGCCCCCGCGGCGCCGCGGCTGACGAGCCCGCCGATCGACGAGCTGCTGCGTGTGGCCGATCCGCTGATGGGCCGGCAGGTCGAGCGCAAGCCCGTGGAGCGCGCGTGGTCGGAGTACAACCACCACTGGGCGGGCTTCTTCGTGGTCACCATGGGCGCCCTGGCGATCCTCCACTTCCTCGGCGTGCGGGCGGCGCGCCACTGGCCGCTCGTGTTCCTGGGGCTCGCGACGTTCCTCTTCGTCCGCAACGATCCGCGCGCGTGGCCGCTCGGCCCCGCCGGCTTCTGGGAGAGCCTCACCCTGCCCGACGTGCTCCAGCACCGCACCTTCGTCCTCCTCGTCGTCGCCTTCGCGGTGTTCGAATGGATGGTGCGCACGAACCGGCTGGCGGAGCGGCCGTGGGGCTACGTGTTCCCGTTGCTGTGCGCGGTGGGCGGCGGGCTCCTGCTGACGCACTCGCACGCGATGTTCAACCTGAAGGAGGAGTTCCTCACCGAGGTCACCCACGCGCCGCTCGGGATCCTCGGCGCGTTCGCGGGCTGGGGCCGGTGGCTCGAGGTGCGACTGCCGGCGGCGGGCCGCGGGCCAGGCTGGATCTGGCGCGGCTGCTTCACCGCGGTGGGACTCATCCTGCTCTTCTATCGCGAGGCGTGATGGCGGGAGGATCGACGTGATCGCCGGGCACGCCACCGCCGAGGCCACCGCGCGCTACGCGGCGAGCCACGCCGAGCGCACGGCTCCCGGGCACTTCCGCGAGTTCCCGGGCGGCGCGCGCGCGTCGTCGCTGGGGCTCGGCACCTACCTGGGCCGCGAGGACGCCGCCACCGACGCGCTCTACGAGAAGGCGATCGCGCGTGCGCTCGAGCGCGGGCTCAACGTGCTCGATGCCGCCATCAACTACCGGCACCAGCGCAGCGAGCGCGCGATGGGCCGCGCGCTGGCGGCCTCCATCGCCCGCGGCACCGTCGCGCGCGAGGACGTGGTGGTCACCACCAAGGGCGGCTACCTCGCCTTCGACGGCGAGGCGCCGCCCGATCCACGCGCGTACTTCGCGGCCACCTACGTCCAGCCGGGGATCATCCGGCCCGGCGACGTCGTGGGCTGGCACTGCATCACGCCCCGCTTCCTGGCCGATCAGCTCGAGCGCAGTCGGGCCAACCTCGGCCTCGAGACGCTCGACGTCTACTACGTCCACAACCCCGAGACGCAGCTCGACGAGGTCGAGCGCCCCGAGTTTCTCTCGCGCCTGCGCGCGGCGTTCGGGGCGCTCGAAGAGGCGGTGCGGGCGCGAAAGATCCGCTGGTACGGCACCGCCACGTGGAACGGCTACCGCGTGCCGCCGCAGGAGCGCGGCCACCTGTCGCTGGCGGAGGTGCTGGAGGCGGCGCGCGCGGCCGGCGGCGACGACCATCACTTCCGCGTCGTGCAGCTGCCCTACAACCTCGCGATGCTCGAGGCGTTCACGCTGGCCAACCAGCGTGCCGACGCCGGCCTCGTGCCGATGCTCCGCGCCGCCGAGCACGCCGGCGTCTACACGATGGCCTCCGCCTCGATGATGCAGAGCCAGCTCGCGCGCGGCCTGCCGCCCGAGCTCGGCGCCGTGCTGCCGGGCCTCGCCACCGACGCCCAGCGCGCGCTCCAGTTCGTGCGCTCCACGCCGGGCGTCGGCACCGCGCTCGTCGGCATGAAGGCCGTCGCCCACGTCGAGGAGAACGCGGGGGTGGCGGCGACGCCGCCCGTGCCGTGGGAGCAATTCCAGCGGCTGTTCACGGCGGCGTGACCTTGCGGACCCCGGCGGTGTCCGGTACGGTGGTCCGGTGATCACTCTCGAGCGTGACCACGAGCGCGCCCTCGGGGTCCGTCCCAGCGTCTCCGCCGTCATCTTCGATCGCCGACGGCGGCTCTTGCTGCAGCAGCGTTCGGACGGCGGCCAGTGGGGTCTGCCCGGCGGCTCCGTGGAGATCGGCGAGTCCGTGACCGGCGCCGTCGCGCGCGAGGTGCGCGAGGAGACCGGTCTCACGGTCGTGCCGCGGCGCCTCGTCGGCGTGTACTCCGATCCCGAGCTGCAGGTGGTCCGCTATCCGGACGGCAATGTGTGGCACTACGTGACCGTGTGCTTCGAGTGTGTCGTGCGCGGTGGGAGCCTCACCACGTGCGACGAGACGCTGGCGCTCGAGTGGGTCCCACTCGACGCGCTGCCGGCGGCGCTGCTGCCGAACCATCGCATCCGCATCCGCGACGCCCGGGCCCGCCGTGTCGCGGCGTTCGTGCGGTAAGGAGGATCCTCACGTGATGCGACGGATTCATCACGTCGGCGTCGTGGTGCAGCGGCTCGCGGACGCCTACCGGTTTTATCGCGACGTGCTCGGCCTGCCGCTGCTCAAGGAACAAACGCTCGCCGACCAGGGCGTGCGCGCCGCGCTGCTCGCCGCCGGCGACACGGAAATCGAGCTGCTCGAGCCGCTCGACGCGGCCTCGGGCGTCGGGCGCTTCCTCGCGCGGCGCGGCGAGGGCCTCCATCATCTCTGCTTCGAGACGCCCGACGTCGGCGGGGCGCTCGTGAGCCTCAAGGATCGTGGCGCCGAGCTGATCGACACGGCGCCGCGCGCCGGGCTCGCCGGCCAGATCGCGTTCCTGCACCCGCGCGCGTGCTCCGGCGTGCTCGTCGAGCTGGCGACGCCGCCGTCCAGCGAGGGGCCCGGCCACGCCTCGCCGCTCGGCCTCAAGCGCCTCGTGGTGGGCGCGCAGGACGTGAGGCAGACGGCCGGACGCTTCCAGGAGCTCTTCGGCTTTTCCGAGGTCGCGATGAACGGCGGCCCCCGCACGATGCTGGCCGTGGGCAAGGGCGCGCTGCTCGTCGTACCGGCCGCGGAGGTCGGCGGCACCGAGGGCATGGTGGCGCTCTCGCTCGTGGCCGAGGACTTCTTCGCGCTCAGCGCGGCGCTGCGTCGCGCCGGAACGCCGCGCCTCGAGGGCACGGCCGAGGTCTCCCTCGAGCCCGCCGGCAGTCACGGCGTGCACCTGCACATCAGCCGATACAACTTCCCATAGTCGCGCGCGGCGCCGTCTATGCGCTGCTCCTCTGGGCGCCCCTCGCCTCGGGCGCGTGGCGGCCGTGGCCGCTGGCGGTGTGCGGCCTGCTCGTGGGCGTCGGCGTCGCCGCGTGGCTGCTCGAGCAGATCGCCCGGGGACGCCTGAGCTGGCGCCGCACGCCGCTCGATCTTCCCGTGCTTCTGCTGTTCGCCTACCTCGCGCTCCAGCTCGTGCTCGGCAACCGCGCGCTCGTGGCGTGGGCCCTCGCGCCCGCGCAGCCCGTGGGCGCGCTGGCGCTCGACTTCCCGGCGCCGTTTCTGTCGGTCGGCAGCGTGCGGCCGGGCCAGACGCTCGACTCCACGCTGCTCTTCGCGTGCTACGTCGCCGTCTACTACCTCGTGGTGAACGCGTTCACCACGCGGCAGGACCTCGGCCGGCTGGCGCGCGTGCTCGTCACCTTCGGCGGCCTGCTCGGCTTCTTCGGGCTCCTCGACTATCTCGCCG
>Ga0209690_1002397_pt1 | contig 10642 bp, 12 predicted proteins | sample GraSoiAngelo_150_FD_186164 | JGI IMG/M metagenome (GOLD analysis project Ga0209690, IMG submission 186164) | Grasslands soil microbial communities from the Angelo Coastal Reserve, California, USA - 14_1009_09_40cm (SPAdes) (version 2) | ecosystem: Environmental > Terrestrial > Soil > Grasslands ...
TCCCAGACTGGTGTTGTGGTATTGACTCCGATGAGTTCGAAGGTCATGGACTGACCAGGTTCGATGTAGAAGGGAGTAGACGTATAGTAAATCGTGTCCATCCCGTTGCAGTTGTTTGACGAACGGTTCGCCTGACAAACGATTCCCATGATAGCCGTCATAGTGCTATTATCAAGCAGAGTCATGTTCCAGTCGGATACGGTTGAGTTCTGACTCTTGACGAATCTCATAGAGAGTGCCTTTACTGACGGGTGGGCGGGGAGAGAGTGCAACATCACAACAGCTCCGTATCCTATTCCCAGAGGGGTGGTAAGAACGAGTATGGGACCGAATAGTCCTCTTACGAATTTGAGCCTAGACGGAGTCAACATTCGCATCCTCAGTTCTGGAATCGCCTTGCTTCGTCGCCTTGTTCTTTGCCGCCCTCTCTAAGAACCAGTACTCGAAAACGAGATCGCAAGCAACAGCTGAGCCTAGGAAGATGAGACTCAGAGGCCCCCAAGGGGAAGGACACTGGGCATCCTGTCTTAGACAGATGAAAGCCATGGCCAGGTATGGAATTCTGAAGCCTGTCCAGACTCCAGTTATCTGACTGGCCGATATTACCCAAGGATCGGGTCCGGGCTCGTTGTCACCTTTCGTATAGTAACAGGGAGGAATATTGCATTTCATGTAGACATACAACGAACCGACACACTGTGAGCTGGTAGAGGTTGCTATGCAGACAACTCTGTGAATGAGCAAAACCTGTGTGTACGACTGCTGGTAGATGATGACATCACCAAGACGGATCTGTGGAGCACTGATTGCTCGCATGGCGATCACGTCGCCGGCATCGATTGTCGGCTCCATCGACCTAGAGGGTACTAGCAGTAAGGGTTGATTGACTCCCAAAGCCAGAACCAAGAACGAGTAAGCTGCCAGCGCCGAGCCGATAGCAACGCCCACTAGAACGAGACTCGGGACGAGCTTCCTCAGGGGTCTCGCGTGCATGAGCCAACCTCAACCCGTTTTGGGAGAGGACCAGTCGAATGTATCTGAACCTTGGACTCAGGGGTCAGGTAACTGTCCCTCCAAGAAAGCAGTAGGGAACAGTAGATGAAGACCAGACTACATTATCTAGTCTAATCTATGTCGGACGTGTGGGGCGGAAGCCCCTCAATTTTCACAGAATTCGGATTCCGTACCCTCGGCATTCTCGAATCGAGTAAACGGGTGATGCGAAAAATGGTTCAAAGCCAATGATATCATTCCCTGCAGATGCAAAAGTTATTCGACTAATGCAGCGATAGACAATCTCTCGCGAGGGGATTCTTGAGGAAGACTATGTTGGCGATCGCACTCGCCGCAGTGGTGAGTGCTGCTACTAGCGGGAAGGTGGGTGTGGATGAAATAGCTTCTCGTTCTTTGATGGAAGCTCCTCCGACTTGATGCAAAGCTTAAGCCGTGTCTGGTCTGTTGCAGACCTTTGCACTTGTCGACAACCAGGAGAGTGCGAGTACAGACGAAGAGGCGAAAGGGCAAAGAGAGTATTTCCAAGTCGGCTTTTCGAGTCAAATACCTGCGACGCAGCCGGAAACTATGGAATCGATATCTCAACTCCAGGCCCTGGGTGAACCAGCTCTACAAATCATTCCTAGACATTAGGCCCGGCCAGAAGATTGTTGATGTCGGTTGTGGTCCGGGAGATTTTACTCGCTACCTCGCCAGATTGTCAGATGGACATTCGAAGATTCTAGGGGTAGACTCTAACCCGAAGTCGATAAAGGCTGGAATCGCAGATACCAACAGGGCGCATCTGTCCCATGTTGTATCCTACAAGCTCGGTGACGCCTACAAGATTCCCATAGACGATGATTATGCTGATCTAACGTGTTGTCGTACCTTGCTCATGCATCTCGACGAGCCGTTGAAGGCGGTCAGAGAGATGGCGAGGATCACGAAGCCAGGCGGACACGTCGTCGCGGTGGAGCAGGGAAAGATGGGCATATACTATGATCCGAACGATAAACGCTTCTCTCGCCTATCCGACCAAGTATGGGAAGCACAGCTACGAGGGATACGTAAGCTGGAAGGAAAGGAGTTCAGGATCGGCGAGAAACTACCAGGTATCTTTCAAGAGGCTGGACTGGTAGACATGAAGGCGGAGATTCAGAACAACGTCTACCTCGGATCTGACCCCCGACAACGGTTGAACGATGTCAAAGAGGAGCTTCGATTCTACCTCGCATTCTTCAAGGAGAGGATGGACAAGGACCAGAAATATCAGGTTGCGGGCGGTCTCTCAAACGCAAGAATATCAGAGTACAACAAGGGATACGTGTCCAAGACTGAGGGCTTGCTCGCGGACGATCAGAGACTTCGTCGGGATCCGACTATCGTTACTGATGCTATCTACATAGTCTCCGGGATGAAGCCTAGGCAGACCTGACGGAGCAGGGTCCATTTTTGGAGAAGATGCATCCTACTTTTCATTTCTCGTCTCTCTTCACATGGGCAATGAGCCAGTCAGTTGCTTCTTGCTGGCGGGTCTCCGAAACCGTCTCGTCTCAAGTTTCTCTCGGTTTCGCCTTTTAGCTTGAAGAAACGCAGAAAAAAGAGGGATTTGGCGGTCTAGTGTGACGAGACTTGGAAGCATGCGACGTCGTACTGGGAGACAGCTGCTCCGTTTGCTGGAGTGTTTGTCGTCTGGCCCGAGCCAGCGTAGACGCTTGTTGCTGTGTTGTTGAAGCCGTTTGTGTTGAAGCCGCTCGGTTGTAGCCCGTTTACGGGGAAGAAGTTCTGGCAGCTCTGGTTGGGTTGGCCTGTTGTGCCGGTGTTGGTGTCAGCTTTGACGGGGATTGCCAGTAGTGCGACTACTGCGAGAGCTAGGACCGCGACCGCCAAGAAGAGTTTCTTACTGAAATTCATCTCGTTTATCGCCTCGCGGTTGACGATGCCCAACCGCTAGATCGTTAAAAATGTTACTATCGGCGTAGTAGGAAATCGACCATCTCGACTCAAGGGGCCGGCGCTAGCTGTGTCTGCGTACGCGGCTTGGCGTGCCTCGGTTGGTACCAATAAAGGAGGACAGCCAAGATCACAACATAAAGGACCACGCCGCCGACTACCGCCAATATGACGGAGCCTACTTGGCCGAGCGGACCACCTGGTGAGATATATCCGAGCAAGGCCGACAGCACAATTGTGGCGACCAGACCAAGAGTGACTTGGACCCGGCTCGGCTTTCGTTTGTAGAATGCGAGCGAAATGATGCCAGGGGCGAACATGGGCACGGCGAGAACCAGGCTCGGTATAAAGAGTGGTCTACCAAACCACCTCGAGTTCCTGTGCCAGCATCACGATTTCTGAATTAGCTCGGCGGACAAAGCAAGTCTAGGGTGGGGGAGAATGATGGTCGTCTTGCAGTGCAACTTGCATGCCCTGTTCTCTTAATTTCTCAATCAAGGCCACCGCCTGGTCACGTGTTGTCTCAACCATTACTAGACGGGCGTGAAGCATAGGACTGCTCTGCTTCGTTCTGTATCCGAGTCGACGAACCACCGGGTAAACCCTTTTTGCTTCTGACACGGAATCCGTCTTCAAGAAAATCCTCTGAATTCGATCAGGGTAACTAGCATCGACTTGACGAGTAAATTCAGCATAGTATTCCGGAGTCCTCCTGCCAATCGTCTTATCAGCGCGTAGCCGCAAGTTGCACTCCGCGCAGAATCCCGCCACATCCCTTTCATGGAATAACACCTGAAAACTCATTGCGGAGCAGCGCGGGCAACGAAAAAGTTGAGGCGGTGGGATACGAACCCCCTTTGGGAAAGGTCTCTTGGGCGTCTTGGGCTCTGTTCCCTGTCCGTGAGCGTATGAGTCGCGAGGACTACGAGGCATGTTCGACACCAAAACCGCTTATCAGACGGGTGCTTCAGGCCTGTCTGACTGCGTCTTGTTAACGTTTCTGAAGAAAATGCGTGGCAAAGAGAGCTGATGTGGACTGGATCGTCAGAGCGCAGAACAAGAACCTTAGTAATGCGAAGAACTATCTGGAATCACGGGCTTTTGAGCTATGCTTATCCCTCACGGCCTGATCGGTTGATCGGGATCACATCCCATCTTGGTACCTTTGAAGACCGTGTACGTAGTGCTCGGAATCGTGTCGATCGGCTTTGGAGGGATTCTACTCTTGGGCTCGCATGAGATCTGGCGACTCTACTTCAACGGCCCAGAGACTTGCCAATTAGGCCCTCCTATCCCACAAGAAGGCCCCACTTGCGCTTCTATCGTGACTACGATCGCCACACTCGCCGCCGTTGGAGGCATCTTTGTTGGAGTGGGGCCAGTCTTACTCTTCATGGGTAAAGACGAGGCAACACCACGGACTTTGCCCCCTACGGCAACATCTTCCTAAGCTCCGGCAAATATGCGCAGACTTGTCCAATTCGCCGCACTAGTTTGGTACCCAATCGATGATGACATCTCAACAGAAGAAATGATTTGAATTCATGGGCTCCAGTTGCTGAGAATCTAGAATGAGCTTCGAGTTGGGGCAACTGAGAGAGGCAGCCGAAACGTACACAGGTCACGAGGCCGGTACTCACGGGGTCTGGCCGAGGCTCGTATGGAAACGGAGAAACGAATCGCCTGTAGCTAGGTTCGATGACGCTGTGGAATTCCTGGGTAAATGGAAGGCCCTGCGTTTCAAAGGTGGGAAGACAGCCTTCCGAAGGATCTGCAGCACTTGGCTGAGAAAAAATCTGACCGACTTACAGCGTCTCCAAGGCAGGGTCCTCTACAGCCTTGCCCCGGAAGACTTTCAGACTGTCCTCAAGATCAGTTCGAGCTTCCGTGACTATGGGGCTCCACCTACCACATTCGGCAAAGCACTCCATTTCTTCCTCCCTGAAACTATCATGCTCTGGGACCAAGCAATAGTCAGAAACACCTACAAACTACGCCCCGACCCAGAGAGCTTCGTCTCATACCAGCGCTTCGGATGGAAACTACTACACCACGTTACACGAGACAAAACTGTCAAAGTGCTACAGCAACTTGAAAGAGACCACGCAAGATCCGTCGGCTACTTCGAACCGATTACCATGATCCTCGACCATCTCGCATTCACTACCAGGCTGTCAGCAAGAGCCGTTGCAGCCCTCGGAGGATTTTCGCAAGCGTTTTCAGACGATTATTCATGATAAAGGTTCGAATGATAGTCTACTTCCTCTGGCGCGACTCAGTTTGTTAGGCAAGGAGGGACGGCTTTAGTACATTACCACTCTTGATGACATACTATTGACGTAAACAGCGAACCCGATATTATCGCCACGTTCAGGCCTCAAAACATTCGGTCCATAAAGAACAACACTCCTAATTAGCGAAAATCAGATTCTACACCGTCGAACGCATCCGGGGCATGCGCACATCCAGAATCACCGATAACGACACCGGTTACATTGATTTTCAGGTGTCACGGGACTGATGTTAGTGGTTGCCAACACTAAGCTGTCCGATCTAGCGCTTCGAGATACGAAATCATTGTCTCGATCGCCGGTATTCTCTTCACGGTTTCGCTCCGCGGCACTGTCCTCAGGCCACGGTGAATAATATCGTTGCGAACTGTGATCGCGCCACGGCAATCGCTGATCAGGTTGCTATCAGGCTTTGGTTCTTCAGGGCGAAGAAACAGTGAGATAACTCCGAGTCCACCTTTTAGGCCGACATTTTTGATCATTTCTTCCAAGTCATTATCGTTAACACCGGCCTTCTTGGCGCGTGCTCTCATGAAATCAGAGAGAGCAACCTCAAGGCCAACAACCGCGAGCACCGTTGCCAAATAATAATCCTCAGCAAGCAACGATGCTTTGGAATCCATCAAAAATGAGTTGCTTAGGTTAAAGCCGACTTCAATAGAGAGGAGTTGGGTCAGAGTGCGATTCTGTTCCCCACTCAAATATTGGATCTTTCCCTGAGTAATGCCGAGTGAGCCGGTGCCAGTCGTCATTAGCTTTCCGACAGGATTTTCCCCATTTTCGACATAGGAAAAGTCTACGTTAGGAACGTCGGTATACCCGAGCCTTGGCACCGAAAAGAGGCCAGTAACTTGCTTACGGAGTCAATGAACTTGTTGAGATATTCCAGTGCTTCCTCAATTACAACGAACCTTTCGGAGTCGAAAAATTCATCTTTACGCCTAGCCATGGTGTCGAGACGACCCGTAAGGTCGATGGAAACATTCGTAGAAGACAGGGTTCCGCGAGTATACCTTAAGTCAGCAGACTGATCAGGTTGGATCTGCAGTAACCCTAGGCGAAATTTTTGGACACGTTGGGTGCGAACCCTGCCTTTCTTCCTTCTAAGAACAACTTCGTAAGCCGCGTCATCGACCGGGATGAGAAAAGGCAATTGCAAAGAGACGCGTGTCCACACCAGGCGCGAGTTCATGAGCTATTCCTATAGGCTCGAACGCGTGGAATTTAGGTTAATTATCTCAATCTGAGAAACGAAAGGCGGCTTGTTACGTCGCTCGGACTGACAACATCAATACGGCTTATTTCCCGGGCTGTTATCTCAATCTTACCCCAAGTCCCATCAACCAAGATCCACCAACAAAAGAGCCCCCCGTAAGCCGGAAAGCTAAACAAACTTGTGATCCCATAGACTACCAGCGCCAGAGAATGAGGCCCAGCAGTTTCGTTCTCGTGTCTAAGCATTAGCCGATGGATAGCTCAACCCTACAGATGTCGAGTCAGCGGAGCAACTGGCGCGAACGACTACACGCCGACCCCTCACGGATGGAACAAGAACTCGCAATCAAACTACAAGACAACGGAATAACTTACTTGAATCGCACCGTCGCTATGGGTGCTACTTGCTTCGTTCATGGCTGGGTGGTCAGTGATGGCATTTCTGTAGGAGGTTCGTTGTTTTGATGTCGGGTCTTTAGCCACCATTTGACGGTGATGAGTACTAGCCCTGCTACGGGGATTATGAGGAAGAGGCTTGCTGCGGGAATGATGTCGATTGTCGGGATGAAGTAGAGGGTGGTATAGAGGGAGCCGGTGTCGGCGACTAGTGTTCTGGGCGATGGGAGGAAGTAGACGGCTGCGCTGTTAAACGAAAACGGTCCAGTGTCCGGAGGTCCAGCTGCCACGACTGCATTGGAACCGTCGGCTGCGAGACCTACTCCACGTATCTCGCCGGCGGGTTTCCCCAGGCAACTTGGCCTTGACTGTTGATAACGAGGATTGACTGATGCCAGTCTGACCATAGGCCGGCGAGCACATAGGAACCGTCTAAGTTTGCGGCTAAGACCGCTGGGGGCGCCGAGAAGCTCCAAACCTGGTCGCCCTGAATAGTGTAAGATACGATATGGTAGTTAGTCCCGAAGACTATTCTGGATTCGTCCCCGGAGAATGCGATGGAGGATGGGCTGCTATCCTCCGCACGTGACCAGAGTAGGCCGCCGGTGTTGTTGAACAGGTATAGGGTGCCATGATTTCCGTCTATGGCAGTGCCTACTGCCACATACTTTGCGTCTGGTGTGATGACCAGGCTCTGGACAAGGTTGGTTATGCTGGTGGAGTTCCAGAGGATTCTTCCCTGGCCGCTGAGAAGTCGGAGTTGCGTATCGGTCACGGCAACATGCGACGCGTCCGATGAGGTGGCTACATGAATCAGGTTTGTGCCAGGGCCGTTGTAATTCCAGAGCATCATGCCGTGCTGGTCCAGACAGAAGACGCTGAACGGAGTCTGAGCTATGACCCGTGATCCGTCATTGGAGAGATGACTCCCGAAGATCGGAGGAGGAAAGTCTCTGCTGTACACGTCAGGGGAAGTAGTGTAATTCCAGAGTTGCGTCCCGTCGCGACCAAAATAGTAGACAGCCCCGTTTTCGTAGAAAATTCCAGCGGAACCAATGAGCTGGAATCCGCTAGCCAGGATGTAAGAGGCGTTGTCAGAGATCGAGATGCTGCTGATCGCTCGGTCGATGGTTCTGCTCCAGAGGAGCGAGCCCGCGCGGTTGAAGAGGAGAACTTCTCCGCCTTTAGTACCGGTCTGGACTCCCACTGCCACAATAGATCCGTCGCTGCTGATGGCGACGGTATTGGCTGTCCCGCTGGTGTTGTACTGCCAGAGGGGTCGCTGCTGCCAGAACACTAGGGCTGGTATGATGGGAAGCGACGCGATCAAGACCACCACTAGCAGTTTGCTGATCAATGCAGTTGCCTCTCAGGTGCTGAATCGATAATCGTTGAGACAGGCTCATTACACTATCCTTCCCTGCTCAGACGGACGCCTGGGTCTTGTCGTGACACTTCTTGCAGAGATACTGAGCATTCGATTGGCGATTTTGTCTGGTCCCGAGTGGTAGAGAGACCTGAGGACCCTTTAGCCAGCGCCGACTCGGTTACCGAGGCTTCAGCCCATGTTGTGTCTGGGCTCAGCTGTTGAGGTCGCGTAGTGTCCGGTGATGTTGGTTCTGGTTTGGCCCGGGCAACCGGCATAGCATGTCAATATTATCAAGGTCAGCTCGGGGTTTCTTGCTCAGGGAGACTTCTGAGAAAGTAGCGGAAGAGGAAGAGGAGTGTCTCAGAGTCTTTCTTTTGGAGAATCTTCATTGCTGTCCGCTCTGCTGTTTCTCCTTTGCTTCCTGACGCGCTCGGAAATCGCTGCGCCTCGCGAGCGCACCAAGTGAATCGATCGTGTCGACTCTCTTTTGCTCCTCGGGGGTTAGCTCGGTCCAAAACTTCTGGCGAAGAAGATATTGGTGTTGGCCCTGATTAATGCCGAAGTAGTAACCGCCATACTCTTTAGGGTCAGCATTTTTGTACCATGCAAGCTTCGGTATCCGTCCGAGAATCGCGCACAAGCGTTGGTTCGCCTTGGCTTCTGCGAGATTCCACTCTTCATCTTTGACTATTGGAATTTCAGGTGGATTTGGGATACTAATGCATTGGCGGCAAAGGCCATCTGCCGACGAGGATCCGTAGCGTTCGGCGCATCTGGTACAGATTACCATCGGCAAAATCGCTCCTTGGTTATCTTGTTTTTGCGCAAATCCTCGACTTCAAGACTCCCTTACCTTCCCCAGATGATCGTAGAAACATGTGCAAGTTCTGAGAAACATGTCTGTCCGCTACCTTTAGTCTGGTCACGGCCCGTTGAGACTCCCAGTTAGACTGTTGTTGGGTTGCGAGCTGTACCATCTAGGCTGTAGGTTTGGGATGAAAAGATTCACATGTTCTGTTGCAAGAACAGTGTGTTCTAACAACTGGAATTATGAGAGGGACAAGCGTAGTTTCTAGCGAGGATTGAGCGAATCGATTGATAGCAGGAATAGGGTCCGACTGAATAGGGCCTTCTTGTCATCCACCCCTCTCGTAATTGCTCTCGCTGCAGTGCTGGTTCTGACACAATCAATGATTCCCATCACACATGCTACGACTCATAGCGGAAGTGTCTGCTTGTCACAGTTCTCAAAATCCTGCCAGGGAAGCATGCCTGCGATAACTGGTCAACCAGGCTCAAGGATCCGGGTGAACGTTGTCGTTCAGAGCGCGGATTCATTCGACGAGTTCGGAGTCTGGGTCGGAGCCAACCCGGACGTCATAAAAGCCGTTAGCGTGGACCTTGTGGGCAGCGTCCTCCCAGACGCGTTCACCAAGCTTCAATGTCTAAACGATTGCAACAGCTGGTTGAGCGGGGGACCGTGGGCGGTGGCTGAGGAGGCTAAGGGACAGCCAACATCAACTCCCACGACTGGCCTACTATTCAGTATCACCTATCAGGTCGTGGGGAACAGTACGAGTTCTACACCAGTCAATCTGTACTACACCGTTAGCCCGTCGGGCTGGGTGACCGGGCGGGCCTACGTACACTTCACTGGTGGATGCGATACGATGCAATGCTGGTTCGTTCCTGTGCAGGATGCGACTTTCCACACAAATGGCGTGAACCTCGTTCAACCGCTGCAAACCACGCTAGCTCGAATATTCCAGTCACTGACACAGTCCGTGATCACGGCCGTGGCGGTTTCCGCTGCTTCGGTCCTGTTGACGCTCGCGGTACTCAGGCGTCTACGATCGAAATCAGGCGGCAAATCGTGACCTGATGCTAAATCCCAGGCTTAACCGTCCGGGCAAAATACCAAGCTCGCCATGGCCTAAGCAACAATGGTTACATTATCCACCCGGTCGGGATTCCCCTCGATCATCAGCCATAGAAATCGGAGACAGGTCGAAATCAAGGTTGAGGATAACTCGCCGATGCCAGTGAAACTAATCTTCGCAGCCTTAGCTCTTCAAGCTATACGATTGTGATTCTCAAACCGACCTAATCGGCAGTATTGAACCGAGAGTTTGCATCTCACTTCTCCTGACCTCCTTTCCCGGATTTACTACTACACTTGGCCAGCCAACGGTCGAAGGGCGTTGATCAAGGCTCGCCTGGTCGCAGCGACTGTGATGACGACCTCCTCTGGCTGGTGGTTTGTTGGAACAAGCTCCTTCTCTACTGAAGCCTTGATGATGTGTCGGAATCTGCCTATCTGAATCTGCCTAAACTTCAGGGTCTCCTTCTTGGTTGAGAAGCGAGCTTGGAAAGGAAGGGTTAGGAAGTCGAACAGGTAAATGAGTCCGAGGAATTCGAGGAG
>Ga0209690_1002404_pt1 | contig 10631 bp, 12 predicted proteins | sample GraSoiAngelo_150_FD_186164 | JGI IMG/M metagenome (GOLD analysis project Ga0209690, IMG submission 186164) | Grasslands soil microbial communities from the Angelo Coastal Reserve, California, USA - 14_1009_09_40cm (SPAdes) (version 2) | ecosystem: Environmental > Terrestrial > Soil > Grasslands ...
AGCCAGCGGAGGTCCGTTTTCGTCTTACGTCATCGTGCCGACGGAAGCTTTCAAGCTCTTGCAAGGCTCACCGCGCTTCCATGCCTCGCCCAGTGAGATGGGTGGCAAGACTCGTCGGGGCTTTTGCCCTGACTGCGGCTCGCCGATCGTAGTGAAGCCCGACGCGGTCCCTCAGTTTGTCGCGATCAGAACTGCGAGCCTGGATGATCCGAGCTGGTTTAACCCGCAAGTAGATGTGTGGACATCAGACGCGCACCCGTGGGACCAAATGAATCCCGCGTTGCCAAAGTTTGAAAAGTATCCCCCGTCTGGAGATTCAGCAGGCCCGGCCGCATCTTAACAAGGTAAACAATGTGGCCTAACCATGCGCTCCAGCGAACGGCGGCTTCGCGTTGCTGTTGCAATCGGCGCACCTCGTGGCCGCTGTCACTGAACTTGGGTCGTTAGGCGAAAGAACACTATGATCCAGGGTGGATGTACTTGCGGAAACGTGCGGTATGAACTCCGTGTGGCGCCAAGCAACATAGTGGATTGCCATTGCGCGGATTGTCGCAGGAGTTCGGGCGCCGCTTTTATCACATGGGGCAGTATCGAGCGTAAGAACATCCGTCTTTTGGGTGGTGAGATCAAAAAAGTGAGCGTTGCGAATCGGATCAGGTGCTTTGCAGCCTGTTGTGGTTCACCGTTAATTTTGGAAGATTCAGTGGACGCAGATCCTGTTGAGATCACGATTGGGACGTTGGATCATCCGGAGGCATTCCCCACTACCAAAATCACATGGTTGGAGGATCGTTTGCCATGGGTCACGATAGATCACAGTCTCCCGAAGTTTCAACGGGGGTCCCAATCTGCCAAACTGTAGAGTGTCGATACCTCGGCTCCGCCTCGTTAGGCCGCTCGAAAATTCTCACTGATAACAAATGGCGCTATCTTTGGGACATGGCAGATCGATTCGTCGACCTCGTTAGCATTCTTGAGGGACGAATGGTCATAGACTGCTGCTAGGGCTTGGCCGATCTCGATCGCGTCAGCAAGATGTAACGCCGAGTGCGTTCGTCATTCTTAGTCCACGAGCCGATGCGCGAGGGAACCGATCCTTCCAAATCGCGCAATAAACGTGGCTGTTCTTCATCTGGCGCCACGACAGCGTCGATAATTCCGGCCTTCCATTCAGTGATCGCGTCCTCCGGTTCGACGAAGCGCAGCCGGTCCAGGTAAAGCAGGATGCCTTCGTCTTTGCCGCCGATCACCTCATAGCGCCAGCCATGCGCTTCCACTTCATGGCGGACCTCGCGTCCGAAAACGGCTAACGCGTCGCGATGATTACGGTATCCGGAAAACACTTTCGCAATGGTGTAACTGCCCGTCAGCAAGATCGAGAAGAGCAGCGCAACTGCGCTCCATCGATAAACAGGGGTGCGCCATTTCTCATCAAGCGAAATACTTACGACCTGCGCCGCCAGCAGCAAACAGAGCGGCGGTATAACGGGAAAAATCCGATCAACGCGCTTTGATGGAATCAACGACATTGCGAGCAAGCCGCCTAAGCTCCAGCAAAGCAGCCAAAAGGTTTCGGGAGACATCTCGCGAAACGGAGCGCCAATCTTCCATCGACGCGAGCGAAGATCGACAATTGCGAATACGATTATCAGCACGCTCCATGGAGCAAATTTGTGCAACAGATGCGGCAGATAAAAATAAAGCGGTTGCGACCGATGAATCGTTTCCCCGAAACGCGCGACGAATTCGCGCATTACAACTTCATTGAAAAAGCCAGGTTGAAAAACGATGCCACCCACAACCCACAAAAGGAAAACACCGAGCGAAGCGAGCCAGGGCCACCAACCGCACCACGCACTTGGCGCATCACTCTTTCGCCGCCACCACTCGAATAGGCCGATCCCGGGTAGCAGAAACGCATAAACAATCGGCCCCTTGATCAACATCGCCGCGGTTAGCAGGCCGAAGATCAAGAATCGATCCCGCGGTCTCCAAGCTTCCTGTTTTTGAATTTTCCGCCAGATAAGAAAGCCAATCAGAAAAATCAGGAACGCCAGCGGCATATCCGTGCGGACGAGAGTCGCCAGACGAAGACTCAGCAGGTTCAGTCCGAACGCGCTCAGTGCAATCAAAGCAGCGACTGATCCATAAGCCACCGCCGCGGCGCGAAACAACAAGATCGAGACCGCAATCGCGGCAACAAAGGACGGCAACCGCCACGCTGCGTCCCAGGACCGCGTTAACTGAAAGAGACCCGCTGAGATCCATCCAATCATCGGCGGCTTTGTCGCCACGTGTTCGTGCGGCGTTTGCTGATAGAACCACCGTCCCTCCTTAACCATCTCAAAGGAAGTAAATGCTTGTTTGGCCTGGTCGTAATCGTCGAGCTGCCACGGCATATTCGCGATCAAGAATAAAGTGATTGTCAGCCCACCAACGATCCAGGGCGTGCGGTGATTCTGAAGAAATTTCTCCAGCCAGGAAAGTTCCATGTTCGTTGCCGGAACTCAGTCGCGCCAGAGAACTGCCCGCAGTGGCGCGGCATCACCGCCGGCAATCTTTAGCGGCAACGCTACAAGATTATAAATGCCGGCCCCGACATTCTTCAGATCGAGAGATTCAATAATGGCGATGCCGGCCCGAGCGAGCGCGTGATGATTCGGCAACGATTTCGAATCAACTTCGTCCACTGAAACCACCCCGGAATATCGGCTGAAATCACCGGAATTTGATTTGGAAAAATCTCCGAATCGCTCCAACGACCGGTTTTGATAAGAAGCCGCAAGGTCTCCGCGATCTCTTCAGAATGCGGCCGCAGATCCTCGGTTGTAATCAAATGCTTTTCACTCGACCGCACGAAAGTTTCCCAAAGATCGACAACCACCGCGCGTCCCATATAAACTTCGAGCGGTGCTTTCTCGATCGTTTCGCCATCGGTCTCGAAATGAAAGCGGGCATCCGCGTGGGTGCCGTTGTGCACGCTTGTTTTAATCGCGCCAAGATTAACCGCGCTTCCCTCCGCGATTTTGCCCGTGAGCTGAAACTGAAACGGCGTGTCTCCCGGCCAATGCGCGATATCATTCGATAACGTCCGCGAAATATCCCAAAATTTCATCAGGTGATCAGCTCCGGCTCGATGCTAAAACACGTTTGATAAATAGCGATCTAAGTCGCGCCCAATTCTTCGACAATTGCTCGCGCAGCCTTTTCACCCGCTCCGCCTTCGCCCAATTTGGCGACGATTCGATCGAACTCGGAAATCATTTCGTCTCGCGCGACCGGATCGTTGATCAGTTGCAGAGCCGCTTTCGCGATCGTGTTCGGTCTTGCTCGATGCTGAATGAATTCAGGCACGACTTCCTTATTCGCGAGCACATTGGCCATACCGAGATATTTCACGTTCACCACGAGTCGCGCGGCCAGATAGGTCGGCCACGCGACCTTGTAGATCAGCACATATGGGAGCCGAAAATATGCCGCCTCGAGCGTCGCGCTCCCCGAAGCAATGATCCCGACTGAAGCACGTTGCATGGTCGCGGCTGTTTCATCGGCAACGACGCGAAAGAGTCCGTCTTTCACCTGAGCAGCCGTCAACGTAGCCGAAATCTCGTTCGCGAGCGCTTCCGACACGGCCGCTACTTCAAAATGCAAGTTCGCTCTTTGCTTGCGCAACTCGCCCACGGTCTCAATCAGGATCGGAAAAATCTTGCGCACTTCGCGGCGACGACTGCCCGGGAAAAGTCCGATTAAATTTGGATCGCGCTCGATATCGATCTTGCGAGCTCGCAATCGCTCGACCATTGGATGGCCGACAAATTCCGTGCGCAGTCCCGACTTATTATAGAGCTCGGCTTCGAAAGGAAAGATGCAGAGCATGAGATCGAGAAAGCGGGCCATCTTTTTTATTCGACCACGGTTCCACGCCCAAACCTGGGGGCTAATGTAGTAAATTATTTTTCGTTTTGCCGATCGCCTTCGCAAGGCGCGGGCGAGGCGCAAATTGAAGCCCGGGTAATCGATCAATACGACCGCGTCGGCTTTGCTCTCCTCAATTTCGTCTAGCGTTTCCCGAAACTGCTTTCGAAAATAACCATACTTCTTGATCACTTCCCACAGGCCAAGGACGGCCGCGTCGTTGATCCAATTTTTGAATTTCTCGCGGGCGATCATTTGCATTTGCGGACCGCCGCGCCCAGTGAAGTTAAAATGGTCGTCGAGTTCGCCCAGCGAGCGCATCAAAGCCGCCCCGTGATTGTCGCCACTGGCTTCGCCCGCGACAAAGTAGATTGTGTTAGACACTCGAGGCGATTCGCTTAGTGATTTCGACCGCCAGTTTCAACGCCGCGGTTGCTTGGAACCCGGAAACGCGCGGCTCCCGTCCCGTGCTCGCGCAATCGATGAATGACATAAGTTGACGCTTGAGCGGTTCTTCGCGTTCGATTTCGACTTTATCGCGCGTAATCCGGCCTCCACTACGCCGATAGATTTCGCCACTCTGATTTTGATAATCGAGCGAAAGATAGGCGTCCTCCTGGAACACCCGAATCTTGCGCATCCGCTCGGGACTGATGCGACTGGATGTGACATTTGCTATGCATCCGTTCTCGAAGCGAAGCCGCGCATTCGCGATGTCTTCGACACGGCTTAGAACGGGCACTCCCACTGCATCGATCCTTTGCACAGGCGAGCGCACGAAATGCAAAATAACTTCCAGATCATGGATCATGAGATCGAGAACCACACCGATATCCGTGCTGCGCTCCGGATAAGGGGAAAGCCGATGTGCCTCGATGAAACGCGGGTGGGTTAGATGCTTTTCAAGTGCACCCAACACCGGATTGAATCGCTCGACATGGCCAATTTGCAGGACGAGTCCATTCCCCGCCGCCAGCTCCACCAATTCGGCCGCGTTCGCGGTATTGTCGGTAATCGGTTTTTCAACCAGTAAATGTTTACCTCGCGCAAGGAGAGAACGCGCGACCTCGTAATGCGTATTCGTCGGCGTTGCAACCGAAGCCGCATCAACCATTTCAATAAACTCGTCGAGCGATTTCGCCGTGACCGCGTCAAATTTTCTCCCGATCGTGTGTCCTCTGGCAAGATCGAGATCGTAGACAGCGCTAAAATCGGCCGATGAAATTTCAGCATAAAGACGAGCGTGGTTGCTTCCAATATGGCCGACTCCGACGACGCCAACGCGCAATTTTTTCATCGATATGGATGGACTCTAGCGCGCCACATTTTTCAAAAACCAATCGTAAGTTTGCGCGATACCATCCCGGAATGAGATCGTCGCCTGCCAGCCCAGATCATGCAGCCGGGTGACATCGAGAAGTTTTCGCGGTGTGCCGTCCGGTTTGGTTGTGTCCCAGGCGAGTTCGCCATCAAAACCAACCACGTCACAAATCAGCTCCGCCAGTTCACGGATGGAGATATCTTCGCCACAGCCGACGTTGATGATTTCCGGGGAATCATATTTCTCGAGTAGAAAGAGACAGGCGGAAGCAAGATCGTCGACGTGCAAAAATTCACGGCGCGGCTTTCCAGAGCCCCATACGACAAGCTCATGGGCTTTGCGTATTTTCGCTTCATGCGCCTTGCGCAAAAGCGCGGCCAGCACGTGAGACGTCTCCAGGTCAAAATTATCGTTCGGACCATAAAGATTTGTGGGCATCGCCGAAATGAAATTGGCGCCGTATTCCCTCGCATAGGCCTGGCAGAGTTTAATGCCGGCGATCTTCGCTATTGCGTAAGCTTCACTTGTTGGCTCAAGCGCGCCTCCGAGCAAGGCCGTTTCTGGAATCGGTTGCGGCGCGAGCTTGGGATAGATGCAGGAGCTTCCAAGAAAGAGAAGCTTGCGCACCCCGGTTTCGTGGGCCGCGTGAATGATGTTGTTCTGAATCCGCAAGTTATCGAGTAGAAACTCGACTGGAAAATCGTTGTTCGCCTTGATGCCGCCGACCTTCGCGCCAGCAAACATCACGACCGCAGGTGTTTCCTGCGCAAAGAAATTCTGCACCGCCGATTCATCCGCAAGATTGAGTTGCGAACGATCGCGCCTGGGCAAATTGGCAAAACCCTCTGCTTCGAGCCGCCGGATCAAGGCGCTGCCAACAAGACCGCGATGACCGGCGACGAAAATTTTCTCTGATTTGTCCATCATAGCTTCGTCACGTGCGCTTTTAGCATTTTCTTTTTTTGTGCGTTGGGCAATCCTCGTGTCGTAAGCAATTTTGCTCGCGCTCCCCGCAAGCGTCTGTTTTTTAACTCAGGCTTGAGTCCATTATCGTCATTCATCGAGATCAAACCATACCGAAGTATTGGATGATCAATGATCGTGACCGTGCAGGTATCGGGCGGGACCAAACACGGGCGAACTTAACGGCAGAACTTGACCGTAGGATCACGGTGCGTTTGCCCTTGCTGAATGTTGAGTGCCCATTTTGAATCAGCGAATGTTCCGCATCTCCTTTCTTGTCGCCGCAGGCTGGTGTGTCGCCAAATGTTTCGCGGAAGAGAACGTGACGACGCTCGCGGACTCAGCCAAAGCGCCTGTCGATCAACTAATTCCCTGGTTGCTTGACGAAGATCGACAACTGCGCGGCATTGCATTTAGCGAGGTGATTCTCGATACCACGGGCAAACATGTTTTGGCTGTTGATCGAAAAAACGGAACTGACGAGCGCGTAATCAAGCAGATAAGTACAGCCCTTGATGAGACGATGCGGCGGATGAATGCGTCCGACAGTCCGATTCAAAAGGTCACGCGCATCAACGAAGTAAGCAGTCAGGTGGAAGATTTACTGCGAGAATTGCTCAATGCCACGCGCGGGCTGAGTTGCGATTTTCCTCGGACTGCCGGGAACAAAATTCAGCGCTCCGGTTATCCTGACCTTCGGATTGTCGATCTAAAACTTTATGCCCTTGGCAGTCGCGACGGCAGTTTTCGCACCTTCTATTTCGAACCGAAAATCGCGACGAACAAGGTTCGCGATGACGCCGTTCATTTGATCGCCGGCTTCGAGCACGAATCCCAAAAAGAGGGCCGTTGGAGCTTTATTCGTTGGGACCTAGTCGATCTTTCGCAATTTAAAGTGAAACTGAAAGCGGAGTTTCAGGGAAGCAATCACGACATGTATCGTCCAGAAGCGATTATCGCGACAAGCGCGAAGACGCCAGATTGATTTGGGCCATCTAGGCGGATTAACCTTAATCGTCTGAAACGGGGCGCTAACCCAACCGAGGGTGAACGAGGGTTGCCGAGAGCGGCAGCGGACGTAATGGTATCGGCGATGATTATCGAGGCGGAGCAAGCACTGCAGTTCGATACGATTGACGACGTCATCAGCGATGTCGCGAGGGGCCGTATTGTAATCGTAACTGACGATGCCGACCGCGAAAACGAAGGCGATCTCGTTATGGCGGCGGAAAAAGCGACGCCCGATGCGGTCAATTTCATGGCAACTCATGGCCGGGGCTTGATTTGCGTGCCCATTTCGAATGAGCGCGCGCAACAACTAGGCTTGCAACGAATGGTGGCGCAGAACCGGGAAATGCACCGAACCGATTTCACAGTGTCGGTGGATGCGGCACGCGGCGTGACCACCGGAATCAGCGCACACGATCGCGCGACGACCATCCAGGCGATCGCGAATCCGAAGTCAGCGCCCGATGATCTCGTGCAGCCGGGGCATGTTTTCCCATTACGCGCCAAGGATGGTGGGGTGTTACGGCGTGCCGGTCACACCGAGGCGGCAGTCGATCTTGCTCGTATGGCCGGATTGCAACCGGCGGGCGTGCTTTGCGAAATTTTGCACGACGATGGCACGATGGCCCGTTTACCGGAGCTAATGGAATTCCGGAAAAAGCACGGGCTGCGCATTTGTACAATCCAAAGTTTGATCGCGCATCGACGCGTCCGGGAAAAACTCGTGGAGTTGGAACAGATCGTAAAAATGCCGACCGACTATGGTGATTTTGATTTACATTTGTATCGGGCGAAGCTCGACGGCGGGCATCATCTGGCGCTGGTCAAAGGCAAGATCGACAAGAGCAAACCGACGTTGGTCCGCGTGCACAGCCAATGTCTTACCGGCGATGTTTTCGGCTCACGCCGATGTGATTGTGGAAATCAATTGCACGCGGCGCTCCGCCAAATCCAGGAGGAAGGCAACGGCGTCTTGGTTTACATGCGGCAGGAAGGCCGCGGTATCGGATTCGCGGCAAAAATTCACGCTTACAAATTGCAGGAGGAAGGGCTCGATACGGTAGAGGCGAACGCCAGGCTTGGTTACCCAAGCGATTTGCGCGATTACGGCCTCGGCGCGCAAATCCTCTTCGACCTCGGTGTCCGCCAATTCCGTTTTCTAACGAATAATCCGAAGAAAGTTGTCGGGCTTGAGGGTTACGGCCTTGAGATGGTAGAACAGGTGCCCATTCGGAGCGAAGCCAATCCGCACAACATTAAGTATCTCGAGACCAAGAGAGTGAAGATGGGACATCTGCTGTAGGACGCTGGCCGGCCATGTCGATTTTGCACTTCGCAGCGCAATCCCACGAATTTGTCGTCCGGCGAATGACGAAGGTCGAAGGAACGGAAGAAATGTCGAAATCAAAACGGCGATCTTTCATCATTCGAACTTCGCCATTGATCCGTGCTTCGTCACTCATGCTTCGTCATTCCTAAATGTCGAAGACTGTTCCGCCTCGGCCCATTGTTATTGACGGGAAACGCACGTTCATCATCGTGGCCAGTCAATTTAATGCGCGATATGTGGAGGGGCTGGTCGACCATGCCAAACAAGAATTGCATGTCCTTGCACCAAACGCGGCGGTTTCCGTCCAGCGAGTGCCGGGGGCGTTCGAAATTCCTGTTGTTGTAGGTGAACTGGCGTCGAAGGGAATGGCGAACGCACTGATCGCCTGTGGTGTTATTTTGAAAGGAAAGACGGACCACGCGCAAAATCTCAGCCGCTCCGTCACCGACGCGCTGCAACGTGTCGCGATCGGTCATGGCGTGCCAGTCATCAATGCCGTCCTCAGCTTCGACAACGAAACTCACGCGCGCGACCGTTGCCTTGGAAATGAGATCAACCGCGGGACCGAGGCCGCGCGCGCCGCGGTCGAAATTGCTAATGTGATGTCAAAACTTCGCGGAAAATAATCTTATGGGCAAACGGCGAAAGGCACGCGAAGCGGCCATCCAATATCATTTCTGGCGCGACCTTCAACACGGCGATGGACCGGAGCAGATCGGCGATTTCTGGGAATTTTGCCCTGCTACGCCACGCGTCCGCGAGTTTGCGCAACCACTTATAGAAGGGATGGTGGTGCATCTCCAGGAAATTGACGAACGCATCCGGCGTTACTGCGAGAATTACGAATTCCACCGTATCTCGGCGGTCGATCGCAACGTCTTGCGGTTGGCGATCTACGAAATGCTTTATCGCGACGACATTCCGCCGGTCGTCTCAATTAATGAAGCGATTGAGCTGGCAAAAACCTTCGGCGGCGCGGAATCCGGCCGATTCGTCAACGGGATTCTCGATCGGGTAAAGAACGATTTAACGCGTCCGTTGCGTGAAGCTGTGCCATCCACGCCAAAATCCTAATCAGACAAATAAAATCGGAGTTGCCATTCACCGGTTGTCACTCCGAGCGCAGCCTTTGTTGTATCAAGCCGAGTCGAGACATCTCTTAATATTTGCAGCAAGGGATCCCTCCACTTCGGCTGGAATGACAGAATAGAAACAAATGAACTTCCTTAAATCCCTTGCTCAAACTTTCGCGAACAAACCGATCGATTGGGATGAACTCGAAGAGTCGCTCATCCGCGCAGATCTCGGTATGCCGATGACAACTCGAATCATCAAGGCACTGCAAGAGCGCGAGGCCTGGTCACTCGTTGGCATCAATGACATTGTAAAGGTCGTAGGCGAGGAAATCGGCCGCATTTTGCCGGAAAATCTAGCGCCCATTCAGCCGCAAACCGCCAAACCAAAAGTAATTTTGCTCCTGGGCGTAAACGGCACCGGAAAAACAACATCCACGGCGAAACTCGCTCGTTATCTTCAGCAAAATCGACACAGTGTCTTGTTGGCGGCAGCCGACACATTTCGCGCGGCGGCCATCGAACAGCTTGGCATTTGGGCCGAACGGCTCGGCGTTGAAATGATTCGCGGGCAATACAACGCCGATCCGGCTGCGCTTTGTTACGAAGCGTATCAAGCGGCGGTCAAGCGCGAGATCCAATTTCTGATCTGCGATACGGCCGGTCGAATGCACACAAAAACAAATCTCATGGCCGAGCTGGAAAAAGTGAAGCGCACGCTTGGGAAACAAGATCCCGCCGCGCCGCACGAGAGGCTGTTGGTGGTCGACGCAACGACTGGGAGCAATGCGCTTAGCCAGGCGCGCGAATTCCAAAGTGCAATAGGACTCAGTGGCCTGATCGTCACTAAACTCGACGGTAGCGGTAAAGGCGGAATCGTCGTCGCAATCCAAGATGAACTTGGGATTCCGACACGCTTCGTTGGAACCGGAGAAAAGATCAACGATTTCGCGCCGTTTGATCGCCGCGCGTACATCGGCAATCTGCTGTAGCATGATGATGCGTTAAACCGCTGAAGGAA
>Ga0209690_1002405_pt1 | contig 10628 bp, 10 predicted proteins | sample GraSoiAngelo_150_FD_186164 | JGI IMG/M metagenome (GOLD analysis project Ga0209690, IMG submission 186164) | Grasslands soil microbial communities from the Angelo Coastal Reserve, California, USA - 14_1009_09_40cm (SPAdes) (version 2) | ecosystem: Environmental > Terrestrial > Soil > Grasslands ...
GCAGCGAGGGAGCGACGAAGGCGCAGGCGACGAGGGTCGCGCCGAGCACGCGTGCGCGGACCCACCCCAGATAGATGGCGAGCTGCGCTGCCAGAGGACCCGGAGCGAGCTGAGCCAGCGCGAGCCCTTCCAGGTAGTCCTGCTTGGAGATCCAACGCCTCCGTTCCACGAGGTCGCGCTGCATGTAACCGGCCAGCGCGATCGGTCCGCCGAAACCGAAGGTGCCGAGCGAGAGGAAGTAGAGCAGGAGCTGCCGCATGGTGCAGGGCTCGGTCTCCTGGGCAGGGGCTGCCGCGGGTACGCTCGACTCGGCCATGGCGGCGCATCCTACGAGCGGCCACCAGGCGCTTCAACTGCCACAGCTTGTCTTGACTACCGATACGGCTGCTCTATACAGGCCGCCCGTGCCCGCCGCAGGCAAGCCGAGCAAGGACGCCGGGTGGCTGCTCCTCATCCACCAGATTCCGCCCAAGCCGAACTACTTCCGGGTCAAGATCTGGCGGAGGCTCCAGCGCCTCGGCGCGGTCGGCATCAAGAACTCCGTCTACGCCCTCCCCGCGAACGAACAGGCGCACGAGGACCTGAACTGGGTCTTGCGAGACGTCGTGGAGGGTGGCGGCGACGCCTCGCTGGTCGAGGCGAGATTCGTGGAGGGACTCTCCGACGAGCAGGTCAGGGAGATGTTCCGCGCCGCTCGCGACGCGGACTACCTGGAGATCACCGGGGAGGCGCGCGAGCTCGCCCGCAAGCTGCCGCGCAAGAACGATCTCCCCGACGACCGCCGTGCCGAGCTGGAGGCCCAGCTGGCGCGGCTGCACAAGCGTGTGACCGAGGTCGCCAGCGTCGACTTCTTCCTCGCCCGCGCCCGCGAGCCTCTCGAAGGTTTGCTCGGCGAGCTGGCCGAGCGCCTCGCGCCCACCGAGACGAAGCTGGACCGCGCTCCGGCCGCCGAGGCGAAGCCGCGCGGGCGGACCTGGGTGACGCGAACCGGGATCCACGTCGATCGAATGGCCAGCGCATGGCTCATCCGCCGGTTCATCGATCCGGACGCGCGCTTCAAGTTCGTCGCCTCGCGCGAGTACCGCCACCGCCCGGGCGAGCTGCGCTTCGACATGTTCGACGGCGAGTATACCCACCGAGGAGAGCTGTGCACCTTCGAGGTGCTGCTCTCGCGGTTCGAGGTCGCCGACGGAGCGCTGCGGCCGATCGCGGAGATGGTGCACGACATCGACCTCAAGGACGACAAGTACGGCCGTCCCGAGACCGCCGGCGTCGAGCTGGTGGTGAACGGCATTGCCATGGCCCACCGGGAGGACGAGACGCGCCTCGCGCGCGCCACGGCCGTCCTCGACGACCTGTATGAGTATTTCAGCGCAAGCGCACCGAGACTGTTCGCCGCGCTTGAGCGCCTTGCGCATGCCTTCGCGCGGGGCTCGAGCGCACCGCGGTGGCAGCGCGGCCGCCCGCCCGGCGTCCACCGGTCGTGCGGCCGAGCGCAAGACGGCGCGTCAGGAGAACCGGATCAGGTGCGCCGTTTCTTCGTGGCGCGCCCGACCTTGCCGCGCCGTCCCGGCAGCTTCGCGGCCGCGCGGCGCGGCTTCTTCCGCTTCAGCTCCTCGTCCCAGATCACCGCCTCGACGTTGTGCCCGTCGCGGTCCAGCACGAACGCGGCGTACCCGTACTCCGGGCGGGGGCCGGGTGCGCCATTGTCCTTCCCGCCCGCCGCGATCGCCGCGCGGTAGAACTCGTCGACGGCGGTCTGGTCATCCGCGTGGAAGGCGAGGTGATTGGGAGTGCCCACCTTGCCTTCGGTGACCCAGAAGTCGTGGCGTCCACCCTGGATGAACCCGAACGCGTCGCCGTATTCCTTGTCGACCTCGTAACCGAGGGGCGCCAGCGCCCGTTCGTAGAAATCGCGGCTCGCGCGGGCGTCGCTGCAGCGCAGGCTGATGTGCTCGATCATGGCGCCGGCTTACGCCGCGCCGGTCTCCCCTGCAACTGCGCACCGGCAACCACTACGGCGCGACCGCCGCCTGGCTGCTCGATTGCGCCCGCGCCCGGACCTTGTGTTGCTTCGCGTCGCGAAGTTGCGGCGCCGGCGGCCCGGCCGAGCGCAGCGACGGGACCACCGTGGTCAGCTCCGCCAAGGTGAACGAAGTCGCGGCGATCCAGAGGCCGGCGACGATTGCGGGACGGGCCCAGAATTTGAGGTTGTCCACGGCAGCATCCCTTTCGGTTCGGACGCGACGAGCTGGCGAGTCCGGGGGAGGGATCGTTACGTCGCCTTCCGCGCCGGCAAGGCGAAGGAGGACGGATCGGCCGCTTGAGATCCGCTGAGGATCGGACGATCCTTCGCGGATCATGGCGGATTCGGAGCTCGGACGGCTCACTTCCATCGGACGGACGGCCAAGCTGATCGCCGCGCTTCTCTCCGGCCGCGATCTCACCCGCGCGGAGATCACGGCGCTCCTGGAAGTGCGCGTGGCGGCCGCCGATCGCCAGATCGCGGCGATCGGCAGGCACGTTCCGCTGATCCGGGAAAAACGGCGCGGACGCCTTCACGTCCGCATCGACCGGTCGAAGGTGGCCGGCGGCGCGGAGCGGACGCCCATCGCGACCATCATCGCCGCCTGCGTGGGCGCGAGCCTCTCCAAGCTGTTCGAGGGCACCAGCTACGAGAAAGGCATGCGCGACCTGGTGCACTACGTCAGCCGCGACGCCATCCATCCCGAGCGGTTCCAGGATTCCAGGCGGCAGTTCGTCTTCCTCGTTCGCGGCGGCGAGAAGGCCCTTCCGGAGAAGGAAGAGCTGCTCGAGGAAGTGGTGGATGCGGTCCAACGCCGGCGCGGCCTGCAGATCCGCTACCGGGCCTTCGACGGCGCGCGCCAGTCGTTGCGCATCGAGCCCCTCTCGCTCGCCGTCTACGATCACCAGCTCTACCTCATCGGGCGGTCGCGCGGCCGGCCGGCGCACCCGTACCGCTTCTCCCGGCTCGAAGCGGCCGAGGCCGCCGGCGGGACCTTCCAGTACCCGGACAAGGACAGCTACGATCCCGAACGCGTCTTCGCCCAGAGCTTCGGCATCTTCGTGGACGAGAAATACCCGGTCGAGAGCATCGAGGTGAGCCTGGCGCCGCGCTGGGCGACGTTCGTGCGCAGCCACCGCTGGCACCGTTCGCAGGAGTCGTTCGTGCGCGCAGGCCGCGTCCACGTGCGGCTCAGGGTCCGCGTCTGCCCCGAGCTCGTCAGCTGGATCCTCGGCTTCGGCGCGGACGTCCGCGTCATCGAGCCGCAGTCGTTGAGGCTGCGCATCGCGCGCCTCTCGCGCGAGATGGAGAAGGCGCACCATGCGTAACGGAGAAGCGGCTGGCCGCACTACGAGGTCAAAAGGAGGACGACCATGACCTTCGCCACCAGTTCCCAGCCCCTCGCCGTATCCGTTCCCGTGCGCCGGACCAACCCGATCGCGCGCGTAGCTGCTTCTTCGGTCCCCGAGCGCCTCGACGCCTGGGCCGGCGTCGTGCTGCGCTACGGCCTCGTCGCCGTGATCCTCTTCTTCGGCGCGTTCAAGTTCACCGCCGTCGAGGCGACCGGAATCCAGCCCCTCGTCTCGCACAGCCCGTTCCTCTCCTGGCTCTACTCCATCGGGAGCGTGCGCGCCGTCTCGGGTGTCATCGGCACGATCGAGATCGCGCTCGCCGTGCTCATCGCCGCGCGTCGGTTCGCCCCGGCGCTCTCCGCCGCCGGCAGCCTCGGCGCGGTGGGCATGTTCGCGACCACCCTCAGCTTCCTGGTGACCACGCCGGGCGTCTGGGTGTCGGTGCCGGGCTTCCCGCTACCGGTCCCGAACGAGATCGGCGCGTTCCTGGTCAAGGACCTGTTCCTCCTCGGTGCGGCCCTCTGGAGCGCCGCCGAGGCGCTGCGCGCCGTTCGCTCGCGCTAGCGCGCCTTCAGGGGTGATGGCAGCGCCGCGCGGAGCTGGGCGAAGGGTTTCTCCCCCAGCTCCGCGCGCGCTCGTGCCTGCGCCTTCTCCCACGCGGGGCGCACGTCGGTGAGCAGCCTCGAGCCGGCGGGCGTGAGAGTCACGATGCGGCCGCCGCGCGGCAGGGCGGCTTCCGATCGGATCCAACCGAGCTGCTCCATCCGCTTCAAGTCCCGGCTCAGGGTCGACTTCTCCACCTCGAGCAGCCGCGTCAGGTCGCCGGGTCGAGCGCCATCCCCGACCGCGATGGCGGCGAGCAGGTTGAGCTGGGCAGCGCTGACGCCGTGCGGAGTCAGCGCCGCATCGTAGATCCGGGTGATGACGCGGCCGAGGCGGCGGACGCGCACCGACAGGCACTCCGACGCGATCAGCGTTCCGACCTCCTGCGCGTCCGGCTTCCTCATTGCGCCTCTCGTGGCACGCCGCCGATCGGCCGCAAGGGAGCTCCGGCCCACTGGGAATAGATGATGAACCGGAACGGATCGACGGGGTTGTACCGCTCGATGAGCATGGAGAGCGCCTTCGCCCGCACGCGCTTCAAGCCTTCGCTGGCGGGGTGCCGGAGCAATCCCATCTCGACGAGCGTCAAGGCAAGCGGCGCGTCGCCCCTCCCAACCAGATCTTCGGCGACGCGGACGAACGGGACATCGGTGCCGTCGCCCACGTGATCGATCAGGGCGGCCCAGTCGGCCCGGGTGAAGGGCTCCATGCCGTCGCCGTCGGCCTGCCAGTACCCCGCGTTCTGGCGGTGGAGTCGCTGGAGGAAGTGGTCCCGCACGATCAGGTACGGGAGGACGGCCTTCGGGTTCTCGCGCAGCGACGCGGGCAGGTAGTTCTCGTGCAGCATCTCCGCCAGCGGCCGGCTGCGCTGGACTTCGGGGAGGAAGCGGTCGTACAGGCTTCGCAGCGCCGTCTCCAGGCCGGGCACCCCCTCGACGTTGAAAAACCTCGTCAACGGAGGGTGGCCGTGGATCAGCCGGCGCGGCGCGATGGTGCGCACGGTGGCGAGCGCCTCGAGATAGCCCTCCGGCGAACCTTCGGAAAGGAACGGTGGCCCGACGTACGGCATGAAAGCGTCCCCGACGAAGAGTAGCCCCTGCTTGGGAAGATGGACGAAGAGAGCATCCCCGGTCTCCCCTCCGGTGACGGGAATGAGCCGGATCTCCAGCCCGCCGTGGTGGAGCGATTGGTTCGCGGAGACCGCCCGATCGACGCGCACGTCCAGTCCGACCGGCTGACTGCCGAAGAACCAGCTGAACGTCCGCTGCGAGCTGCGCATGCGCGACAGCTCCTCGGCGAAGTTCGCTCGCGCGATCACGACCGTGCCGGGCTCGCGGACCGCGGCCAGGCCGCCGACGTGGTCCCAATGCGAGTGGGTGAGGATCACGTACCGGACGGGTGCATCGGTGACCTCGCGCAGCGCCTTCATCGCTGCCCGTGCGCTCTCCACGGTCGTGCCAGCGTCGATGGCGACCACGCCCGCGGGATCGACGAGGAATGCGATGTTGCCGAAGTCGAAACCCTCGGCGACGTATACACCGTCAGCCTCGCGCACGAGCCTGGGATTGGTGAATCGGAATCCCTGGTCGGGTCCCACGGAGATGTTGCCTGCCACGGCGGGCGTCTCGAGGGAGTCGATCCCCGCGCGTCGCAGCATCTCTCGCGATCGAGCCTGGTCGCCCAGCGTCCGGAACGCTTGCGCCAGACCGCGATAGATCGCTCGATCGAGGTCGGCCGGGAAGCTGTCGCGGCGCTCGAGCGACGCCTCCAGATCGCCGACAGCCTGCCTCGCCTTGCCGAACCGGTCAGGTAGCTCGGCGAACACCAGGCCGCGCACGAGGCGTCCCGCGACGGGTTCGGCTTCCGCGCCGCGGTCGAGCTTGCCGATCGCCTCCTCGACCCAGGCGGCGCGGCGCAGCAGGGGAATCTGTCCGGCGGCTCGCGCCTGCAGCAGACCCTCGATCGACGAAAGGATGGGGCGCTGGGGCTGCTCGCGCGCCAAGCGCTGGAAGTACTCGTACCCCTCGCGCTCGTGCCGGGCGGCGATGAATTCCTGCGCGGCGACGATCGCGATCAGCGGCTCGGCGTTGGACCAAGCGGCGGCTTGTGCGAACGCTTCCACCTCGCGGTTCTGGACGAGTGGGGGCGGGGGCCGGGGGATGCTGGAGCACGCCGTGCCGGAGAGAAAAACGGCGAGAAGAGCTGCGGACCGATGAGACATGACCTTCCTCCTGCCCGGGCAAGCGAGGGGGGAGAGTGTTGTACATACAACCCAGGCACCGCATCAGATGCGCGCCGCGGCCGGAGGTTGCGCGCCTCAATGAAAGGTCAGAGACCCTTCGCCTTGAGCCACGACAGGCTGTACTCGGCGAGCTCGCGCCAGCCGCTGTCGATGGTGAGCGAGTGCCCGCGGCCCGGGAACCCCTTGAACTCCGTGATCGCTGGCGACTTGCGATATGCCTTGAGCGTGCTCTTCACCAGGACCGGCGGCACCGTGTGGTCCCTCTCCCCCGAGAGGAGCAGCAGCGGGCCGCGGCTTGCGTTCCCCACGTTGACCTTCGTCGCCGACTTCGGGTTGAAGGTCGCAGTCGCGGCCTGGAAGATGACCCGGCCTGGACCGGGCATGGCGTACCTGGCGTAGAGCTCCTTCGCCTCCTGCTCGGGGAGCGCGTTGGTGAATCCGAAGCGGAACTGGTGCTCGGTCAAGGAGACCGCGCGCTTGAAATTGAGCGGATTGCCGAGCACCGGGAAGGAGGACTTCAGCACCGAGAACGGCAACTCAGGGACGCCCTTGATCGGGGCCGGATCGATGGCGATGGCCGCCGCGGCGAGGTTGCGCCCGAGCAGGTTCTGGACGAGCAGTCCGCCGAAGGAATGGCCGATGAGGATGGGCTTCTTGTCGAACGCCTTCAGCTGCCCGGCGACGTGGTCGGCGATCTCGGTGACGCCGAAGCCGGCGACCGCGCCGGCGTTCCTGCGGGTCGCCTCGGTCGTCTCGGAGTCGCCCGGCCAGCTGGCGGCGACCGCCTGGTAGCCATTGTCACGGAAGAGCTGCACCCAGTTGTTCCACGACTCCGCGTGGAGCCACAGGCCGTGCACGAACACGACGGGAGTCCCGGAGCTCTTTTCAGGCGACATGATGATTCCCCTTGTTTGTCCGATCGCTGCGATGCCGCACCAGGTCGAACCGTCCGGTGCATCGACCGCAACATCTGCAAAGACTTGCGGCCGGACGATCAGCATACTCGCTCCGAAGACGGAGGTCAGCATGGCGTCCATCCGCAAGGAGATCCTCATCGACGCGCCGCCCGAGGAAGTCTGGGGAGCGGTTCGCGACTTCGGCGCGGTGCACCGGCGGCTCGCACCGGGCTTCGTGGTGGACGTCCGCCTCGAGGGAGATGTACGGGTGGTGACCTTCGCCAACGGGCTGGTCGTGCGCGAGCCTCTCGTCGACCTCGACGAGAAGGCGCGCCGCCTCGCCTACGCCGCGGTGGGTGGTCGCGCGACTCATTACAACGCATCGATGCAGGTGTTCGCGGACGGCCAGAGCCGCACCCGGCTCGTCTGGGTCATCGACCTGCTGCCACACGAATTGGCCGGGCCGGTCGGCGCTATCGCCGAACAGGCGTTGCGCGTCGCGAAGCAGACGCTGGAACGCCGCTCCCCGACTTAGCGGGCACGAACCGGATGGTCGCTAAGCGACGGTCTTTGCGGCGGAGCGCGCCACGCCGTCCTCGCGAGACTGGCCGAGGGGGGAATCGCGTCGCTGGCCTAGGGCTTCGGGGCGCTTTGCGTGCGCGACCGCCCGCAGGATGACCAGATAGGTCACCCAGAGCAGGAAACAGCCCGCGAATTCCAGGAATCCCAGCACGTGATGCACTTGCCCCCCTTTGCAGCTCACCGAACGGGAGCACAGCCGCCGGGTGGGAGCGCTAGCGCTGCGTGTCGGATTACCGGACCTTTACATCCCACACGACGAAAGAATTGATTGAGATTCCATCTTTGCCCGTCATGGGGGAACGGCATGTCGAAATTTCCGAGAGGCGTGATGCTGTTGGCCTTCTGCGCCGCGGCCGGGGCAGTGGCCGCCGAAGGCAAGCGCACCGAGATCGTCATCGGCGCCTCACTGCCGCTCACCGGCGCCGAGGCGAAAGCCGGAGCGCGCGTTCGCGACGGATATGAGCTGGCGTTCGCCGAGGTCATGAGCAAGGGCGGCCTGTTGGTCGGCCAGCAACGGATGCCCGTGCGGCTGAAGATCGTCGACGACGGCACGGACCGGCAGCGCGCCGCCGACCTGGCCGCGGACCTCGTCGAGAAACAGGGCGCGGACTTCCTGCTCGGCAGCTTCTCCACGCCCATCATCGAGTCGCAGAGCGCGGCGGCCGAGAAGCTCAAGGTGCCGTACGTTACCTCGTCAGGGTCGGCGAGCTCGCTCTACCAGCGCGGGTTCAAGTATTTGTTCAGCGTCTCCGCGCCGATTTCACAGCTCGCGACCGCCCTGATGCGCTGGGTCGACGAGGAAGAGCGCGCGGGCAACCTGCCCAAGCCCCTCCGCGTCGCGGTGGCCTGGGAGAACACGGCGCATGGCAAGGACGTGCGCGCCGGCGTGGCAACGTACGTGACCAATACGCCGGCGCACCGAGGCGCCTTCCAGCTGGTGTTCGACGAGTCGTTCGAGCTGAACACGAAGGACTTCAAGGCCCTTCTCGGCCGCATCCAGGGGGCGAAAGCCGACGTGCTTCTGGTCGACGCGCACCTGCAGGACTACATCACGATGCACAAGCAGTACGTCGGGATGGGCATGTGCCACAAAGTGATCTCGTACGGCGCGCGCGGGCCGGAGAGAGAGGCACGCGAGGCGCTGCCGCCGGGTAGCAACGATTACGTCGTCTCCGCGGTGTGGTGGGACTCGCAGGTCGGCACCAACGGCCTGGCCAGGTCGTTCGTGGACGCCTTTCAGGGGAAGTACGGGCGTCTCCCCGAGTGGTACGAGGCGCTGGCGTACGAGGCGACGCGGGCGCTCTTCACCGCGATCGAGAGGGCAGGCTCGGTGGATAGGGAGAGCGTGCGCGAATCGCTCGCTGCGCTCAAGATGGAGTCGATCCTCCCCGGCGGTTACCTGACCTTCCCCGAAGAGTACGGGTACCAGGCGCGCTACCTCTTCGTCGTGCAGCAGAACATGCCCGACGGCAGCTCGCCCATCATCTACCCGAAGATCGCCCAGGTGAAGGAAGCCGTGGCGGTAAACCCGCGGTGCTCGGCGACCGCCGCGCACGTCCAGCAGTAGGCCGGATCGTCCGCCTCCGCTACCTCTTCGGCGAGCGCAGCGCGCGGCGGACGATCTTTCCCGTGGCGGTGAGCGGAAGCTCGGGCGCGAACTCGACGATGCGCGGGTACTCGTGCGCCGCCAGCCGCGAGCGGACGTGCTCCTGCAGCTCGGCGGCGAGCGCCGGACCTGGCGCGTAGCCGGGCCTGAGCACCACCACTGCTTTCACCACCTCGGTGCGGATCGGATCCGGCTCGCCGACCACGGCTGCGATGGCCACCGCGGGGTGCCGCTGCAGGCAGGTTTCGATCTCGCCCGGCCCGATGCGGTAGCCGCCGCTCGTGATCAGGTCGTCGTCCCGCCCGACGAAGCGGAAGTAGCCGGCTTCGTCGCGGGTGCCCAGATCGCCGCTCACCAACCAGTCGCCGCGGAACTTCGCCGCGGTCGCCGTCTCGTTGCGCCAGTAGCGCAGGAACATGACGGGGTCGGGCCGCCGGTACGCGATGCTCCCCAGCTCGCCCGGGGGCAGCTCCTGGCCCGCCTCGTCGATGATGCCCACGGTGTGGCCGGGGATGGCGGTGCCCATCCACCCCGGGCGGACCTTCGGAAGGGCGGCGCCGTTCCCGACCACCAGGTTGCACTCGGTCTGGCCGTAGAACTCGTTGATGGTGAGGCGGAAGGTGCCGCGGCCCCATTCGATCAAGTCTTCGCCCAGGCTCTCGCCGCCGCTCGCCAGGGTCCGCAGCCGCACGCCGGACGCCGGCGCACCCGAAGCGCGCAACAGCTTCAGGGCGGTGGGCGGCATGAACACGTTGCGGACCTCGTGGCGCGCCATCAGGCGCAGCGCCTCCGCCGGGTCGAACTTCCGCGCCCGGTAAGCAACGACGGGAACCCCGTGGTGCCAGGCAGGCAGCAGCACGTCGAAGAGCCCGCCGATCCACGCCCAGTCCGCGGGCGTCCAGAACCGGTCGCCGCGCCGTGGAAAGCCATCGTGGGGATGCTCGACGCCGGGCAAGTGCCCGAGCAGGACGCGATGCGCATGCAACGCTCCTTTCGGCTGCCCCGTCGTCCCCGAGGTGTAGATGATGACGGCGGGATCCTCTGCGGCGGTGGGCACCGCCTCGAAGCGGCTCGAGGCGCGCTCGAGCGCGGCGGGCAGATCGACCGCCCCCTCGCCTGGCCCCTCGGCGCAGAGGACCAGGCGCAGCTCGGGCAAACGCTGACGAAGCCGCTCGATCTTGGGCAGCTCCTCCCGGTCGGTGACGATCGCGCGCGCCCCGCTGTCCTCCAGCCGGAACTCCAGCGCATCCTCACCGAAGAGCTTGAAGAGCGGCACTGCCACGAGGCCAGCCTTGTAGACCGCCACGTGGGCGATCGCCGT